>Ga0209476_10002184_pt1 | contig 13133 bp, 9 predicted proteins | sample KloWWTrecipitate_FD_187179 | JGI IMG/M metagenome (GOLD analysis project Ga0209476, IMG submission 187179) | Active sludge microbial communities from Klosterneuburg, Austria, studying microevolution and ecology of nitrifiers - Klosterneuburg... | ecosystem: Engineered > WWTP > Aerobic digester >... | reverse complement strand
GAACTGGTCGTACACACCTTCTTGCACATACAGGCGGTTCGAGCAGACGCAGGTCTGGCCCGCGTTGCGGTACTTGCTGGCAAACGCGCCTTCCACAGCGGAGTCGATATCCGCATCGTCAAACACGATGAAGGGGGCATTGCCGCCCAATTCGAGTGCCAGCTTCTTGATGGTGGGCGCGCACTGGGCCATGAGGATGCGGCCGACTTCGGTGGAGCCGGTGAAGCTCAGGTGGCGCACCACGTCGTTGGCACAGATTTCCTTGCCGATGGCGATGGAGTTGGAAGCGTCGGCGCTCAGGATGTTGATGACACCAGCCGGGATGCCGGCGCGGATGGCCAGTTCGGCAGCGGCCAGGGCGGTCAGCGGGGTCAGTTCGGCCGGCTTGATGACCACGGGGCAACCGGCCGCCAAAGCAGGAGCCACCTTGCGGGTGATCATCGCCAGCGGGAAGTTCCAGGGCGTGATGGCGGCGCACACGCCGATGGGCTGCTTCAGGACCATCAGGCGGCGGTTGTTGTCGAACTGGGGCAGGGTCTCGCCGTTGACGCGCTTGGCTTCTTCGGCAAACCACTCCACGAACGAGGCACCGTAGGCGATCTCGCCCTTGGCTTCGGCAAAAGGCTTGCCCTGCTCGGCGGTCAGGATGCGGGCTAGATCGTCGGTGTTGGCGGTGAGTAAATCGAACCACTTGCGCAGGATGATGGAGCGCTCTTTGCCGGTCTTGTTGCGCCAGGCGGGCCAGGCTGCGTTGGCAGCGGCAATGGCGGCGTTGGCGTCTGCCGCACCAAGATTGGCCACGTCGGCCAGCTTCTCGCCGGTGGCGGGGTTGTTCACGTCGAAGCGGCTGCTGCCTTTGACCCACTGGCCGTTGACCAGGGCGTCGGTCTTGAACAGGCTGGGGTCTTTGAGCAGGGAGAGGGGCGATGTTTTCATGTCCATGGCGGTGTTTCCAGATAAGGGTGAGGTCAGGTGCACGCGGGGCAATCCTCGGGGAATGCAAGCGTAGCGTTTTTTGGGGTTGGGTGTGGTGCCGGCTGTTGGGGTGGTGATAGTTCCAACTGCACGGTTCGCGGCAGCGTGTGCCGGACATCAGAAACGATTTTCTGCGTCACGGGGCACGCTGAAACCGCCTGTATCAGGCCACTGCGTCAAACGCGGCCGCCATGATCGACAGACCTTCATCGATCAGTGCATCGCTGGCCACCAGGGGCACCAGCACACGGATCACGTTGGCGTAGATTCCGCAGGTTAGCAGGATCAGGCCACGCTGGGCGGCTTCGGCTGCAATGCGTTTGGTCAGGTCCGCATCGGGCTGGTGCGGGTCGCCATTCTTGAATAGTTCGATGGCGACCATGGCACCGGCACCGCGCACGTCGCCAATGCTCTTGTGTTTGGCTGCAATGGCCTTGAGTCCGGTGACCAGGTGCGAGCCCATGTCGCGGCTGCGTTGCAATAGGTTTTCCTTTTCGAACACATCCAGCACCGCCAGCGCCGACGCGCAGGCCAGCGGATTACCGGAATAGGTGCCACCCAAACCGCCCACAGCAGGTGCATCCATGATTTCGGCCTTGCCGATGACGGCCGACAGGGGCATGCCACCGGCCATGGACTTGGCCATGGTGATGACGTCGGGCGCCACACCCCACTGTTCACAGGCCAGCCAGGTTCCGGTGCGGCCGGCACCGGTTTGCACTTCGTCAGCAATCATCACGATGCCGTGCTGGTCGCACAGTGCGCGCAGGCGCTGGGCAAATTCGGGGGGGGCTACATAGAAACCGCCTTCGCCCTGTACGGGTTCGACGATGATGGCTGCGACACGGGTAGGCTCTATGTCGTACTTGAACAGCGCCTCGATGGAGGCCATGGCGTCGTCCACGCTCACGCCATGCAGGGCGCAGGGGAACTTGGCGTGGTAGACCTCAGCCGGGAAGGGGCCAAAGCCGATCTTGTAGGGGGCAACCTTGCCGGTCAGGGCCATACCCATCATGGTGCGGCCATGGAAAGCACCGCCAAAGGCGATGACGCCGGAGCGCTTGGTATAGGCGCGCGCCACCTTGATGGCGTTTTCCACGGCTTCTGCGCCGGTGGTCATGAAGAAGCTCTTCTTGGCAAAATTGCCGGGAGCCAGGGCGTTCAGGCGTTCGGCCAGTTCCACGTAGGGTTCGTAGGCGAGCACCTGGAAGCAGGTGTGGGTGTAGCGGCCCAGCTGCTCGGTGATGGCCTGGACCAGCGCGGGGTGGCGGTGGCCGGTGTTGAGTACGGCGATACCACCCGCAAAATCGATGTACCGGCGGCCTTCGACATCCCAGACTTCGGCGCCTTCGGCGCGGTCCACAAAAATCTCGAATCCCTGGCCCAGTCCGGTGGGCAGGGCGGCACGGCGGCGTGCCATCAGGGAGGCATTGGTGAAATTGACGTCGCGTTGCATAGAAACTCCTGGGGAATACTGGGTGAAAGTGGAACTATACGGGGCCATCTGCAAAAAGGTTGATGCCATTCTGATGGATTGGTACAGGTCCGCTTTCAGTTGGGAAGCAAAGCGACCTAAAATCGCCGATTCGCCTCACACAACCCAATTGCACCATGCGCCAAGCTGTTTTCACCGTTGCCGACATTCGCAAATCCTTCCTCGACTTCTTCGCCTCCAAGGGCCACACCGTGGTGGCTTCCAGCCCGCTGGTGCCGGGCAACGATCCCACGCTGATGTTCACCAACTCGGGCATGGTGCAGTTCAAGGACGTTTTCCTGGGTACCGACAAGCGCTCGTACGTGCGCGCTGCGTCGGTGCAGGCCTGTTTGCGTGCCGGTGGCAAGCACAATGACCTGGAAAACGTGGGCTACACCGCACGCCACCACACCTTCTTCGAGATGCTGGGCAACTGGAGTTTTGGCGACTACTTCAAGCGCGAATCGCTCAAGTGGGCCTGGGAACTGTTGACCACCGTCTACAAGCTGCCGCCCGAGCGTCTTCTGGCCACGGTGTACGAAGAGGACGACGAGGCCTATGACATCTGGACCAAGGAAATTGGCCTGCCACCCGAGCGCGTGATCCGCATTGGCGACAACAAGGGCGGCCGCTACAAGAGCGACAACTTCTGGATGATGGCCGACACCGGCCCTTGCGGCCCGTGCTCGGAAATCTTCTACGACCACGGCGACCATATCCCCGGCGGCCCTCCCGGCAGCCCCGATGAAGACGGTGACCGTTTCATCGAAATCTGGAACAACGTGTTCATGCAATTCAACATGGACGAGACCGGCGCGGTGACTCCGCTGCCCGCGCCCTGCGTGGACACCGGCATGGGCCTGGAGCGCCTGGCCGCCATCCTGCAGCACGTGCACAGCAACTACGAGATCGACCTGTTCGACGCGCTGATCAAGGCGGCATCCCGCGAAACCGGCTGCACTGACCTGAACAACAAGAGCCTGCGCGTGATTGCTGACCACATCCGCGCCACTGCCTTTTTGGTGAGCGACGGTGTGATCCCCAGCAACGAAGGCCGCGGCTACGTGCAGCGCCGGATCGTGCGCCGCGCGATCCGCCACGGGTACAAGCTGGGCCAGAAAACCCCGTTCTTCCACAAATTGGTCAAAGACCTGGTGCAGGTGATGGGGGCAGCGTATCCCAACCTGGCATCGCAGGAAGCGCGCATCACCGAAGTGCTGCGTGTGGAAGAGGAGCGGTTCTTTGAAACGCTGGCCACTGGCATGCAGATCCTGGACGAGGCTCTGGCTGGCGGCGTGAAAGTGCTGCCCGGTGACGTGGCCTTCAAGCTGCACGACACCTACGGCTTCCCATTGGATTTGTCGGCTGACGTGTGCCGCGAGAACGGCGTGGAAGTGGACAGCGCTGGCTTCACCGCCGCCATGGAAGCGCAAAAGGCCAAAGGCCGCGCAGCCGGCAAATTCAAGATGGACAAGGCGCTGGAGTACACCGGCGCAGGCAACACTTTCGTGGGCTACGAGCAGCTCACACAAGCTACCAAAATCGTAGCGCTCTACGCAGACGGTACGTCGGTTGCGACGCTCAAAGCCGGTCAATCCGGCGTCGTGGTGGTGGAAAGCACCCCGTTCTATTCCGAGAGCGGCGGTCAGGTCGGTGACCAGGGCGCGATCTTCTGCGATGGTGGCCTGTTCCAGGTGGAAGACACGCAGAAGATCAAGGCCGATGTATTTGGCCACCACGGCGTGCTCAAGCAGGGCATTCTGGCCGTGGGCGACGCCGTGACGGCCCATGTGGACGCTGCAGTGCGCGCCTCCACCGTGCGCAACCACTCCGCCACCCACCTGATGCACAAAGCGCTGCGCGAAGTGCTGGGCGAGCATGTGCAGCAAAAGGGATCGCTGGTAAATGCCGAGCGCACCCGCTTCGACTTTGCACACAACGCCCCGGTGACCGATGAGCAGATTCGCCAGATTGAAACCATCGTCAACGCTGAAGTGCTGGCCAATGCTGCTGCCCAGGCGCGCGTAATGGACATCGAATCTGCCCAGAAGACCGGCGCGATGATGCTGTTCGGCGAGAAGTACGGCGAGACCGTGCGCGTGCTCGACATTGGCTCCAGCCGTGAGCTCTGCGGTGGTACGCACGTCAAGGCGACCGGCGACATTGGCTTGTTCAAGGTGGTGGGCGAGAGCGGTGTGGCCGCTGGAGTGCGCCGTATCGAGGCAGTGACCGGTGCCAACGCGCTGCACTATTTGCAGGACCTGGAAGACACCGTGGGCGCAGCGGCTGCCACGCTCAAGGCCCCAGTGGCCGAGTTGGGCAACCGCTTGCACCAGATGGTCGACCAAGTCAAAGCGCTGGAAAAAGAAGTGGCAGCCCTCAAGGGCAAGCTGGCTTCCAGCCAGGGTGACGAACTGATGAACAGCGCGGTAGAGGTCAACGGCGTGAAAGTACTGGCGGCCAAACTGGAAGGCGCCGACGCCAAGACCCTGCGCGACACCATGGACAAGCTCAAGGACAAGCTCAAGACCGCCGTCATCGTGCTGGGCGCGGTGGATGGCGACAAGGTGCAGATCGCAGCGGGCGTGACCAACGACACCACGGGCAAGGTCAAAGCGGGCGAGCTGGCCAACTTTGTGGCGGGCCAGGTCGGTGGCAAGGGCGGCGGTAAGGCTGACATGGCCATGGCCGGTGGTACCGAGCCTGCCAAGCTGGCCGGCGCTCTGGCCAGCGTGCAGGCCTGGGTGACTGCCAAGCTGTAATTTGCTACTATTTTTGTAGCTGGTTGCGCTTATTCCACGGGGGCTAGAGGCCTATTTTGCTTGTAATCCCCGGATGAAACACTTTTTCCTCCTTTTGGCGCTTGTCTGTGCCATGGCCCTGCCTGCCATGGCTGCAGAGCCAGCTGCATCCCTGGGCTATGAAGTCAAGCCTTGGCCTGCGGGTCAGAAGGCACCCGAGCTGCGGGCCACCGCACTGGATGGCAAGGTCTGGGCGTTGAAAGACCTGCGCGGGCGGGCGGTGCTGGTCAACTTCTGGGCCAGCTGGTGCGAGCCCTGCCGTGCCGAAATGCCGTCGCTGCAGGCCCTGGCGCAACTCGAAGGGGAAGGCCGGCTGGTCGTTCTGGCGGTGAACCACAAGGAATCTGCCGCCACCATCGCGCGCTATGTGCAAACCACGCAACTCAGCCTGCCGGTGCTGCCCGATCCGCAGGGTGCGCTGGCACGCCAGTGGGGCATTTCGGTCTACCCATCGACGGTGCTGATGGGTGCCGATGGTCGGGTGCGCAGTGTGGTGCGCGGCGAGCTGGACTGGACGGGGGAGGCCGCGCGCAAGCTGATCGGCCCCCTGTTGCCCCCATCCCGCTAGGGCATTGCCGGGGCATTCAAGGGGTGCGGGGTACTACCCGGTGGTGTGTGTCTGCAGGCGTTCTGCCAGTGCCTGGATTTCGGCGCTCTGCTTGCCGGTTCCATCCGCCGTCAATTGCGCCTGAACGAGGCGGCGCAAGGTATCGATGTGGGGCGTCACCGTCCCAAAGAAACGTGCCTGGCCACGGACCGCAATCAGGATGGTCGGGAAATTCTCGACTTCAACCGGATCGACCAGATCGGCTTCGTCTTCAATATCGACCCACTCGAAGCGCGCCTGCGGATATTCGGTCTGCAACTGGGTAAACAGGGGCTGGTAGTCATCGCAGGTGCGGCACCACTGGGCGCACAGGCAGGCAACCAGCAGCCCGGGCTCGCGGGAGGATGGGGTGAATTCGGGTACCAGAGACATGCTCCAATGATCGCAGAAACGGCCGGGAAACTGTGCCATGGGCGACGGTCTCTTGATCTTCGTCACGGGGTAGGGGGCCGGAGGTTTTACACTCTAGGGTTTCCCCCGAGCCACCACCCGAACTATTGCAAGGCCCTTCATGAGTGCATTCCTGGAAGAAACCGTCACCGAAGTCCACCACTGGACCGATCGCCTATTCAGCTTCAAGACCACGCGGGACCAGGCCTTGCGCTTCTCCAACGGCCACTTCACCATGATCGGCCTGCGCGTGGACGGCAAGCCCCTGCTGCGCGCCTACAGCATCGTCAGCGCCAATTACGAAGACCATCTGGAGTTCCTGAGCATCAAGGTGCAGGACGGCCCGCTGACCTCGCGTCTGCAGCATATCCAGGTCGGAGACAAGATCATCGTCGGCAAAAAGCCCACCGGCACCCTGCTCATCGATTACCTGCTACCCGCCAAAAACCTCTACCTGATCGGCACCGGCACTGGCCTGGCCCCCTTCATGTGCCTTATCCGGGACCCGGCTACCTACGAGAAGTTCGAAAAAGTCATCCTGGTGCACGGTGTGCGCGAGGTGAAAGAACTGGCCTACACCGACTACATCCAGCATGAGCTGCCCAACCACGAGTTCCTGGGCGAGATGATTTCAGCACAGCTGCTGTACTACCCCACCGTGACGCGCGAACCCTTCCGCAACCAGGGCCGTGTCACCACGCTGCTGGAAACCAACAAGATTGCTGCCGATCTGGGCTTGCCCAATCTGGACCCGGCCCATGACCGCATCATGATCTGTGGCAGCCCGGCGTTGAACAAGGACATGCGTGAACTGCTGGATGCGCGCGGCTTTGTCGAAGGCAGCACCACCACACCGGGCGACTACGTCGTCGAACGCGCTTTCGTCGAACAATAAGCCAGCCAGAAGAAAACCATCCATGTCCCATTACGACCTCTACGCCATTGGCAATGCCCTGGTGGATTCCGAATACGAAGTGAGCGACGCCCAGTTGCAGGCCATGGGCGTCGAAAAACGCCACATGACGCTGATCGATGCCGAGCGCCGCGCCGCATTGCTGGCAGCAGTGCATGGCATGCACGCACGCCGCACCGGCGGTGGCTCCGCAGGCAACACCGTGGTGGCACTGGCGCAACTGGGTGGCAAGGGGTTTTACTCCTGCCGCGTGGCCGATGACGAGCTGGGCGCGTTTTACCGTGAAGACCTCGTGGCCAATGGCGTGGCGACCAACCTCACGCACACCAAGCCACCCGAGGGCCAGACCGGCATCTGCATGGTCATGGTCACGCCCGATGCCGAGCGCAGCATGAGCACGTTTCTGGGTGCTACGGCGGAACTGGATGCGTTGTCGCTGCATGCCAAGGACATTGCTCGCTCCAAGATCTACTACATGGAAGGCTACCTGGCCGCATCGCCCACGGGACTCGATGCCGCGCTGCAAGGGCGTGCCATCGCCAAGGAAGCGGGTGTGGCGCTGGCCGTCACGCTCAGCGACATGAGCATGATCAACTTCTGCCGACCCGGCCTTGATGCGATGGTGGGCGATGGGCTGGACTACCTGTTCTGCAATGAGGAAGAAGCGCAGACTTGGTGCGGCAGCCAGGATCTGGCCACCATCACCGCTACCGTGTCCAAACTGGCGCGCGTGGTCTGCCTGACCCGCAGTGCCAAGGGCTGTCTCGTGCTTGAAGGTGGCCAGCAGACCGAAGTGCCCGCAGCCCAGGTCAAGGCTGTCGATACCAACGGCGCCGGCGACATGTTTGCGGGCGCCTTCCTGTACGCCGTCACCCAGGGCCACAGCCATGCCCAGGCGGCCTGGCTGGGTAACCAGGCGGCGGGTCGTGTGGTGTCGCAGTACGGCAACCGCCTCAACGCTGCGGCCATGGCAGACATCCAGAAGGCCTTCACCCACTACCTGGGCTAGTCTGGCTCACGCCGGGCTGTCTGCGGCGGAAGCGGGCTTGCGGCCCGTGCGTCGCCGCCAGGCCTTTTCTGCCTCCACGGCGATGCCGACGGTGAGTGCCGCGGCCACACAGATGGCCAGCTCATCCAGGCTGAGCGGTTCGGTTTTGAAAATGGGGTTCAGTGCCGGCACATAGATCGTCGCCAGCTGCAGCATGACCGTCAGCGCCACAGCGCCCAGCAGTGGCTTGTTGCTCCCCAGGGGCATCTGCCAGAGAGATTCGCGCTCGGACCGAATCGCCAGGATGTGCACCATCTGGCTCAGCGTCAGCACGGTAAAGACCATGGTTTGCCAATGCGCGTGCCCGGTCGATAGCGCCCAGGCTTGCACCGCCAGGCACAGTCCGCCAATCAGGAGGCCAATGCCCAGAATGTGTTGCCACATGCCATTGGCAAACAGGCTTTCGGCCGGTGCCCGTGGTGGCCGCTGCATCACATCGCGTTCGGCGGGTTCGGCGGCCAGGGCCAACCCGGGCAGGCCGTCGGTCACTAGGTTGACCCACAGGATGTGGATCGGTTGCAGGGGGATGGGGAGCAACAGCATGGGTGCGAGGAACAGGGTCCAGATCTCGCCCGAATTGCCGGTCATCGCATAGCGCACAAACTTGCGGATGTTGTCGTAAATACGCCGACCTTCCCGCACCGCCGCCACGATGGTGGCGAAGTTGTCGTCCAGCAGCACCATGCTGGAGGCCTCTCGCGCGACATCGGTGCCGCCTTTGCCCATGGCCACACCAATGTCGGCCCGCTTCAGTGCAGGTGCGTCATTGACCCCATCGCCAGTCATGGCAACGGTGTGGCCACGTGCCTGCAGTGCTTCGACAATGCGGATTTTTTGTGCCGGATCCACCCGCGCATACACCCTGACCTGGTCAACCCGTGATTGCAGGGCGATATCGTTCAGTTCCGCCAGCTCCTGCCCGGTGAGCACTTCAGCCTGCGCGTCGGGGATGATCCCCAGGCGGAACGCAATGGCGCGTGCAGTAGCCGGATGGTCGCCCGTGATCATCACCGGGGTGATGCCTGCCGTGATGCATTCCTGCACTGCGCGTGCCGCCTCGGGGCGTGGCGGGTCGATCAGCGCAATCAGTCCCAGGAACTCCAGTCCGCGTTCCACGTCCACCAGGCTATTGGTGTCGGGTAGCACCCTGTGGTCGCGCCGCGCCAGGGCCAGTACCCGCAAGCCCTGCGCTGCCAGAGCCTGCGCCTGGCCCGCCAGGGCGGCGTGGTCTATCGGTTGGCGCCCGTGTGGCGTCCATTGGGCGTCGCAGCACGGCAGTACAGATTCCGGCGCCCCCTTGGTATAGGCGATATAGGCACCTCCATCGCGGTGGAAGGTGGTCATGCGCATGCGCCCGGAGTCAAAGGGTTGCTCCTGCACGCGGGGGGCGGCCTCTTCCAGTGCTGTTTTGTCCAGGTTGGCGCTCAGTGCGGCAAGTACCAGCGCGGTCTCGGTCGGGTCGCCTTGCCACTCGGTGCCTGTTCCCTGAGCTTGGCGGTGGGCGTCATTGCACAGCACTGCGGCGCGCAGCGCCTCGCGGTGTACCGGTCCGGGAAGGGTGTCTCCCGACACCCACGGTGTTCCTGCGGCGAGCAAAAGCTCGGCATGCATCCTGTTCTGGGTGAGGGTGCCGGTTTTGTCGGAACAGATGGTGGTGACCGAACCCAGTGTCTCGACCGATGGCAGCCGCCGTACCAGCGCATGGACCGCCACCATGCGCCGGGCGCCCAGCGCCAGCAGTACGGTGACGACTGCCGGCAGCGCTTCGGGAATGGCCGCCACGGCCAGGCTGATAGCTGTCAGTGCCATCAGCAACGGGGCTTCCCCACGCACAATGCCGACCAGAAAAATAATCGCACAGATGCCAATCACCGCCATTGCCAGGCGCTTGCCGAATGCGGCAAGACGGCGCTGCAGTGGCGTGGTGCGGTCTTCGCCGTCGAGCAGTTGGGCCACCTTGCCCAACTCGGTATCCATGCCGACTGCCACGACCAGACCGCGCGCACGGCCCTGCGTGGCGGTGGTTCCCTTGAACGCCATATTGATTCTGTCGCCCAGAGCGCTTTCGGCGGCGTCTGGCAGTGCCGCGGTGCTCTTGGCCACACTCAAGGATTCGCCCGTCAGGGCAGACTCGTCGACCTGCAACTGTGCAATTTCAATCAGGCGCAAATCTGCAGGAACATGGTTTCCCGCTTCCAGCAGGACAATGTCACCGGGCACCAGGGTGCGTGCGGGTACGGTCTGAACCTGGCCACCACGCAACACCGTGGCCTGTGCCGCCGTCATGGCCTGAAGCGCCGCCATGGCGCGGTCTGCGCGCCAGGTCTGGAGGAAGCCCATCAGCCCGTTGAGCACCACGATTACCAGAATCGCCACAGTATCCACCAGGTCACCGATCACGCCGGAAATGACGGCTGCAGCCAGCAGCACCAGCACCATGAAATCCTTGAACTGGTCCAGCAGCAAAACCAGGAGGCCGCGCTTCCTGCTGGCCTGCAGCTCGTTGGCGCCATGGCGCTCGCTGCGCAGCAGTGCCTCCGCTTCGTGCAGCCCCAGCGCCGGGTCGACCAGGTGCTCCTTTGCCAGGTCCTGCACCTCACGTTGATGCCAAGCGTGGTTCTCAGGGGGGCTGCTCTGCATCGGCCTAATGTAGCGCAAGGGCTTGGGCTGATAATGGCCAATGACCGACGCCTCCCCACCCCACAAGCGCCGTGTGCGCTACTCCGGCACCCATCCGCGTCAATTTGCAGAGAAATACAAGGAACTTGACCCCGCACGCCATGCGGAGGAAGTCGACAAGGTCATGCAGCGCGGCCAGACCCCCGCTGGCATGCACCGCTCCATCTGCGTGGACGAAATTCTGGCCATTCTCAATCCCCAGCCGGGGGAAACCGGCTTGGATGCCACGCTGGGGTTCGGTGGCCATACCCAGACCCTGGTGCCGCGTGTGCTGCCCGGTGGCCACATGTTTGGCATGGATGTGGACCCGATTGAATTGCCCCGCACCACGACACGCCTGCGCGCGCTGGGCTTTGATGAGGCTGCGCTGAGCACGCACCGCCGCAACTTCAGCGAAATGGCCAGCCTGCTGCCGCAAGCCGGTGGGGGCTTTGACTTCGTGCTGGCCGACCTGGGGGTGTCATCGATGCAGATTGACAATCCGGCGCGGGGTTTCAGTTTTCGTGCGGACGGTCCGCTGGACCTGCGCCTGGACCCCACGGCGGGTCAATCGGCCAGCGAACTGTTGCAGACCGTCACCCGCCAGCACCTGCGCGATCTGCTTATCGACCACTCGGATGAGCCCTTTGCCATTCCGCTGGCGGCCGCTTTGCAGGGCCAATATGTTGAAACCACCACGCAACTGGCCGAACTGGTGCGCGCCTCCATGCAGGGCGCGCTCAAAGCGAGCATGCCGCAGGAGGAGCGTCTGGTGGAAACCAAAAAAGCGCTGCAACGCACTTTTCAGGCACTGCGCATCGAAGTCAACAATGAGTTCGGGGTGCTCGATACGCTGCTGGCGGCCCTGCCGGCCTGCCTCAAGCCCGGAGGGCGCGTGGCGATCCTGAGCTTTCATTCGGGTGAAGACCGCCGTGTAAAGAAAGCCTTCCAGACTGGCCAGCGCGACGGGACCTACTCCAGTGTGGCCCCCGACCCCATCCGCGCTTCCATGGAAGAGCGCCGGGCCAACTCCCGGTCCACCTCTGCCAAGCTGCGCTGGGCCGTCAGGGCCGGCGGGCCACTACTGGCAGCTTAGCCGGCCAGGCCCACGTAGACGTTCTGCACGTCGTCGTTGGCATCAATGGCTGCGAGGAAGGCTTCCACTTCTTCCATTTGCTCGGCGCTCAGCGTGCTGGGGTCGATGGGGTTCTTGGGCTTGTAGCCCAGTTTGGCTGACAGCACGGTAAACCCCTGCGCAGGCAGGGCACGGCTGACCAGGTCGAGGTCGGCCGGGTCGGTCAGGAACATGGTGACCCCGTTTTCGTCGGTAGGCTCCAGGTCCTGTGCACCGGCTTCGATGGCGGCCATTTCCGGGTCGGCTCCGGTGGTGGCTGGTTCGGCTTCAATCATGCCCAGATGGTCGAAATCCCAGGCCACGGAACCGGATGTGCCCAGCTGGCCCTTGCGGAACAGCACCCGCATTTCGGGCGCGGTGCGGTTGACGTTGTCGGTCAGGCATTCGACCATGACCGCCACGCGGTGCGGTGCATAGCCTTCGTACATCGCCACTTCGTAATTCACCGCCTCACCCGTGAGGCCGGCGCCTTTCTTGATGGCGCGGTCCAGTGTGTCCTTGGGCATGGAGGCTTTGCGGGCCTGTTCCACGGCCAGGCGCAGCCGGGCGTTGCCGGCAGGGTCTGCGCCGCTACGGGCCGCCACCATGATTTCCTTGACGAGTTTGGTAAACAGTTTGCCCCTGGCGTTGGCTACCAGTTCCTTACCTTTTGCTTTCCACTGCGCGCCCATGTCTGAGTTTCCTTCAAGTTGCGGCGCCCATCGGACGCCAAAGTCTGGCAGGTTTATACACCTACTGTCAGTTGTTTCTTTGATCCAGTCGGTATGCAGGCAATCCCGACAGCATCCTGCGTCCATAAGCGGTCTGTACCAGCCGCTTGTCGTAGCAAATGACACGCGCATGGTCGTCTTCGGTGCGAATCGCCCGTCCGGTCCATTGCAGCAGCTTCACGCCGGTGGCCGGGATGACGAGTTCGTTGAACGGATCGCGCCCCACACGCTTGAGCCACTCGGCCCGCGCTTCGTCCACCGGGTCACTGGGCGGGGCAAAGGGCAGCTTGGCAATGAACACGGTTTCGCACAAGGCGCCCGGCAGGTCCAGCCCTTCGCCGAACGACTGCAGGCCAAACAGTACCGATGGCATGCCGCTCTCCACCCGCGCGGCGTGGGCCGCCAGCAGGCGTGTGCGGGAC
>Ga0209476_10002179_pt1 | contig 13147 bp, 10 predicted proteins | sample KloWWTrecipitate_FD_187179 | JGI IMG/M metagenome (GOLD analysis project Ga0209476, IMG submission 187179) | Active sludge microbial communities from Klosterneuburg, Austria, studying microevolution and ecology of nitrifiers - Klosterneuburg... | ecosystem: Engineered > WWTP > Aerobic digester... | reverse complement strand
CGGCCGGGTCGAGGGGAACGGCGGCCGCGGTTTTGCAACAGCTCTACGGGCGGCTCGAAACCGGGCGACCCATCGACGCGGGCGAGATTGACGGCGCGATCCGCATGATGGGCGATGCGGGCGTGCCCGCGCCAGTCAGCATCGACGAACAGCTTGAAATGTTCGCCGCCGGGCGGATCGAGATCCGGACCCGCAAGAAGCAGGTCGAACCGCGGACCGAAGCGCAGAAGGCCTATGTCAAAAGCCTGTTTCAGCACGAACTGGCGTTCGGGATCGGACCGGCGGGCACCGGCAAGACCTATCTGGCGGTGGCCGTGGGCGTGACCATGCTGATCGGTGGGCATGTGGACAAGATCATCCTGTCGCGACCGGCGGTGGAGGCGGGCGAAAGGCTAGGCTTCCTGCCCGGCGACATGAAGGAGAAGGTCGATCCCTACATGCAGCCGCTTTACGATGCGCTGAACGATTTTCTACCCTCCAAGCAGGTGGAAAAGCTGATGGCCGAAAAGCGGATCGAGATCGCGCCGTTGGCCTTCATGCGGGGCCGGACGCTGGCCAATGCGTTCGTTGTGCTGGATGAGGCACAGAATGCCACGACCATGCAGATGAAGATGTTCCTGACCCGTCTGGGCGAAGGCAGCCGCATGGTCATCACCGGAGACCGCACGCAGGTGGACCTGCCGCGCGGCACCACATCGGGGCTGATGGATGCCGAGCGGATCTTGGACGGGATCAAAGGCGTCAGCTTCAATTACTTCACCGCCAAGGACGTGGTGCGCCATCCCCTTGTCGCCCGCATCATCGAGGCCTATGACCGCGACGATGGAGCCACTGGTTGATACATTGATCGAGGACCCGCGCTGGGAGGCGCTGGATCTGGATGAATTGGCGCAGGCCGCGGCGCGCGCGGCGCTGCAGGGGGCAGGTCTGCCTGCCGAAGGGTTCGAGATCAGCCTTCTGGGATGCGACGACAAGCGCATTGCCGAACTGAACGCCGACTTTCGCGGCAAGCCGCAGCCGACCAATGTGCTGTCCTGGCCGTCGGACGAGCGTGGGGCGGAACGCGACGGTGGCCCGCCGCACCGCCCGCGCCGCGGCCCGGACGAGATGCCCGAGGAATTGGGCGACATCGCGATTGCCTATGAGACCTGCGCGCAGGAGGCGGCCGCACAGGGCAAGCCGGTGAAAGATCATGTCACGCATCTTTTGGTTCATGGAACGTTGCATTTGCTGGGCTATGACCATGTGCGCGACGGCGACGCTGCGCTGATGGAGGGGCTGGAGGCGAAGATCCTTCAGGGGATGGGGATTGCAAACCCTTATGAATGAACGCCAGATGGACAAGAGAAACAGGTCGGACCACAGGTATGGGTGAACAGGCAGATACGATTTCGTCGTCGGATGGCGGGGAAGAACCATCCGACAGTAGCAGCCAGAAGGGATTCATCAGCCGGATCCTGAGCGCATTCGCGCCATCAGAACCGGGGTCGGAGGATGGGCCGCAGCCCGGCGACGCGATGCAGCCCCCCGCCACGCTGGCCTTGCCGGGGATGAACAATCTCAGGAAAATGCGGGTCGATGACGTGACGATCCCCAAGGCCGAGATCGTCGCCGTGCCCTCGACCATTTCGATGGACGATCTGGTGGCAACGTTCAAGGAAAGCGGCTTTTCACGTCTGCCGGTCTACAAGGGGAGGCTCGATAACCCCTTGGGGCTGGTGCATCTGAAGGACCTGGCGCTGCAATATGCCTTTACCGAGACGAAGCCCAAGTTCAGCCTGACCAAGATGCTGCGGCCCCTGCTTTACGCGCCGCCGTCGATGGCGCTGGGGATCTTGTTGCAGAAGATGCAGGCCGAGCGCATCCATATGGCGCTGGTCATCGATGAATATGGCGGGGTCGACGGGCTGGTGACGATCGAGGATCTGATCGAGCAGGTGATCGGCGAGATCGACGACGAACATGACGAGGCCGAGGACAAGGACTGGATCGTCGAAAAGCCCGGTCAGTATCTGGTGCTGGCGCGGGCGCCCTTGGATGCGTTCGAGGCCGAGATCGGCATGCGGCTGGCCGACGAGGAAGACGGCGAGGAGATCGACACGATGGGCGGGCTGATCTTCATGCTGGCCGGTCACGTGCCGTCGCAGGGCGAGATCTTTACGTCGGAAGGTGGCGTGGTCTTCGAGGTGATCGAAGCCGACCCCCGCCGGGTGAAGCGGATGCGCATCCGCCTGCCGCGCCCGCAGGAATGAAGCGGCTGAACGTCTGGGCCGGGGCCGCGCTGTTGCCGGCGCTGGCGGGATTGGCGGCGGCGGGGGGGCAGGCACCCTTCGGGCTTTGGGCGCTGTCGCTTTTCGGCTTTGCGGTTCTGGTCTGGCATGTGGCGGGCGCCGATGGGGCCCGTGCGCGCGCGTTTCGCGGCTGGGCGGGGGGGGCGGGCTATTTCGCGGGCACGCTCTTTTGGATCGTCGAACCTTTCATGGTCGAGGCAGAGAAGGACGGCTGGATGGCCCCCTTCGCGCTGGTGTTCATGGCCGGTGGCATGGCGCTTTTCTGGCTGGCGGCGGGGCTTTGTGCCGGGCTGGCAGAGTTTGCAGCGAATATGGCGCAACGCCTGCCCCGCCCGGTCGCCCAAAGCGACCGGGCGGGGCAGGCGAGCGAGAGAGCGACATATCAGTCAACTTCCCGCCGCTTGCGCGTGGGCCGGTCGGTAGGGTTCGCGCTGGGCCTTGCCGCCAGCGATCTGGCGCGGACCTATGTGCTGACGGGATTTCCCTGGGCCCTGGCCGGGCATATCTGGATTGACACGCCCGTGGCGCAGGCGGCCGCGTTCGTCGGGCCGGTTGGCCTGTCGGTCCTGACGATGCTGCTGGCGGCGCTGCCGGTCATGGCGGCCACAGGCCGGGGACGGGCGGTCGGCCTGTTGGCGGCGGGTGCCATTCTGGCGGGCATCTGGGCGGGTGGCACTGCGCGACTTGCCGCCCCCGATCCCGTCCGCGACCCCGCGATCCGCGTGCGGCTGGTGCAACCCAACGCCACCCAGTCGCTCAAATGGCAGCCCGGCATGCGGCAGGTGTTTCTTGACCGGCTCATCACCGCCGGGGGTGGGGTTAGCGCGCGCAAGCCCGACCTGATCGTCTGGCCCGAAACCTCGGTTCCCTATCTGCTGGAAGATGCGGGCGGTGTGTTCGCGGAGGCGCTGGCGATTTCCGGCGGGGTGCCGATGGCCATCGGCCTGCAACGGGCTGAAGGGGTGCGCTATTTCAACTCTCTGGTCGGGGTTGGCGCGGACGGGCGGGTGATGGCCAGCTACGACAAGCATCATCTGGTGCCGTTCGGCGAATATATTCCCATGGGCGATCTGCTGGGGCGGTTCGGGATCAGCGCCTATGCCGCCCAGGCGGGGTACGGCTATAGCCCCGGCCCGGGCGCGCGGGTGCTGGATCTGGGGCGGGCGGGCAAGGTCTTGCCGCTGATCTGCTATGAGGCGGTCTTTCCGCAGGATCTGCGCGCGGCGCCTGAACGGGCCGACTGGATCTTGCAGGTGACGAACGACGGCTGGTTTGGCGCGCTGGCCGGGCCCTGGCAGCATCTCGCGCAGGCGCGGCTGAGGGCGATCGAGCAGGGGCTGCCCTTGTTGCGCGCGGCCAATACCGGGGTCAGCGCGGTGGTGGATGCCAAGGGGCGCATGATCGCGCATCTGCCGCTCGACACCTATGATTGGCTGGATGCGGATGTGCCGGGCGCGTTGCCCACGCCGTTTTATGCAAGGACGGGGGATGTCCCGGCGACAATCTTCCTGCTTGCCGGGCTATTGGTGCTTTTCTGGCATGGGCGACGGGTTCGCGGTTGACGCGGGCACGAGGGGGGACTACCGCTCTGCGCGAACTGCCACAACGGCTTCCTGGCGTGGCAGGGATAACCCCGAATGGAGCGTTTCATGTCCCGTCAAAACTATATCTTCACCTCTGAATCGGTTTCAGAGGGGCACCCGGACAAGGTCTGTGACCGGATTTCCGATGCCGTCCTCGATGCTTTCCTGGCCGAGGAGCCGAATGCACGTGTCGCTTGCGAAACCTTTGCGACGACGAACCGGGTGGTGGTTGGCGGCGAGGTTGGCCTTTCGGACAAGGCCAAGCTGACCGACTATATGGGCCGGGTCGACGGGATCGTGCGCGATTGCGTGCGTGATATCGGTTACGAGCAGGACGAGTTCCACTGGAATACGCTGGAGGTGACGAACCTTCTGCACCCCCAGTCCGCCCATATTGCGCAAGGCGTCGACAAGGATGGCGCAGGCGATCAGGGCATCATGTTCGGATATGCCACCGATGAGACGCCGGAACTCATGCCAGCGCCCATCCAGTATGCCCATGCGATCTTGCGCCGTCTGGCCGAGGTGCGCAAATCCGGGCAGGAGCCGACCCTGCGCCCCGACGCCAAGTCACAGCTTTCGCTGCGGTATGAGAATGGCAAGCCGGTCGAGGTGACATCGCTGGTTCTGTCCACGCAGCATGCGCTTGAAAGCCAGACGAGCGCCGATATCCGCGCGATTGTGGAGCCTTACATCCGCGAAGTGCTGCCCCAGGGCTGGCTGACCGACAGAACCGAATGGTGGGTGAACCCGACGGGGACATTCGTGATCGGCGGGCCGGATGGCGATGCGGGCCTGACCGGGCGCAAGATCATCGTGGACACCTATGGTGGCGCGGCCCCGCATGGCGGCGGCGCGTTCAGCGGCAAGGATCCGACCAAGGTCGACCGTTCGGCCGCTTATGCGGCGCGCTATCTGGCCAAGAACGTGGTGGCCGCGGGTCTTGCCAAACGCTGCGTCATCCAGGTGGCCTATGCCATCGGTGTGGCCAAGCCGCTCGCGATCTATGCCGATACCAATGGCACGGGCCTGGTGCCCGAGGCGCAGATCGAAAAGGCCGTGGCGCAGGTGATGGACCTGACCCCGCGCGGCATCCGCAGCCATCTGGGGCTGAACCGCCCGATCTATGCGCGGACCTCGGCCTATGGCCATTTCGGCCGTGCGCCTGAAGCGGATGGCGGGTTCAGCTGGGAACGGACCGATCTGGTCGAGGCGCTGAAGAAAGCGGTCTGACCGCAGGCGCTGGATTGTCTGCGTCAGGGCCGGGGCCGGGAAAGCCCCGGCCCTGCGCATTTTTCATGCCGCCAATGCTTCGAACGAGGCAATGATCGGACAGGGGCCGTGGTCGGACGCGGCGCAGGCCCGGGCAAGCCCCGCCAGTGCCACCCGCGCGGCTTTCAGTTCGGCAATGCGGCGGTCCAGTTCGGCGACGCGCCGCGTGGCCAGATCCCGCGCGCGGGCATGGCCATTGGTTGCGTCGAGCGACAGAAGTTCACCGATCTCGTCAAGGGTGAAGCCCGCGGTTTGCGCCGCGCGGATGAAGCGCAGGCGACGGATATCGGTGGCGTCATAGTGCCGGATCCCGCCACCGGGACCGGCCCCGCCGCCGCGTGGTGGTTCGCGCAGCAGGCTGCGACGCTGGTAGTAACGCACGGTTTCCACCCCGACGCCGCCGGCCTTGGCCAGTCCCGCGATCGTCAGCTCCTTCATGTCTTGACTCCGGACTATGGTACGGACCTTACATAGTGAGTCAGACCTTTCCCAACAAGATGGAAACCTGACGATGACTGACCTGATGATGAGCACCTCCACCAGCCTGCCGGCCCGGCAGGCGACCCTCTATCGCATGGCCATGCCCGGGCATATCTGCCCCTACGGCCTGAAGGCGAAAGACCTTCTGCGCCGCAAAGGTTTTGTGGTGGAGGATCACCTGCTGACCACGCGCGACGAAATTGACCGCTTCAAGGCCGACTATGGCGTGGCAACCACGCCGCAGGTCTTTGTCGGGGGCCGCCGCATCGGCGGCTACGACGACCTGCGGCGGCACTTCGGGCAGGCTATGCGCGACCCGAAGGCGCTGACCTACACGCCGGTGCTTGCGGTTTTTGCCGTTGCTGGACTGATGGCGCTGGCGGCAAGCCAGGCGGCCTTTGGTTCCCCCCTGACGCTGCGGGCGGGCGAATGGTTCATCGCCTTCAGCATGGCCGTGCTTGCCATGCTGAAACTGCGCGATGTCGAGGGCTTTTCGACGATGTTCCTGAACTATGACCTGCTGGCGCGGCGCTGGGTGCCATACGCCTATGTCTATCCGTTTGCGGAACTGCTGGCCGGGGTCTTGATGATCGCGGGGGTCTGGACCTGGGTTTCCGTGCCGGTGGCCCTGTTCATCGGCACGGTGGGCGGGCTGTCGGTGTTCAAGGCCGTCTATATCGAGGGGCGCGCGCTGAAATGCGCCTGCGTGGGGGGCGATACCAATGTGCCGCTTGGCTTTGTGTCGCTGACCGAAAATCTGATGATGGTGGCAATGGCCGTCTGGATGCTGGCAGGGACCTCTGGTTTGCTGGCAGCCGTGGCACACTAGCCGCGCCGCACGACCCGGTGGTTGACCGGGACCGGCTTGCGGGCTAGGGCCGCACTGACCCCGGTCCGCACATGCAAGAGGCGTTCATGACCAAAACCGATGTTTCCGGGCTGTCACAGCTGGGGCAGAGCGCCAAGCTGCCCTCTGCCCCCGAAGAGGCGGTGCTGGAGCGCGTGCCCGCGAGCCATGCGGGCACGCTTTATGTGGTGCGGTTCACCGCGCCCGAGTTCACTTCGGTCTGTCCGATGACCGGGCAACCGGATTTCGCCCACATCGTGATCGACTATGTGCCGGGCGACTGGCTGGTAGAAAGCAAGAGCCTGAAGCTTTACCTGCATTCCTTCCGCAACCATGGCGCCTTTCAAGAGGATTGTACCATCGACATCGCCAAGCGGCTGGTGGCGCTGCTTGATCCGGTGTGGTTCAGGATCGGGGCCTATTGGTATCCGCGCGGCGGTATTCCGATCGACGTCTTCTGGCAGACCGGCGCCGCGCCCGAAGGGTTGTGGATCCCCGATCAGGGCGTGGCCCCCTATCGCGGGCGCGGCTGAGCGGTCCCTGCCTTTTCGTTGGCAACAGGCGCGTGGACGGCAACAGGTGGGTGCGGGCTGCGCTATTGTTGATCGGACGGCGCCCTAAATGAGGCAAAGACCACGATCCCGGCCCGCAAAATTGTCGGGATGGCAAGACTCTGTTAACGATTGACCAATCGATCAAATGACGATTTGGTTCGTGAGCCGCACCCCGTGGATGCGGTCTGTGCCGAATTGTGTATCGAGTGAACGGAGTAAAAAGATGAACCTGCGTAACCAAATCCTGACCGCCGATTCCGGCACCGCTGCGCGTGCGCTTTTGCTGCAAGGTGGCCGGATGACGAAATGGAAAGGACGGGTTGCGAGTGTTGCGCCGATCCTGTGCGGGGCGGCCGCCGTGCTGATGATCTCGGGTCCGGGGGCTGAAGCCGCCTGCACCAACACGACGGTGGCGCGCGCAACGGCGGGAAGCCTTTGCACTGGGACGAACCTGTCCTATTCGGCGGCGGGCGGTGCGGCGGGCGTCGTGCAGTCCACCGGCGCTGGATCGAGCCTGACCATGACCCAGGCGACTGTCGCGGTCACGTCGACCAACCTGCACGGGGTAAACGTCGAAGCTGGCGGGACGCTGACCTTTGCGGGATCGGTCACCGCCATTTCAGGGCAAGGTGGTGGTGCATCCAACGCCCGTGCCGTGGTGGCACAAAGTGGTAATGCTTCGCTGACCGTCAATGGTAACCTCTCTGCAACCCGCCGTGGCGGGGGAACCGGGGGCGCCGCCGTTGAGGCCGCGGGAAATTCGACCATCACGGTTCTGGGCGCCGCGACCATCGTCAGCAACGCCCTGTCGGCGCAGGGTATTCGCGTCAATTCCGGGGGCGTGTTGAACATAACCGGCCCGACCTCCATCCAGACGACCCGGTCCAACAGCCAAGGCGTCATTGTCGCGATGACCGGAACGGCAGGCGGCGGCGCGACACCGGGCAGCGCGCTGGCGCGTTTCGGCGATCTGACGGTCCAGACGCTCGACACCGGATCGCATGGCATTCAGGCCCAGGGCACGCTGAACAATACCGTGGTCGTGAACGGGGCGTTGCAGGTGACGACCGCCCAGAGCAATGCGATCGGTCTTTACGCCCTGAATGGCGGCAAGATCCTGGTCGACCCGACAGCCACAACCGGCACTGCCAACGAGTCGGCGAATGTGACGCTCTTGGGTGGCACCGTCAGCACGGCGGGCCTGTCTTCCCATGGTGTGAAGGCCGAGGTCAGCAGCGGCAGCGCAGGATCGGCTGGGATCGTCTTCGGCGGAGGGGCCGTTGCCCCGAGCGTGACGACCATCGGCGCTGACGCCGAGGGGCTGTTTGCACTGGTCAGCGCCGGGACGGGCAATGCGAGCGTGCGCATGGATGCGGGCAGCGTGACGACCTCGGGGTCGAACGCCGACGGGATCGTGGTGCAGATCGACGACAACAATGCGGCGACCGCGCTCAATGGCAATGCGCGGGCCGATATGAATGGCGGGACGATCAGCACTTCGGGCACGGCTTCTGCCGGGATCGTGGCGCAGACCGATCTGTCCGGTCCGACGCCGTCGACCGGGAACGCCACTGCCCGCCAGACCGGCGGTACGATCACGACGACAGGCGGAACGCTTGGCGGGTTCCAGAGCAGTTTCGGGATCGGTGCGCTGGTTTCGGGCAGCGGCACCGCGACCGTCGACCAGCAGGCTGGCAGTATCACGACCTCCGGGGCCGAGGCGCATGGGCTTTACGCCCTGTCGGCGGCGGGCGATGTGGTCGTCAATCAGGGCGTGGGCGGGCAGGTTGCGGTTTCTGGTGTTGATGCCAGCGGTATTCGCGCGGTTTCAGCCAGCGGCGGCGATGTCGATGTCACGCTCGATGGCACGGTTGACGGCGGCAGCGGCGCGGCAGCCGGCCTTTGGATGGACACGGCCGCGGGCATGAGCAGCCGGGCGGCGATCAATGGCAGCGTGGGCGCGGCTTCTGGCGTAGCGATTGCCAACAATGGCGGAGACTCGGACGTGCGCGTGACCGCCAGCGGCCTGGTGCGCGGCGAAGTGCGGTTGAGCGACGGTGATGACCGGCTGAGTTTTGCCGGGTCCGACCTGTCGCAGACGACGATCCTTGATGGCGGCGACGACCTGCTGGTGGCGGACGGGTTCGTCGATGTGCTGACATTGGGAAGCCTGTCGAGCACGCTGACCGGTGCCAATCTTCTTGGCTGGGAACAGGTGGTGATCGACAATGCCAGCGTGGCCTTCGCCGATGACCTTCTGGCCACCGGATCGGACGCGGGCATGGGCCTTTCCGTGGTGAATGGCGGTATCCTCGATGCGCGGACGGCTTTTGCGCTGACCGGCAACCTGAGCGTGGGTGCGGGCGCGCGTTTTGATGCGCTGGGCGCGGGTGCGGGGGCCTATTTGGTTTCGGGCGATGTCAGCAATTCCGGCACGTTCAGCTTCGACGACGGCACGGCGGGCGATGTTCTGACGATCGCTGGCAATTACACCGGCGCCGGCGGCACCCTGCGCTTTGATGCATCGCTGGGTGCAGACGGATCGCCGAGCGACCTTCTGCATGTGATGGGCAACGCCAGCGGTTCGACCGCGCTCTTCATCCAGAATGTCGGCGGCGCGGGGGCGGCCACGACGCAAGGCATCCGTGTGGTGCAGGTCGACGGAACCTCTACCGCGACGGCCTTTTCACTGGGCAATGCCGCGCCTTTGCAGGCGGGGGCTTACGTCTACACGCTCGCCTTTGGTGATCCGGCCAGCGCGGCGGACCAGAACTGGTATCTGCGCGCGGCAACGTCCGGCGGCGGTGGCGGTGGTGGAACGCCCATTATCGGTTCCATCGGGGCGCTTTATGAAATGGCGCCTTCCGTCCTGCTGACTGGCTTCGCCGATCTGCCGACCTTGGAAGAGCGGATTGGCCACGGGATCGGCTGGTCTGCGGGTAGCGCTGATCAGCGTGGCACCATTTCGCGGGGCTGGGCGCGGATCACCGACAGCCGCAGCAGTGCGACGCCTGAAGTCAGCGCCTCGGGCGCGCGGTATGACAGCCGGTCCTCCTCGATCCAGGCTGGACTGGACCTTCTGGCGTTCGAGACGGCGGGCGGGTTCTGGACGCTGGGCGCCACCGTGCAGGCTGGCCATGTCAGCGCCGATATTTCCAACGCCGTGGGCAGCGCGCAACTGTCTGGCGACAGCTATGGCATCGGCGCGACCGCGACCTGGTACGGCGATGGCGGCACCTATGTCGATCTTCAGGCGCGCTATGACCGGATCGAGGCCGATTTTGCCGAGGGCACCGTGGGCCAGCTTGCCAGCGGCGTGGCGTTTGACCAGACGACGCTTGGTGTGGAGGTCGGCCATCGGTTCGCGCTGGATGGTAACCGCACGCTGGTGCCGCAGGCGCAGCTGACCTGGGCGCATCTGTCGGGTGACGCGTTCACCGACAGCCAGTCGAGTCTGGTGGGCATCGGTGAGAATGAGCGGATCGTGGGGCGGATCGGTCTTGCCTATGAGGTCGAGTTTGACCGTGCCGACGCCACGCAAGGGGGAAAGAGCTTCGAGAAGCTCTATGTGATCGGCAATGTCGAACATGACTTCTCGGCTGAAACCTCGGTGGATGTCGCGGGGGCGGCGCTTGGCGCGCAGCATGCCGCCACCTGGGGCGAGGTCGGGCTGGGCGGGTCGGTCATCTGGGATGACAACAAGACCTTCTATGCTGAAGGTCTTTACCGGCAGGCGCTGGACGGGTCGGGCGGCAATGACGGGTTTGCAGTGTCGGCTGGGTTCCGCATGGAATGGTAAGGCTTGACCTTGCCTGATGGCTGCGACAAGAGGCCCGGCGTCACGTCCGGGCCTTTTGCTGTCCGGGTGCCCCGAAACCGAGCCAACCCGAAACCGAGCCAAGGCGGCCCTGCCATGTCCGACCATCCCACGACCGAGCGGCGCAACTTCTATGGCCGGGTGCATGGCAAGACGCTGCGCCCCAGCCAGAAGACCTATCTGGCCGAGGATCTGGCGCGGCTGAGCCTGTCGGGCATCACGCGAGAGGATAACCCTGAACGCGCGACCGTCGATCTGAAGGCGGGCTTCGGCGGGCGGCCCCAGTGGCTGGAAGTGGGGTTTGGTGGTGGCGAGCATATGGTGCATATGGCCGCCCGCTATCCACAGGTCGGGATCATCGGCTGCGAGCCGTTCGTGAACGGGATCGCGATGCTGCTGGGCAAGATCCGCGCGGCGGGGGTGGAGAATCTGGCGCTGCATCCGGGCGATGTGCGCGACCTTTTCGATGTCGCCCCGGATGGGATCTTTGAGAAGGCGTTTCTGAACTACCCCGACCCCTGGCCCAAGGCCCGCCATCACCGGCGCCGGTTCGTGACGCCGGGCTATCTGGCCGGTCTTCACCGGGTGCTGGTCCCGGGGGCGGAGTTTCGCGTGGCGACCGATATTCCCGATTACGTGCGCCAGACGCTTGAGGAAGTGCCCCAGGCCGGGTTCGCGCTGGTGGCCGAAGGTGGCACGCCCTGGGCAGACTGGACCTCGACCCGGTATGAGCAGAAGGCGCTCCGCGAGGGGCGGGTGCCGCATTACCTGACGTTCCGGCGACTTTGACCAGCAGTGGCGGGGGTTTCACACCCCCGCACCCCCGTGGAGTATTTCTCCAAGGTGAAAGGGCATGGACCCCCTGTTTGTCCTGCGCTATCAGCGCCCTTGGTTTCCTAGGGAGAATGATATGTCCGGCCACGGTTCACCCATTCCGATGACAGCCCGCAAGTCGGGGCCGCTGAAGGGGCGGGCGGAAGTGCCGGGCGACAAGTCGATTTCGCACCGCGCGCTGATCCTGGGCGCGATGGCGGTGGGCGAGACGCGGGTCACCGGGCTTCTGGAAGGGCAAGATGTGCTGGACACCGCGAAGGCGATGCGGGCCTTTGGCGCGGAAGTGGTGAACCACGGGCCGGGCGACTGGTCGGTGCAGGGTGTGGGTGTGGGCGGATTTGCCGAGCCAGCCGATGTGATCGATTGCGGCAATTCCGGCACCGGCGTGCGGCTGATCATGGGGGCGATGGCGACGTCAGCTCTTACAGCGACCTTCACCGGCGATGCCAGCTTGCGCAAGCGGCCGATGGGGCGGGTGACGGACCCGTTGGCGCTTTTCGGGGCGCAGTCCTATGGGCGGCAGGGCGGGCGCTTGCCGATGACCATCGTCGGCGCGAAGGATCCGGTGCCGGTGACCTATACCGTACCGATGCCGTCGGCCCAGGTGAAATCGGCGGTGCTGTTGGCCGGGCTGAATGCGCCGGGTCAGACGGTGGTCATCGAAAAGGAACCGACGCGCGATCATTCGGAGCGGATGCTGCGCGGGTTCGGGGCGGACCTGAGGGTTGAGGACCTGCCGGAAGGCCGGGTGATCACGCTTCTCGGCCAGCCGGAACTGAAGCCCCAGACGGTGGCCGTGCCGCGCGATCCGTCGTCAGCGGCCTTCCCGGTCTGTGCTGCGCTGATCGTCGAAGGCTCAGACATTCTTGTGCCGGGCGTCAGCCAGAACCCCACGCGCAACGGGCTTTACACGACGCTGGTGGAGATGGGGGCCGACATCGACTTCCAGAACCCGCGCGAGGAAGGCGGCGAGCCGGTGGCCGACCTGCGCGTGCGCTTTTCCGCGCTGAAGGGCATAGAAGTCCCCGAGGAGCGCGCGGCGAGCATGATCGACGAATATCCGATCCTGTCGGTGGTCGCGGCCTGCGCCGAAGGCACGACGGTGATGCGCGGCGTGAAGGAGCTGCGCGTGAAGGAAAGCGACCGGATCGACGCGATGGCGCGCGGGCTTGAGGCTTGCGGTGTGCGCATCGAGGAGGAGGAGGATGTGCTGATCGTCCATGGCATGGGCGCGGGCAATGTTCCCGGCGGCGCGACCTGCAAGACGCATATCGACCACCGGATCGCCATGTCGTTCCTGGTGCTTGGCCTTGCGGCGCAGAAGCCGGTAAGCGTCGATGACGGATCGCCAATTGCCACCTCCTTCCCGGTGTTTGAAAGCCTGATGGCGGGGCTGGGTGGCCAGATCAGCCGCGACAACGCCTGAAGGGCCGGACCGCTCGGCAGCGGTCCGGTGTCGATCCTTTGAG
>Ga0209476_10002177_pt1 | contig 13147 bp, 14 predicted proteins | sample KloWWTrecipitate_FD_187179 | JGI IMG/M metagenome (GOLD analysis project Ga0209476, IMG submission 187179) | Active sludge microbial communities from Klosterneuburg, Austria, studying microevolution and ecology of nitrifiers - Klosterneuburg... | ecosystem: Engineered > WWTP > Aerobic digester... | reverse complement strand
CGGGCACATCATCACCATCGAGGACCCGATCGAGTTCGTGCACAAGCACGACGGCTGCATCATCACCCAGCGCGAGATCGGCATCGACACAGACAGCTGGGAAAACGCGCTGAAAAACACTCTGCGCCAGGCGCCGGACGTGATCATGATCGGCGAGGTGCGCACCCGCGAGGGCATGGATCACGCAATCGCATTCGCGGAAACCGGCCACCTCGTGCTGTGCACGCTGCATGCGAACAACGCCAACCAGGCGATGGATCGCATCATCAACTTCTTCCCCGAAGATCGCCGCAACCAGCTGCTGATGGACCTGTCGCTCAACCTCAAGGGCGTGGTCGCGCAGCAACTGATTCCGACCCCGGACGGCAAGGGCCGGCGGGTGGCGATGGAGGTTCTGCTCGGCACGCCGCTGGTCCAGGACTACATCCGCGACGGCGAGATCCACAAGCTCAAGGACGTGATGAAGGAGTCTGTCCAGCTGGGCATGAAGACCTTCGACCAGAGCCTGTTCGAGCTGTACCAGGCCGGCGAGATCAGCTACGAGGACGCATTGCGCTTCGCCGACTCCCAGAACGAGGTGCGCTTGCGCATCAAGCTGGCGCAGGGCGGCGACGCGCGCACGCTGGCGCAGGGCCTGGACGGGGTGGAGATCGCCGAGCTGCGCTGAGCCAGGCGGCTGCGTGATCACGGCGGGGTGTGGCGCGACGGGCGCCACGCTACAATGCCGACATGCATGAGCACGCGCACAGCTTCGGCAACAACTTGCTGATCGCGCTGCCGTCCCTGCAGGACTCCGATTTCGCGCGCAGCGTCACCCTGATCTGCCAGCACGACGGCGACGGGGCGATGGGCGTGGTGGTCAACCGCCCCTCCGAATACACCCTGGGCGAAGTGCTGCAGCAAATGGGCATCAGCAGCGACAGCGAGTCGCTGCAGTCGCAGATCGTGCTCGCGGGCGGGCCGGTGCATCCGGAACGCGGCTTCGTCCTGCACGACGGCGACCGTGAATGGGATTCCACGCTCGCAGTCGGCGGCGGCCTGTACCTCACCACGTCGCGCGATGTGCTCGAGGCGCTGGCGCGTGGCGAAGGGCCGACGCAGGCAGTGGTCGCGCTGGGTTGCGCCGGCTGGGGCGCCGGGCAACTGGAGCAGGAACTGGTCGACGACAGCTGGCTGATGGTGCCGAGCCGCCGTGAGGTGCTGTTCGACCTGCCATTGCCGCAACGCTGGCAGGCCGCCGCCGGCAGCATCGGCGTGGACCTGGTGAACGTCGCCGGCCACAGCGGACACGCGTGAGCGCGCCCGACGACACTCCCGCGATCCGACCCGACGGCACCGTGCTGGGCTTCGACGTCGGCGCGCGACGGATCGGGGTGGCGGTGGGCAGTGCCTTCGGCAGCCCGCGCGCGATCGCGGTGGTCGACGTGCGCGACGGCAGTCCGGACTGGCCGCGCATCGAACGCTTGTACAAGGAATGGCGGCCGGATGGCCTGGTGGTCGGAGATCCGATGACCCTCGACGGTGGCGACCAGCCGATCCGCAGGGCCGCGCGCGCGTTCGCTCGTGAACTGCGCAGCCGCATGAAGGTGCCGGTGGTGATGATCGACGAACGCAACAGTTCGCAGGAAGCCGCGCAACGCTTCGCGGACGAACGCGCGAACGGTCGCAAGCGCAAGCGTGACGCAGATGCGCTGGATGCGATGGCGGCGGCGATCATCGTCGAACGCTGGTTTGCCGCGCCGCAGGATGCGGTCGCGGTGGCATGCCCCGATGACCACGAAACGATGAGCACGGCTGGATGAGCACGACCCCGCGAGGCGACATGGATCCGCAAACCGATGCCGACGGCCGCCTGCGCCACCTGCTGAGCCTGCAGGGCTTGTCGCGCGCGCAACTGGAGACACTGCTGCGGCGTGCGCAGGGACTCACCCAGCATGCCTACGGCGGCACTGGCGCACGCCATGCGCTGGCCGGCAAGGCCGTATGTACGCTGTTCTTCGAGCCGTCCACGCGCACCCGCTCCAGCTTCTCGCTGGCGGCGCAGCGGCTTGGCGCCGACCTGCTCAACTTCGATGCGTCCACGTCGTCCACGACCAAGGGCGAAGCCGACATCGACACCCTGAAGACGCTTGAGGCCATGGGTGTGCACGCCTTCGTCGTACGCCACAAGCGCGATGGCGCGGTGGCCGAGCTCGCAGCGGCGGCGAATCCCGGCACGGTGCTGCTCAATGCCGGCGACGGCCGCAGCAATCACCCCACCCAGGGCCTGCTGGACATGCTGACCTTGCGGCAGGCCAAGGGCGATGATTTCTCGCGGCTGAAGGTGCTGGTGGTCGGCGACGTGAAGCATTCCCGGGTCGCGCGCAGCGACCTGCATGCCCTGCGGATACTGGGTTGCGGCGAGATCCGCGTGTGCGGCCCTGCCGCGCTGCTGCCGGATGACGGCACCCTTGATGGTTGCGTCGTTGGCGACGATGTCGACGCCATGATCGAGGGCGTGGATGCGTTGATGACGTTACGCTTGCAGCGCGAGCGCATGGTCGAAGGGATGGTCGCCTCGCTGGACGACTACCACCGCGACTTCGGCCTGACCGCCGAGCGCCTGCAACGCGCCGCTGAGGACGCCATCGTCATGCATCCCGGGCCGATGAACCGCGGCGTCGAGATCAGCGATGAAGTCGCCGATGGCCCGCAGTCGCGCGTGCTGCGGCAAGTCGCCAATGGCGTGGTGGTGCGGATGGCAGTGCTGGAAGCCTTGCTCGCCGATTGACCGGGTCGGGGCGTTCAGCGCTTCTGCGCGAACAGCCAGGTCCACAGTTCCGGCGTCTGCGAATAAGTCGGATCCCAGCTGTTGTGGTTGGCGTCGGGGAAGATGGTCAGGCGCGCATCGCGTGCGCCGGAGGCCTGCAACGCCGCATCCATCAGCCTCGAATATTCCGGCGAGACCGCATCGTCCTTCGCTCCGTGGAATTGCCAGACGGGCGTGTCCTTGAGTCGACCGGCCACTGCTGCATAAGGGTCGGCGGCGCTATCGATCCCGCTGACACCCATCGACGGTCGCCGCGGATGCACCACGCCGCCACACACCGGGATCAACGCGGCAAAACGCCCGGGCGCGCGCATCGCCATGTCCCACGTGCCGTAGCCGCCCATCGACAGGCCGGTGAGATAGGTACGATCCGGATCGCCATGGAACTCGCGGGTGGCGGCATCCAGGGAGGCGAACACGAGGTCCGCATTGCCGCCCCATTCGGTGTCTTCGGGCGCTTGCGGGAACACCACGATGGCAGGGAACGTGTCCTGGTGCGCGCGGATGTAGGGACCGATGCCGACCGTCGTCTGCTTGGCACCGTCGTTGCCGCGCTCACCGGAACCGTGCAGGAACACGATCACCGGTGGCATGCGGCCACCCGCAGCAGAGGCGGGGACGAAGACCTGGTAGCGATGGGTGGTCCCGGCGACTTCGATGCTGCGTTCGACGAAGCCGCCAGCGGCGCGTTCGGGGACACTCATGCAGGCGGTGAACAGGCAGGCCAATACGGCCAACAGGGCTGCCAATCGGATCTGGTGCAGGCGCATCGCATGACTCCGGGCCGGATTGCGGTCATTAGCGCATCGGTGCCGGGTCAGCGCAACAGCACCAGCGTGGCCAGGCCGAGGAAGGTAAAGAAGCCCATCACGTCGGTCACGGTGGTCAGGAAAATGCCGCTGGCCAGCGCCGGGTCGTAGCCGGCGCGCTTCAGCGTGACCGGCACCAGCACGCCGGCGATCGCCGCGAGCACCAGGTTGCAGGTGAGCGCGACGAAGATCACCACCGACAGCCCGATGCTGTGGAACCACAGCAGCACGATCAACGCGAGGATGGTGCCCAGCACGATGCCGTTGAGCAGCGCGACCCGCGCTTCCTTCCACAGCAGCGGCTTGATGTTGGACGCGCCGACCTGGCCCAGCGCGATGCCGCGCACCATCAACGCCAGCACCTGGGTTCCGGCGTTGCCGCCCATGCCGGCAACGATCGGCATCAGCACCGCCAGCGCGACCAGCTCGGTGATCGTGGCTTCGAACTGGCCGACCACGCTGGCGGCGAGGAACGCCGTCCCCAGGTTGATCGACAGCCAGATCAGCCGTCGCCGTGTTGCCCGCCAGACCGGGCTGAACAGGTCTTCGTCCTCGTCCAGGCCGGCGGCACCGAGCGCCTGGTGCTCGGCCTGCTCGCGGATGATGTCGACCACGTCGTCGATGGTGATGCGGCCGAGCAGGATGTTGTTGTCGTCGACGACCGGCGCGGAGATCCAGTCATGGTCGGAGAACTGGCGGGCGACTTCGTCCGAGAGCTCATCCACGCCGATCGCCGGCTGTTCGTCGTCGAGCAACTGGTTGATCGGCGTCGACGGCTCGTGGGTGAGCAGCGCCTGCAGCGCGATCCGGCCGAGGTACTGGTGGCGCTTGCTGACCACGTAGATGTGGTCGGTGTGCTCCGGCAATTCGCCGCGCAGGCGCAGGTAGCGCAGCACCACGTCGATGGTGGTGTCGGCGCGCACCGTCACCACGTCCGGGTTCATCAGGCGACCGGCGCTGTCCTCGCCATACGAGAGCACCTGTTCGAGGCGCTCGCGGTTTTCGCGGTCCATCGACTTCAGGACTTCGTCGATCACCGTGTCCGGCAGGTCTTCGACGAGATCGGCGAGGTCGTCGATGTCGAGGTCCTCGACCGCGGCGACCAGTTCGTCCGGATCCATGTCCGCGATCAGGCCCTCGCGCACCTCGTCACCGACATGGACCAGCACCTCGCCGTCGTCCTCGGGATCGACCAGGCCCCAGACCACGGTGCGCTTGCCCGGCGGCAGCGATTCCAGCAGGTTGCCGATCTCGGCCGGCGACAGGGTGTTGACCAGCCGCCGCACCGGACCCAGCCGGCCACTGTCGAGCGCGTCCGAAAGCAGACGCAGCTGACGCGCGGTCTTGTCGTGGCGGACGGCTTCGGCCATTGCGGCTTCCGGTGGCGGCGGCGTCGCGGCACGAAGCGCGCGACAAGTCAGGTATTCATGATCCGCGCATTATCGCCCGCGACGTTGCCATTGCCCATCCCGAGTCGCATGGCATCGTCCTGTTGCGTTGTGGGAGCGGACCTGGCCGCGATGCTCCTGGCGGCGAGCGGCAGTCGCGCCCAGGTGCGCTCCCACAGGCATTACAGTGCGGCATGCGCCTTCAGCCAGGCCTCGATGCCGGCGCGGTCGCGTGCGCGCAGCAAGGCCGGCGTCGATGCGCGCAGCGCGCCGAGGTCGCAGCCGCGTACCGCGCGACGCACTTCCAGCATCGTCGCCGGATGCAGGCTGAGCTCGCCGATGCCGAGCGCGAGCAGCAAGGGCACGAACAATGGATCGCCGGCGATCTCGCCGCAGACCGCCACCGGCGTGCCGCGGCGGTTCGCGATGCGAACCACGTCGCGCAGCACGCGCAGCACTGCCGGATGCAGCGGCGAATACAACTCACCGAGTGCTTCGTTGGTGCGATCGGCGGCGAGCAGGTACTGGACCAGGTCGTTGGTGCCGATCGACAGGAAGTCGCACAGGCCGATGAAGCCCGGCAGCGAGATCGCCGCCGAGGGCACCTCGATCATCGCGCCCAGCGGCAGGTGATCGGCGACCTCGTAACCCTCGCTGCGCAGCTCGAACAGCACGGCGTCCAGCGCGGTGCGGACGATGCGCATTTCTTCGTAGCCGCTGACCATCGGCACCAGCGCACGCAGCGGGCCGTAGCCGGAGGCACGCGCCATCGCCCGTAGTTGGGTGCGCAACAGGCCCTCGCGGGCCAGCGACAGGCGCACGCCGCGCAGGCCGAGTGCGGGGTTGGGTTCGTCGCGCAGGGCCAGCCCGGTCTTGTCGGCCTTGTCGGCGCCGAGGTCGAGCGTGCGGATGGTGACCGTGCGTCCGGTCATCGCAATGACTGCGTCGCGGTAGGCGCGGAACTGCATCTCTTCGTCGGGTAGTTCGCTGCTGCCCATGAACAGGAATTCGGTGCGGTACAGACCGACGCCGGCGGCACCGAGCGCATGCGCCTCGGTGACGTCGTCGCGCGATTCGGCATTCGCCCACAGCTTGATGTCGGCGCCATCGAGCGTGCGGCTGGGTTCGCGGCGCAGGCGGTTGAGCGCGCGGCGCTCGCGCTTGGCCTCGGTCATGCGCTTGTGGTGCGCGCGCAGGTCGGCGGCATTCGGTTCCAGCACCACCAGGCCGGTGGCGCCGTCGATCACCAGCACGTCGCCGTCGTTGACCTTCAGCAGGGCCTGGGTGGCGCCGACCACCAGCGGCAGGTGCAGGCTGCGCGCCAGGATCGCGCTGTGCGACAGCGGGCTGCCGCCGGCGGTGATCACGCCGACCACGCCCTGCGATTGCAGCTGCGCGAGTTCCGCCGGTGCGATGCTGTCGGTGACCAGGATCTCGCCGGCCACGCCCTGCAGGTCGGCCTCGCGGCGATGCAGTGCGGCGTGCAGGCGGCCGATCACCTGGTCGATGTCGTCGATGCGGCTGCGCAGGTAGGCATCGTCGATGCCTTCGAACACCGCGGCGATGCGGTCGCGTTGCAGGCGCAATGCATAGTCGGCGGAATACAGGCCGGTGCGGATCAGCTCATCGATGCCCTGCAGCAGTTCCGGGTCGTCCAGCAGCAATGCGTGCAAGTCGACGAACTCGCCGACTTCATGGGCCAGGGCGCCATGCAGGCGCTGGCGCAGGTCGTGCATCTCCGCGCGCACGGTGTCTACGGCTTCGTGGATGCGCCCGAGTTCGGCCTCCACTTCGCCGGGCGTGATCCTGGTTTCCTCGACGTCCAGTGCGTGCGGCAGGCGCACGCGTGCCCGTCCGAGTGCGCTGCCGCGTGCAGCGGCATTGCCGGACAGGAGGTGGCGCATCAGCTGTCCTCGTCGAACCGGCGCTCGAACAGCGCGGCGGCGGCATCGGCGGCGGCCAGTTCGTCTTCGCCATCCACGCGCAATACGACCGTGCTGCCGGGGCCGGCGGCGAGCAGCATCACGCCCATGATGCTCTTGGCGTTGACCTCGCGGCCGCGTGCTTCAAGCGTGGCTTGGGAGCGGAAGGTGGACAGCAGTTGCACCAGCTTGGCCGTGGCCCGCGCATGCAGGCCCAGGCGATTGCTGATGACGAGTTCGCGGCGGGTCATTGAGCGCCTCCGTGGCGTGGCTCAGGCGTCGTCATGGATCACTCCGTTGCGGGAACCGGCGGCAGCGACCGCCGGCAGTGCATCAAGTTCGAGATCGGCGTAGTTCATCACCCGCAGCAACATCGGCAGGCTCAGCGCGGACACCCGCCGCACCGGCGTGCCCAGCCGCGACAAGCGCGCGGCGAGGTTGCTAGGGGTGGCGCCATACAGGTCGGTCAGCACCAGCACGCCGTGCCCGCCATCGACCCGGCGCAGTGCGGCGCTGGCGGGCGGCAGCAGGTGCTCAGGGTCGCCGTCGAACGGCACCTCGAACGCCTCGCAGGTGAGCGGCAACTTGCTCAGCAGGCGCGTGGCGACCGCCAGCAGCGCACTGCCGATGCCTTCGTGGGTGATGAGGAGGATGCCGACAGCCATAACCGCAAGTTAACAGACGGGGATGACAACGCGGAAGCGTGATCCGCGCGCATCACTCGCCCCGCAAGTGCAAGCCCCGTGGTTGCCCTGCTTGCCGAGATGGGCAGCCACGGGGGGCTGCCCCGACAGGGGCTGCCCCATCAGCGATCAATCCAGCTCGCGGTGATGCACGGCGACTTCGGCCCAACCAGTCTCGCGGCAGTGGCGCGCCAGGCGCTCGGCCAGGTAGACCGAGCGGTGGCGGCCACCGGTGCACCCGAAGGCGACGGTCACGTAGCTGCGGGTTTCCGAACGCAACTTGGGCAGCCAGGCATCCAGGAAGCCCTGCACCTGGCCGACGTAGGCGATCACTTCCGGCTCGGCATCGAGATGGTCGGCCACTGCGGCGTCGCGGCCGGACAGCGGGCGCAGGCGCGCATCCCAGTGCGGGTTGGGCAGCACCCGCGCGTCGAACACGAAATCCGCCTCGGCAGGCACGCCGCGCCGGTAGGCGAACGATTCGAACAGCAGCGACAGGCCGCTGCCACTCAGACCGTACTCGGTGAGGATGTGCCGGCGCATCTGGTGGACGTTGAGCTCGCTGGTGTCGAGCACGTGGTCGGCGATCTGGCGCAGCGGCTTGAGCGCCTGCCGCTCCAGCGAGATCGCATCGGGCAGCACCAGGCCGAGGTGGCTCAGCGGATGCCGGCGGCGGGTGTCCGCGTAGCGACGCAGCAGGACTTCGTCGCGGGTGTCGAAGAACAGCAGGCGGGTGTCCATGCCCTGCGCGCCGATCTGCGACAGCGCCTCGGGCACGTCGGAGAGGTCGCCGAGGCTGCGCGCGTCGATCCCCACCGCGATCCGGTCCGGCGACGCGTGGCTGGCCAGCATCCGCCGCACGAATTCGGGCAACAGCTCCGCCGGCAGGTTGTCGACGCAGTAGTAGCCCAGGTCCTCGAAGGTCTTCAGCGCCACCGACTTGCCGGAGCCGGACATGCCGCTGACGATGACCAGCGGTGGGCCGCCCGTCGCGGTCATTCCGCACGCTCCAGAAAGTGGCTGTGGCGTGCCATGAACGCGGCCGCCGGATCGACGCCCTTGCTGCGCAGGATGTGCATGCGGGTCGCGGCCTCGGTGAGCACCGCGAGGTTGCGTCCGGCCATCACCGGCAGGGTAATGGTGGGCACATCGAGGTCGAGCACGCGACGAGTGCCGAGGTCGCCGGTGAGTCGCTCCATCCCGGTCGGGCTGGGTTCCGTGGACGGTCGGCTGAGGTGCACGATCAGGCGCAGATACTTGTTTCGCTTGACCGCGGTGTCGCCGAACATCTGGCGGATGTTGAGCACGCCCAGTCCGCGCAGTTCCAGCATGTCCTGCAACAGGTCGGGGCAGGTGCCGTCGAGCACGTCGGGCGCGATCTGGGTGAATTCCGGGGCGTCGTCGGCGACCAGGCGATGTCCGCGTGTGACCAGTTCCAGCGCCAGTTCGCTCTTGCCGGAGCCGGATTCGCCGGTGATCAGTACGCCGATCGAATAGATCTCCATGAACACGCCATGCAGGGTGATGCGTGGTGCCAGCGTGCGGGCGAGCACGTACTGCAGGTGGTTGAGCAGTTCGTGGCCGCGCCGCGGCGACACCCACAGCGGCGTGTCGGATTCCTCGGCGGCGATCCGCAGGTCCTCCGGGCAGGCCTGGGCCTTGCTGATGACCAGCGCCAGCGGCCGCACGTCCATGATCTTCTGGATGGTCTCCCAGCGCTGGCGCGCATCCAGGCCGTCGAGCCAAGACAGTTCCTCGGTGCCGAGGATCTGCACCCGATTCGGGTAAATGGTGTTGAGGTAGCCGGCGAGCGACGGACGCCGGGCGACGGTTTCGACCGCCTCCAGCACCCGCCGCGCGCCGTCCTTCTGGCCTGCCAGCCAGCGCAGCTCCAGTCTGTCGTGCTGCTTTTCGAACAGTTCGGCGGCGGTGATGCGCGCGGCGTTCACGATGGCATCCCCGCCTGATGGCAGGCCTGTCCCCTGTGACTCATCGCGGCTGGCTCAGCCGAGTACGTCGAGTTGGGCGATGCTCTCGCCACGATGGTGGTCGACCATCTTTTCCTTCTGCTTCATCAGCAGGCGGTCCAGCTTGTCTGCCAGCAGGTCGATGGCGGCGTACATGTCGACGCCGTTGGCGTCTGCGTGGAGGCTGCGCCCGGTCATGGTGACGGTGGCCTCGGCGCGGTGCTCCGGCTTGTCCAGGCCCAGCTGGACGCGGATCTGGCAAGAGTGCTCGAAATGTCGACCGAGCCGGGAAAACCGGTTCTCCACGTAGTCGCGCAGCGCCGGGGTGACATCGATGTGCTGGCCGTGGGTTTCGATCTGCATCTTGACCTCCTTGCTCGAGTGAACCGGCGGCACCGATGCCGCCGGTGGGTGCGACGCAACGGTGTCAGCCGATGCGCACGCGTTCGTGCGAGGCCGGGATGTGCAGGGCCTCGCGATATTTCGCCACGGTGCGCCGGGCCACCGGCACGCCATCCGCCTTCAACGTATCGGCGAGGCGTGCATCCGACAAGGGCTTGCGCGGATCTTCCGCAGCCACCAGCTTGCGGATCATGTCCTGGATCGCGGTACTGGACGCGCTGCCGCCGCCTTCGGTCTCGATGCCGGAGGCGAAGAAATCACGCAGCGGAATCGTCCCGCGCGGCGTGCGCACGTATTTGCGCGCGATCGCCCGCGACACGGTGGATTCATGCAGGCCGAGCTCGGCGGCGATGCTGCGCAGGGTCAGCGGGTGCAAGGCCTGCTCGCCGAACTCGAGGAAGGCGGCCTGCTCGCGAACCAGGCAGCGCACCACCCGCAGCAGCGTGTCGGCGCGCGATTCCAGGCCCTTCAGCAGCCAGCGCGCTTCCTGCAGGCGGCCGCGCAGATAGTCGGCGTCGGCGCTGCAGGCATGCCGGATCATCTGTTCGTAGCCATGCTGGATCGCCACCCGTGGCATCGCGCCGGAGGCCAGCGCAACCCGCCACAGCCCCTGCTGGCGCCAGATCACGCAGTCCGGGGTGACGTAAGTGCCGGCCGGCAACTCGCCGTGCTGCGAGCCGGGCCGCGGATCCAGGCTGCGCAGCAACTGCACCGCCGCCTCAGCCTCACCGCGATCGCAGCGCAGTTCCTGGCAGACGCCTTCGATGCCGATCTTGGGCAACCGCTGCAGCGGGCCGGCGGTCACCAGCATCGCAACATCACGGCCGGGGGTGTCGGCGGCCAGCGCGCGCAATTGCAGGCGCAGGCATTCGCCGAGGTCGCGTGCGCCGACCCCGACCGGATCGAATTGCTGGATCCGGTGCAGCACCTGCAGGACTTCGTCGAGGCCGGCGTCGATCTCGGGAAGCAGGCTTCTTGCCAGTTCCTCCAGATCTTCGCGCAGGTAACCGTCATCGTCGATCGCATCGACAAGCGCAATCCCGATGCTAGCGTCGCGCTGGCTGAAATGCCCCAGGTGCAGCTGGAACAACAAGTGGTCGCGCAGGCTTTCCGCCGCCGCCGGATGTTCCAACTCGTCGTTGCCATCGCGATCCGATGACGGCCCGATCCGTTCCTGCCACGGCTCCGCATCGCGGTCCCAGCGGTCTTCGGGTTCGGGGGCGAGCGTGATGGACTCGATCGGGGCTTCGGCGTCGCGCGCTTCGTGCGCTTCACCCGGCGTCGACTCACCGTCCTCGGCCCAGTCGAGCAGCGGGTTGCTGGCCACGGCTTCGGCCACTTCCGCTTCGAGTTCGACGGTGGACAGCTGCAGCAGGCGGATCGCCTGGCGCAGCTGCGGCGTCAGGATCAGATGCTGCTGCAGCGCGGGGGAGAGGCGCGGCTTCATCGCCCCCAGCATATCGCCAGACACGGGTAAAAAACCGTTAGCACTGCACACCCGCGGGCACGTATTGCGTGCTCAGAGGCGGAACGCGTCGCCGAGGTAGACACGGCGCACGTCCGGGTTCTCCAGCAGGTCGGCGGGCGTGCCCTGCGCCAATACCGCGCCGTCCGCCAGAATGTAGGCGCGGTCGCAGATACCGAGGGTCTCACGGACATTGTGGTCGGTGATGAGCACGCCGATACCACGTTGCTTGAGGTGCCGGACGATGCGCTGGATCTCGTGGACCGAGATCGGGTCGACACCGGCGAAGGGCTCGTCGAGCAGGATCATGCGTGGCTTGCCGGCCAGTGCGCGGGCGATCTCGACCCGGCGGCGCTCGCCACCGGAGAGGCTGGCGCCGGCCTGGTCGGCGACGTGGTTGATCTGCAGTTCGTCGAGCAGCGCGGACAATTCGTCCTCGCGGCCGTCGTCGTCGAGGTCGGGTCGCAGCTCCAGCACCAGCCGGATGTTGTCGGCCACGCTGAGCTTGCGGAACACCGACGGCTCCTGCGGCAGGTAGCCCACGCCGAGCTGGGCGCGGGCGTACATCGGCCGATCGGTGATGTCGATGCCGTCCAGCACGATGCGGCCGGCATCGGCCGGGACCAGGCCCACGATCATGTAGAAACAGGTGGTCTTGCCGGCGCCGTTCGGGCCAAGCAGGCCGACCACTTCGCCAGCCTTGAGGGTCAGCCCGAAGTCACGCACGACCTCGCGCGAGCGGTAGCGCTTGCGCAGGCCCTCGGCAACCAGCATCAGCCGCCCGCCTTGGCCGGCGCACCCTGCGCGCTCTTCGGCAGGATCCGCATCTTGACCCGACCATTGCCGCTGCCGCCGCTCTCGACCTGGCCGGACTTCATGTTGTAGACCACGCGCTCGCCGTTGAGCGTGCCTCGGTTCTGGGTAATGCCCACGTTGCCGGTGAACACCACCACTTCGTTGCGCAGGTCGTAGTCCACGGCGGAGGACTTCGAATCGAAGTCGGTGCCGTCGTCCAGTTGCTGGCGCAGGGTCACGCCGCCGCTCATCTGCACGCGGCTCATGTCGCCGTTGACCTGCTGGATCACCGCCTTGGCCGCCTTGATCCGCAGGGTGCCCTGGGTCATGGTCACGTCGGTGTAGGTGCAGCTGTCGTTGGCCCCCAGGCCGCAGACCTGGTGCGCGGCCTCGATGTCCATCGGCTGGTTGCGGTCGGAGGTGCGCGCATCGGCGCCGCCGACAGCGAGGGCGAGGACCGCGGTGGACAGCAGCGTGGCCGTGAACTTAGCGCTGGGGGACATAACGGGTGCGCACCTGTGACAGGAGGGAGATTTGCTGGCGGTCGAAGTCCGCCTGCATGCCATGGCCATTCATTGTAAGGCCGGGGCGGGTGATCACGACCGCGGCCGCCGAGGTCGCGCGGTTCTCGCCGGGGAACAGGTTGAGCTGTTCGGTCTCGATGCGGGTCGCCGGCGGCGCGTCGGCCGGGCTGGTCGCCAGCACCTCGCCGTGCAGTTGCAACTGGCTGCCGTCGGCGGGCACCACGCCGCGCTTGGCGCTGATCTGCCAGTAGCGGTTTTCGCGGTCCGGCACCAGAAACACCGGTGTCGCCAGCTCCATGGTCTTGTCGGCGGGATCCCGTTGCAGGACGGGGCCACGCAAGGTGAAGGATTCCTTGCCCTGCTTGTCCAGCGAGATGATCTCG
>Ga0209476_10002175_pt1 | contig 13149 bp, 12 predicted proteins | sample KloWWTrecipitate_FD_187179 | JGI IMG/M metagenome (GOLD analysis project Ga0209476, IMG submission 187179) | Active sludge microbial communities from Klosterneuburg, Austria, studying microevolution and ecology of nitrifiers - Klosterneuburg... | ecosystem: Engineered > WWTP > Aerobic digester... | reverse complement strand
CAGAATCCCGAAAACCGTGGTGATCCGGGTGAGGTTGCGCTCGGCAGCGGTACTGCCCAGTGCCGTCGAACCGGTGCCACCGAACATGTCGCTGAGACCACCACCGCGACCGCTGTGCATGAGCACGCCGGCAACCATGCCGGCCAACGACAGCACGTTGACGACGATCGAAAGGATTGTGATGAAATCGCGCACGGTTCGAAAGGCTATCGGTCAGAGAGCTGCGCTCGACACGCGAACCGGCGTGACCGACGGAAAGTGGCAGGCAACGGGGTGACCAAAGCCGCGATCGATCAGCGCTGGCTCCTCCATTGCACAGATCTCTTGAGCAATCGGGCAGCGAGTGCGAAAACGACAGCCGGTCGGCGGGTCGATGGGACTGGGTGGGTCGCCTTGCAGCATGACACGCTGGCGGGTGCGCTCGAGCTGCGGGTCGGGCTCGGGCACCGCCGACAGCAGCGCCTGTGTGTACGGGTGCGCAGCGGCGGTGTAGATCTCCTCGGCCGGACCGATCTCCATGATCTTGCCCAGATACATCACGGCCATCACATCGCTGATGTGGCGCACCACGGACAGGTCATGAGCGATGAACAGATAGCTGAGACCGAGGCGGTCCTGCAGGTCGTCGAGCAAGTTGACGACCGCCCCCTGCACGCTGACATCGAGCGCTGACACCGGCTCGTCGAGGACCACCAATGACGGGTTGAGCGCCAGGGCCCGGGCGATACCGATGCGTTGCCGCTGACCGCCGGAGAACTCGTGCGGGAAGCGCTGCGCATGGTCAGGAGCGAGGCCTACCAACTCGAGCAGTTCCTGGACACGCTCGTCATGGTTGCCCTTGACTCGCTGGATGCGCAGCGGCTCGGCAATTGCCGAGCCAACCGTGAGGCGAGGATCGAGCGACGCCTGAGGGTCTTGAAAGACAATCTGCAGTTCCTTGCGCAGCTTTCGCATTTCGCCACGGTCGAGCCCGACGATCTCTTGACCCTTGAACTTGATGGAGCCCGACGTGGGCTCGGCCAAGCGGAGCAAGGTGCGACCCACAGTGGTCTTACCACTGCCGCTCTCCCCCACCAATCCGACCGTCTCGCCGGCATTCACCGAGAACGAGACACCCGACACTGCGTGCACGATTGCCTTGGTCTTGCGCAAACCACGCGACCCGCTGACCGAGAACTCCTTCACCAAATCGGTGACCTCGAGGATTGGCTCGCTCATGTCTTCACTCCAAGAGTCAGCTCGGCAGCACGAACGCATGCACTCATCGATGTGCCGATGGGCGCTAACTCAGGCACCCCAGTCAGGCAGACCGCCTTGGCGTATTCGCAGCGGGCACTGAACGCACAGCCATCGGGTGGCTTCAACATGTTCGGCGGGCGACCCGGAATGGGCTGCAATCGGCTCTGACCGACGCGAGGCAGCGAGTTGAGCAGACCCTCTGAGTACGGATGCGTGGGGTGCGTGAAGAGCTCATCGACACCTGCCCGCTCGACGACGCGTCCGGCATACATCACCTGCACGCGATCGGCCACCCGGGCGATGACACCGAGGTCGTGAGTGATCATCACCACAGCCTTGTTCATCTCCTTCTGGATGCGCTGGATCACTTCCAGGATCTGTGCCTGCACCGTCACATCGAGGGCCGTGGTCGGCTCGTCTGCAATCAACACGTCGGGGTCGTTGGAAATGGCCATTGCAATCATCACGCGCTGGCGCATGCCGCCGGAGAACTCGTGCGGGTACTGCCGTGACCGCTGCTTCGGCTGGGGAATGCCCACGATGTCGAGCAGCTCGATGGCTCGGGCGTGCGCCGCGCTCTTGGACATGCTTTGGTGCGACTGGATCATCTCGACGATCTGATCACCAACCCGATACACGGGGTTCAATGCCGAGAGCGGGTCCTGGAAGATCATCGCGATCTTCTTGCCCCGCACCTTGCGCATGGTGCTGTTCGCAGCGCCGACCAACTCGATGCCGTCCACGGTGGCAGAGCCGGAAGTGATGGCCGAGTTCGGGAGCAGACCCATGATGCCCAGGAACGTCACGGACTTGCCCGACCCGCTCTCGCCGACCACGCCGACCATCTCGCCAGGCGCGACGTCGAGGTCGACCCCACGAACCGCGGACACCTTCCCGTTCATTGTTTGAAAGGTGACTCGCAGGTCCTTCAAGGAGAGCAATGGTGCAGTCATTTTCAGCCCCCGATGTCCATCTTGGCGTCGACAGCATCACGCATGCCGTCACCGATGAAGTTGATGCACACGGCGAGCAGCACGAGCGCGCCGCAGGGGAACACGACCATCCACCAGTTGCCCTGCTTGGCACCCTCAGCGGACAGCTCGACCAGCTGGCCAAGCGACACCGCGTTGGCACCTGGTTGCGGCCCGAGGCCGAAGAACGACAGCGTCGACTCGCCCACGATCGCGCCGATCACCGACAGCGTCAACGCGATCAGGATAGGGCCGACGGAGTTGGGCAGCAGGTGGGAGATGACGATGCGGGAATTCGACGCGCCGACAGCCCTGGCCGCCTCGATGAACTCGCGTTCCTTCAAGGCAAGTACCTGGCCACGCACCAGTCGCGCCACGCCCATCCAGCCGAAGATCGCGAAGAGCGCAATGATGAAACGAATGGAGGAGACGTCGCCGATGATGCCGGTGATCCACGGCACGGCTCCGAGGAACGCCCGCATGATGATGATGATCACGATGAATGGGAACGCCAGGAACAAGTCGGTGACGCGCATCATGATGTCGTCGAACCAGCCACCGCGAAGGCCGGCGATCGAGCCCACCGTGGTGCCGATGATGACCGAGAGGATTGCCGAGGCGACGCCGATGAACAACGACGTCCGGACACCCCAGATCAACCGGCTGAACAGGTCACGCCCGATCTGATCGGTACCCATCCACGCAATCGAGCGGGGCGACAGATACTGGTTCTTGCCCTTGCTGATGTCGAGCACCTGCTGGTTGACGCCGTAGCGAGCGGTCAGCGGGGCGAAGACCACGACGATGAGCAGGAAGGCCATGATGATCGTCGAGATCGCGGCACCTTTGTGATGGAAGTAACGCTTACGCGCCATCTGGAACGGCGAGAGGCCCTTGACGTTGAGCGCCTCGAGCGCGTCGATGTCGTCCACGGTGTCAGTGGAGGGAACTTTGTCGTCAGTCAAGTCGGATCCTCGGATCAAGAAAGGCGTACGTCACGTCGGCAACAAGGTTGAACAACAAGATGGAGGTGACGATGATCACCATGTACGGCATCAGCTGCGGAAAGTCGCCCTTGCCCGATGCATTGATGAAGAACACTCCCATGCCCGGGTAGTTGAAGATCTTCTCGGTGATGATGAGACCGCCGATGAGAGCGCCGATATCCAACGCCAGCACGGTGACGATCGGGATCATTGCGTTTCGCACGCCGTGGCGGAACAGCACCTTGCGCTCGGACAGGCCCTTCGCACGCGCGGTGCGCACGAAGTCGGACGACTTCACATCCAGCAGTGAGGCTCGCATGTAGCGGCTGTAGCCGGCAACGGTCTGGATGACGACGACAGCGACTGGCAAGAGCAGATGCTTGACCATCAGCACCAGATCAAAACCCTGGTGACCTGGCGGATAGACACCACCGACGGGCAGCCAGCCGAGCTGGACGGCGAAGATCAACTGCAGCACGACACCCGAGACGAACGGGGGGACGGCGCCGGCGAAGAACGCCGTGGTGTTGGCAATGCTGTCGAACCAGCTACCCGGCTTGCGAGCGGCCAGAATGCCGATGCTCAGGCCCAGAGGAATGCCGACGACCGAGGCAATACCTGCAAGCCGCAGTGTGTTGAAAACCGAGTAACGCAACGGCGGCCACACCAGGGCCCGACCCTTGATACTGCGCGGCCACTGGTCGGGACCCTGCAGGAACTGCCACAGCCAACGGAAGTAACCACGTATGTAGCCCCATGAGCCCTCATAGAGGCCATTGACGTCCTTGTACTGCTGCACCTTCTTGGCAGTTGCCCGCGGGTTGGCGCGCATGTACGAGGCCTCGGGGTTGAAGCCGATACGGATGGCGATGTACACCAGGAACGTCACGATCACGATCGTCGGCACGACCCACAGCAAACGCCGGACGATGAATCTGAGCAAAACGCAACCCCCCAAGAGTCTCTCTACAAAAAAGGAAACAGGGCCGGCCCCGAAGGACCGGCCCCGTTTCACCACATTCGGTGAATCAGAACGAGGAGGTCAGAGGACCTCGATCGTTGCTTCCCCGGTCAGCATCTCCGACGGCACGAAGGTCTGGTCGTTGGTGGTCTCGTACGTGCCCGGAAGAACCGGGAACGAAGCGAGCCACACGTACCACGACGAGTTCGCGCATTCGGTGATGGGGTTCGGGCAGGCGGCATCCGGGAACTGCTCGGCGCCGATGATGATCTGGCCATCGCCGTCAACGTCGGTCCAGTTGTAGAAGTCGTTGAACGCCCAGTAGTTGGCCAGCTGCCCGTAGGCATTTGCCAACCGGTCGGTGCGGATGGCGCCGACGTTGGGGAACTGCAGCAACGGGAGCATGACGTAGTCGCCAGCCATCAGATCGATGGCCTTCTTGACTTCGTCGATGCGCTTGGCCGGGTCGAGCTCCTTGTCAGCAGCGATCAGCTGAGCGGTGGCGTCTTCGTTGCACCAACCAATGCTGTTCTGTCCCTTGAAGTCGTTCTCTTCGGTCGGGATCTGATCGCAGCCATAGGTACGCAGGTACGCGGGATCCGGTGCCACCGTGTTGATGTACATGCCCATGTCGTAGTCCAACGACGGGAGGCGAGTTTCGAACACGCAGGGAAGCGCTTCGCAGTTGTCGGCCTTCACGTTGAAGCCGGCTGCTGCCAGCTTCGGGATCAGGAACTCCTGCGTGCTCTCACGGCGGGTGTTGCCGGTGTTGACCATCCAGCGGATCTCCGGGACCTTGCCATCCTTGTCTGCCCACATGCCGCTGCCGTCCTTCGTCCAGCCTGCATCGGTCAGAATTTTCTCAGCACCGGTCGGGTCATAGCCATTGGCGAATGCATCATCGCAGTACGGGCCAGGAGCGATCGGGCCACAGTCCAACAGGGGGGTGCCCTGTGCGAACGGTTCGTAGATCTGCTGGTAGACGGCGTCGCGGTCGATGGACTTGCTGAATGCTTCACGGTAGACGGGGTCCGCGAACGGACCCTTGTACGCCTGGAAGTAGAAGCCCTCGTACGAACCGCCGAGGGCGGTGTCGTAGTCAACGTTCGGGTCGGCCAGTTCCTGGTCGATGCCGGTGTACGCCTGCGGGAAGATGAAGTCGACTGAACCAGCCTTGAGGGCGGTCGGGCCATCTTCGGCCGGGACGAACACTACCTTGTCGACTTTGGGAACCCGCGAGCCGGTGTAACCGGGGTTCGGGACCAGCACGAGCTGCTCCGAGTTCCACGAATCGATCATCCACTCACGGCCCGAGAACTTGACGCCACCGTCAAAATCTTCCGAAACGTCATTGCAGTCGGCAAATTCGTCAGCCTTCAGCAGGCCAGTGAAGAGGCCCTGCCAGGGGGCGTACAGCGACTTGTAGGTCGTGACGATTTCCTTGGGGCTCGAGCCTTCCTCGACCGAGATGACCTGGTCGTAACCGGTGGTGCTCAGCGAACCAGGCGTGTTCATGACTGCGTCGAGCGTGCACTGGAAGTCGGCAACGGTGATGTCCGAGCCGTCGTTCCACACTGCGGTGTCAGACAGCTCGTAGGTGATCTTCATTGCCGCTGTGTCGGCGGCGGGAGTGGAGTCGGTGGTGTCGGTTCCACCGGCCGTCGTCTCCGTGGAGCCGGCAGTAGTCTCAGTGACATTGCCTGCGGTGGTAACTGTTGGTGCATTCGTGGTCGTGCTCTCCTTGTCGTCACCGCATGCTGCGGCGACAAGAGCAAGACCGACGGCGAGTGCAACAAACTTGCTGCGCTTCGTGGTCCTCACGTGGATGGTCCTCCTGGGGTAACGGAGGGAAGGAACTGCGGCGACACCGAAGTGCCCCCAAAACTCGTATTGTCCTCCCCGATCAATACGGGCGCTGGAAAGCTATCACGCTCCGTCACCGAGCGATAGCGGTCTTGTTCCAACTTGTACGAAAAGTCGGTGCGGACATTCCAGCCCCGGTTTCTATCGGGCGCTTCAGATACCGAGCTTGCAGATGCGGGCAAACTCGTCTGCGTCGAGGCTCGCTCCACCCACCAGCGCTCCATCGATGTCGGACTGTGCCATCAACTCGCCGATGTTCGAGCTCTTGACACTTCCGCCGTACTGAATGCGAACGGCGGTCGCCGCATCCTTTCCCCACCCTTGCGCCACACACGCTCGAACAGCGGCGCAAACCTGCTGGGCATCGTCGCTGGTTGCCGTGTGGCCGGTGCCGATCGCCCAGATCGGTTCGTACGCGATGACCAGCGCACCCACCTGTTCGGGCTTGCGGCCTTCGAGCCCGGCGCGAACCTGACCGAGCACCTTCGCCTCGGTCTCACCTGCCTCGCGCTCGTCCAAGGTCTCACCGCAGCAGAAGATCGGCGTCATGCCGTGCAGTTGGATGGCAGCGACCTTCTTGTTCACCATCTCGTCGGTCTCACCGAAGATCTCGCGGCGCTCGCTGTGGCCGGCAATGACGTACTGCACGCCCAGCTTGGCGAGGAACACGGGCGACACCTCACCGGTGTACGCGCCCTTCTCCTCGAAGTGGCAGTGCTGCGCGCCGAGCGCGTACCCCAACTTGTCGCTGTCGATGACGGTCTGCACGCTGCGGATGTCGGTGAACGGAGGATGAATGCTGACGTCTGCCGCCTCCAGCTCATCCTTGCCGACGAGGTACGCCAGCTTCTGGACCGTCTGGATGGCCTCGAAGTGATTGTGGTTCATCTTCCAATTGCCGGAGATGAGTGGCTTACGGGTCATGCGTTGGGGGCCCCTCTGAGAGCATCGAGGCCAGGCAGGTCGCCCAGCTCGAGGAGTTCCAGCGACGCGCCGCCGCCGGTGCTGACATGGTCGACTTCGTCGTCAAGCCCAAACTGGGCCAGCGCAGCAGCGCTGTCGCCGCCACCGACGACGGTGAACGCCTTCGTGTCGGCCATCGCCTGCGCAATGGTGCGCGTACCGTTCTCGAAGCGTTCATCTTCGAACATGCCCATCGGGCCGTTCCAGAACACCGTGCGAGCATCCATGATCACGTCGCTGAACGCTGCGGCGGTGCCCGGACCGATGTCGAAACCCTTGGCGCCATCGGGAAGCCGGATGCCGAACGTGGCGTAGTTGCCTGCAGCATCGACACCCGTCAGATCTTCGGGAAGGTGAATGGTCTTCCCCGTCGACTTCGAGAGTTCGAGCAGGCGCTTGCACGTGTCGATCTGATCCGGCTCCCACAGGCTGGCGCCGATGGGGTAGCCCTGTGCCGCCAAGAACGTGAAGCACATTGCACCGCCGATCACCAGCGCGTCGACCCTGTCGAGCAACGCCTCGACCACACCGAGCTTGTCACTGATCTTGCTGCCCCCAAGCACCGCGATGAACGGGTGCTTGGGGTTGTTGCGCAGGCCGAGCAGAACCTCGACCTCCTTCTGCAGCAGCAGACCCATTGCGGACGGCAGCGTCTTGGGCGGGCCCACGATGCTGGCGTGCGCGCGGTGGCAGGCACCGAACGCGTCGTCGACATACATGTCGACGCCATCGACCAACTGCGCGACGAACGCCGGATCGTTGCCTTCCTCACCGGCGTTGAAGCGCAGGTTCTCCAACAGTTCGACACCTGGTGCGAGCTCGGCGAGCCGCGCCCGCACGGCGTCCATCGAATACTTCGGATTGGGCTGACCCTTCGGTCGACCGAGGTGCGACGCAGTGATGACGGTGGCACCGCGTTCCTGTAGCCAGGCGATGGTGGGCAGGGCAGCGCGAATGCGGAAGTCGTCAGTGATCTCGCCGTTCTCCATCGGAACGTTGAAATCTGTACGAACCAGGACTCGCTTGCCGCTGACGTCGCCGAGATCGGAGAGCGTAGGAATGCGGCCGGTCATCGCTACTTCTTCGACTTCGACTTCGACTTGGACGCTGCCGCGACCTTCGCGCCCGCGTAGAGCGTGGTGTCGATAAGCCGGTTGCTGTAACCCCACTCGTTGTCGTACCAGGACAGCACCTTGACCAGCTTGCCCATGCTCATGGTGAGACCGGCGTCGAAGATGCTGCTGTGCGGGTCGCCCTGGATGTCGCTGGACACGATGGGGTCTTCGGTGTAGCGCAGTATGCCCTTCAACGGGCCCGAGGCTGCAGCCTTCTTGTAGACGGCATTGATCTGTTCGACCGTGGCTGCAGTCTTCAAGGTTGCGGTGAAGTCGACGATGGAACCGGTGGGCACCGGGACGCGCAGCGACGTACCGTCGAGCTTGCCCTTCATCGAGGTGAGTACCAGGCTGGTGGCACGGGCAGCGCCGGTGCCGGTGGGCACGATGTTGATCGCGGCGCCGCGGGCACGACGCAGATCCTTGTGCGGGCCGTCGACCAACTGCTGGTCGCCGGTGTACGCGTGCACGGTCTGCATCAGGCCCTGCTCGATACCGAACGCGTCGTCGAGCACCTTCACCAGCGGCACGAAGCAGTTGGTGGTGCAGCTCGCGTTGGAGATGACCTTCTGGGTGGCGAAATCGAAATCCTTGTGGTTCACGCCGTAGACGAAGGTGCCATCGGCGCCGTCGCAGGGTGCGGACACGATGACCAACGGAGCGCCGGCCTCGAGGTGGTATGCAGCCGTGTCGCGCTTCGTGAAGAAACCCGTGCTCTCGATGACCACATCCACGCCGAGCTCGCCCCACGGCAGATTCTTGGGGTCGCGCTCGCTGAACACACGCAGCTCGTCACCGTCGACGCTGATGCCATTCTTGGTGGCCTTGATGTTGTTGGGCAGCACTCCCAACACCGAGTCGTACTTCAGCAGGTGTGCCATCTGGTCGAGGGATCCGAGATCGTTCACCGCCACGAAGTCGATGTCTGCACCACGCTGCTTGGCAGCCCGGAAAAAGTTGCGCCCGATGCGCCCGAAACCATTGATACCGACGCGAACCGTCATGGTTGCGTCTCCTTTCAAGAGAGGACCTTCGAGACGAGCCTACCCACAGCACGGGCGCTCAACGAGTGAGGTCGCGGTGTCCTGTACGAACGGCGTACCCGTGCTCGCGGAGGCGACGTGCCACTTCCTCGGCGACAGCGACACTGCGGTGCCGACCTCCGGTACAGCCGATGGCAACCGTGAGGTAGCTCTTGCCCTCACTCTCGTAGGAGGGCAGGAGCGACAGCATCAAGCCCTCGAAGCGATCAAGAAAATCGCTGGCCTGCGCTCGCTCCAACACGAAGTCGCGAACCGCGGGGTCGTGGCCGGTCAGCGGCCTGAGTGCTTCCTCCCAATGTGGGTTGGGCAGGAAACGAACGTCCATCACCATGTCGGCATCGATGGGCAACCCGTGCTTGAAACCGAAACTTTCGACCGCGATCTGGAGCCGTTGCCCGTCGGTGGCATCCTCGAAAGCGGCGAGAAGCTTGGCCTTAAGTTCATGGACGTTGAGCGCACTGGTGTCAATGACGAGATCGGCCGCGCTCTTGACCGGTTGCAGCAGCTCGCGCTCGAGGTCGATTGCCTCGACCAGGCCTGGCGCTTCGCCTGCGAGCGGGTGCTTGCGACGCGTCGCGTCGTAGCGCTTGACCAACACTTCGCCGCTGGCATCGAGGAACAGCATCCGAACTCGATGGCCGCTGGCCCTCAGCGCCGCAACCTTCGGCAGCAGTTCGACGTGCTGCCTACCGGCGACCAGCGCCAAGCGTTCGATGTCGCTGCCAGGCTTGCTGACCAGCTCGACAATGGTGTCGACCAGCGAGGTCGGCAGGTTGTCGATGACATACCAACCAACATCTTCGAGCACGGCGGCTGCGCCGGAACGGCCTGCACCGGACATTCCGGTGATGAGCAGGATGTCGGCCACAGGGTGATGGTAGGCGCGTCAGACCTTGCGCGTGCGGAGATACAACAGGCGCGGGATGGTGGAGGCCGCCAGATACTCCTGCGCCTTGGCCAGGAAACCGGCGGGCGGTGCCGGCTCTTCCATTCGTTCCAGCAGCAAGCCGTTGTCGGACAGCGTGTTGATGTAGCGGCTGAGCGGACGGTGGATGAACGGAATGAACACGTCCTTCTCCACCTCCTCGATGGTCTCGTCCTCGATGAGGTACGGACCAATACGCCAGTACTGCTCGGGCGGGTCGAGAAACTGGTCGTCGATCCAGCCGCTGTTCGGCGTCTGCAGCAGAGGATGATTGAGGAAGAAGCAGAACCGACCACCGGGCTGCAGAACACGGGCCACTTCGGCAATAGCGCTGTCCACGTCACGGATGTGCTCGAAGACGAGGCACGCGATCACGGCATCGAAGGTGCCGTCAGCGAAGGGAAGTTGCGCGGCACCTGCCCGTGCGAACACTCCCCCGCCGCGCTCATGGGCGACGCTGACACAGTTCCACGTCGGGTCGATGCCAACAACCTGCGCGCCCATCTTTGCTGCAAGCCGGCTGACCTGGCCATCGCCGCAACCGACATCGAGCACCCGCTGCGCGCCGGCGAGTTCGCGAGCAGCGAGCGGCAAGATCTGCTCTTCGTACTCAGGGTCGGCACCAGCCGTGAAGCCGTCGATCCACCATTCGGCGTGTGTTTCCCACAGGTTGTCGGAGGCAGGTTCGTTGCGCACTCCTCCAATCGTAGAGTGCGGTCATGCAGTTCTCCGTCTGGCCCTCCTACGACCGCTCCTGGAATGAAACGCTCGCCCTTGCACAGTGGGCGGAAGCGTCGGGCTTTCAATCTTTCTGGTACGCCGACCACCTGATGTCACAAGTCGAAGACGGCGACAGCGGCGACGCGCACGAGTGCTGGACGGTGCTCGCCGCCATCGGCGCGTTGGTGCCGCGGGTGCGACTGGTCTCGATGGTGTCGCCGGTGACGATCCACCATCCGGTCGTTCTGGCCAAACGGGCCACGACTGTTGACCACATCTCTGGCGGCCGTGCGGTCTTGGGCCTCGGTGCCGGCTGGATGGTCGAGGAGCATGCCGCCTACGGATTCGAATTGCCCGAGCCGGGGCCGCGTGTCACACGCTTCGCGGAGGCAATCGAGATCGTGAACCGATTGTTCCGCGAGGACAGCGTGAACTTCCACGGGTCAAGGTACGAGCTGACCGATGCCCCCTTCGGGCCCAAGCCGGTAAACGGCACGCTGCCGTTGCTGGTCGGCACAGGCAGCCCGCGAATGCTGCGATTGACGGCGCGCTGGGCGCAGGAGTGGAACACGTGGGGCGACCCCGCCGAGGTAGGCCGCCGCACCGAGCGGTTCCGGACAGCGTGCGACGCGGTCGGTCGCGATCCGGGCTCGCTGCACCGCTCCGCACAGGCGATGATCTTCTATGCGCCAACGGCTGCCGCCCGCGCAGCGATGGAGCCGCACGTCGTCGCCGACCGCTCGCTGATCGGCGGCACGCAGGAGCTGATCGATCAGCTGGCTCAGTACGTAGAACTCGGTGTGGACGAGTTCGCCATCCCGGACTTCACCCTGGGCGACACACCCGAAGCACGACGCGAGACGTACGAAGCGCTGCACGCAGACGTGCTCAGCGCCCTCCCCTGACTCATCCTCGCCAGTCCGGCCTACCTTCTTTTGCCACTCGGTAACTCCAGTTACCGTAGCGGTAACAGCAGTTACCGAGCCGCGAAAACAAGCACCCCCAGTCGCGGAGACTCGACAGAACGTGATTGCAGATATGGTCGACCGTTCGGCTTCCCACCGACCGAAGTGGAGAGCCGTGTGTCTCAGGTTCGACGAGAACTTATTGCAATGATCGATCAGGCGTTGGGCGCGGACGCTAAGGACGCACTCATCGCAGCACGCCGCCTTGGCGACGAGGTCGCGTGGCTACAGAGACGCGCCGTCGTCCACGCACGGGTCAACGGTTACAACTGGGGACAGATCGGACGGCTGTTGGGCCTCACCCGACAAGGCGCGCGGAAGAAGTTCCCGCTCGCTCCGCCAACGCCACGGCCAGACGTCGTGCGTCGCAATCAGCGACTTCAGGCCGAGCACGAGGCGGAGATGATGCTGGAACGGTTCCGTAGGGGTCCCACCAGTCAGCCTTCCGACGACGACCCCGTGTTCTGGTAGGGACGACGTCGTGGCTCAGGCAGGGTGGAACTTCTGGTGGATCGCCTCGGCGACTGCATCGGGAAGGAACGACAGCGCCTTCAAGTCGTCCAGCGATGCCTTCTTGACGGCGTTGACCCCGCCCATCGTCTGCGTCAGCTTCTTCTTGCGCGCCTCGCCCAGCCCGGGAATACCGTCGAGCGATGACACCGTCATGCGCTTGCCGCGCAGTTCTCGGTGGAACGTGTTCGCGAATCTGTGGGCCTCGTCGCGGATGCGCTGCAACATGAACAGGGCATCGCTGCCGCGAGGCACTTCGATCGGTTCGCTGCGGCCCGGTACGTACACCTCTTCGAATCGCTTGGCGAGCGAGGCGATCGGTATCTCGTCCTGCAGACCCAGCGCTCGCACCACCCGCTCCGCGACCGCCAACTGGCCCTTGCCGCCATCGACCAGCAACAGCTGCGGCGGGTAGGCGAACTTGCGCGGGCGACGTCGCTCACCGTCGATCAGTTCCTCGTCCAGCGGCTGGTCGCGCTCGTTGAGATACGCCTGCAAACGACGGGTCAACACTTCTTCCATCGCCGCATAGTCGTCGTTGCCCGGGATATGCACCTTGAATCGGCGATACTCACGCTTGTTGGGGAGCCCGTCTTCCAACACCACCATCGAACCCACGTAGTCCGTGCCCTGCAGGTGCGCCATGTCGTAGCACTCGATGCGCAGCGGGGCCTCGGGCAGACCGAGTAGGTCTTGGAGTTCGGTGATGGCGCGGCTGCGCGCGTTGTGGTCTCCGGCGCGGCGCATGCGGTGGCGCATGAACTCTTCCTTGGCGTTTCGCGTCACGGTCTCGTGGAGCTCACGCTTGTCGCCGCGCTGCGCGACCCGAATCTGCACGCGGCTGCCGCGCAGGTGGGTCAGCCACTCCTCGTACGTGGCGAGATCGTC
>Ga0209476_10002173_pt1 | contig 13151 bp, 13 predicted proteins | sample KloWWTrecipitate_FD_187179 | JGI IMG/M metagenome (GOLD analysis project Ga0209476, IMG submission 187179) | Active sludge microbial communities from Klosterneuburg, Austria, studying microevolution and ecology of nitrifiers - Klosterneuburg... | ecosystem: Engineered > WWTP > Aerobic digester... | reverse complement strand
CGCTCATCCTCCACGAGATCGATATCCGTGACGCCGACGTACGAGAAGCCGAGCGCTGCAGCTTCAGCGATGAGGAGCTGCTTGATCGCGGAGGTGGCGGGAGTCGTGGTCTCGGACATGGTGTTTGACCAGTATAATCACGGCATGGCGCTCCCCTCGGCGATCTATTCCGCGGCGCAGGTTCGCGAACTGGACGACTACGCGATCCAGAAGCTCGGCATCCCGGGATATACCCTGATGAAGCGCGCGGGCGAGGCGAGCCTGCGTGCGCTGCGGTCGCGATGGCCCACCGCCCACCGCATTGCGATCGTCTGCGGTGGCGGCAACAACGGCGGTGACGGCTATGTGCTCGCGCGCTTTGCGCGCGCCGCGGGCCTCACGGTCTCGGTGCTCGCAGCGGCCCCCATCGACACGCTGCGCGGCGATGCGCAGCGCGCCGCCGAGGAGTTTCTCGCAGGTGGCGGACAGGTTCAGGGCTTCTCAGCGGGGTCGCTGGAGCAAAGTGAAGTCATCGTCGATGCGCTGCTCGGTCTCGGTGCCCGCAGTCCGTTGCGCCACGAGGCGCTCGAAGTCATCGAGGCCATGAATACTGCCCGTCGCCCCGTCTTTGCGCTCGACCTGCCGTCTGGCCTCTGCGCCGACACCGGCATGCCGCTCGGTGGGGCAGTGCGCGCCGAAGCGACCCTCACATTCGTCGGGCTGAAGACCGGCCTGTTTGTCGGCGACGGCCCGGAATACACCGGCACGCTGCAGTTCGACGATCTCGAGGTCACGCCGCCGGCTGCGCCGGAATTTGCGCCGCGCCTCCTGCGCGCGAGCGAGTCCGACATCGCGCGCGCGCTGCCGCGCCGGCGCCGCGCCTCGCACAAGGGCAGTTTCGGTCATGTACTCGTCGTAGGGGGAGGGCCCGGCATGCCGGGCGCCGTCCGTCTCGCAGGCGAGTCGGCGCTGCGGGTCGGTGCGGGTCTCGTGACTGTCGCGGTTGCGCCCGAAAATGTGGCTGCGATTTCGGCGGGCTGCCCCGAGCTGATTGTCGTCGGGCTCGATGTGCCGCAGTTCGGTGAGCTGCTCGAGCGTGCCGACGTCGTGGCGATCGGTCCTGGCCTCGGTCGCAGCGCCTGGGCGTGGGAGGTGCTCGGCGTGGCTGTCACCGCCGGCAAACCGCTTGTGGTCGACGCCGATGCGCTCAACATTCTCGCGGAGGATCAATCACTGCGCGCGGGCAACTGGATCCTTACGCCGCATCCGGGTGAGGCTGCCCGGCTCCTTGGAATCGATACGGCGGCCGTGCAGGCAGATCGCCTGGGTGCGCTCGGCAGGCTGTGCCGCAAGTATGCCGGCACGGTCGTGCTGAAGGGCGCCGGCACGCTGGTCGGTCGCGAGGGCGATACACCTCAGCTGTGCGAGCGCGGCAATCCCGGCATGGCGAGCGCCGGCATGGGCGACGTACTGACCGGCGTAATAGCCGGAGTGCTTGCCCAGCTACGCGATCCGCTCGCGGCCGCCCGCGTCGGTGTACTCATTCACGCGCTCGCCGGCGATACGGCCGCGCGCAGCGGCGAGCGCGGTCTCATGGCGCGGGACGTGATCGGGGAGCTGCGGACCTGGGTCAATATTTGATTGACGCGCATTCTCCCGGGGAGATGAGCGCGCTCGGCGCCGCACTCGCGCACGGCCTGCCTGCGCTCGATGCCGCGCCGCTGCTGCTTTTCTTGGCAGGTGAGCTGGGTGCTGGCAAGACGACGCTCGCGCGCGGGCTGCTCACGGCGCTCGGCGTCGCGGGCCCGGTGCGCAGCCCGACCTATACGCTCGTCGAGGTGCACACGCTGCCGCGGCTCACGGTCGTGCACGCCGATCTCTATCGCCTCTCCGATCCGGATGAGCTCGAGGCCTTGGGCCTGCGTGACCTGCATGCCCCCGGACATCTGTGGATCGTCGAGTGGCCGGAGCGCGCCGCGCGCTCGCTGCCTGCGCCGGATCTGGAGCTGCGGCTCGCGATCGATGCGCGCGCACACACCGTGCAAGTCGATTCTGCTTCGGAACGGGGGGTCGCCTGGCTGCGAGACAGCCTGGAGATAAAGCGCGTATCTCTTTAATTTGCATTGAATTTGATGCACAACAGCTTTACATTAAGTAGCCATGCGCTCTGTGCTGGCCGCTGTCGTTTTCCTTTTTACTGCGAGTGTCGCAGCCCCTGTCATCCAGGGTGCGCCGAGCGTGGTCGAGGCCGTGCGCACGTTGAGCGAGGCTGGAAGTACGAGCGTCGTCGTCGATCTGTCCGCACCGGCCCCCTATAAACTCTTCGCCCTCGACAACCCGCGCCGCGTCGTGCTCGATCTCGCGGATACCGTGCTCACGGACAGTGTGCAGCTGCCGCGCGCGCACGGGCCTGTCCTCGCCGTGCGATCAGGCGTGCAACCCGGTGGCACGCTCCGGCTCGTGATCGAAACCACTCTGGACGACGAGCCGCGCGCCATGGCGGTGGCGCCGTCGGGAAAGGAGGGTCATCGCATCATCATCGACCTCGCGAGCGCCGATGCGCCGCGTACCGTCACGGCGAAGCACGCGCCAAAGAACGGTACACGCGATGTCGTGATCGCGATCGACGCTGGCCACGGCGGCAAGGATCCGGGTGCGATCGGTCACGGTGGCACACAGGAGAAGCGGGTAGTGCTCGAAATCGCGCGCGAACTCGCCGGGCGCATCGACCGCGAGCCCGGCATGCGCGCGGTACTGATCCGTGATGGCGACTACTACATCGCTCACCGCGAGCGCATCCGGCGGGCGCGCGCCGCGAAGGCCGACATGTTCCTGTCGATCCACGCCGACGCACTGCGCGACCGTGATGTGGCCGGCGCGTCGGTCTATGTGCTGTCCGAGCGCGGTGCCACTGACGAGGCGGCCCGCTGGCTCGCCGAACGCGAGAACGCCGCCGATCTGCGCGGTGGTGTCTCGCTGAGCGACAAGGACGACATGCTCGCGACGGTGCTGCTCGATTTGTCGCAGTCCGCCAATATCTCCGCGAGCATGCAGGCCGCCGAGCGCATACTGGATTCGTTCGGTAGCGTGGTGCCGGTGCGCAAGTCGCGCGTTCAGCAGGCGGGTTTTCTCGTGCTGAAATCGCCCGATATCCCTTCGATGCTGATCGAGACGGCCTATATCACGAACGCCGCTGACGAGCGGCGGCTGAGGAGCGATGCGCAGCGCGGCAAGCTTGCCGGTGCGATCGTCGAGGGCGTGCAGAGCTATTTCACGCGCAACCCGCCCGAGGGTACGCGCTTCGCCGAACTGCGCCGCCTCGCCTCGGCCGACTGAATCGGCATTGGTGCCGGGTTTTCGGTTATTCGGTTATTGCAGGCTTCGCGCAATAACCGAATAACCGAAAACCCGGCACCAATTCCGTAGAATTGGCGCATGGCGATTCGTCTGCTGGCCGGCGAGCTCATCGATCAGATCGCAGCGGGCGAGGTGATCGAGCGGCCGGCGTCTGCGGTCAAGGAGCTCGTGGAGAACGCGCTCGACGCAGGCGCGCGGCGTATCGGGATCGACATCGAGCGCGGCGGGGTGGGGTTGATCCGTGTGCGCGATGACGGTGGTGGCATTCCCGGGAGCGAGTTGCCGCTCGCCATTGCGCGTCACGCGACCAGCAAGATCGCGACGCTCGATGACCTCGAGGCCGTCGGAACGCTCGGTTTTCGCGGCGAGGCGCTGCCTTCCATCGGCTCGGTTGCGAAACTGCGCGTCGTGTCACGGCTCGCGGGCGCGGCACAGGCCAGCGAGATCACCGTGGAAGGCGGGCGGATCGATGACGTGCGGCCCGCCGCGCATCCAGCCGGTACGACCGTCGAGGTTCGCGACCTTTTCTACAACGTACCCGCGCGCCGCAAGTTCGTGCGCAGCGACGCGACTGAGGTCGGCCACATCCAGCGCTGGGTCGAGCGCCTCGCGCTGTCGCGCCCCGATGTCGCCTTCCGCCTGCAGAACGGGACGCGCACGCTGCTCGATGCACCGGCTCTCGCGGGCGACGAGGATGCCACGAGCCGGGTCCAAGCCGTGCTTGGCAGCGAATTTCTCGAGCGGGCACTGCCGGTCCGTCACGCGGCCGGGCCTGTCGTGATCGAGGGCTGGATCGGCGCGCCGACAGCCGCGCGCGCGCAACCGGATTCCCAGTACTGGTTCGTGAACGGCCGCCACGTGCGTGACCGCCTGCTCATGAATGCCGTCCGCCTCGGCTATCGCGATGTGCTGTATCACGGCCGCCATCCGACGTATCTGCTGCAGTTGACGCTCGATCCGCGCCTGGTTGACGTGAACGCACATCCGGCGAAGCTCGAGGTACGTTTTCGCGACAGTCGGCAGATCCACGATTTCGTGTTCCGCGCCGTGGAACGCACCCTCGCCGCGACCCGACCGGGTCTGGCGAGTCCGGCGCATGGCGCGACCGCGGCGCCGGCCGACCTGCGGGGAACGGACAGCGTCCCGCAGCAACCTGGAATGCCGTGGTCGTTCGAGGCCGCCCCGCAGGTTCATGGCAGCGCATCGTCCTGGGCCGTGGCCGAGGCCGTGTCGTCGGCCAGCGCCACCGAACCGCTCGGCACGGCGATCGCGCAACTGCACGGCATCTACATTCTTGCGCAGAACCGGGAAGGACTGATCCTCGTTGACATGCACGCAGCTCACGAGCGCGTGCTGTACGAGACTTACAAGCGGCAGATGGCGGGGCAGATGGCGTCACAGGCGCTGCTCGAGCCGATCCGCCTGTCGCTGAAGGCGCACGAGGCCGACGCGGTGATTGCAGCGGGCGACGAGTGGCAGGCGCTCGGGTTCGACATCGAGCGCCTCGCGCCGCAGAGCGTTGCCGTGCGCCGCGTGCCCGCACTCCTCGGTACACGCACCGATCTTGCGGAGTTGCTGCGCGCAGTCGCGCGCGACGCACTGGCCGAAGTCGGCTCGCGGCATTTCGAGGAGCCGGGCTTTCGTCTCCTCGGCAATCTCGCCTGCCGCAGCGCCATTCATGCCCATCGGCGACTTACGTTGCCGGAAATGAACGCATTGTTGCGGCAGATGGAGGCCACGGAGCGCGCAGACCAGTGCAATCATGGTCGGCCCACCTGGACACGCCTCTCGCTGGCCGAACTCGACCAGCTCTTTCTGCGTGGCCGCTGATAGACGGCCGGACACCCGTGCCGGGCCGGTGATCATCCTCACCGGGCCGACCGGCACCGGCAAGAGCGACTGGGCGCTTTCGCTTGCCGAAACGCTTCCCGTCGAGATCGTGAGCTGTGATTCCGCACAGGTGTTTCGCGGCCTCGATATCGGCACGGCGAAGCCCGATGCCGCGACGCGTGCGCGGGTGCCTCACCATCTGCTCGATCTGCGCGACCCGGCAGAGAGCTATTCGGCGGGCGAGTTTGTCACCGACGCCACCGCGACGCTGCGCGCGATCCTGGCGCGTGGTCGACTGCCGGTCGTGGTCGGCGGAACGATGTTGTACTTGCGTGCACTGCTGCAGGGCATGGCACCGCTCCCGACCGCCCGGGCGGACATTCGAGCGCAGATCGACGCGCGGGCCGCGCGGGAGGGCTGGTCGACGCTGCATGCGGAACTTGCGTGCTTCGACCCCGTTGCCGCAGCGCGCATTCATGCCAACGACCGGCAGCGAATACAACGCGCGCTCGAGGTGTTCCATGCGACGGGTACGCCGATTTCGACCTGGCAGTCGGCGACGGGATCCGCAGCGGGCCAGTTCGTGTTTCACGAGTGGGCGCTCGTCCCCGCCGACCGTGCAGTGCTGCACGCGCGGATCACGCAGCGCTTCCACGGAATGATGGCTGCGGGCCTCCTCGATGAAGTGCGCGCGCTTCATGCGCGGCCCGATCTGACGCCACAGCACCCGGCAATCCGGGCTGTCGGCTATCGCCAGTTGTGGCAGCACCTGGCCGGCGACTGCAGCCTCGAAGAGGCCGTAGCGCGCGCGATTGCGGCCACAAGACAGCTCGCCAAGCGGCAGCTGACCTGGCTCAAGTCCTCGTTATCAATGGAAAAAACAGATCCTCTGGCGGCGCAGGCGCGCGCCGGCTGGAGCGCCCGGGTTCACGCGCTCTGGCGAGCCCCTGTGATATGATGGCGGAACTTATGCCTCGAATGTTCGAGGCAGCTTGCCGGCCACGCTGCTGTTGGCCACCGAAGGCGTCTTGACGGCCTTCATTGCGTACACCCGATCGCAGAACAAGGAGAACCTCATGGCGAAAGGTCAGTCACTGCAGGACCCCTTCCTCAACGCCTTGCGCAAAGAGCACATTCCCGTGTCGATCTACCTCGTCAACGGGATCAAGCTCCAGGGCCAGATCGATTCTTTCGACCAGTTCGTGGTGCTGCTCAAGAACAGCGTGAGCCAGATGGTCTACAAGCACGCCATTTCGACGGTCGTTCCCGCGCGCAACGTGCGCGTGCCTTCGGCCGATGACGCCGCCGCCGCCGCGGAGCCGCAAGCGGAGTAATGTTCGAACGCCCACGCACCGGTGAACGTGCAGTGCTCGTGCGCCTCGGCCTCGGCGCACCCGCCGACCCCGAAGACATCGGGGAATTCACGCAGCTCGCGCTCTCCGCGGGCGCGCAGCCCGTGGCGACAATCACGGGGCGGCGCGAACGGCCGGATCCGCGCTATTTCGTCGGCAGCGGCAAGGCCGAGGAAATCCGCGCGAGCGCACTCACGCACACAGCCGAGGTGATCCTTGTTGACCACGCGCTGTCGCCGAGCCAGGAGCGCAATCTCGAGAAGCTGACGGGCCGGCGCGTACTCGACCGCAACGGACTCATTCTCGACATCTTTGCGCAGCGCGCCCGCAGTCACGAGGGCAAGCTGCAGGTGGAACTCGCACAACTGAAGCACATCGCGACACGTCTCGTGCGGGGCTGGACCCACCTCGAGCGCCAGCGCGGCGGCAGCATCGGGCTGCGCGGACCGGGTGAAACGCAGCTCGAGACCGACCGCCGACTCGTCGGTCAGCGTGTGCGCGTCTTGACGCGTCGTCTCGAGAAGCTGCAGCTGCAGCGAGAGACCGGCCGGCGCGCTCGCGCCGAAATTCCCGTGCCATCGGTCGCGCTCGTCGGGTACACCAACGCGGGCAAGTCGACGCTCTTTCGCGCGATGACCGGCGCCGACGCTTACGTCGCGGACCAGCTCTTCGCAACGCTCGACCCGCTCGTGCGCCGCTTGCGTCTGCCGGGCGGCACCGAATGCGTGTTTGCCGACACCGTCGGCTTCATCCGCGAGTTGCCGCACGAGCTCATCGCGGCCTTCCGCTCGACGCTCACGGAGGCGCGCGAGGCAACGCTGCTGCTGCACGTGATTGACGCCAGCGACCCGCGGCGCGATGAGCACATCAACGAGGTGAACGAGGTGCTCGGGGAGATCGGCGCGGGCGATATCCCGCAAATCCGTGTCTACAACAAGATCGACCGGCTCGAGGTCGCGCCGCATCTCGAGCGCGAAGCCGACGGAGTGCCGGCGCGCGTCTGGATTTCGGCCTCGCGCGGCGACGGGCTCGAGCTGTTGCGCACGGCGATCGCCGAGCGCCTTGCGCGCAGCGTGCGCACCGCGACGCTGCGCTTGCCCGCGGTGCAGGGTGCACTGCGCTCACGGCTGTATACCTCGGGCACCGTTCGGGCCGAGCGCGCGCTCGACGACGGCGGCTGCGAGCTCACGGTAGAGTTGCCGGACGTGGAACTGCTGGTGCTTGCCCGAACGCCGGGTGTGCGAGTCTCTGTGAAAGCGCCGGCGGCGAACATTCCTGCCGCGCTCGCGGGGCTGCTAGAATCTCCCGTTCCCCGGGCGGCTGCGGACTTTCGTTAACCATGGCATGGAATCAACCTGGCGGTCAGCAGAATCCCTGGGGTCGAAGACCTGGCCAGGACGGTATCGATCAGGCCCTGAAGGACTGGCAGCGCCGTATCGAGGCGTTTTTCGGTGGCGGTGGTGGCTCAAAGAGCAACTGGTCGCCCCTCGCGCTGCTCGGGGTGGTGGCAGTCGCCTGGCTGCTCTCGGGTTTCTATCAGGTCAATCCGGCCGAGCGCGGCGTCCTGCAGCGCTTCGGCAAGTTTGTGGGTGTGCGCGAACCGGGCTGGGGCTGGCGGCTGCGCGGTGTCGAGTCGATCACCAAGGTGAATGTCTCGGCGGTCAACAGCGTCAAGTACGAGTCGCGCGTGCTCACCGCGGACGTGAACCTCGTCAACCTCACGCTGGCCGTGCAATACCAGTTCAGCGACCCGGTGAAGGTGTTGTTCGGCGTGCGCGATCCGGAATCGTCGCTGCGTGCCGTGAGCGAGAGCGCGATCCGCGAAATCGTGGGGCGTGGCGACCTCGAGGCGATACTCGTGTCGGCACGTCAGCAGGTCACGGACCGCACGAAGGAACTGATCCAGCGCACGCTCGATACCTACGGCACCGGGATCCGCGTCACGAGCGTCAACCTGACCGAAGTGCAGGTGCCCGAAGCCGTGGTGCCTGCGCAGCGCGACGCCAACAAGGCGATCGCCGATCGCGAACGCCTGCAGAAGGAAGCCGAGACTTACCAGAGCGGGATCATACCGGTGGCCGAGGGCGCCGCATCCCGGCAGATTCAGGACGCCGAGGCCTACAAGGCCCAGGTCACTGCACTCGCCGAAGGTGAAGCGGCGCGCTTCAACCAGGTGCGCCAGGCGTATGAGGCCGCGCCGCGGGTCACGCGCGAGCGCATGTATCTCGACACGATCGAAGGGGTGCTGAAGGGCTCGAAGAAGGTGGTGATCGATTCGAAGGCGGCCGGCAACAACCTGATTTACCTGCCGCTCGACAAATTGACCGACGGGCGCACGCGCGAGGGCGACACCGCGGCGCCTTCACGACCGGCGGCCGCCACCCCGGAGACCGATACGGTCACGGTCGAGGGTCGTCAGCGAGGAGAGCGCTGATGCCCTCGCGCGCCATGCCGATCATTCTCGCCGTCGTCGCCGTGCTGATCATCGCGTCGTCGTCGGTCTTTACCGTGCAGCAGACGCAGCTCGCGATCCGTACCCAGTTCGGCGAGATCCAGGGCGTCGACTACGGCCCGGGCCTGCATCTCAAGTGGCCGTTCGTCGACCAGGTCGCGCGCTTCGAACGTCGCGTCGTCACGCAGAACTATGCGGGTGAGACTTTCCTCACGAACGAGAACCGCGGGCTCCTGGTCGATTTCTACGTGAACTGGCGGGTGGCGGATGCGGCGAAGTATTTCCGCGCCACCGGCGGCAACGAGGAGGCAGCGGGCCAGCGCCTTGCGGACATCGTCAAGGACGGCATCAAGAACGCGGTCGCCCAGCGCACGTTGCGCGAAGTCGTGACCGCCGACCGCGCGGCCGTGACGGGCGAGATGATCGGTCGCGCAAGCAAGTCCGTGAACGAATTCGGCATCGATCTGATCGACGTGCGCCTGCAGCGCATCGACTTGCCGGACGACGTCGCGGCGCGCGTCTATGAGACGATGAAGCAGAATTTCGAGCGGCAGGCGCGGCAGCTGCGCGGCGAGGGTGAGAAGGACAGCCAGCGCATCAAGGCAGAGGCCGATCGCAAGCGCACCGAGATCCTTTCGTCCGCCGCGCGCGATGCACTGCGTATCCGCGGTGAGGGCGATGCGACTGCAGCGGTGACCTACGCGAAGGCGTACGAACGCAACCCCGAGTTTTATGCCTTCTACCGCAGTCTCCAGGCCTACCGCAATGCAGTCGGCAAGGAGGGCGACGTGCTGGTCGTCAGCCCCGACAGCGAGTTCTTCAAGTACTTCAAGAATCCCGCGCCGGGTAACAGATAAGGCGATGCCGCTCGACTGGGCCGACCTTTTCGGCGCGCTCGCGCTGCTGCTCGTGATCGAGGGTCTGCTGCCTTTCGCAAACCCTGCAGGCATGAAGCGCGCGCTCGCGCGCATCACGCAGCTCGGCGATCGTGAACTGCGCATCGCGGGCTTCATGACAATGCTGACAGGTCTCGTTCTGCTATTCCTGATACGGTCGTGACGCATGGGAAAGTTCGTCGTCGTCATTGGCACCCAATGGGGTGACGAGGGCAAGGGAAAAATTGTCGATCTGCTGACGGAGCGCGCGGCCGCCGTCGCGCGCTTCCAGGGCGGCCACAACGCCGGGCACACGCTTGTCATCGGTGGCGAGAAGACGATCCTGTCGCTGATTCCGTCCGGCATCCTGCGCGAAGGCGTGCAGTGCCTCATCGGCAACGGCGTCGTGCTGTCGCTCGAGGCGTTGCTGCGGGAGTCGCAGACGCTCGTCGCCAAGGGCGTACCGGTGTTCGAGCGCTTGCGGATCTCGCCGAACTGTCCGCTGATCCTGCCTTCCCACGTGGCGCTCGACCGCGCCCGCGAGAAGGCGCGCGGCGCGAATGCCATCGGAACGACCGGGCGCGGCATCGGCCCTGCCTACGAGGACAAGGTCGCCCGCCGTGCTGTGCGAGTCGCCGATCTGTTCCAGCGAAAGCGCTTCGCCGCGCAGCTCGGCGAGCTGCTCGACTATCACAATTTCGTGCTGCAGCACTATTTCCGCCAGCCCGCGATCGATTTCCAGAAAACGCTCGACGAGCAGCTCGCATGGGCCGAAAAGGTGAAGCCGATCGTCACCGACGTGACTGCGACGCTGAACGCGCTGCGGGTCGCCGGTGCCGACGTGATGTTCGAGGGTGCGCAGGGCGCGCTGCTCGACGTCGATCTTGGCACCTACCCCTACGTCACCTCATCGAACACGACGGCGGGTTATGCGGCGACCGGCACCGGGCTCGGACCGCGCGCGATCGACTACGTGCTCGGCATCGTCAAGGCGTACACGACCCGCGTCGGCGCGGGTCCGTTTCCGACCGAACTCTTCGATGAGGCGGGCGAGCACCTCTCACGCGTCGGTCACGAATTTGGTTCGGTGACCGGCCGACGCCGCCGCTGCGGCTGGTTCGATGCCGTGGCGCTGCGCCGCTCGATCGTGCATTCGAGTGTGTCGGGCCTGTGCATCACGAAGCTCGATGTGCTCGACGGGCTCGATGCGATCAACGTCTGCGTCGGTTACCGGCTTGGAGGCGAGACGTTGTCCGAGCCGCCGGCACTGACCGATGCCTTTGCGGACGTGACGCCAGTGTACGAGGAGCTTCCAGGCTGGAAGGAATCGACGATCGGTGTCACCACATACTCGGGACTGCCGGCGAACGCACGCCGCTATCTCGAGCGCGTCGCCGAGCTCGTCGCGACGCCGATCGATGTCGTATCGACAGGGCCTGATCGCGGGGAGACGATCGTCCTGCGTCACCCGTTCGACTGATTGCGGGGGGCGGTCAGCTGCTGCCAGGCTTCGAGTACCGATTGAGGCCCGATACCCAGAATGTCCGGCTTGCCGCCGATCGAGCCTGTCAATACGGCGACCGGCGTGCTCACTCCGCCCGGACGAAAACGCTTCGGGTCCGCGACTCCAAAGAGGGCCACGGTTGGGCAGCCCAGCACTGCAGCGACGTGCGCGGGTCCGGTGTCGACGCTCACGAGGCTGTGGCAACGCCCGAGCAGCGGCAGTAGCACGGGGATCGGCAGGTCATCAGCGACGTTGTGCACGTCGGCGACGGCGGCCGCGCTCGCGATGTCCTCATTGAGGCCGTACTCCTCGCGCACGCCGAGCAGCAGCAACGCCGCACCGGGCAGTGCCTCGCGCACACCCCGGATCACCGCACCCCAGCGCTCCTCCGGCCAGTACTTGGTGTTGCTCGCACGCCGGCGCAGGACACCACGCATCGTGCGCTTGTTGCCCGCCTGGAAGGCGACGAGCGTGCGACCGGCGAGCCTTCGTCGCACAAGCCACTCTTCGCAGGCGGCGCTTTCATCGGCACTGATGTCGAGTACGGCATTCGCCGCGCGCGGGGGAGGCGGTGCGGGTGGCGTTGCCGCAAGCGCAGGCGGAGTCTGTGCCGCCATGCGCAGCCAACGCTCGACGAAGTGCTCACCCGGCAACCACGGCAAGTCGCGCGTGTCGCAGACGAGCGCGTCCGTGATGCCAGCCCTGCGCAGCAAGGCGCGGCCGTGGCCGCCACCGTCGCAGTACCACGTGGGGCCCGCACCGCGCTCGCGCAGCTGGCGTACGAGCGCCTGCTGCTCGCGATCGAGCCAGTACGGCGTGCGGCGGCTGCGCAACGTGTAGATCTCGCCTACCCCCTGCCGGGGGGTGAGCAGCGGGCGTGCCCAGCCGCCGGAGGTGATCACGTCGACCGGCGTGCCGAAGCGTGCGTGCAACTGCTGGATCAGCGCGGTGACGAGCACCATGTCACCGAACGCGCCGCAACGCATGACGAGGGGGCGGGCCATGGCGCATTGTGCGGGCGGGCGCACCACCGGTCACTACCGGATCGCGCCGCCCGGAGCCTGCAACCGCGGCGGGCCGAGCAAGGGCCGTTCCCGCAGATCAAGCGCGCCGGGATCATGTAACAACCCGAGCGGATCGTGCGTTCGCGCAACGCTGATGATGAAGAGGTAGACCACGAGGGCCAGGATCAGGCACACCGCACGCACCCGGCGCGTACTGCCGCGCTTCAACGCGAGGCTGCCGATCACGATGTACACGGCGAGCAGCAGCACCTTCATCGTGAGCCAGGAGTGCACGAAGGGGTACTGGTGCACGATGGTCACGAGCAGCAGTGCCGCGGTGATCAGTATCGTGTCGATGGTGTAGCTGAGCCAGCGCAGCGGCCACGCCATCGTCCAGCCTGCCCCGAGATGGGCAGCGAGTCCGCGCGCGACGAGCAGCGTGCCGCTCAGCACGACCATCAGCACGTGCACCCACTTTATCTGCGCATAGAACCCGGCCAACGCTCTTCCCTGGCCCTAGTCACGCAGCACGTTGCGCGCGAGTTCCTCGAGACCAGGTCCCAGGATGCCGATTTCGCGGCGATCGACCCGGATGAGCCCCTCGTCCTGGAAACGCCGGAAGACCCGGCTCACGCTCTCCGCCGCAAGGCGCAGATAGCTTGCGATGTCGGTGCGACTCATCGTGAGAACAAAACGTGTCGGCGAGAACCCGCGCGCGGCATAGCGGCGCGACAGGGAGATGAGGAAGGCCGCCATGCGCTCATCGGCCGTGTAGTTGCCGGCGAGCAAGGCAGCCTT
>Ga0209476_10002167_pt1 | contig 13163 bp, 11 predicted proteins | sample KloWWTrecipitate_FD_187179 | JGI IMG/M metagenome (GOLD analysis project Ga0209476, IMG submission 187179) | Active sludge microbial communities from Klosterneuburg, Austria, studying microevolution and ecology of nitrifiers - Klosterneuburg... | ecosystem: Engineered > WWTP > Aerobic digester... | reverse complement strand
CCGCTTGGCGTTGGCGGGCAGCGCGTCCCAGTCGCGCACGCCGACCGTGCTCTCGCTCCAGCCCGGCATCTGCTCGTACACCGGTTCGCAGGCGCCGACCTCGTCGGCACCGAACGGCAGCAGGTCCAGCGTGCGCCCGCCGCTTCGATACGCGGTGCACAGCTTGACCGTCGGCAGCCCGTCGAGGACGTCGAGCTTGGTCACGACGAGGCCCGAGATGCCGTTGAGCTGGATCGAACGCTTGAGCGCCGGCGCGTCGAACCAGCCGCATCGACGCGGCCGGCCGGTGACGGAGCCGAACTCCTTGCCCACGATGGCAAGGTGCGTGCCGACGTCATCGTGCAGTTCGGTCGGGAACGGACCCGAGCCGACGCGCGTCGTGTAGGCCTTCACGATGCCGAGCACGTAGTGCAGCGACTGCGGCCCGACGCCGGATCCGGCGGCCGCGTAGCCGGCGACGCAGTTGCTGCTCGTGACGAAGGGATAGGTGCCGTGGTCGACGTCGAGCAGCGCGCCCTGCGCGCCCTCGAACAGCAGCGGCTCGTCGCGCGCCATTGCCTGCGCCAGCAGTGCCGGCACGTCGGCGACCATCGGCGCGATGCGCTCGCCGAGCGCGAGCGCCTCGTCCGCGGCTCGCGCCCCGTCGACCGGCTCGGCCCCGAGGTAGTGTTCGAGCGTGAAGTTGTGAAGGTCGAGCACCTCGTCGAGCCGGGCGCGGAAGCGCGCCGGGTGCGACAGGTCCTGGATGCGCAGCGCGCGCCGCGCGACCTTGTCCTCGTAGGCCGGCCCGATCCCGCGGCCGGTCGTGCCGATCTTCGCGTCGCCGCGGCGCGCTTCGCGCGCCTGGTCGAGCGCGACGTGGTGCGGCAGGATCAGCGCGCACGACGGGCTGATGCGCAGCCGGTCGCGCACCGAGACGCCGGCCGCTTCGAGCTCGTCGATCTCCTGGAGCAACGCTGCCGGCGAGACGACCACGCCGTTGCCGATGTAGCACACGACGCCGTCGCGCAGGATGCCCGACGGAATCAGCCGAAGCACCTGCTTGCGACCGCCGATCACCAGCGTGTGACCGGCATTGTGGCCGCCCTGGAAGCGCACGACGCCTCGCGCCGTGTCGGTCAGCCAGTCGACCACCTTGCCCTTGCCCTCGTCGCCCCATTGGGTGCCGATGATCACAACGTTCTTTGCCATGACTGCGTCGTACCTCGATGATGTCGATCCGGCGTCGCGCCGTTCACGCCTGTCCGCAGCGGCGCACGCTCCAGCCCCCCGCTTCGGGTACCAGTTCGCGATCGCAGGCGAATTCCTGTTGTTGCTGCTCGTGTCCCGGCAGCACCTGGATCACGATCTCGCCGGCTGCGCGCAGCGCGGCGACCCGCTCGATCAGCGCCGCATCGTCGGACCACGGCGCGCGGATCGCCGACACCGGTTCGCCGCCGTTGCCGAGTCCGGCCAGCGCACGCAGCTCGATCGAGAAACCGGTTGCGGGCCGCGCGCGCCCGAATGCCCGCCCGACGTTGTCGTAGCGTCCGCCGCGCGCGATGGCGTACGGCACGTCCTCGACGTAGGCGGCGAAGGTGATGCCGTTGTGATACCGATAGCCGCGCAGGTCGGCGAGATCGACCGACAACTCGACGCCGGGCCAGCGCCGCCACGTCGGCGACGCGCACAGCCGCTCGAGCTGGTCGAGCGCCGCAGCGATCGGAGCCGCCTGCGGCAGGGCCGCCCGCGCCCTCGCGACCGGGGACTCGCCCGACGGCGGCGAGCCCGGCGCCGGCGTTCCCGCGTCGGCGACGCGCCCGTGCAACTCCAACAGCGCGCTCAGCGACACCCGCAATGGCGCCGGCGCGCCGTGCAGCCACTCGTCGAGCCCTGGCGCGTCCTTGCCCCGCAGCAGCGCGTAGAGCGTGTCGACGTCGAGGTCCTCGCCCGCGCCGTGCAGGGCCAGCAGCGCCGGGACGATCGCCGCGTGGCAGACGTCGATGCGCACCCGCGCCACGCCGGCGGCGTCGAGCGAACGCACCAGCAGGTCGATCGCCTCGAGGTCCGCCTCGATGCCGGCGTGGCCGTAGAGCTCGGCGCCGGCGTGAATCGGCTCGCGCGTCGCGAACAGCCCCTGCGGACGCGTGTGCAGCACGGACCCGGCATAGCAGAGCCGGGTCACGCCTTCGCGGTTCAACAGGTGCGCATCGATGCGCGCCACCTGCGGCGTCATGTCGGCGCGCACGCCGAGCGTGCGTCCCGACAGCTGGTCGACCAGCTGGAACGTCCGCAGGCCGAGGTCGGCGCCGGAGCCGGTCAGCAGCGAGTCGAGGTGCTCGATCAGCGGCGGCATCACCAGTTCGTAGCCGTAGGACCGGTACAGGTCGAGCAGCCGCCGCCGCAACTCCTCGATGCGACGCGCCTCCGACGGCAGGACGTCGGCGATGTTCTCGGGCAGCAGCCAGCGCAACATGGGCAATCTCACACGCTCGGTCCGGCGTCGCCGCGAGCCGCGAGGGCGCGGCCGGGCGCGGACGGCAAAGCTCGACATTGTAGGGCCTGTCGGGCCCCGCCGGTCCGCCGCCGGCGGCCCGGGTCAGCCTCAGGTCAACAACAGCAGCGCGAACCCGATCACCGCCGCGCCGAAACCGACGAAGCGGATCTGCCCGTCGCGCAGCCGCGCGACCTGCAGGAACACCTCGCGCCAGCGCGCGGGCGCGAGCAGCGGCATCAGCCCTTCGAGGATCAGCACGAGGCCGATCGCGCGCAGCCAGTCGTCGAGTTCCACGCGGCGCGGCGGCGCTTGCGCGTCAGCGCGCCCGCTCGGCCGGCGCCTTGAAGTGCCGGAAGAACTCCGACGACGGATCGACGATCATCACGTCGCTGCGCGATTTGAACGACGCACGATACGCCTCGAGACTCCGATAGAAGCTCGCGAACTCGGGGTTCTTCCCGAACGCCGCCGCGAACACGCTCGCCGATTTCGCGTCGCCGTCGCCCTTGACGCGTTGCGCGTCGCGATAGGCCTCGGCGAGCACGACCTCGCGCTGCCGGTCGGCATCCGCGCGGATCTTCTCGGACTCGGCCGCGCCGGTGGCACGCCGCTCGTTGGCGACCTGCTTGCGCTCGGACTCCATCCGCGCGAAGACGCGCTCGGACACCTCGGGCGCGAAGTCGACCCGCTTCAGCCGCACGTCGATGATCTGGACGCCGATCTGGCGCGAGTCCTCGTCGACCTTGGCGCGGACGCTCTCGACCACCTGCGCGCGCGCGCCCGAAATCATGTCGGCGACGGTGCGCCGCGCAACCTCGTTGTTCAGGCCGTCGCGAAGGCTGCGGTTGATGCGGTCGACGGCGATCTGCTCGCTGCCCGCGACCGAACGGATGAACGCCGGCGGGTCGATGATTCGCCACTTGACGAACGTGTCGATCATCACGTTCAGCTTCTCGGACGTGATGAAGCGATCGCTCTCCGCGGTGTCGATCGTGAGGATGCGCTTGTCGTAGTAGACGACGTTCTGGAACGGCGGCGGCAGCTTGAAGTACAGGCCCGGCTTGTCGATCACCTGGCGAATCTCGCCCAGCGCGTAGAGGACCGCGAACTGGCGCTGGTCGACGACGAACACGCACGAAATGAACAACACCAGCGCGACCAGCGCGCCGATCAGGACAGGGAGGATTCTCTGCATGGTCGATCTCTCGTCGGTCGCGTCAGCGGCTGTCGCGGTCGCGGCTGCGCAGGCCGCTGGCGCGGCCGGCGGCCGGCGTCTCGACCGTCGGCGCGGGCGGCGCCGCCTCCGCGGCGGCACGGGACGGGTCGGCGACGGCCTGCTGCATCAGGCGGTCGAGCGGCAGGTACAGGAGGTTGCCGCCAGCACGGGTGTCGAGGTAGACCTTGCTGGTGTTGGCGAAGATCTCCTGCATCGTCTCGAGGTACATGCGTTCACGCGTGACCTGCGGCGCCTTCGCGTACTCGGCGAGCACCTGGCCGAAGCGGCTTGCGTCGCCCTCGGCCGATGCGATCACCCGCTGCCGGTAGCCCTCGGCCTCCTGCTGCAGTCGCGCGGCCGTTCCTCGCGCCTTCGGGATCACGTCGTTGGCGTACGCCCGGCCCTCGTTGATCAGGCGTTCGCGATCCTGGGCCGCCTTGTTGGCGTCCTCGAAGGCCGCCTGCACCTGTTCGGGCGGCTGCACCTGCTGGATCGTGACGTCGACGATCGAGATCCCCGCGTCGTAGCGGTCGACCAGCGCCTGGATCATCTTGAGCGCGCCTTGCGCCACCTGCTCCTTCTCTTCGTAGAGCACCTGGTCGACGCCGGTGCGTCCGACCACCTCGCGCATTGCGGTCTCGGCGGTCTGGCGGACGATTTCCTCGGGAACCGGGCCGAAGTCGTTGTTGAACAGGTAGTCCTTCACGTCGCCGATCCGGTATTGCACCGTGAACTGCATGTCGACGATGCTCTGGTCGAGCGTCAGCATCAGCGACTCGCGCAGCGTCTTGTTGCGCACGCCGTTGCGGTAGCCGACCTCGACCGTGCGCAGCTGCTGCACGTTGACGATCTCGTTGGTCTCGATCGGGTAAGGCATCCGCCACGTGAAGCCCGCGCGGTCGATCATCTGCTTGTACTCGCCGAAGCGCAGCACCACGGAGGCCTGGCCCTCCTGCACGATGTAGAAGCCGCTGCCCAGCCAGAGCAGCACGGCGACCAGCGCCAGCAGGCCGATGCCGGCGCCGGCGCCCTTCAGCGACGGCCCCTCGCGATCGCCGCCCGGCGGCCGGGCCCCTCCGCCGCCACGGCGGAACAGGCCGTTGAGGCGCCGGTTGAAATCGCGCCACAGCTCGTCGAGATCGGGCGGGCCATCGCTGTTCGGGCGCTGCGGCGGGCGTTGATCGCCCCCGCCGCCGCCACGGCCCCAGCCGGGGTCGTTGAGCGAGAAAATCGAGCGGACGGACTTCCACATGGTCGGGGACACGGGCAAGGAGAAGGTGGATTCAGGCGGCGCGATGCGCGTGCGCCGCGTCTGGCGCGACGGCTCCTGCAGCGGGATCGTGGGCGGCGCCGCTCGCGTCGCGCGACTCGCTGCGTCGACGCGCTTCCTGCCACGTCGTCACCTGCTGGTCGATCGCGCTGCGCAGCAATTCGAGCCCGTCGCCAGTGACGGCACTGGCCCAAACGCGGTCGATCCTACCATAGCGGTCCAACCCGACCTCGGGTGAGCGGCCGCAGCGGTCGATCTTGTTGTGCACCAGGATGCGGGGCACGTCCCTCGCGCCGATCTCCTCGAGCACCCGATCGACCTGTGCAATCTGTTCGTCGCGGTCGCTCGCCGACGCGTCGACCACGTGCAGGAGCAGGTCCGCCTGCGCGGTCTCCTCGAGCGTGGCGGTGAACGCCTCGACCAGCTGGTGCGGCAGGTCGCGAACGAATCCCACCGTGTCCGAGACCACCGCCTCCGCGCCCGAGGGCAACCGCAGCCGACGCGTCAGCGTGTCGAGCGTCGCGAACAGCTGGTCCGCCGCGTAGGTGCCGGCGCCGGTCAGCGCGTTGAACAGCGTGGACTTGCCGGCATTCGTGTAGCCGACGATCGACACGGTGAACGCCGGGCGCCGGTCGCGCGCGCGGCGCCGCGTGCGGCGTTGCTTGCGAAGCTGCTCGAGCTGCGCGCGCAGGCGCTTGACCCGGATCCCCAGCATCCGCCGGTCGAGCTCGAGCTGCGTCTCGCCCGGGCCGCCGCGCACGCCGATGCCGCCGCGCTGGCGCTCCAGGTGGGTCCAGCCCCGCACCAGGCGGGCGGACAGGTGCTCGAGCCTGGCCAGCTCGACCTGAAGCTTGCCCTCGTGACTGCGCGCGCGCCGCGCGAAGATGTCGAGGATCAATTCCGTCCGGTCCATGACCGGGAGTTCCCAGAGCCGACTCAGGTTGCGCTGCTGGATCGGCGACAACTCGTGATCGAACAGCACCAGCGAGGCGCCAGACTCGGCGAGCCGGGCACCGATCTCGTCGGCCTTGCCGGAACCGATGAACAGCGCCGCGTCGGGACGGGAACGTCGCACGGTGATCCTGTCGACCGGCGACAGGCCGTCGGATCCGGCCAGGGCCCCGAGTTCGTCGAGCGAGTCGTCGGATCGGGAAGCGCCGCTGAATGCGACGCCGACCAGCAGGCAGGGAACGGGCTTTTCGGGAGCGCTCAGGTTTCGGGACCTTCTTGTTGGAAGTTGACAGCGCGACCCGGAACGACCGTCGAGATCGCGTGCTTGTACACCATCTGGGTCACCGTGTTTCGCAACAGCACGACGTACTGGTCGAACGACTCGATCTGTCCTTGCAGCTTGATGCCGTTGACCAGGTAGATCGAAACCGGCACGTGTTCCTTGCGGAGAAGGTTCAGGAACGGGTCTTGTAGCAGCTGCCCTTTGTTGCTCATGGCGACTCCGGTTGTTGTGGTTTGGTCGGCCGGGGGTCTTTGCCCGCCTCGGCAACTCTATCCCAATTTCGGGACGACCGCCGCCAATTCAAGGCCGGCCGGATGGCCTGCCGGCCGCCTCAGGTGCGCGGCGCATACGGGTTCGCCGCGGAGCGGAATTCGATCCGCAGCGGCGTGCCCAGCAGTCCGAAGCGCTCGCGGAACCAGGCTTCGAGGTAGCGTCGATACGCGTCCGGCACCTTGTCGAGTGCGTTGCCGTGAATGACGACGATCGGCGGATTCTGGCCGCCCTGATGCGCGTAACGCAGCTTCGGGCGGATCTGGCCGCGGCGCGGCGGCGCCTGCCGCTCGACCGCCTCCTGCAGCGCCCGGGTCAGCTTGGGCGTCGACAGCTTGCTCGTCGCCGCTGCGTAGGCCTCGTCGACCGAGCGCATCAGCGCACCGATGCCGAAGCCCTCGCGCGCCGAGATGAAGTGCAGCTTCGCGAAGCGCAGGAAGTAGAGCTTGCGATCGAGTTCGTCCTTGACGCGCTGGCGCGCCGCCGCGTCGGCGAGGTCCCACTTGTTGACGGCCACCACGAGGGCCCGGCCCGCCTCGAGGATGTAGCCCGCGATCGTGGCGTCCTGGTCGGACACCTGCTCGCCGGCGTCGAGCAACAGCACGCAGACGTGGCAGTCCTCGATCGCCTGCAGCGTCTTGACGATCGAGAACTTCTCCACCGTGTCGGTGACCTTCCCGCGCCGACGCAATCCCGCGGTGTCGATCAGCGTGTAGGGGCGGCCGGCGCGCTCGAAGTCGATCGCGACGGCGTCGCGCGTGGTGCCGGGCTGGTCGAATGCGATCAGCCGCTCTTCGCCGAGCAGCGTGTTGATCAGCGTCGACTTGCCGGCGTTCGGGCGCCCTACCACGGCGACCTTGACCCGTCGCGGGCCGTCCGCGGCGGCCTCGCCTGACGGCGCGGCTGCGCCGGTATCGTCGAGCGTCGGCGCCAGCGGAGCGAGCGCCGCATCGACCAGGTCACGCACGCCGTCGCCGTGCGCCGCGGAGATCGCCAGCGGATCGCCGAGGCCGAGCGCGTGGAACTCGGCGGCTACCTGTTGCTGCGGCATTCCCTCGGTCTTGTTGACCGCGAGCAGCACGCGCTGCGCCGTGCGGCGCAGCTCGGCGGCGATCTCCTGGTCGCGCGGCGACAGCCCTTCCCGCCCGTCGACGACGAACACGACGACATCCGCCTCGACGACTGCCTGCCGTGTCTGGCGCGCCATCTCGGCGGCGATGCCGCCCTTGGCCACCGGCTCGAAGCCGCCGCTGTCGATGACGATGAACGGGGCCTCGCCGAGCCGCCCCCGGCCGTACTGCCGGTCTCGCGTCAGGCCGGGCACGTCGGCCACCAGCGCCGAACGGCTTCGCGTGAGCCGGTTGAACAAGGTCGACTTGCCGACGTTCGGACGGCCGACCAGCGCCAGCACCGGCAGCCGCGCCATCGGGACTACTCCACGCGCAGCGCGTAGAGCGCGCCCGCCGCGGTCTGGACGACCGCGAGGCCCTCGGCCGCGACCGGAGCAGCGACGATCGCCGAGCCGTCGGTCGCCAGCCGGGCGGCGAGCGCGCCGTCGTCGCGCGAGACGCCGTGGACGAGCCCGGTACTGTCGCCGAGCAACACGAAGCGCGGCGTCAGCAGCGGCGCCGACAGTCCGCGCTGGCGAAGCTTGTCCGCGCGCCACACGCTGGCGCCGCTGCGCGCGAAGGCGTGCACGTCGCCGCGCTCGTCGGGAACGACCAGCAGCCGTCCGTCGAGGTCGAGCCCGGACGGCGACGACAGCTCGCGTGCCCACAGCGCGCGCCCCGACGCGGCTTCGAAACACCCGACACGACCCTGGAAGGTCGCCGCGCAAACCTCGCGACCGCTGAGCAGCGGCGAACCGACGACGTCCGAGATCCGTTCGATTTCGTTGGAGCCGCGCGGCAGCGCGACCGCCGACTCCCACCGCAGCGCGCCCGTCTCGAGCGACAGCGCGACGAGGCGGCCACCCGGCAAGCCGACGTACGCGGTGCTCGCGTCCATCGCGACCGCGGATGTCTGCCTCAGCACCAGCGGCGGATTCTGCCGCTGGAAAGTCCAGCGCCGCCTGCCCGTATCCGATTCGAAGGCGGCGACGCGGTTGTCGCTGGTGCGTACCACCACCAGCCCGAGCGCGACGCTGGGTACCGTCACGACTTCGGCCCCGGTCTGCGCGGTCCACTTCGGCTTGCCGTCGCCGTCGAGCGCGATCAGCGAGCCGTCTCGGCCCGCGACGACCACCAGCTCGCCGTCGCTGCCCGCGCCCGCCTGCAGCGGCTGCCCGGCGTTCGAACGCCACAGCGGCCGACCGCTCGCCGGGTCGACGCGAACCACCGTGCCGTCGCGCGCGGCCGCCCAGACGCTGCCACCCGCGAACACCGGCTGGAAGCCCACGCCTGCGGCGGGCAAGGACACCGACCAGGCGACCGAAGCGCGGGCCGCGGTCGTGACCGGCGGCAACTCGGGCAACCGGGGCTTCGACGACGACCACGGCCAGATGCCGCAGCCGCCGAGCGCGGCCAGCGCGAGCGCGCCAGCCGACAGGACCGCGCTGCGGCGCATCGCGTCGACCGGTCTCATCAGGCGCCCTCCCCGCCGAGCGAATCGAGTTTCAGCTGCACGAGCCGGCGAAGCGGGCTGTCGGCGCCGAGCGAATCGAGCGCCTTGCGGTATTCGGTCTTCGCCTCGGACGACTTGCCCTGCGCCGCGAACACGTCGCCACGCCGATCCGCGTACTCGCCAGCGAAGCGCCCTGGTGCCTCGATCGCCAGCAGCCGGATCGCCTCGTCGTGGGCTTTCTCGTCGAGCAGCAACGCGGCGAGCCGAAGTCGCGCCGCATGACGGAACTCTTCGTCCTTCGCGTTGGACATCGCCCACTCGAGCGGCACCTTCGCCGCCTTCGCGTCGCCGGCTTCGGCATAGGCGCGCGCGGCCACCAGTGCGGCCATCTGGCCGTAGGCGGTGCCGCCGTACTGCTCGAACAGCGTGCCTGCGGCGGCGCGCACTCGCGCGATGTCCTTCGCCGACGCGGCGTCGCGCAGCTGCTCGTAGACCACCGACGCACTGGCCGCCTCGCGGGCCTGGTACCAGCCCCAGCCGCGCCAGCCGGCGACGGCCAGCGCGACCACCGCGACCACGGTGAGGATGAAGGAACCGTACTGCTTCCAGAACGCCTTGAGGTTCTCGAGCTGTTCCTGCTCTTCGAGGTTGTAGGCCATCGACGCTATCCCTGTTCCTGTTGATCCGGATCGTCCGGAAGCTCCTGGTTCGCGACCATCGCGTCGACGACCGCCTCGGTGAGCCGCTCGAGGGCCACCGGCTGCTGGTGCCCGGGCGTCCCGGCACTGCCGGCGCGCAGCCACTTCACGGCAACCTCGCCGCGAGCGAGCTCGTCGACACCGACGATCACCGCGAGTTGCGCACCGCTCGCATCGGCTCGCTTGAACTGCGCCTTGAAACCCCCGCCGCCGCCATGCAGGATCACGTCGAGTCCGGCGTCGCGCAGCCGTTCCGCCGCGTGCAGCGCCGTGTCGAGCGTCTCGTCGCCGTGGTGGACGACGTACACGTCGCACTGCGGCTGCGCCGCGCCGTCTCCGCGCGCGCGCATCAGCTCGAGCACCCGCTCGACCCCGATCGCGAAGCCGCACGCCGGCGCGGGCTTGCCGCCGAGCATCTCGATCAGCGGGTCGTAGCGGCCGCCGCCGCAGACGGTGAGCGCCGAGCCGCCGACGTCGGCGACCCATTCGAAGACGGTCAGGTTGTAGTAGTCGAGCCCGCGCACGAGGCGCGGGTTGATCCGGAACGGCAGGTTCTGCGAGCGCAGCAGTCGCTGCAGCCGCTCGAAGTGCGCGAGCGACTCCGGGCCGAGGTGGTCGATCAGCTTGGGCGCCAGCTCGGCGAGCGCCTGCATCGCCGGGTTCTTCGTGTCGAGGATCCGCAGCGGGTTGCTGTGCAGCCGACGCAGCGCCTCGGCGTCGAGCTCGTCGCGGCGCGCCTCGAAATACGCAATCAGCGCATCGCGGTGGGCACGCCGCTCGTGCGCCGCGCCCAGCGAGTTGATCTCGAGCCGCACGCCGTCGAGGCCGAGTTCGTCCCAAAGGCGCTGGCACAGCAGGATCACTTCGGCGTCCGCATCCGGGCCCGCGAGCCCGATCGCCTCGGCGCCGACCTGGTGGAACTGCCGGTAGCGCCCCTTCTGCGGACGCTCGTGCCGGAACATCGGGCCGGCGTACCACAGCCGCTTCGGGCCGTCGTAGAGCAGGCTGTGCTCGATGGTCGCGCGCACGACGCCGGCGGTATTCTCGGGACGCAGCGTCAGGTCCTCGCCGTTGAGCGAATCGGTGAAGGAGTACATCTCCTTCTCGACGATGTCGGTCACCTCGCCGATGCCGCGCACGAACAGGCGCGTGTGCTCGACGATCGGGGTCCGGATCTGGCAGTACCCGTAGGCGCGCATCACGCCCGCGACCGCTTCCTCGAAGCGTCGCCAGAGCGGCTCGTCGGCAGGCAGCACGTCGTTCATGCCGCGTACGCCGTGCAGCTTCTCGGGCCGCGTCTTCGCTGTCAGGGTCGATCGATCCATGATGTTCGGCGCGCTCGCCGCCGGCGTCACGCGACGCCGGGCGTTTCCTCGCTGTGTCGTTGGTCGGCCTGGCCGTAGCGGCGCCGGACGTAGTCGTCGACGATCGCCTGGAACTCCTCGGCGATGCGATCGCCCTTGAGCGTCACGGTGCGCTGACCGTCGACGAAGACCGGCGCCACCGGCGCCTCGTCGGCGCCGGGCAGCGAGATCCCGATGTCGGCGTGGCGGCTCTCGCCGGGCCCGTTCACGACGCAGCCCATCACCGCGACCTGCATCGACTCGACGCCGGGATAGCGCCCCTTCCAGGCGGGCATCTGCTCGCGCAGCCAGCCCTGGATCTTCGCAGCAAGCTCCTGGAAGAAGGTGCTGCTGGTGCGCCCGCATCCAGGGCAGGCGACGACCATCGGCGTGAACGCGCGCAGCCCCATCGTCTGCAGGATCTCCTGTGCGACGACGACCTCGGTGGTCCGATCGCCGCCGGGTTCGGGCGTGAGTGAAACACGAATCGTGTCGCCGATTCCCTGCTGCAGCAGCACCGCGATCGCCGCGGTCGACGCGACGATCCCCTTGCTGCCCATGCCCGCCTCGGTCAGCCCGAGGTGGAGCGGCCAGTCGCAGCGCGTGCCCAGTTCGCGATACACGGCGATCAGGTCCTGCACGCTGGAAACCTTGGCCGACAGGCAGACCGCGTCGCCCGGCAGGCCGAGTTCCACTGCACGGCGCGCGCTGTCGATCGCCGACGCGACCAGTGCTTCGCGCATCACCTCGCGCGCCTGCCACGGTTGCGGGCGCGCGGCATTCTCGTCCATCAGGCGCGCCAGCAGGCCCTGGTCGAGGCTGCCCCAGTTGACGCCGATGCGAACCGGCTTGCCGAAGCGGCAGGCCACTTCGATCATCTGCGCGAAGTTGTCCTCGCGCGTGCGTCCCGTGCCGACGTTGCCGGGGTTGATCCGGTACTTCGACAGTGCCTGCGCGCAATCGGGAAACTGGGCGAGGAGCTTGTGCCCGTTGTAGTGGAAGTCGCCGACCAGCGGCACGTCGACGCGCATGCGGTCGAGCCGCTCCCTGATCGCCGCAACCGACGCCGCCGCCGCGGGCGTGTTGACCGTGATGCGCACCAGTTCGGAGCCCGCGTGCGCCAGTGCCCTGACCTGTGCGGCGGTCGCGGCCGCGTCGGCCGTGTCGGTGTTGGTCATCGACTGGACCACCACCGGCGCGCCACCGCCGACGCGGACGCTGCGCGCGCCCCACGCCACCCGCATGGCGCGCGACGCGCGGCGCGGCGCCGGTCCCGCGGGCATCGGCAGGCAGGGCTCGCGCATCGCGTCAGAACCTGTGTACCAATCGGCCGTGCCCGGAAGGCGCACTCGAATGCGCCCGATCGAGGCGCAAAGCACAGCCATATCGGTTGATAAGGCGAGCATTTGCAACGAAGAGCGGGCGCATTCGAGTGTGCAAGACGGGGATGGACGATTGGTTCACAGGTTCTCAGTCGATCTTGAGCCGGGCCACGCCCTGGCGCGAAATCGCGCCGAGGTCGATCTCTCGTCCCTGGTGGACGAGTCGCACGTGAGAGGCGTTGCCGATCACCAGCGCATAGGGCCGGCGACCGACGATCTCCCGCGCGCTGTCGGCGGGTTGCAAGCCATAGAGCAGCACCTTGCCGCCGGCGTCGCGCACCACGACCCAGGACTCCTGCTCGAAGCGGAACCGCAGCGCGCCGGCGTCATCGGCGTTCGTCGTGCCACCCGGGCCCGTGCCACCCGGGCCCGTCCCGGCGGGTTCGGGCTGCGCGCCGGACGCGCCTCCTGAGGCGGGAGCCGTCGCCACGACGGCGGCCGCGCCTGCCGCCGTCGCCGACGAGGTGCCCGCCTGGCGATCGGCACCCTGTGCATCGGCGGTGCCCGACGGCACGGCGGGCGTGGCCAGCGAAGACGGCTGCGCCGGTGAGGCCGGCGGCTGCGCCGGCGCAGGCTGCGCCGCTGTCGCCGCTGTCGCCGCCGTCGCTGCGTCGCCCTTGCGCTCGGCGGGCAAGAGCGGCTGCACCGGAATCGTCTCGACGCTGCGCCCCGGCGCTCCCGAGCCCGTGGCACCGCCTTCGAGCACCCGCGA
>Ga0209476_10002165_pt1 | contig 13167 bp, 8 predicted proteins | sample KloWWTrecipitate_FD_187179 | JGI IMG/M metagenome (GOLD analysis project Ga0209476, IMG submission 187179) | Active sludge microbial communities from Klosterneuburg, Austria, studying microevolution and ecology of nitrifiers - Klosterneuburg... | ecosystem: Engineered > WWTP > Aerobic digester >... | reverse complement strand
AGGCGACCGCATTTCCCTTGGGCCCGCAGGCGGCCAGACGGCGCGATGAGCAACCAAGCTAGCACTTCCCAGACCCCCGCGCCGATCCTTTCGCCGGAACTCGCCCCCGTGCCGGATCCGGGACGCGCGGCGATCACCGCCGGCTGGATCCTCGACGAGGCCACCCATGTGCGCGAAATGCTGGCACTGGCGGCATTGCCGGAGCGGGAGCACGCCGCCGCGCAGGCGGTGGCCGCCGACCTGGTGCGCCGGGTCCGCGCCCGCGCCCGCGACCAGGGCGTGATCGAGGCCTTCATGCGCCAGTACGACCTTGGCAGCGAGGAAGGCGTGCTGCTGATGTGCGTGGCCGAGGCATTGCTGCGCATCCCCGACCAGGCCACCGCCGACGCACTGATCCGCGACAAGCTGGGCGATGCCAACTGGAAGCGCCACCTCGGCCAGTCCGATTCGGTGCTGGTCAACGCCTCCACCTGGGGCCTGCTGCTGACCGGCAAGCTGGTGGACCTGGCCGACGACACCAAGCGCGACGCCCACGGCGCGTTCCAGCGCCTGGTCGGACGCGCCGGCGAACCGGTGATCCGGTTGGCGGTGCGCCAGGCGATGAAGATCATGGGCCACCAGTTCGTGCTGGGGCGGACCATCGACGAAGCGCTGGCGCGCAGCCGCAAGGGCGACAACGCCGCTTACCGCTACTCCTTCGACATGCTGGGCGAAGGCGCACTGACCACCAGGGACGCGCTGCGCTACCAGGACGCCTACCGCTCCGCCATCCATGCGATCGGCCAGACCGGCCCCGGCGGCAGCTGGGTCGGCAGCGACGTGTTCGCCGCGCCCAGCATCTCGGTCAAGCTCTCCGCGCTGCACCCGCGCTACGAGCACGCCAAGCGCGCGCGGGTGCTGGCCGAGCTGGGCGAGCGCCTGCTGGAGCTGGCGCAGCTGGCGCGCCGCTACGGGATCGGCCTGACCATCGACGCCGAGGAAACCGACCGCCTGGAACTGTCGCTGGACCTGATCTTCCAGGTCCTGGCCGAGCCCTCGCTGAGTGGCTGGAACGGCTTCGGCATCGTGGTGCAGGCCTACCAGAAGCGCGCGCCGTTCGTGATCGATTACATCGCCCACATGGCCGCCAAGCTGGATCGCCGGATCCCGGTGCGCCTGGTCAAGGGCGCGTACTGGGATGCCGAGATCAAGCGCGCGCAGATGGATGGCCAGGCCGGCTATCCGCTGTTCACCCGCAAGCAGAACACCGATGTCAGCTACCTGGCCAACGCGCGCCGCCTGCTGGACGCCGGCAATGCGATCTACCCGATGTTCGCCACCCACAACGCGCAGACCATCGCCACCGTGCACCGGATGGCACGGGCGATGCGCGGCCGCCGCGACTTCGAATTCCAGAAGCTGCACGGCATGGGCGACGACCTGTACGCCGAGGTGATCCCGGCCGACCGGCTGGACGTGCCGTGCCGGGTCTACGCACCGGTCGGCAGCCACGAAGACCTGCTGCCGTACCTGGTGCGCCGGCTGCTGGAGAACGGCGCCAACTCCAGCTTCGTCAACCGCATCACCGACGAATCCATCCCGGTCGAGGAACTCGTGCGCGACCCGGTGGAGTTCGTGTCCGCGCTGGAGCACATCCAGCATCCCCGCATCCCGCTGCCGGTCAACCTGTACCGCAGCCACCACCAGCATCGAGACAATTCCATGGGCATCAATCTGGCCAACGACGACCAGCTGCGCGAACTTGCCGCGGCGCTCAACACGTCCGGCGCGGGCAGCTGGGCGGCCGGCCCGCTGGTGCCGGGCGCCGCCAATGCCGGCGACCGCATCGCGGTCAGCAATCCCGCCGACCGTCGCGAGGTGGTGGGCCACTGGCAGGCCGCCGACGCCGCCACGGTGGAACAGGCGCTGCGCAACGCCAGCGCCGCCCACGCCGGCTGGGACGCCACCCCGGCCGGCTCGCGCGCCGCCATCCTGGAGCACGCCGCCAGCCTGCTGGAAGCATGCATGCCGGCCTACATGGCGATGTGCACCAAGGAAGCCGGCAAGACCCTGGCCGACGGCATCGCCGAAGTGCGCGAGGCAGTGGACTTCCTGCGCTACTACGCGCTGCAGGCACGCGAGCACTTCGCCCCGGTCGCCCTGCCCGGCCCCACCGGCGAGGCCAACCAGCTGCAGCTGGCCGGGCGCGGCGTGTTCGCCTGCATCAGCCCGTGGAATTTCCCCCTGGCCATTTTCCTCGGCCAGGTCGCGGCCGCACTGGCGGCGGGCAATACCGTGATCGCCAAGCCGGCGGAGCAGACCAACCTGATCGGCTTTGCCGCGGTGCGGCTGCTGCACGAGGCCGGCATCCCGCAGGACGTGCTGCAGTTCGTGCCGGGCGACGGCGCCACCGTGGGTGCGGCGCTGACCCGCGATCCGCGCGTGGCCGGCGTCTGCTTCACCGGCTCCACCGAAACCGCGCGCCTGATCAACCGCGCGCTGGCCAGCCGCGAGGCCGGTCCGATCGCCACCCTGATCGCCGAAACCGGCGGCCAGAACGCGATGATCGCCGACTCCTCCTCGCTGCCGGAACAGGTGGTCAAGGATGCGCTGGGCTCGGCCTTTACCTCGGCCGGCCAGCGCTGCTCGGCGGCACGCGTGCTGCTGGTGCAGGAGGACATCGCCGACAAGGTGATCGGCATGCTGGCCGGCGCGATGGCCGAACTCACCGTCGGCGACCCCGGCCTGCCGTCCACCGACGTCGGCCCGGTGATCGACGAGGACGCCCGGACGATCCTGGTCGAACATGCCGCGCGCATGGATGCCGAGGCCAGGCCGATCGCGAAGGCCGCGCTGGGCGCGGGCTGTGAGCACGGCACCTTCTTCGCGCCGGCCGCGTGGGAGCTGCGTTCGATCGCCCAACTGGACCGCGAGAAGTTCGGCCCGGCGCTGCACGTGGTGCGCTGGAAGGCGGAGGAACTCGATGCGGTGATCGACACCATCAACGCCACCGGCTACGGCCTGACCCTGGGCATCCACTCGCGCATCGACGCCACCATCGACCGCATCGTGGCGCGCGCCAAGGTCGGCAACATCTACGTCAACCGCAACCAGATCGGCGCGGTGGTCGGGGTGCAGCCGTTCGGCGGCCAGGGCCTGTCCGGCACCGGCCCGAAGGCCGGCGGCCCGCACTACCTGCCGCGCTTCGCCACCGAGAAGACCGTGACCGTCAACACCACCGCCGCCGGCGGCAACGCCAGCCTGCTGACCCTGGGCGACTGAGGCAGGCCCCCCCCGCCACCGCGGGTGGGGGGGGCGCAACAACGAAAAAGCCCCGCCGAAGCGGGGCTTTTCCTGTTGCGCTGGTGCCGTGGATCAGAAGCGGTACTGCATCGACACGCCGAACAGGTTGGCGTAGCCACCGAAGGTACCGTGCAGGGTCGACAGGTCGCTCGGCACGTGCACGCCCAGGTCGATCGTCGGATCGTCGATCTCGATGCGCTGGTAGGCGGCATCCACGGTCAGGTTGTCGCTGAACGCCCAGCTCATGCCGACCGAGTACAGCATGCGGTCGTTGTCGGGCAGGCGCGGGGTGCGGGTCACGTCGTTGGTCGGGCTTTCGTCCCAGCCGATGCCGCCACGCAGGGTGAAGGCGTCGCTGAGGTCGTACTCCATGCCGACCGAGAAGAAGTCGGTGTCTTCCCAGCTGAAGTCCTCGCTGCCGACCACGGTGCCGTTGCTGCGCCGGATGGTGACGTCCTGCAGCGAGCTCCAGCCAGTGGCCTGGTAGTCGCCGAGCACGCGCAGCTGGTCGGTGATGCCGTAGCTGATGCTCAGGGTGGTGACGCTGGGGGTCACCATCTTCGCGCCGCCGGGGCCGTCCTGGAAACGCGGATCCGCGCCCAGCAGGGCCGGCACGTTCTGGAAGTCGAGGTTGCCCGCAAGGTCGTGCTTGATCTCGGAGCGGTAGCTGAAGCCGATCGCCAGCTTGTCGTTCGGCGCCACCTGCATGCCGACCAGGTAGCCGACCGCGGTATCGCTGCCGCTGACCTCGAAGCCACCGTCGAGCTGCTGCGGCTTGAACGGATACTGCGGGTTGAAGCAGTTCGCCGGATTGCCCGATGCGCAGATCGCGGTGCCGAAATCGATCGCCTTGCTGAGGGTGACGTCGGCACGCTCATAGACCAGGCCGGCGCCGAACGACACGCCATCGGTCGCCTTGAACGCGGCGGACAGGGTCAGGTCGACCACCTTCACGTCGGAGGTCAGCGCGCGGTAGCGGCCCACCCAGCCCGGCTCGTATTCGGTCTTCAGGCCGAACGGCGCGCCGATGCTGGCGCCCAGGGTCATGCCCTCGAGCGCGCCATGCATCGGGAACACCACCGCCATGTTCGGGACCAGGGTCGGGTCGCCAGGATCGCCGCCGTTGCCGCCGGTCAGGGCCGCGGACGGCGCCGGCGAGCCGAGGATGCTGCCACCGCCGCTGAAGCTGGCGGACAGGTCGATCACGGTGAGGTCGCTCTGGATCGTGACCTTGTCGAGATTGGTCATCGCCGCCGGGTTCAGCGACACGTTCGACGCATCCTTGCCGACGATGCTGCCGGCATTGGACTTGCCGAGGTTCTTCACGCTCTGCTCGCGCAGCTGGAAGCCGGACGCGGACGCCTGGCCGGCGGCCAGGGTGCCGAGCACGGCCAACGCGAGCGCGGTGGCGCGGAAGCTGCGGGTGGTGGTCTTCATTCGAATCGTCTCCGTCACTCTTTGCAGGGATTGTTTTAGTCGGGCGCGATGCAGGCGCATCGGAGCGCTTGTGCGCGCGGCGCCCGCCGGGACTCTGCAGCAGCAGCCCTCCCCCGACGTACGTCGCCGTATGCAATATAGCGCGTAAATTAACCCGAAGCTAACAAACCAGGCCGCAGTCGGTACAGTGGCAGCCCATGTTCGTCGGCATATCCACCCGCAGGAAGACCGTGTTCCGCTGGGCCGCCCCGTTGCTGTTCGTGGCGCTCTGGCTGGCCTATGTGCTGGGCGCGATGCGCGCGCCGGCGCTGCGGCAAGGTGCGGAACTCGACTGGGGCGTGCTCTCGGGCGGCCTCGACAGCATCGAGGCCTGGCGCCAGGCCCTGGTCGACGGCAGCGTGCTGCGCCTGGCCTCGGCGCTGTTCCTGCACGCGGACTGGATCCACCTGCTCGGCAACCTGGTGTTCCTGCTGATCTTCGGGCTGCCGGCGGAGCGGGTGATGGGGGGCTGGCGGTTCCTGGTCCTGTTCCTGCTCGGCGGCGCGGTGGCCAACCTCGCGGCGGTGCTGGCCATCGGTGCACCGGACCGGGTCATCATCGGCGCCAGCGGCGCGGTCTCCGCGGTGATCGGTGCCTACCTCGCGCTGTTCCCGGGCGCACGCCTTGGGGTGGTGCTGCCACTTGGCCTGTTCCTGGAATTCGTGCGGGTGCCGGCATCACTGCTGATCGGCCTGTGGGCGCTGCTGCAGCTGGTGTTCGCCTACAGCGGCCCGGCGTTCGGCGCGGTGGCGTGGCCGGCGCATATCGCCGGTTTCCTGTTCGGGGTGGTGTTTGCCCTGTTCGCCCGCGCCGCGATCGCCCGCAGGCTCCGCCAGAGCCGTGGTTATTGAGCCTTCGCGTGCGGCCGGGCGGCGCCTGGCGGCGCTGCTGTCGCCGGCCGCGCCACGCCCCCCGCCATCTTCTTCAGTTCCAGCAACGCGGCATCGACCGGCTTCGGGCCGGGCAACACCTCGCCTGCGTTGTCGCCCTCCATTGCCTCGCCCTCGCCCTGCAGGTGCCCGGGCAGCGCCGCTTCGCTGATCGGCGCCCCGCGCCCGGTGCCGGCCTCCGGCCTGAGCACCACGTCCGGCACGATCCCGCGCGCCTGGATCGAATGCCCGCCCGGGGTGTAATAGCGCGCGGTGGTCAGCTTGACCGAATCGCCGTTGTCCAGCGGCAACAGGGTCTGCACCGAGCCCTTGCCGAAGGTGCGGCTGCCGACCACCCGTGCGCGCCGGTTGTCGAGCAGTGCACCGGCCAGCACTTCGGCCGCGCTGGCCGAACCGGCATCGACCAGCACCACCACCGGCGCCCCCTTGAGGCGGTCGCCGGGGGTCGCGTCGAAACGGCTGTCGCCGATCAGCGCGCGGCCGCGGGTACTCACGATCCCGCCCTTGTCGAGCAGCTCGTCGGCGATCTGCACCGCGCCCACCAGCAGGCCGCCGGGATTGCTGCGCAGGTCGAGCAGCAGGCCCCGCAGCGGCGCATCCTTCTGCAGGGCATCGAGCGCCTTGGCGAAGTCGTTCGCGGTCGCCGCCTGGAAACTGCCGACCCGGACATAGCCGAAGCCGGGCTCCAGCATCCGCGAGCGCACGCTGGTGGTGCGGATGGTCTCGCGCACCAGCGGCACCTCGAACGGCTGCGGCGTGCCTTCGCGCGCGATCCGCAACACCACCCTGGTGCCGGCCGGACCGCGCAATGGCGCCGAGACATCCGCGTCCGCCGGGGTCAGCAGCTTGCCGTCGATCGCGAGGATGCGGTCGCCGCTGCGCAGGCCGGCGCGCTCGGCGGGGCCATCGTCGAGCGGGGCGACGATCCGCAGCCCACCCTCCGGCAATTGCTGCAACTCGAGCCCGACGCCGTCATACGCGCCCCGGGTCTGTTCATTGAAGTCATCCGCATCCTCCTTGCGCAGGTAGGCACTGTGCGGGTCGAGGTCGAGCAACAGTCCGCGCACCGCGGACTGCATCAGCGCATGGTCGTCGACCGGGTCCACGTAGGCCTGCTTGACCGCGTTGTAGACCATCACGTAGCGGCGGATCTCGTCCAGCGGCACTTTCGCGGCGGCGGTGTCGGCCGCATCCGGGTCGTCGCTGGCGGCCACCGGCACGGCGGCCTCCTCGCTGGCGGCGCGCGGATCCGGTTGCCGCGCGTCCTGCGCGGGCGCGACCCACGGCGCCATCCACAGGAAGCCGGCGATCAACAACGAAAGTGGTTTGGCCCGCATGTCCTGCTCCGCTCGATGGATGTCGGTTCGACCCCGCGGCTGGCGCCGGGTTCCGCCATCATGCCCGGCCGGCGCGTCGCGATGGCGCCTGCCGGCGCTACTGGCGGGTCAGCCAGGTGCCCGGGTTGACCGGCGCGCCGTTCCGCCGCAACTCGAAATACAGCGCCGGCCGTCCCTGTCCACCGGAGGTGCCGACGCTGGCCACCGCGTCGCCGCGCCTGACCGCATCGCCGGCTTCACGCAGCAGGCCGTCGTTGTGCGCGTACAGGCTCATGTAGCCGTTGCCGTGGTCGATGATCAGGATGTTGCCGTAGCCGGTCATCCAGTCCGCGAACACCACCGTGCCGTCCGCCACCGCCTTGACCGTGGAACCGGCGGGCGCGGCGATCAGCACGCCATCGCTGCGGCGCCCGTCCGGCAACGCCCCGCCGTACGCGGCCAGCAGGCTGCCGGCCACCGGCCAGCCCAGGCCACCCACCTTCATGGCCGGCGCGCTGGCCACCGGCGTGCGCTTCGGCACCGGCTTGCCCGATGCCTTCGCCGCGCGCTCCGCCGCTGCCTTCGCTTGCGCGGCCTCGCGTGCCGCCTTCGCCGCCGCCGCGCGCAACTGCGCCAGCAGCCCCTGCAGGGCCTTGGCATCGCGCCCCAGGGCCTGCTCGCGGCCGGCCTTGTCCTGGTACTGGCGGTCGATCCCTGCAAGCACGCCGGCGCGCTGCTTGCGCGCAAGCGCGAGCTGCGCAAGCTGGGCCGCGTGCTGCTCGCGATCCTGCGCCAGCGCCGCCTGCCGTTGGCCAATCTCGCGTTCCAGCGCATCGATGCGCGCCAGCTCAGCGCCCAGTTCGCGGATCCGCTGGACGCGCCCGCGCTGCAGGTAGCCCTGGTAGGCCAGCGCGCGTTCGGCTTCGGCGATGCGGTCCTGCGCCAGCATCGCCTTCAACGGCGCATCGGCACCGGCAAGCTGCGCCGCGCGCAGCAGGCGCGCAAGCTCGGCCTTGCTGGCATCGAGGTCGCCCGCATGCGTCGCGCGCTCGGCCTGCAACTGCGCCAGTGTCTCGCTGTCGCGCTGCAGGGTGGCCTCGATGCCGCGCAGGTTGCGCTGCACGCTGCCGACCTGTTCGTCGGCCTGCCGCAACTGGCGGGTGGCATCGCCACGCGCGCCTTCCAGCTTGCGGCGTTCGCTGGCGACCGCCTTCAGTTCGCTACGCACCTTCTGCAGGCGTTGCTCGGCCTCGCGCGGGTCCTGCGCCTGCGCGGCGGCGGCGGCCATCGCCAGCGCCAGCAGCACGATCGCGCGAAGTGTGCGCATCAGGCCGGCAGCAACAGGCTGCGCCCGCTCATTTCCGCCGGCTGCGGCAGCCCCAGCAGGTCGAGCAGGGTCGGTGCGATGTCGCGCAACGCACCACCACCGCGCAACGCCGCCGGGCGCCCGCCCACGTACACCAGCGGCACCGGGCCGACCGTGTGCGCGGTATGCGGCTGGCCGGTCTGCGGGTCGCGCATCATTTCCAGGTTGCCGTGGTCGGCGGTCACCAGCAGCGCGCCGCCGGCGCGCCGCACCGCCTCGTCGATCCGGCCGATGGCCACGTCCACCGCCTGCGCGGCGAGGATCGCGGCGTCGAGGATGCCGGTGTGGCCAACCATGTCCGGGTTGGCGATGTTGCAGACGATCGCATCGAAGGCCTGCGACTCGATCGCCGCGACCAGCCGGTCGGTGAGCTCCGGGCAGCTCATTTCCGGCTGCAGGTCGTAGGTCGCGACCTGCGGGCTGGGCACCAGGATCCGCGACTCGCCGGCGAACGGATCCTCGCGCCCGCCACTGAAGAAAAAGGTGACGTGCGCGTACTTCTCGGTCTCGGCGATCCGCAGCTGGGCAAGCCCGGCATCGGCCAGCACCTCGCCGAAGGTGTGGCGCAGGTCGTCAGGCGCGAATGCCACCGAAGCCGGCAGTTTCGCGTCGTATTCGGCCAGGCAGACGAAGCGCGACAGCGCGGGGCGGCGCGCGGCGAAACCGTCGAACGCCGGCTCCACGAACGCCGCGGCCAGTTGCCGTGCACGGTCGGCGCGGAAGTTCATGAACACCACCGCGTCGCCATCGCCCATCGGTTGCGTTTCGGCGAGCACCGTCGGCGCCACGAATTCGTCGTTCTCGCCGCGTGCGTACGCCGCCTGCAAGGCCGACAGTGCATCGGCGGCGGCGTGGTCGCCGATGGCCTCGACGATCGCGTCCCACCCGCGCCTGACCCGCTCCCAGCGCTTGTCGCGGTCCATCGCGTAATAGCGGCCGCCGATGCTGGCGATGCGCGCGTTGCCAAGCCGCCCGCACAGGTCCTGGAGCGCGCGCAGGCTGGCTTCGGCGGAGCGCGGCGGGGTATCGCGGCCGTCGAGCAATGCATGCACCGCGACCCGCGGCACCGCTTCGCGATGCGCCAGTTCGAGCATCGCGAAGATGTGCGCCTGGTGGCTGTGCACGCCACCCGGCGACAGCAGGCCGATCACGTGCAGGGTGGCGTTGGCGGCCTTTGCCGCGGAGCAGGCGGCGCGCAGCTCGGCGTTGGCGAAGAAGCTGCCGTCCTCGATCGCGGCGTCGACCCGGGTCAGGTCCTGGTAGACGATGCGGCCGGCACCGAGGTTCATGTGGCCGACTTCGGAGTTGCCCATCTGCCCGTCCGGCAGGCCGACGTGGCGGCCCTCGGTATGCACCAGCGTGTGCGGCCGGGTCGCCAGCAGGCGCCGCCAGTTCGGCAGCTCGGCCAGCGCCAGCGCGTTGTCGGCCACCTCCTCGCGGTGGCCCCATCCGTCCAGGATCAGCAACACGACGGGTTTCGGGCGCGGGGACTGCGGCACGTGCGGCTCCTGGGGGTGGCGGCGGCCCGCGATCCGGGCCGCCGATAGTGTAGCCAAGCCCCCGGCGGCGGACCGGCGCGGCGGCGGCAAGGCGTGGTCGATGTAAACCCTGCGCGCATTGCCGGCATCCCAGTCTGCAGCCATCCGAGGATTCCCGCATGAACCGCACACTGTTCTTCATCGCCATGCTCGCCACCGCCGGCATCGCCCACGGCCACGATTCCACCGCTGGCGATGGCCGCGGCCGCAGCATCGACAAGGTCAATGGCGGGATCACCGCGCAGGCCGGCCAGTCGTACGGCGACCTCAGCACGGTCAACGGCGGCATCGACCTCGAACGCGGCGCCAGCGCCGGCGAGGTGGAAACCGTCAATGGCGGCATCGACGCCGGCGACGATGTCGCCACCCGCTCGGTCGCCACGGTCAACGGCGGGATCCGCTTCGGCCAGCGCGCACGCATCGACGGCGGCGTGGAAACCGTCAACGGCGGCATCTTCATCGATCGCGGCGGCAACGTGCGCCATGACGTGTCCACCGTGAACGGCGCGATCGGCCTCGTCGATACCGACCTGGGCGGCGGCATCGAGACCGTGAACGGCGACGTCACCGTTGGCGCCGGCTCGCACGTGCAGGGCGGCATCCACTTCGAGAAGCCGGGCGGCAAATGGGGCACGCGGTGGGGCAAGCCGAAGCCGCCGCGGGTGGTGATCGGCCCGGGCGCGGTGGTCGAAGGCGACCTGGCGTTCGAACGCGAGGTGACCCTGTATGTGCACCAGAGTGCGCGCATCGGCCATGTCAGCGGCGCGACCGCGCGCCGCTTCGAAACGCCCACGGCGCCGAAGGACTGACCACCGGCACACGCCGTGCGCGCGGCGGCATGGCTAGAATCGGGGGACGTCCACCGGAGCCCCCCGATGCGCCACGCGCCCGCCCTGTTCCGTACGCTTCCGCTCGCACTGCTCGCGCTGTGCGCATGCACCCCGGGCGGCGACCGCCAGTCCGCCACCTCCGAGACCGCGGCGCCGGCTGAAGCCGCCACCGTCGCCAGCGGCCATGCCTTCAATGACGCCATCGATGCCGGCGACTTCGCGGAGCATGTGCAGCAGCTTGCGTCGGATGCATTCGGCGGCCGCGGACCCGGCACGCCGGGCGAGGACAAGACCGTCGACTACCTGAAGGCGCAGTTCGCGCGGATCGGCCTGCAGCCCGGCAATGGCGGCGACTGGTTCCAGACCGTGCCGATGGTGGAGACCACCGCAGACGAGGCGACCGCGCTCAACCTCACCGTGGCCGGCGCGCCGCAGGTGCTGAAGTTCGGCAGCGACATGGTGGTCGGCACCCGCACCGGGCAGGCGCAGGTCAGCATCAAGGACAGCCCGCTGGTGTTCGTCGGCTACGGCGTGGACGCGCCCGAGCAGCAGTGGAACGATTACGCCGGCATCGACGTCAAGGGCAAGACCGTGGTGATGCTGGTCAACGATCCCGGCTTCCACGCCAACGACGCCCGCCTGTTCGACGGCAAGCGGATGACCTACTACGGCCGCTGGACCTACAAGTTCGAGGAAGCCGCGCGCAAGGGTGCGGCCGCGGCGCTGATCATCCACGACACCGAGGGCGCGTCCTACGGCTGGGACGTGGTCAGGAATTCCTGGTCCGGCCCGCAGTACGACCTGCCGGCGAAGGACGACCCCGCGCCACGGGTACCGGCGCAGGGCTGGATCACCGGCGAGGCCGCCTCCGCGCTGTTCAAGGCCGCGGGACAGGACCTGGCCAAGCTGCGAAGCGCCGCCAACAAGCGTGGCTTCAAGCCGGTGCCGCTGGATGCCACCCTGTCGATGGAACTGGCCAGCCGCAGCGTCGAGAAGAGTTCGCGCAACGTGATCGGCCTGTTGCCCGGCAGCGAAACCCCGGACGAGGCGATCGTGTACATGGCGCACTGGGACCACCTTGGCACCCACGAGGGCGAGGCCGGCGACAACATCTACAACGGTGCGGTCGACAACGCGACCGGCGTGGCCGCGATCCTCGAGCTGGCGGAAGCGTTCCGCAAGTCGAAGACGCCGCCGAAGCGTTCGATCCTGTTCCTGGCAGTGACCCTGGAGGAGTCCGGCCTGCTCGGTTCGAAATACTACGTCGCGCATCCGGTGGTCCCGCTCGACAAGACCGTGGCCGTGATCAACCTCGACGCGCTGGCGCCGGTCGGCAAGGCCCGCGACATCACTGTCGTCGGCCAGGGCAGTTCGGAGCTGGAATCCGTGCTCGAGACCGTACTCGATTCGCAGCAGCGCAAGGCGGTCGGCGAAACCAACACCGCGGCCGGCTACTACTTCCGCTCCGACCACTTCAACTTCGCCAAAGCCGGCGTACCCGCGCTGTACGTCGACAGCGGCACCGACCTCCTAGAAGGCGGCCAGGCCGCGGGCGATGCCGCCGGCAAGGACTACACCGACAACCGTTACCACAAGCCCGGCGACCAGTACGACGCCGCCACATGGCGGCTGGACGGCATCGTCCAGGACGTCGAAACCGTGTACGCGGTGGGTGACGTCCTGGTGAACGGCGACGCGTGGCCCAACTGGAACGCGGGCAATCCGTTCAAGGCCGCCCGTGACAAGCAGCGGCCCGCGGCACCCGCCAGCCCCTGAATTCGGCACCGGCCACGACTGCTTGCCGCCCGCGCGGGCAGCCCGATCTTTTTGCGCGGGATCCGCTAGGCTGGCCGCTCCACCAGCGCCCCTGGAGGGCCGCCATGTCGACCGCTTACTGGTGCATCCTGATTGCCGCCGCGCTGCCCTACGCCTGGGTCGCGATCGCCAAATCGGCCGTGCCCGGCTACAACAACAAGGATCCACGGGGCTGGATCGCACGCCAGGACAACTACCGCGTGCGCAACGCGTTCGCCGCGCACCAGAATGCCCTGGAAGCGTTTCCCGCCTTTGCAGCGGCGGTGCTGATGGCGCAACTCGCCGAGGTGGATCCGCAACGGGTCACGTGGCTGGCGATGGCGTTCATCGGGTTGCGCATCCTGCATGGCGTCTTCTACCTCGCCGGCAGCCACGCGCTGCGCAGCCTTTCCTGGTTCGGGGGCATCGCGTGCGTGATTGCACTGATGGCCTCGGCCGCATCCAGGCTTGCCGGATAAGGCGATCGACGGTTCATCCCTGCTGCAGTCCGCACGCGCGCTCCGAAGAATCTACCGCCGCGTTTAGTCTGGGGTCTTGGATATAACCGCAACGCCCTCATGGTCGCCCCGGCGCACGCTATTTTGGCTGGTGCGTGGCGCAAAGAAAAACCCCGCTTCGAATGAAGCGGGGTTTTGGATAAAGACCCTGGCGATG
>Ga0209476_10002155_pt1 | contig 13189 bp, 12 predicted proteins | sample KloWWTrecipitate_FD_187179 | JGI IMG/M metagenome (GOLD analysis project Ga0209476, IMG submission 187179) | Active sludge microbial communities from Klosterneuburg, Austria, studying microevolution and ecology of nitrifiers - Klosterneuburg... | ecosystem: Engineered > WWTP > Aerobic digester... | reverse complement strand
TCAGTAGTAGGCTATCATCTTGCTTTCGACTTTGTATTTATGGCCGGAGTCTATCCCGGCATTGCAGCCTTGTGTATGATGGCTAGAGAAAAAAGAAGCAATAAACTAATAAAAAGTGTATTGTTATCAGTGGCTTTACTACAGTTAATAGCTTTTGGATGCGATATAATTGAGAATATTTATTTACTTAACTGGTTAAACAAACCTGTAATTGAAAATGAGTTCGCTTTTTTTCATTGGGTAGTTGCTATTAAATGGATCTTGGCAATCTTCGGGGCATTAATTGCCATTTCTTTGAATTTAAAGAAAGGTTTAAAAATAAATCCCATTTTTTGATTTAAACTTTCAGCCTTATTTTTGCTGAAATAATTAAAAAGTTATGGAACAATCAAAAAGTTACAAAGGCATATGGTGGTTGGTGTTTTTTCTCTCAACAGCAGCGATGATATTTGCAATCTACTCACATTGGGAGTGGTTGACCTTGATTCTTCCTTTTCAAACAACAGCTTTTGTAAAAGCCATGGACATAATGTAATTACTCATTTTTGTTGATAAGATATTTAATAGCTCCCCTTAAAAGGAGCTATTTTTACTTCCTGACAGTTTTAATTTACAATCACAACTAAATAAACTCAATATGAGAAAAATTATTTACTTTTTAATGCCTGTTTTAATTTTGACTTTTTCCATCCAACAAGCTACTGCTTCAATTATTGTACCTGGCTCTACCAACAGTACTACTCCCGATTCTGTTGCAGTAAGTGATGCTGTTAATGCCTTCCGAAATCTGCCTAAAAAAGAAAGAAAAGCAAAAATAAAGAAAGTAAAAAAAGAGATCAAAGCATTTAAAGCGGCTAAAAAAGCGAATGGTGAACCAAGCACAAATACATTATTGCTAGTAATTCTTGCTATTCTACTCCCACCATTGGCTGTTTACCTACATCAGGGTGTCATTAATAACAAATTCTGGATAAGCCTGATACTTACATTGTTGTTTTTTGTTCCTGGAGTAATCTATGCACTGATAGTTGTTTTAGGAAAAGACTAAATAACTAGAAAATTAAACAACTTATAGCTTATAAATAAAAAATGTCCTGTATTGCTACAGGACATTTTTATATTAGTTGTCTTAAAAATTTATTTTACTGAATCAACAAGGCTCTTGAAAGTTTCAGGATTGTTCATTGCAAGATCAGCCAATATTTTACGATCTAACTCAATTCCTTTTTTCTGAATTTTGTTGATGAACTCAGAATAGGTCATACCTTCTGCACGGACAGCCGCATTGATACGGGCAATCCATAATGAACGGTATTCTCTTTTCTTCAACTTACGGCCTACAAACATGTAGGTCATACCTTTCTCTACTACGTTTTTAGCAACCGTTAATACATTTTTACGTTTGCCGTAGTAACCTTTGGCTTGTTTTAATATTTTTTTGCGGCGGGCTTTAGAGGCCACTGCATTTTTTGAACGAGGCATATCTTAATTATTTTAGATTTTTAATTTTAATAGAACCAGCATCGAGTTCAGAGTGACGAGTTGTGAGACAAAGTCTCGTAACTCATAGCTCACTACTCGTGGCTTACTTTAGACGTAATAGGCGTTTTACAAAATCAACATGTGATTTTGCAACAGTTCCGTCAAGTCTCATGTTACGTTTACGTTTTTTTGATTTCTTCGTCAGGATGTGACGTTTGAAAGCTTTCTGATGCATGATCTTTCCAGTGCCGGTCACTTTAAAGCGTTTTTTGGCGCTGGAATTTGTTTTTACTTTAGGCATTTTACCAAGTATTTAATATTACATCTTTGAGGCATTCTCCACAGGGAGACCTTTGTCGAACCTCTTCAGATAATATGTTCTAAATAAGAACTACCAAAAAGTTGAAGCAAAGCCTCTAATTTTCGGATTGCAAAGATAAGGGTGAAATGCCAACAGGCAATATCTGGTAGAAAGAAAAAAAGAGCATCTATAAAGATGCCCTTCCCTTCATTATTCTTAGCAAATCTGAATACTAGTCTTTAGCATTCAATGCATTATCAATTCTTTTCGACAAATCCTGAAGGTGATATTTTGTCATCAAATCAGCAGTTCCAGCTGCCGCAGCATTAATTTCGCTTTTAAGAGAAGTCAAATGCCCTCTTAATACACTACTCACATCAGATTTGTCAGCACTCGAAGAAGTAGTAATTGTAAAACCATTAACACTTGCAGTAGTTGGTTTTGGAGGATTAGCTAGGTTGCAAAGAGTATTTACATATGACTTTTGCAGATTACGACGATAAATATCAACCGGCTTTCTAGTTGGCAATTCAGCCAAAATGCCTTTCTTTAAATCACTAAACAATTCAGTAATCTGATATGCATTTGCACCTAATGTAGCTTCTGCTTCTATTAGCTTATTAAGAGTTCTGCTAGCTAAAATACGGTTCAAAATATTATCTTGTATTCCTCCAATAATGGTTAAACCGCTGGCACCTGTTCTTTCAAATAAATCTTTTTGAATAAGCCATGTAGGTGTAGCAAATAGTTGTTTGTTTAAGAAATCAACTGCCTCTTTTTGCTTTGCTTCAGAAACAATTTCATATACTGGCCCTTGCTGTTCTACACTTTTTGGTGTTTCCATTATGCCACCAATATATTTTGCGACATGGCCAAGGTATCTGGAGTATTGGCCTGTAACCTGCCCATACATTTTATTCAGATCTGAATAATCTTCATTCGGTTGTTTTGTCCATTGAATAAGATTTGGAACAATACGCTGAAGATTTTTTATACCATACATACTGCCCTTCATTGCATCATCTCCAACCTGCTCACTTTGGCTACGAGGATCATCAGGATTACTTTCAGTACCAAACCAAAGACGGTTATCTTTTAATTTTTCTATTACCCATTTGTTCAAAGATGCTTTTTCCTCTTCGGCATTTTTGTACTGAGGAAATAATTTATAACCCCACTCTATAGCCCAATCGTCATAAGCGCCGATGCGAGGAAATAAACCTTTCCGTCCGATATTATCTTCTGGTTGTGCCACATAATTGAATCGGGCATAGTCCATGATGGAAGGAGTATGACCATTAGTTTCAACCCAGTTTTTATTTCTAAGATCTTCAACCTGCACAGTAGAACTTGAACCATAGTTATGACGTAATCCTAATGTATGTCCTACTTCATGCGAAGAAACAAAACGAATCAATTGTCCCATCAACTCATCGTCATATACCATTTTTCTTGCTCCTGGATCAACTGCTGCTGTTTGTACGAAATACCAATCATGTATCAATTCCATTACATTATGGTACCAGTTTATATGGCTCTCCATAATTTCTCCACTACGAGGATCTGAAATACTAGGGCCACTTGCATTTGCTATATCTGAAGGCTTATAAACTATCGCAGAATTACGAGCATCATCAAGACTCCAGGTACTGTCTTCTGCTTTAGTTGGAGCCAGCTTTGCCATAATAGCATTCTTAAATCCAGCTTTTTCAAAAGAAGCTTGCCAATCATTAACTCCTTGCATTAAATAAGGAACCCAATTTTTAGGTGTTGCTGGGTCTATATAAAAAATGATTGGTTTTTGTGGTTCTACCAATTCACCTCTTTTATACTTTTCCATATCCTCTGGCTTTGGCTCTAGTCTCCATCTTTTTACAACAGAAATATTTTTTACTCCTTGTGGGTTAGCATCAAAATCTGTATATCGAACAGAAAAATAACCAACCCTTGGATCATAATATCTTGCTTGCATGGGTTCCTTTGGTAGCAAAACAAGAGAGCTGTTTAATTCCATTGTAAGATTACCACCACCTCTTGAACCTCCGCCGCCAAAATTTCCAGTAGTAGCTGGGGCAGCACCTTGTGCATATGTTTTTACTGTTTTTATTTCAATGTTAATTGGGTATGAATTTACACCTACTACGTATGATTTATCACTTTGTACTGAAGAAAGGCGAAGACTTGATTTTAATCCGCCATTAAAATTCAATACATCATTATCCCCAGCAATATAATCTGTAATATCAATTACAGCTCCGCTAGAATCTTTTCCAAAAGCTTTAATATCAAATGAAGCAGCAATTGGCTGAATATTAGAATTATTTACTGCCGTAAACATTGGAGACGTAGAGTCTTTGGAATATTCAGCAAAAGAAATATTTCTAAGAAAAATTTTATCATTAGGTCCTTTTTCAAATCGTATTACATTCTGCCCTATCTGATCGCCGCCATATCCAAAAAAACTTCCTGCTGCCCGCATACCTGCTGCGGCTTTTGAAATTCTGTTTACTACCAATATTTCTCTTCCGAATAATGATTCAGGTATTTCGAAATAATATTTATCTTCTACCTTATGTACTTTAAACAGCCCGTCATCAGTAACGGCTTTGGAAGAAATTACTTCTTTGTAAGGCTTAGGGCCTTTTGAAGGTGCGGCTGGCGTTAAAGGCCTGCGGGTAGTGTCAGGTCTTGCTCCGCCTGGTTGCGCCAGCATAACTACGGAAATAAACAAGCATAAAATTGTTAATGAAAATGACTGAATTTTTAACTGCATAAATGGTGATTTTGTATGGTCGCCAAGATACGCAAACCATTGACATACTTAATTAATTGGAGGAATATTATACCAACGGTCAGAATTTGATGACAAAGATTATATATTATTACAAAAAAAAACCACCCTGAAGTACAGGGTGGCTTTTATTTATATGTTTTGAAATTATCAAGATTTCTTTTTCCCTTTGGGTGCAAACATTGCCAACATTCTTCTACCTTCCATTTTAGGCATACTCTCCAGTATTCCAACTTCAGCCAATCGCTCAGCAAACTTTAATAAAAGTAACTGTCCTCTATCCTGAAATTGAATGGCACGGCCTTTAAACTGTACATAAGCTTTAACCTTATTACCATCTTTTAAAAACTCTACCGCATGTTTTGCCTTAAAGTCAAAATCATGATCATCTGTATTAGGAGTAAAACGTATTTCTTTTACCTCAGAGACTTTGCTCTTGGCCTTCATCTCCTTTTCCTTACGCTTCTTATCGTATAAAAATTTATTATAGTCAATAATTTTACAAACCGGCGGGTCTACTGTTGGAGAAATCTCTACAAGATCCAACTCCATATCCTGCGCCATTTTTAAAGCTGTTTGTGTATCGAAGATACCCGGCTCTATATTCTCGCCTACTAAACGAACCTGTGGAACTCTGATGAAATTGTTGATTCGGTGTTCTGCTTCTTTGCGGGGAGCAAATCTGCCTCTGTAACCGCCTTTATTAAATCCACCACCGCCGGGCTTATATGCGCCGCCTGATGCTGGTCTGTTGAACCCGCCTCCGGGTTTTTGTGGTACTGCCATTTATTTTTTTTAGTTAACTCCTTTCCTGATGAAGGAGTATATCTTTTTTTGTTTATTAAAACCTCAATTCAGGAATATGAGGCTTGCATTAAAAATACTCTTTTTTCAATTAATAGATTAGAAAATGAATAGCCTTTTTCTAACCCTCTTTTCTTTCTTTTACTTCTTCAACAATTTCATTTAGAAAGTCGTCTACCGATTTCACTCCAGTATCACCTTTACCTTGTCTTCTTACAGCCACCATGTTTTCATTCATCTCCTTTTCACCAACCACTAGCATGTAGGGAACTTTCAGTAACTCTGTGTCACGGATCTTTTTACCAATCTTCTCACTTCTGTCGTCTACCTCACAACGAATATCTGCTTTTTTCAATTTATCAGAAACAGAATTTGCATAATCTAAAAATTTGTCGCTTATAGGCAACACTTTTACCTGAACAGGGGCAAGCCATGTTGGAAACTTACCAGCATAATGTTCCAGTAAAAACCCAATAAACCGCTCATGAGTTCCCAAGGGAGCCCTGTGAATAATCAAAGGAATCTCCGGTTCATTATTCTGATTGGTAAATGAAAGTTTAAAACTACGAGGCTGAGCAAAATCTACCTGATTTGTTGCCAATGTAAACTCTCTACCGATTGCACTCCATATTTGAACATCAATTTTTGGACCATAAAAGGCGCCTTCTCCTTTTACTTCCACATATGGCACTCCAGTTTCGATTAAAACTTTTCTTACCAAATCTTCTGTCTCTAACCACAATTCAGGTTCGTTCACATATTTTTTTCCCAACTGGGCAGGATCATGTAAACTCAACCGCATTACATATTTTTCGACCCCGAATATTTTAAAATATTTGAGATACATATCATTTACAGCTTTGAACTCCTGCGCAAACTGTTCTTTTGTGCAATAGATATGTGCATCATTCATGTGCAAACAACGAACCCTCATCAAGCCAAACAATTCACCACTTTGTTCATAACGATAACAAGTACCATACTCAGCAATCCGGTATGGCATATCTCTATAGCTCTTTGGTTCTGCATCAAATATTTTATGATGATGCGGACAGTTCATTGCTCTCAGATAATATTTTTCGCCGTCCATTTCCATTGGAGGGTACATACTATCTGCGTAATAAGGCAAATGTCCACTAGTGAGGTACAAATTTTCTTTTGCAATATGTGGCGTAACCACTCTTTTATAACCGGCAGCCACTTCTGTTTCCTTTGCCAACTTTTCTAACTCTTCAATTATTACGGTACCGTTTGGCATCCAAAGAATTAGTCCGGCTCCCACATCATCATTCGTTGTATAAATACTTAATTCCTTACCTAATTTTCGGTGATCTCTTTTCTTTGCTTCTTCCAGCATTAGCAGATATTCATCCAGCTCTTTTTGCGAGGGATAAGTAACGCCGTATACTCTAGTCAGCATTTTATTCTTCTCATCTCCTTTCCAATAAGCTCCGGCTATACTTGTCAGCTTTATAGCTTTAATAAAAGAAGTATTGGGTATATGCGGGCCACGACACAAATCTGTAAAATTGCCCTGTGAATAAAAGGTTATTTCTCCGTCTTTTAAATTACTCAACAAATCAAGTTTATACTCATCTCCTTTTTCTGTAAAGTATTTAACCGCTTCGGCTTTTGGCATTTCTTTTCGAAGAAATTCACTATTCTTCTTTGCCAATTCGTTCATTTTCTTTTCCAAAGCGATAAGGTCATCTTCATTCATTTTCTTATCGCCTAAATCCATGTCATAATAAAAACCGTTATCAACCGGCGGGCCTACCCAAAATTTAACGCTAGGAAAAATTGTTTCAACTGCTTCTGCCATCAAATGTGCAGATGAATGCCAGAATGTATTCTTTCCTTCCTGATCATTCCATGTCAATAGTTTTAACGATGCATCTTCATTAATAGCTCTGGTTGTATCCCAAACCTGGCCATTCACTTCTGCAGCCAATACTTTTCTTGCCAACCCTTCTGAAATAGATTTTGCAATATCTAAAACAGTAATTCCTTTTTCATACTGTCGTACCGCTCCATCTGGTAGTGTAATATTTATCATATAATCAATTAATCGGCTGTTATTTTAAGAGTGCAAAATTAACAAACTATTGCCGGAGTGCAAGCATTCGATACGAACTTATTCGTTAGTTTTGACTCCGTTATGATTCGAACTGTCATAAAGTATTTTTTTAGTCTCCTATTGCTGGTCTCAATTGCCCATGCTAATTTGAATGCCCAGAACCTTACAGGCATCTGGAGAGGTAATTTCATAACAGAATCATTTGATCATTATAAGTTTGAAATACAGATAAAGCAAAACGGAAGTTCAGTATCTGGCGTTTCGTATTCCTATCTCAGCACAATTTTTTATGGCAAAGCCACTCTTACAGGTGTTTTCAACAAATCGGGACAAAATGCACTTATTAAAGAAATAAGAACAGTAGAATTAAAGATGGCTGGTAATCAGGGAGCCTGTATTATGAAGTGTATTTTTCAATACGAAAAATCAGGCAATGAAGAATTTCTGGAAGGTACTTTTACCAGCAAGTATGAAAAGGACGGTAATGATGTAAAAAAAGGTGGCAACTGCGGTGGTGGTAAAGTTTATCTGCGAAAAGTAACTACTTCTGACTTTTATATAGAACCTTTTCTACGTAACAAAGTAAATCCGGTTAAAACACCTGTTATCGTTAACCAACCTCCAACCAAAAAAGAACTAGTAAAGGTACTTGAAAAAAAACCTGTAACAAAGCCTGTCGTAAAGCCACCAATACAAAAACCAATAAATCCTCCCGTAGTAAAAATTGATACTACAACAAGAAAGATTTATGAACCGCCTATTGTAAAAATAAATCCACCAGAAATAGTGCTAGTACCTGAAGTAATAAAAAACCGTAGTAACGAACTGGTAAAAACCTTAACAGTTACCGATCCAAATGTAATTATTAAGATTTATGATAACGGAGAAATTGATGGCGACATTATTTCTGTTTACATGGATAACAAGCTGGTACTTTCAGAAAAAAAATTAACAGCTTCTGCATTGATATTGAAATTGAAAATGGATGAACTGAATGATGAACATGAGTTAACTATGGTGGCAGAAAACCTTGGTTCCATTCCTCCCAATACATCATTAATGATAGTAGAAGCTGGCGAGCAACGATTTGAAGTACGCATTACGTCTACAGAACAGAAAAATGCTGTTGTCAGATTCAGATACCAGAAACCAAAATAAGGTTGGCCTACTTTTTTTAACCGTTTCTGTAACCTGACTGCCGTCCTGCAAATTTTTTAGTACAGCTTCTTATTTTCAACTATTTTTCCTGAATAATGTTGCGAAAATCTATTTTACCATTTCTTCTCTTTATATCTGTACTCTGCGGCGCACAGGATATTAATGGTATTTGGAAAGGTAAGTTGGTTATGGCCCCGGGAGCCTGTTTTCCTGTTTATAATATAGAACTACAAATAGAAGTGGCGGGTACAAGAATTTCCGGCTCAGCATATCATTTCTCGGATTCACTTAATTATGTAAGGGAAAAATTTGAAGGGGTTTACAACTCTGATAGTAATAGCATTTCCATCCAAGAAAACGGGATTATTACATTTAAAATCAGGGAAGACTGCGTTCCCTGTATAAAAAAATATGCCCTATCGTTTCATAAAGGTGGAGGCAATGTGGTTACAGAAGAACAGCTTCGTGGTACTTGGACCGGCAAAGCAGCTGATGGAAAAACCGTTTGCGACCCTGGAACAATTGTTCTTACACGATTCGACAAATCATCCTTCAAACCGGAATTTAATTTACCAACTACACTTACAAAGCGAAAAGCGGAACTTGTAAAGGAAATAAAAGTAGATACGGGTACTATTCGTTTAGACTTTTATGATAATGGCCAGATTGATGGAGACACCATTTCTGTGTATGTAAATAACATGCCGATTGTTTCCAATAAAATGCTGACTACTAAACCTGTTTCAATAGATATAAAAATTGATTTGAAAAAAACAGTACAAGAGGTGATTATGGTTGGAGAAAATCTCGGCTCCATTCCTCCCAATACTGCACTAATGATTGTTTATTCAGGCGACAAAAGATATCAACTCTATTTAACAGCGGATGAACAAAAGAATGCAATGGTCAGGTTCATATATGAAAAGCCTGCTATTACCGCAGCTACTAAGTAAGTATTGTTATTATAGAATATTCCTTACCTTTTACATTATATAATAATTTCTCCCTCCCTTTCGAAAGATATTTGATCTTGCTTTCACATTTAGTTTAAAACCAAAACAATAAAACATGAAAAAGTTAGTAGTAATTATTTCAGCAGCTTCAATTCTTATGTTCTCTTCCTGCACACCAAAAAATGAAGGAGGTATGTCTGAAAAAGCTAAAAAAAATCTTGAGGCTTCTCAAGCTATTTCTAAAACGTTTGAAACAAAGGATTTCAGTAAACTGGGCGATTATATTGCTGATAACTGTGTTGACCATGCCGGAGAAAATGGAGACATAGTAGGACTTGCTAATATGAAAGCTGAATTTGAAAAAATGACAACCATGTTCAGCGAAATGAAATCAGAACCTATAAGGGAATTGGCCGATGATGAATACGTAATGTCGTGGATGCGATTTACCGGAAAATTTAGCCAGGACATGATGGGTAAGAAGGCTGGCGAATCTTTTACTTCAGAATCCATGGAAGTATCAAAATTTAAAGATGGCAAAACAATTGAACATTGGACAATGATGGAGCCTAAAGAACTTATGAAAATGATGGGAGGAGAAACTACTACAACTCCTCCTCCAATGGAAGAAAAGCCAGCTAAGGATTCTACTTCCAAGTAAAAATAATATATTGTGTTAACCGGGTTTGAATGATTCAAACCCGGTTTTTTATTGCTCAGAGGTGAGTAACATTTTTCCGGCTTATACGTCAAAGTAGTTGTGGTGTTAAAAATGGTAAAAAGTATGTGCCTTTTTATTGTCTTACGAAAATAATCGTATATTCGACATCTAATTCAACAACTATGGCAGCACCTAAATTGATAAAACCTACCGAAAGCGAACTTGAAATACTACAAATTCTATGGGAAAAAGGTGTGGCAACTGTTAGGGAAGTACATGAACGCCTTGCCGTAACAAAAGACGTTGGATATACCACCACCCTTAAGCTTATGCAAATAATGAACGAGAAGGGTATTGTGAAAAGAGATGATTCTATGCGAACACATATTTACCAGGCAGCTGTAAACAAAGAAAAAACTCAAAAGCATTTATTAAATAAGATGATTGATAATCTTTTTGGCGGGTCTTCCACCCAGTTGGTTATTCAGGCATTGGGTGATGATAACCATAAAACCAGCCAAGAAGAAATTGATACTATACAGGCATTACTGGACAACCTTAAAAAACAGTAATTATGATTAGTAACCATGCTAACTTTTTGCAATCGCTGGGATGGGCTGCTTTAAATAGTCTCTGGCAGATAGCATTTCTTTGGATAATATTCCAGTTACTTGTTACTGTTTTCAAAGTAAAACCCTCTTTCAAAAGTGGAATTGCTTCTACCCTCCTTTTCGCAGGGTTTGGTTGGTTTATATACACATTTGCTACAACATTTAATACATCTTCTAATATTGTCACATTCTCTTCTGGGTTTCTAAATGTAAACGGTTACCAACAAGTTAATGACTGGTTCTTACAGTTTCTTCCCATCGCTTCCATAATTTATTTGTCATTACTTATTTTTCCGATACTTCGTTTCATCAGAAACTATCGCTATGTTCAAATTATTAGCAGGTACGGGTTATCGAAAATCAATATCGATTCAAAACTTTTTGTAAAAAGAACAGCTTCTCTTTTAGGGATTAAAAGAAAAGTACAAGTTTGGGTTTCAGAACTAGTCTCCTCTCCTGTTACAATCGGTTTTTTGAAACCGATAATATTAGTGCCGATGGCTGCTATCAATCAGCTAACAACACAGCAGTTAGAAGCTGTCTTATTACATGAGCTGTCGCATATCAAACGTTTCGATTATTTAATCAACCTGCTTATTAATGCTATACAAGCCATTCTATACTTTAATCCTTTTGTAAAAGCATTTATTAAGATTACGGAAACAGAAAGAGAAAAGAGTTGTGATGAAATGGTTATTCAGTTTCAATATAACTCCCTTGAGTATGCTTCTGCCTTATTAGAATTAGAAAAAGTAAATCATTCTCAGCGGTTATTAGCTCTTTCGGCAGCAGGCAACAAAAATGATTTGCTTCACCGTATTGAAAATATTTTAAATGTTCCAAAGAAAAGTATGTTAAGTGTAAGAAAGATTACAGGGCTTGCTTTTACTGTTTGTTTTATCATATCAATAAATGTGCTGTTTCTTTTTAGTCAGCAATTTTCGTCAGGAAACTTTACTGCTTCCAATGATACCATTCTTGGAGTATCTAAATATATTGTCCCGGAAAATGATCCTGCCATAAATACTCTTGCAGAAATTAATACAGCTCCTATCATTAATGCACCAGTTATTGCTAATACAGAAACTTCAGCAACTGCTGCAATTACGAATGAAAATTATGCTAAGGATTTTGCAAGCAGAATTGTGTCACCTGAATTAATTAACGTTTCCTATAACCGTTCTCAAGCTCCTGAACTAAAACAGTATCAGGAAAAACAAATAAAAGATGCACTGGAAGCGTCTAAGAGAGTATTAGAAAATGATCAGTGGAAAACAGTTGAAAATAATATCGCCGAAGTTTTCTCACAAAAGGAAAAAGAAGAATTAAAAGCCAGCTATCGACAAGAGCTTAATAAGTTTGATTGGAATAAATGGGAAAACAGGCTCCGTACTGTTTACGATAATGTAAACTGGGATAAAGTAAACTATCAATTGAATAGTGCTATCAATCAGATAAAAATTGACAGCTTACAAAATGTGTATGCAAATGTTTCACTAAAACTAAGTGAAGTACAAAAAGAACTGGCTTCAAAGAAATTAAAGGGTATTCCTGATACTGACATTTCATTAGAATCCATAATAGACAAAAAGAAAATGGTACAGCATATTCTAAATGAATTGAAAGCTGTAAGGACGAAGAAGATTGTACAATTATAATTTTACCAGCACCTAGGACATTTCTCACTATACTTATTGCCCAGTAAGAACCCAACCATAATTTCATGTGTACCACGGCTTACTGTATTCAATGCAGTAGTAGTAATATCGTATGCATATCCAACATTAAATGAGTTACCGATATTAATACCCGCCATGGCAGCATAACCATCTTGGTAGCGATAACTGCCACCGAGCCATAGTAAATCCTGGTACTGCATTTTAAGATTCAGCTCTGGTTGAAAATTATTTTTAGAAGACCCTTGCACATATTTCATCATTACCGAAGGGATGATATTTACATCTTCTCCCACTAAAACCCTGTAACCAGCCGTTAAAAATAAATGCGGCACCAATCTTCCTTTTGTAAGAATGGCTGCATCGTCTACAAATGAAAGTTTCTGTGGAATGATTTGCTGCGCAGATATACCAACAAAATAATTTTTTGAATATAACCACATACCAAATCCAAGGTCTGGCCTTATTTTACTTAACTCTCCATTTAAAGATGCACCGGTAGCAGGATCAAAAGGATCGCCAACGCCGTCAAAGTCATGCTTTGTTCTGTCAAGACTTACATTGGTAATGCCAGCTGCAAATCCTGCTGAAAGATTTAAAGTAGGTGTTAATCCAAGATGATAAGCATAGGTGGCATTAACTGTAAACCGATTAAAACTGCCGGCTTTATCGTTC
>Ga0209476_10002150_pt1 | contig 13206 bp, 9 predicted proteins | sample KloWWTrecipitate_FD_187179 | JGI IMG/M metagenome (GOLD analysis project Ga0209476, IMG submission 187179) | Active sludge microbial communities from Klosterneuburg, Austria, studying microevolution and ecology of nitrifiers - Klosterneuburg... | ecosystem: Engineered > WWTP > Aerobic digester >... | reverse complement strand
CGGGCGCATCGTCGTCAAGCCGTCGGCTTCCTTCCGCGGCAAGCCGGAGGAGAACATCATCATTGGCAATACGGTGCTCTACGGCGCCATCGCCGGCGAGTGCTTCTTCCGGGGCGTCGCCGGCGAGCGCTTTGCCGTGCGCAACTCCGGCGCCACGGCGGTGGTCGAGGGGCTGGGCGATCACGGTTGCGAGTACATGACCGGTGGCACGGTGGTCGTGCTGGGACAAACCGGCCGCAATTTCGCCGCCGGCATGTCCGGCGGCGTCGCCTATGTGCTGGACGAGGACGCCAGCTTCGAGAAGCGCTGCAATCTGTCGATGGTGGCGCTCGAGCCGGTGCCGGAAGAGCGGGCCGTCAGCGAGACCGGCGAGCTTGAATCGCACGGCAAGGTGGACGTAGGCCACCTCGGTCGCGCCGATAATGAGCTACTGCGCTCGCTCATCGAGAAGCATGCGCAGCTCACGGGCAGCGCCCGGGCGCGGATGATCCTCGACAAGTGGTCCGTCTATCGCGCCAGGTTCGTCAAAGTCATGCCGCACGAGTACCGTCGTGCGCTCAAGGAAATGGCGGCACAAAAAAAAGAGATGGAGGCCGCATAAATGGGCAAGCCAACCGGGTTCATGGAATACAAGCGCCTTTCCGAGGCGTCGCTACCGGTCGAGAAGCGACTGAATGGCTATAGCGAGTTCGTCCAGCGCCTTGGCGACGAGCAGGCCGCACAGCAGGGCGCCCGCTGCATGGACTGCGGCATCCCGTTCTGCTCGAGCGGCTGCCCGGTGAACAACATCATTCCCGACTGGAACGACCTCGTCTATCGCGGCAACTGGAAGCAGGCCATCGAAGTGCTGCATTCCACCAACAATTTTCCGGAAGTCACCAGCCGCATCTGCCCGGCACCCTGCGAAGCGGCATGCACGCTCAACATCAACAACGACGCGGTCGGCATCAAGTCGATCGAACACGCCATCATCGACAAGGCAGGCGAAAACGGCTGGGTGCGGCCGCAGCCGCCGCTGAAAAAAACCGGCAGGAAAGTGGCGGTTGTCGGCTCCGGCCCGGCCGGTCTCGCCGCCGCTCAGCAACTGGCGCGCGCCGGTCACGACGTCACGGTATTCGAGAAGAACAGCCGTATCGGCGGCCTGATGCGCTACGGCATTCCCGACTTCAAGCTCGACAAGCGGTTGATCGATTGGCGCATGGCCCAGCTCGCGGCCGAGGGCGTCAAGTTCAGGACCGGCGTGATGGTCACCGCGTCGAAATTACCGCAGGGCATCGTCAATGACGCGGCGAAGGCGGTTGCTGCCGACAAGCTGGCGAAGGATTTCGACGCAGTCGTGCTGGCCGGCGGCGCCGAACATCCGCGCGACCTGCCGATTCCCGGACGCGATTTGGCCGGCGTGCACTTCGCCCTGGAGTTCCTCATCCCGCAGAACAAGGAAGTCGCGGGCGACGGAAAGAATCCGATCTCGGCGAAAGGCAGGGACGTCGTCGTCATCGGCGGCGGCGACACCGGTTCCGATTGCGTCGGCACCTCCAATCGCCATGGCGCCGTCTCGGTCACCCAGTTCGAATTGTTGCCGCAGCCGCCGGCGAGGGAAAACGGGGCGCTCACCTGGCCCTACTGGCCGATGAAGATGCGCACCTCATCTTCGCACGAGGAAGGCTGCAGCCGCGATTGGTCCGTCGCCACCAAGGAGTTCATCGGTGAGAAGGGCAAACTCAAGGCGCTCAAGGTCGTTCGCCTCGAATGGAAGGACGGCAGGATGGCCGAGATTCCCGGCAGCGAGTTCATCGTCAAGGCCGACCTCGCTTTTCTCGCCATGGGTTTCGTCTCGCCGGTGGGTGGCGTGCTCGATGCCTTCGGCGTCGACAAGGACGCCCGCGGCAATGCGAAGGCGGCGACCGATGGCGAGGGCTGCTACCGGACGAACGTCGACAAGGTCTTCGCCGCCGGCGACATGCGCCGCGGGCAATCGCTGGTCGTGTGGGCCATCCGCGAGGGGCGCCAATGCGCCCGTGCCGTCGATGAATTTCTCATGGGATCGAGCACCCTGCCGCGCTGAGCGGCGGCAAGGCGGACAGGGCGGCTTCGGCCGCCCTTGTTCTTTCAGGGCCTGCCGGGCCGCGTGTTAGAATTTTTCATTCCAATGCTGATTCTTTCGTCATGAATGTCGTCATCCTCGCCGCCGGCCAGGGCAAGCGCATGCGCTCCGACCTGCCCAAGGTGCTGCACCGCCTGGGCGGCCGGCCGCTGCTGGCGCATGTGCTGGACACGGCGCGCGAACTGGGCGCGGGGAAAATCTGCGTTGTCTACGGCCACGGCGGCGAGGCGGTGCGCAGGGCTTTCGATGCCGCGGATATCATCTGGGTCCGGCAGGAACCCCAGCTCGGCACCGGCCACGCCGTATTGCAGACACTGACTTTTCTCGATCCTGCCGCGCCCACCCTGGTGCTCTACGGTGACGTGCCCCTGATCGGTGTCGCCACCCTGACCCGCCTGATCGAAGTGGCCGAACGCGGTCTCGGCGTGCTGACCGAAGACCTGGACGATCCGGGCGGTTACGGCCGCATCGTGCGCGACGGCGACGGCAATGTCCTGCGCATCGTCGAGGAACGCGACGCATCGGAAGAGGAACGCGCCATCGGCGAGATCAACACCGGCTTCCTCGCCGCGCCGACCGCGGCGCTGATGCGCTGGCTGCCGGCGCTGGGCAACGACAACGCGCAGGGCGAGTACTACCTGACCGACATCGTCCGACTGGCGATCGGCGAGGGCCTGCCGGTGGCGACGACCCAGCCCGACGATTCCTGGGAAGTGCTCGGCGTGAACAGCAAGGTGCAGCTGGCCGAACTGGAGCGCATCCACCAGTACCGCAACGCGCTGCTGCTGATGGAGCAGGGCGTGACCCTGCTCGATCCGGATCGGCTCGATGTACGCGGCGAGCTCGACTGCGGCCGCGACGTGACGATCGACGTGAACTGCGTCTTCGAGGGCCGCGTCGTGCTCGGCGACGGCGTCGCGGTCGGCGCGCATTGCGTGCTGAGGAACGCCGTCATCGGCGCCGGCACGCGCATCGCCCCCTTCAGCCACATTGAGGAAGCCGAGGCCGGCCGCGGCTGCATCATCGGCCCCTACGCCCGCCTGCGCCCCGGCACGAAGCTCGGCGAGGACGTGCACATCGGCAACTTCGTCGAGGTGAAGAACAGCACGGTGGCGGACGGCTCCAAGGCCAACCACCTCGCCTATGTCGGTGACGCCACGGTCGGCAGGAACGTCAACGTCGGCGCCGGCACCATCACCTGCAACTACGACGGCGCCAACAAGCACCGCACTGTGATCGAGGACGATGTGTTCATCGGCTCCGATACGCAACTGGTGGCGCCGGTCACCGTCGGCCGCGGCGCCACGCTTGGCGCCGGCACCACCCTGACCGAGGACGCGCCGCCGGACAAGCTCACCATCACGCGGGTCAGGCAGACCACCGTTCCCGGCTGGAAACGGCCGCTGAAGAAAAAAGACTAACCGCAATTAACACAGAGGACACAGAGGCACAGAGAGCACAGTGTTTTCCTTCTACAGATTGCTTTTCTCTGTGCTCTCTGTGTCTCTGTGGTCCCTGTGTTGAAAGAGGTTTTCCATGTGTGGCATCGTCGCAGCCGTAGCCGACCGCAACATCGTTCCGATCCTCATCGAAGGCCTGCGGAAACTCGAGTACCGCGGCTACGATTCGGCCGGCCTCGCCGTGCATAACGGCGGCATGCACAGACTGCGCGCCGTCGGTCGCGTGAACGAGCTGGCCACGCGAGCCGAAGGGCTGACCGCCGGCGCCGGCATCGCGCACACGCGCTGGGCCACGCACGGCGTACCTTCCGAGCGCAATGCCCACCCTCACGTTTCCGGCGGCCTGGCGGTGGTGCACAACGGCATCATCGAGAACTACGAGGCGATCAAGGCCCGCCTGGCCGGTCTCGGCTACGCTTTCACCTCCGAGACCGACACGGAAGCCATCGCTCACCTGATCGAGCACAAGCTGAAGTCGCAGGCAGACCTGCTCGCCGCCGTGCGCGCCGCCTGCGCCGAACTGGTCGGTGCCTATGCCATCGCCGTGCTCTCGGAAAAGGAGCCCCGCCGCGTGGTGGTCGCGCGGCACGGCGCACCCCTGCTGCTGGGACTGGGCGAGGACGGCCATTATGCCGCCTCGGATACCGCGGCGCTGCTGCAGGTAACGCGCACCCTGATCTACCTGGAGGACGGCGACATCGCCGAGATCACCCGCGGCGGCGTGCGCATCGTCCGCGCCGACGGTTCGCCCGTCGACCGCCCGCAGCACGAGAGCGCGCTCTCGGCGGATGCCGTCGAGTTGGGCAAGTACAAGCACTACATGCAAAAGGAAATCTTCGAGCAGCCGCAGGCGTTGGCCAATACCCTGGAGATGATCGGCGCGGCGCAGTCTGCCGCACCGCAATTGTTTGGCGCCGGCGCGGCGGAAATGCTGCGCGATGCCAAAAGTGTGCTCATCCTCGCCTGCGGCACCAGCTATCACGCCGGCCTGACGGCGCGCTACTGGATCGAGCAGCTCGCCGGCCTGCCCTGCAGCGTGGAGATCGCCAGCGAATACCGCTACCGCAGCTCGGTGCCGAATCCGGAGGCGCTGGTCATCGCCATCTCGCAGTCCGGCGAGACCGCCGACACGCTGGCGGCGCTGAAGCACGCGCGCGTCCTCGGCCAGTCGCGCACGCTGGCCATCTGTAACGTGGCGGAATCGGCCATCGTGCGCGAGGCCGCGCTCAAATTCCTCACCCGTGCCGGCCCGGAGATCGGCGTTGCCTCGACCAAAGCCTTCACCACGCAACTGGCCGCCCTGTTTCTGCTGGCGGTGACGCTGGCCCGACTGAACGACCGCATCGATGCACGCGAAGAAGCGGCGCACCTCACGGCCATGCGCCACCTGCCGCTGGCGGTGGGCCGCGTGCTGGAGCTGGAGCCGCAGATCGCCCAGTGGGCCGAGGGCTTCGCCGGCAAGCATCACGCGCTGTTCCTTGGCCGCGGACTGCATTACCCCATCGCGCTCGAAGGCGCGCTGAAGCTCAAGGAAATCTCCTACATCCACGCCGAGGCCTACCCGGCCGGCGAACTCAAGCACGGCCCGCTGGCGCTGGTCGACAAGGACATGCCGGTGATTGCCGTCGCACCCAACGATGCGCTGCTGGAAAAGCTCAAGTCCAATTTGCAGGAAGTGCGCGCCCGCGGCGGCGAGCTGTTCGTCATTGCCGACGCCGGCAGCGAGATCGCCGAATCGGAAGGCGTGCAGATCATCCGCATGCCCGAGCACTACGGTCTGCTCTCGCCGGTGCTGCACGTCGTGCCGTTGCAACTGCTTGCCTACCACGCTGCCCTCGTCAAGGGCACCGATGTGGACAAGCCGCGCAACCTGGCGAAATCGGTGACGGTGGAATAACCTTCCCGGCCCTTCCAGGCGTTTCGAACAGGCGCAACCGGAAATTCCCGAAGCAGATAGTGCTGCCTGCTTTCAGGCAGGTGGCCTGTTTGGCCTATTCCCGATCCCAGTAGGGATCGGGGCCGAAGCGCTCCAGCAGGAAATCGATGAAGGCACGCACCTTGGCCGGCAGGTGGCGGGTCGGCAGGTAGAGGGCGTACACGTGCTGCTCCACGGGAATGTACTCGGATAGTGCCGCGCGCAGGCGGCCGGCCTGGATGTCCCGGCCGATGATGAACGTGGGCAGCAGCGCCAGGCCCAGCCCGCCCAGAACCGCCTGCGACATGGCTTCGTCGTCGTTGATGCGCAGCCGCCCCGACACCGGCACGGCGATATCGCCATCCGGGCCGGTGAAGCGCCACAGGCCCCGCTCGCCCGAGTGCGTGTAATCGAGACAGTTGTGACGCGCCAGGTCCTGCGGGATGCGCGGTACGCCGTGCTTGGCGAAATACTCCGGCGTGGCGCACAGTTTGCGGCGTACCGGCGCAAGACCGCGCGCGACCAGGTTTTGCGGCAGTTCGCGCGCCACGCGCACGACGACGTCGTAGCCTTCCTCGGCGAGGTCGACGGCGCGGTCGGCGATGGTCATGTCGATATTGAGCTCGGGATGGCGGCCGAGGAAATCCGCCAGCGCCGGCGCGACGTGCAGCGTGCCGAACGCTACCGAGGCCGCCACCTTGAGCACGCCGCGCGGCTGGGCGTGCAGGCTGCTCGCCACCTGTTCGGCCCGGACCGCCTCGTCGAGGATGCGGCTGCAATGCTCGGCGAAGGCCGCCCCCACTTCCGTCACGCTCAGGTGGCGCGTGCTGCGGTTGAGCAGGCGCGCGCCGAGCGCCTTCTCCAGCTTGGCCACCGCCTTGCTTACCGCCGAGCGCGACGTACCCAGGCGACGCGCCGCGGCGGAAAAGCTCCCCCCTTCGACGACATGGGCGTACACGGCCATAAGATTCAGATCTTGCATGACTGAATTGTAGCTAATATGGAAACAGTCTTGTTCGCTTTCTGCCTCTTTTCTACAGCTGCAAACCTCCTTATCATTCATTCGTCGTCCCCGCCTCCTGGCGGGGCTTTTCTTTTTGCGAACAAGGGTGATACCCATGAGAAACGAAGATCTGCTGATTGCCGACCTGGACTACGCGCGGCTCGCCTCTCTCACCGCCCACCAGGGCCTGGCCGATGAATTGAGCCGGGCCACTGTCATCCCGACGGCACGAATGCCGGGCAATGTGGTCAGGATGCATTCGCGCGTGACCTATCTCGACGAGCGTTCGGGTGAACGCCGCGAGGTGGAACTGGTCTTTCCCGAGGAAGCGGACCTGGCCAGCGGCAAGGTGTCGGTGCTCGCGCCGGTCGGTTCAGCCCTGCTCGGCCTCGAAGAGGGGCAGACCATCGAGTGGCCTTTCCCGGACGGACATGTGCGGCGCCTGCGCGTTGAGCGCACGCTGGCTCCAACGGATTGAAGCGGCAGGGGGAAAAGGCATGGACTTGTATAGCTCGATTCAACTCACCCGGCAGGACGCCGAAAACCTCCGCTTCATGGCCGAGGCGCTGGCGGCACAGTCGCGGGGCATCCAGGCGCAGTTGTACGCCCTGGATGGCCTGATGCGATCCGCTCTCCTGCTGGAAGCGACGCAGACGCCAGCCAACGTGGTGACCATCGACTCGCGCATCGTCATCGAGGACCTCTATTCCGGCGAACTGAAGGAAATCGAGCTGGTCTTTCCGGAGGAAGCCAACCCGCAGACGGGGAAGCTGTCCGTCCTGTCGGCAATCGGTTGTGCCGTACTCGGGCGCGCCGTGGGCGACAAAGTGGTGGTGGAAACCGACAAGGGCAATTTGCAACTGCGCATCGCGGCGCTGATCTACCAACCGGAAGCTTGCCTGCTGTAAAGACAAGGTGCAAGAAATGATGCATTCTGAATTTCCCGTCGAGCGGCTGGTGCAACTGGCCTCGAATCCATTCCAGATCGGCTTCGCCCGTCAGGTCATGCGCATGCTGGTGCCTTCCGACCTCATCGTCTACGAGGCAACCCGCGACGGCCTGCTGATGCGGACGCAGAACGAGGACGCCCTGGCCGTGCCGACGGCGCTGCTGCGCGACCTCTATCACGACGATCTCGTGCTGCTGCCGCCACGCGTACGCTACATGTCGCTGGGCAACCGGCCGTACGAGCCGATCATGCTGCTGCGCGTGCGCACCGCACCCCGGCATCTGGATGCCGTGCGCGAGGACCTTGTCGCGCGCGAGGCCACTCTGCTGGAAGAGCATGCCCGACCCAGCGTGTGCGTCCTGCGTGCGGAGGCCCCCTTGCGCAAACTGCTCGGTTACGGAGAGGCGCTGGCGAAGCTGAGCGAAGGCGCGGCGTTGCACTGGATCTGGCTGGACCGCTATGCGCCGATGACCAGTCCGCCACCAGATGGTCAAGCGGCCTGACAGCCTCGTAGAGCAACTTGAAGTTGAATCCAATGGCGCCCCGATCAGCGGGCAATCAACTCATGCGCAAGACGCCAAGACCCGCCTGATACAGAGCCTGCAGAATGGCCGGAGAAACACCTACCGCCCATCCCCGGCGCCGGATTGCTTCAAGCGCGGAAGCCAGCGCGACACGCGGAAGTCGCCATGGATCAGTCCGTGCGCCGCCAGGCCGGCGAGCAGTCCCCAGAATGCCCCGCCCAGGCCGAACAGAGTGATGTTGGCCGCGGTCGCGAGAAAGGTGATCAGCGCCGTCTCGCGCCCGCGCAGATCGACCACGGCGGTGGCCAGGCTGCCGCCGATCGCGCCGAGCAGGGCCAGGCCGGCCAGCGTCGTGATGAAGGTCGGCGGCAGCACCACGAACAAGGTCGCCAGCGTGGTGCCGAAGACGCCAACCAGCACGTAGAACACGCCGCAGGCAAGGCCGGCGATATACCGCTTGGCGGGTTCTTCGTGCGACTCCTTGCCGGTGCAGATCGCCGCCGTGATCGCCGCGACGTTGAAGGCATGCGAGCCGAACGGCGCCATCAACAGCGAACCCAGCCCGGTCACGGTGAGAATCGGATTGGCGCTCGTCTTGAAGCCGTCGTTGCGCAGAACCAGCATGCCCGGCATGTACTGGCCGGTCAGCGTGATGACGAACAGGGGGAAGGCGACGCTGAGCAGCGCCGTCATCGAGAAGGCGGGGGGCGTGAATACGGGCATGGCCAACTCGAGCGCGACCGACCCGAAGCTGACCTGCCCCATCGCGAGCAGGAGCGCGACGCCGGTGATCAGCACGCCGACGATGGCGTAGCGGGCGGTGAACCGGCGCAACAGCGCATAGGCAAGAATCAGCGCGCCGACCAGCAGCGGGTCCATGCCGGCGCCGCCGAAGGCGCCGATGCCAAACCGCAGCAGGATGCCGGCGAGGAGACCGGCGGCGATGCCGGGCGGGATCGTCTTCACCACCCGCTCGAAATAGCCCGACGCGCCCAGCACGATGAAGCCGATGGCGGACAGCATGTAGGCGCCGATCATTTCCGCGTAGGGTGTATTCGGCAGCACGGCGATGAGGAAGGCCGCGCCCGGCGTGGACCAGGCGGTGATGATCGGTTCGCGATAGCGGAAGCTCAGCCAGGCGCCCGTCAGGCCGACGCCGACCGAGACCGACCAGATCCACGAGGCGGTCTGCTCGGGACTGAGCCCCGCCACCTTCGCCCCCTGAAATACCAGGATGAAGGTGCCGCCGTAATTGACGATGACGGAGATGAGCGCCGCAATGATCGGGTGCATCAAGTCGGCAGGCCGGATGGAAACAGCATTCATGCGCGATGTCCTCGGAAGTGAGCGTATTGCAAGGCGCACAGGATGCCTGCAAAATGGCCTCGACGAAATATCCACTTATTTGGATTTTCAAGACCACATTATCGAGTCTGGCCCTCATGAAGACCCGCGCCACCGCCTACCCGATCTGGAACCGCTTCCTGCCCTCGCCGGATAATCGGCTGCCGCTGCGCGAGCAACTGGTGCGCTTCTTCCGCAAGGAAGTCGCCGAGGGCGCCCTGCAATCCGGCATGCGGCTGCCGGCTTCGCGCGTATTGGCCGAAGAACTCAAGCTGTCGAGAATCACCGTGTCAGGAGCCTACGAGCAGTTGATTGCCGAGGGCTTTCTGGAAGCGCGGCGCGGCGCGGGCACCTATGTCGCCGGCAGGCTCGGCGAAAAGCCGGCTCCGCCCGCCGCCACGACCATCCGCCGGCACAAGGCGCCGGGCTCGAAACGGGCCGGCTGTCTGGTCGGGCCGGATTCGATGTCGCTGGCGCACGCATCATGGCCGCTCACGCCCGGTTTGCCGGCGCTGGATGCCTTCCCCTACGCTCTGTGGGGGCGGCTCGAAGGGCGCTTCTGGCGGCGCCGGCCGGCGCCCGATCTTTCCTATGGGGATCCGCAGGGGTTCCTGCCGCTGAGGGAAGCCCTGGCGGAATACCTCGGCGCGGCCCGCGGCGTCGTCTGCCGTCCGCATCACATCGTGATCGCGCCCGGCGCGCAGGCGGCGATTTCCATCGCCACGCTTGCGCTCACCGATGCCGGCGACCGCGTCTGGGTCGAGAATCCCGGTTATGACGCCGCCTATCGCAGCCTGGTGCTGTCCGGGGCGAAACCCGTGGGGATCGGCGTCGACGAGGCGGGCCTGGATGTCGACAAGGGACGAAAGCGCGCCCCCGATGCCAGGCTGGCGATCGTGTCGCCTTCGCATCAGTATCCACTGGGCGTCACCATGAGCCTGTCCCGGCGCCTGGCGCTGCTGCAATGGGCGAATGACGCGGATGCCTTCATCCTCGAGGACGATTACGACAGCGAATTCCGTTACGAATGCGCGCCGGCGCCGGCGCTGAAGGCGCTCGATGGCGGCAATGGGCGCGTGATTTACATCGGTACGCTCAGCAAGCTGCTGGCCCCGGGGCTGCGGCTGGGTTTCCTGGTCGCCCCCGACGACCTGATCGACACGCTGCGCGGCGTGCGCAATGGCACCGATCACCGCGTGCCGACGTCGCTCCAGGCGACGGCGGCCGAATTCATCGGCAACGGCCATTTGGGTACGCATATCCGCCGGACCCGGCTGCTCTACGCGGAACGGCGGGCGGCGCTGCTCTCGGCGATCGAATCGGAAGGCGGCGGGCTGCTCTCCGTCCCCACGGCATCGACAGGCCTGCACTTGCTTGCGGAGTTGCCTGGCGGCTGCGACGACCGGGCGCTTGCGGCGGCTGCCCGGAAGCGACAGATTGGCGTGTCCCCGCTGTCGGGTTATTTCGTCGATGCCGCCAGGGCGAAAAGGCAGGGGTTGTTGATGGGGTTTGGCAATACCCGGCCGGAGATGATCAAGAGGGCTATTCGGGTGCTATACGGGTTGATGGATTGAAGACGCGAATATGCCCGCTATCGCAAGCAAGGTTTTCAGGCTCTTTTGAAAAACGAGTGGGTTAAGCGGCATGGGGGTTGATCTTGCTGAAATCGAGCTTGCCGGCGAGGAGGAGGACGACGGTGCGGATGGTGGAGAAGTTGCCGTAGCCGACCGCAATATTGTCCCCATCCTCATCGAAGGCCTGCGGAAGCTCGAGTATCGCGGTTATGATTCCGCCGGCCTCGCCGTGCACAACGGCGGCATGCACCGTTTGCGTTCGGTCGGCCGCGTGACCGAGCTGGCCACTCGCGCCGAAGGGCTGACCGCCGGCGTCGGCATCGCGCATACGCGCTGGGCCACGCATGGCGTGCCTTCGGAGCGCAACACCCACCCCCACGTTTCCGGCGGCCTGGCGGTGGTGCACAACGGCATCATCGAGAACTACGAAGCGATCAGGGCGCGCCTGGCCGGCCTCGGCTACGCCTTCGAGTCGGAAACCGACACCGAAGTCATCGCCCACCTCATCCAGCACAAGCTGAAGTCGCAGGCCGACCTGCTCGCCGCCGTGCGCGCCGCCTGTGCCGAACTGGTCGGTGCCTACGCCATCGCCGTGCTCTCGGAGAAGGAGCCCCACCGCGTGGTTGTCGCGCGGCACGGCGCGCCCCTGCTGCTGGGCCTGGGCGAGGATGGTCATTACGCCGCCTCCGACACCGCCGCCCTCCTGCAGGTGACGCGCACCCTTATCTATCTCGAGGACGGCGACATTGCCGAGATCGCCCGCGGTGGCGTGCGCATCGTGCGCGCCGACGGCACGCCGGTCGACCGCCCGAAGCACGAAAGCACCCTCTCCGCCGACGCCGTCGAACTGGGGCATTACCGGCATTACATGCAGAAGGAAATCTTCGAGCAGCCGCAGGCCTTGGCCAACACCCTGGAGATGATCGGCGCAGCGCATTCCGTCTCGCCGCAGCTCTTCGGCGCCGGCGCGGCGGAAATGCTCGCCGACGCCAAGAGCGTGCTCATCCTCGCCTGCGGCACCAGCTACCATGCCGGCCTGACGGCGCGCTACTGGATCGAGCAGCTCGCCGGCCTGCCCTGCAATGTCGAGATCGCCAGCGAATACCGCTATCGCGCCTCGGTGCCGAACCCCGAGGCGCTCGTCATCGCCATATCGCAATCGGGTGAGACCGCCGACACGCTGGCGGCGCTGAAGCACGCCCGCGTCCTCGGCCAGTCGCGCACCTTGGCCATCTGCAACGTGGCGGAATCGGCCATCGTGCGCGAGGCGGCGCTCAAATTCCTCACCCGCGCCGGACCCGAGATCGGCGTCGCCTCGACCAAGGCCTTCACCACCCAATTGGCCGCCCTGTTCCTGCTGGCGGTGACGTTGGCCAAGCTGCGCGAGCGAATCGACGCGTGCGAGGAAGCGGCGCACCTCGTCGCCATGCGACACCTGCCGCTGGCGGTGGGCCGCGTGCTGGAACTGGAGCCGCAGATCGCCCGCTGGGCCAGGGCCTTCGCCGGCAAGCAGCACGCGCTCTTTCTCGGCCGTGGCCTGCATTACCCGATCGCGCTGGAAGGCGCGTTGAAGCTCAAGGAAATCTCCTACATCCATGCCGAGGCCTATCCGGCCGGCGAACTCAAGCACGGCCCGCTCGCCCTGGTGGACAAGGACATGCCGGTGATCGCCGTCGCGCCCAACGATGCGCTGCTGGAGAAATTGAAGTCAAACCTGCAGGAAGTGCGCGCTCGCGGCGGCGAGCTGTTCGTCTTCGCCGACGCCGGCAGCGAGATCGCCGAGTCGGAGGGCGTGCAGATCATCCGCATGCCCGAGCACTACGGACTCCTGTCGCCGGCGCTGTACGTCGTGCCCCTGCAACTGCTCGCCTACCATGCCGCGCTGGTCAAGGGCACCGACGTGGACAAGCCGCGCAACCTGGCCAAGTCGGTCACGGTGGAGTGACGGCCGGGAACGCCATCTCGAATCGCGTCAGACCATTTGCCGATGCCACGGCGATTGTTCCGCCGTGCGCCTCGACGATCGATCGGGTGATGGCCAGGCCCAGGCCGGCGCCTTCATGCGATCTGTGCCGTGACGCGTCGGCCCGATAGAAACGGTCGAACAGGCGCGGCAGGTGCTCGGGCGGAATCGTCTCGCCGGGGTTTTCAATCGTCAGGCGGATTTTCCCCGGGGCCGGCCGGTCGATGCGAACTTCGATCATGCCGTTGCGCGGGGTGTGGCGAATGGCATTCGACAGCAGGTTGCCGAGGGCGCGGCGCAGCATCAGCCTGTCGCCCTGAATTCCGCCCTCGCCGGCGAGGGCCAGGCGAACGCCCTGTTCTTCCGACAG
>Ga0209476_10002143_pt1 | contig 13223 bp, 12 predicted proteins | sample KloWWTrecipitate_FD_187179 | JGI IMG/M metagenome (GOLD analysis project Ga0209476, IMG submission 187179) | Active sludge microbial communities from Klosterneuburg, Austria, studying microevolution and ecology of nitrifiers - Klosterneuburg... | ecosystem: Engineered > WWTP > Aerobic digester... | reverse complement strand
GGTCATCAGCTGGGTGACGGTGATCTGGTCTTTCCCGTTCGTGCCGAACTCCGGGATGATTTCGGCGACTCGCTCCTCCTCGCGGAGAAGGCCGTCTTCGAACAGGGTCCAGGCGGCCGCGCCAACGATGGCCTTGGTGCAGCTGAAGATGGTGTAGAGCGTGGCATCGGTGGCGGGGACTTCGGCCTCGCTGCCGTTGTGTTGGACGGTGCCGAAGGTGCGGACTCCCGCAAGGCGGCCGTGCCGGGCTATGGCCACCTGGGCGCTCTTGAGCGTGCCATCGTCGACATCGCGTTTGGCGCGGGCGAACACGGCCTCGAGCTTCTCGCTATCGATGCCAAGGTCTTCGGGGCGGGCAGCCACCATCGAAGCAGTTGTCATGCGTTGTTCCCTCACGGTGCGGATGGGCAAGGATAGCGTGCGGGCGGATGTGCGTGGTGGGAGCGAGCCGGAACAGGGCGGAGGGACGGTACAATGGGGGCACGCCCCCGTAGCTCAGGGGATAGAGCAGGCGCCTTCTAAGCGTCTGGCCGCAGGTTCGAATCCTGCCGGGGGCGCCATGACTCCCCTGACACCGCCCCGGGCGGGCGCGTAGACTCCGGCTATGCAGATTTCGCCATCCGTCCGCGCCGCGCTTGTGCCCGATGAGAACCCGATGCACCCGGACTTCACGTGCATCTACCTGGTGGGAGCGAAGGGGCAGCAGTCTCTGACGATCGACTCGGGCGAGGCGATCGACCGCTACCAGTGGTTTCTGCGCGGCTACCTGGCGGCCGTCGAGAAGGAAGAGATCGGCATTGCGACGATCACCCACCACCACTCGGACCATTCGGGGAACCTGAAATGGGCGAAGGATTTCCTGAAGGCGGATATCGCGATCCCCGCGAATGGGCGGTCGCTGTTGAAGGGGCGAATCCCGGCGAAGGTCGACACGCTGAAGGATGGGGATGTCATCGAGCTGGACGGTGGTGTGAAGGTGCAGGTGCTCGGCACCCCCGGGCACAGCATCGATTCGCTCTGCTTCTACATCGAGGATGAGGGCGTGCTGTTCACGGGGGACACGCTGCTCGGGTCATCGACGACGACGGTGTGGGACCTTGGGCTGTACCGGCAATCGCTGCAGCGGCTGCTTGCGCTGCCGAACCTGAAGGTGATCTGCCCGGGGCACGGGAAGATCGTGAACGACCCGCGTGAGCGCCTGGAGATGTACGTGAAGCACCGGGACATGCGCGAGCGGCAGATCCTGCAAGTGCTCGAAGGCGGTGGAGCGATCAGCAGCTGGGACATCATGCTGCAGCTGTACCCGGAGATCGACAAACGCTTGCGGCGGGCCGCCGACAATAACGTGCGATCGCATCTGAAGCAGCTGACGGATGAAGGGCGGGTGACGGCCTACGCCGGCAAGCCAGGGCGCGGGAAGCGCGCGGCGGCCATCCAACGGGATGTGGAGCACGCCCGCCAGCGGGACCTGGTGATCAAGCAGGCGAAGAAGCTCGAGACGGAGAAGCGGCGCGCGGAGATCCGGATGCAGGAGAATCCGCCATCGGCGGAGTGGCTGGAGCCGCCGCGGTTCGAGCTGACGGGCTCGGCGAGCGACGCCAGCCGGTAGGTACGGGCCTCAGCCCGCGGGCGAGTTGCCAACGACCGGCGGGATCGTCGTTGGCGATAGGCCCGGCGCAGGGGTCGGCGTCGCCGGTGGCACGGTGGTGGGGGTCCTGGTAGGCGAAGGCGTCGATGTGGGGGTCACCGTTATCACCGTCGGCGGGACAGTCACCGTGGCATCGGGTGGCGGCGGGTTAAGCGGGTCGAGGACGATCACCGGGACGCTGATGAGGACGAGGGAGATCTTCTTCTGCATCTCCTGCGCAATGAGCGACTGGATCGTCTCCGCGCTCTGAATGGTGGCCTCGACCGGCGTGCGGACGGTAAGACGGAGGCTGATTGAACCATCGGGACCGCTTGAGCGCTCGAGTTCCGTCACTTCGGCGCCTGGCAGGACCTCGGTGACTGCCCGGTTCGACGCGGCCCAGAGCGATTCGGCCTCGCGGGCTTCACCAACGGCCCGGGCGCTCAGGCCGAATAGGACGATCCCGATCACCGCGAGCGGGACGAAAGCGAGCACAGCCTGGGGAAGTGACGGCCCGTGGCGGTGGGGCGCCAGTCCGACCAGCCAGAACACCGCGGCGGAACTGAAGATGATGGCGGTCAGGTTCGTGGCGAAGAGCAGGAGCGCACCGCCCCAGACTCCCCTGTCATCGATCGCCAGGCCGATTCCAACGGTACAGAGTGGGGGCATGAGTGCGGTCGCGATGGCGACACCCGGCAGGGCCGCGGAGTCACGCATGCGGGCGACCGCATAGGCGCCGATGGCTCCACCGGCGAGGGCGATGCCGAGGTCGAGGGGATTCGGGCGGGTGCGGGCCTGGACCTCGCCGGGAAGTGACTCGAAGACATCGAAGCCAGACGCGATGAGGAGTTCCGCGATGACGAACGAGAAGACGATGGCGGTCAGGACGCCCTCGACCAGGCCGCGGGTAGCAAGGAGCCCCTGGCGGGTTCGGCCGCCGAGGCTGGCCTCGCCGATGGCCATGATTGGGCCGAGGAGCGGGGCGACGAGCATCGCCCCGATGACCACCGCGGCGGAATCGGCTACCAGCCCGAGAGTCGCGATGACAGCCGAGAACCAGACCAAGAGGCGGAAACGGAGATCCGGACGGCCAGCCCGGAAGATCTCGGCGCGGAGCCGCGGCGCGGGGAGGTGAACGTGGCCGGGCATTGCCGCGATCGTACCGCAGGTCCCGGGTTGGCGGGCTGGTGAACAACCGTACTACAGCCGACAACTAGCAACGGGGGACTGGGCGAACCCGGCGATGAAACCTGGAGTCAGTGCATGCTGAAGGGCGACAAGGTGATCCTGCGGCCGATGCGGCGGGAGTACCTGGAGAAGTACTTCGAGTACCGGAACGACGTGGAGCTGCAGATCCTCGCGGGTGCGGAACCGCCGATGCCGATGGAGTATGAGCGGCTGGATGCGCTGTTCGAGGCACACCTGGACCGTCCGCAGCCGGAGATTAGCTGGTTCGGGATCGAGGTGCAGGGCGGGAAGTTCATCGGGCAGTGCTTGCTCCACAATTTCGACTACACGGCACGAACGTGCGAGCTGGGGATCACGATCGGCGACCGGGACTACGTTGGACGAGGCTACGGGCGGGACGTGGTGACCTTGCTGGTGAAGTACGCATTCCGGTTGCGGAACATGGGGAAGGTCTGGTTGACGGTGGTGGCAAGCAACGAGCGGGCGCTGAAGGCGTTCCGGGCTTCCGGTTTCGAAGAGGAGGGGCGGTTGAAGCGGCACGTGTGGCTCGATGGGCGCTACGATGACCTGGTCTACATGGGAGTTTTGCGAGAGCCGGCCGCCTCGCGGGAACAGCCCGGGGACGAGATCGCTACAGTGGAGTCGCCCGATGCCGAGGATGAAGCCTGATGTCCTGGAAGAGTTTCTGAAGCTGCCCACCGTCGGGGTCATTGCGACTCTGCGGAAGGACGGGATGCCGTACACGGTCCCGGTCTGGTGGCTCTGGAAGCCGGATGGCATCTGGATCACGGGGACGTACAACCGGGTGTGGTGCAAACAGCTGATGCGCGACCCTCGGGCCTCGCTCTGCATCGAATCGGGGCCGCCGCTGGTGGGACATGTGGAGTTCGACGGGCACTGTACGGCCCATGAAATGCCGGCTTTCGACATCTGGCCAATCTCGCGAGAGCTGGCGGAGAAGTACGTCGGGCGGGGCGACCCGGCAAACGCGGCAGCGGTCGATGCGTTCTTCACGAACATGCAGACCGAGCCGCGCCTGTTGTTCCGGCTCGAACCAGAGGTGACGCGGGCGATCGACATGCGCGTCTACCAGGGAAAGCGCGAGGACCGGGAGTTCCAGGCGAAGGCGAAAGAGGACTGAAGGGCGGGTAGCGGGGGCTGGTTAGCCGCAGATGCGATTGACAGTGGCGGCGATGTACTCGGGATCTTCGGGGCCGAGGGAGGGATGCACGGGGAGCGAGAGGACGTGCTGGGAAGCAGCCTCGGCGACCGGGAAGGAGCCTTCGCCGAAGCCCAGGTCGCGCATGATCGGCTGCTGGTGGATGGGGATCGGGTAGTGGACGGCGCTACCGATACCGGCCTCCTGCAGCTGCTGCTGGAGGCGGTTGCGGTCGCGGGGAACGCGCACGGTGAACTGGTGGAAGACGTGGCGGTCGCCTTCGCGGACGCGCGGGGTTTCGACTGAGCGGATGAGGTTCGCGAGCTTTTCGGCGTTGGCGATGCGTGCGCGGTTCCAGTCCTCGATGTAGTCCATCTGGACGAGACCGATGGCGGCGTTGAGGTCCTGCATGCGCCAGTTGAGGCCGAAGTAGTCGTGCTTGTAGCGGACTTCCTGGCCGTGGCTGCGGATGATGCGGCAGAGGCGCGCGACTTCGTCATCGTTCGTGGTGATGATGCCGCCTTCGCCGGTGGTCATGTTCTTGGTGGGGTAGAAGCTGAAACAGCCGGTGCCGAATGCGCCGACCCGGCGGCCGGCATGTTCGGCGCCGTGGGCCTGGGCGGCATCTTCCACGAGGGCGAGGCCGTTGTCCTCGCAGAGCTGCTGGATTTCGGTGATGCGGGCGGGATGCCCATAGAGATGGACGGGCATGACTGCCTTCGTCCGGTCGGTGATGGCATCCTCGACCTGGTTGGGGTCGAGGTTCAGGTCAAAGGGGTCGATATCGACGAACACGGGGATGGCGCCGCAGGCGATGATGCTGGTGGCGGTGGCGATGAAGCTGAAGGGCGTGGTGATGACCTCATCGCCGGGGCGGACGCCGTGGGCCTGGAGGGCAACGATGAGGGCGGCCGTGCCGCTGTTGACGCCGATGGCGTGCTTTGCACCGATGTAATCGGCGAAGGCCCGTTCGAAGGCCTCGGTGCGGCTGCCCATGGCCAGCTGACCGCTATCGAGAACTTCCATGACGGCGCGCTTTTCGGCATCGCCGACGAGGGGCTTGGCAACGGGGATGAACGGGCGGTCGATGGTAGTCATATGGAGCTCCTTGGCGGGGGGGGCGAGGTTTCGAGGGTACCAAGGCCAGCGGCTGTGTGCTGGTAACGGCGGCCACATTCGGGACAGATCAAATCCTCGGATAGCGGGTGCGCGCACATGCAGGCCCAGCCGCGCTGGCGGGCGGGATTCCCGGCGACGAGGGCGTGATCGGGGACATCCTTCGTAACGACCGAGCCAGCGGCGACCAGCGCCCAGCGGCCGATGGTCAGCCCGGGGAGGATGACAGACCGGGAGCCGATGGCGGCACCGAAGCGGACGACGGAGCCCTGGAGATCCCAATCGCTGGCTGCTTTAAGCGAGCCATCGGGGTTGATGGCGCGAGGGTAGCGGTCGTTGGTGAAGACCACTTCGGGCCCGACAAAGACCCCGTCCTCGAGGGTGTTGCCTTCGTAGACACAGGAGTAGTTCTGGACCTTGCAGTTGGCGCCGAGGGAGACATCGGCGCCGATGTAGACGCCCTTGCCGATGATTGAGCCGGCTCCGATGGCGGCGCGCTCGCGGACCTGGGCCTGGTGCCAGATAGAGGCGCCGTCGCCAATCGACGCCTGGGGACTGACCTCGGCGGTGGGGTGGACACGGAACTGGCTCACGGGGCGGCCGGCTGCCCGGGTGCTGGAGACGGAGTGTCGAGATCTCCGGGCTCACGGTCCTCGGAGTACATCCGGGCGACGAGGTGGATGCGGCGGCGGAGCTCTTCCGGGTCTTCCCAGAGCACGGCTTCGACCTCGGCGACCAGGCGGCGGATCTCGGCTTCGGTGATTTCGGCGAGGGCGGTCAGGCGCATCACTTTGGGATGGTCGGTGGGCTCGAGGTGTTCGAAATCGGCGACGAGCTCTTCACGGAGTTTTTCGCCTGGGCGGGTGCCGGTAAACACGACCTCGATATCGTCGCCGGGTCGCAATCCGCGGAGGCGGATCATGCGCTCGGCGAGTTCGAGCATGTTGATTTCCTGGCCCATATCGAGCATGTAGATGTTGCCGCTGCCGCCGAAGGTGCCGGCCTGGATGACGAGGCTGACCGCCTCGGGGATGCTGATGAAGTAGCGCATCATATCGGGGTGGGTGACGGTCACGGGGCCGCCTCGCTCGATCTGGCGCATGAAGGTGAGGGGGGCCGACCCGCGGCTGCCCATGACGTTGCCAAAGCGGACGGCGACGAAGCGAGTGTGTTCGCTGCCGCGGGCGAGGGCGAGGACCATGAGCTCGGCGATGCGCTTGGTGGCGCCCATGATGCTGGTGGGGCGCACGGCCTTATCGGTGGAGATGAGGACGAAGGTGCCGGCCTGGTAGGTGCGGGCGGCCGAAGCGACGTTGAGGGTGCCGATAACGTTGGCCCGGAAGGCCTCATCGGGGTTCGATTCGAGCATGGGAACATGCTTGTAGGCTGCTGCGTGGTAGACGAGGTTGGGCCTAACGCGGTTGAAGATCTCATCGACTTTGCGCTGCTCGGTCACGCTGGCGGGCCAGAGCCTGACGATGGTCTGAGGTGAGATGCCGGAGAGCTCGGCGGCGAGGTCGAAAAGGCCGCTTTCGTTGTTATCGAGGAGGTGGAGCTCGACGGGCTGGAAGGTGATGACCTGGCGGCAGAGCTCGGAGCCGATGGATCCGGCGGCGCCGGTGACGAGGACTACCTGGTCGTTGACGGACTGGCGGCAGGCCTGGTAATCGACTTCAACCGGCTCGCGGCCCAGGAGGTCGTCGAGGGTGATATCGCGGAGGGTGTCATCGCGATGGGCTCCGCTCACCCAACGTTCGACGCCGGAGACAATCCGGACGGGGACGCCCTGGGACTGGCAAGTGGCAACGATGGAACGCATGGTGGCGCCAGGGAGGCGAGGCATGGCGATGGCGACGGCATCGGCGGCGTGGTTGCGGATTTCCTGTTCGAGGCTCGAAAGCAGGCCGAAGACGCGAAGGCCGTGGACGCGGCGATTCTGCTTGCGGGGGTCGTCATCGAGGTAGCCGATAGGCTGGTAGTTGAGGCCGGGGCTGTTCTGCAGTTCGCGGGCGAGGGCCTGGCCGGTGTGCCCGGCGCCAAGGATAAGGAGGCGCTGCGAGGCCTGGGCGGCGCGAGGGAGGCGCAGGAGGAGGCGCGTCCGCATTTTGACGAAGGCCATGCCCGGGAAGATGAGTTCACCGGCGATGAGGATGACGGAGAGGGGAAGGTCGCGTTCGTTGACCCAGAAGTTGATGCCGAAGATGAGCAGCGTGGCGAGCAGGACCGGGCGGAAGAGGGCGAGGATATCGCCGAGGCTGCCATACGCCCAGACCGTGCGGTAGACGCCGAAGACTGCGTTAAGTGCGATGTAGACAGCGGCGAGGAGGGGGAAGATCTTGAGGACGAACTCGAGGCTCTCGCGCGGGACTTCGGCATCGAAGCGGAGCATGAGGCCCGCGGCGTAGGCGAGGGCGATGACGAGGACATCGAGAACGACGGCGCCGGCGGCACGCAGCGTATCGCCCCCGCGCATGGTGGAGGACCTGTGGGCAGAGACAGGGCTCATCGCGCGCCACTCCCGGTGAGGACCTGGAGGAAGGTCCGCAGGAGGATCTGGATATCGATCAGCACGGAGTGGTCATCCACGTAGCGGAGATCGTAGGTAACGATTTCGTCATAGGTCAAATCTGAACGGCCACTGCACTGGGCAAGCCCGGCAATGCCGGGGCGTACGGCGTGGCGGCGATGATACTCCGGCGGGTACTGGGCGACTATCCCGGGGATCTCCGGCCGGGGACCAACGAGGGCCATTTCGCCTTTGAGGACGTTGAGCAGGTTGGGCAACTCATCGATGGATGTTTTTCGTGCAATGGCACCGAGACGGGTGATGCGCGGATTGGGCCTGTCCGGGGGAGCGAAGACAAAGGTAGAGAAGTCATCGACCGGGTACTGGTCTTCGGCGCCGGGCGGGGCGTGCCGCATCGTCCGAAGCTTGACCATGGTGAAGGCCCGGCCGCCGAGGCCGACTCGCGTTTGGAGGTAGAAGGGATTGCCGCGCAGTTCGATGGCGAGTGCGGCGGCGGCGATGAGCATAACGGGAACCCAGACGGGCGCCCCGAGAATGGTCAGCGCGGCATCGAACAGGCGTTGTTGCACAACGTTGAGGGTATCGCGCATGGGGGATACGGCGAAGGTTGACCCGGGTGCGGGCCGGCTGCCGGGAATCGGCCGGGCTACTGGAGCACGGTCTTTACGCCGGACATGATGCGGCGCTGGCGCTCGACGGAGTGGTACATGTAGACGATATAGCCAACGCCAACGGCGGCCAGGGTAATGGCGAGTGGAAGCCCATCGCGGCCCAGCGCTTCCCATGCGTAGCCAAGGGCGAAGAGCAGGCCGGTGGCAAGGTGGGCGATGGCGGTGAGGGCATTGGCCGGGGCCAGGTCGAATGGCTCATCATGGTGACGCCAGGCGATGCGGGAGGCGCTTATCCAGAGCGGGATACCGGCGAGCGCCGCGAGCGACATGACCGGGGCGACATCGAAAAGGACCAGGGCGAGGATGGCGAGGAACGGGAGCGCGCCAAAGAAGGCGTAGAGGTGCGCGGCGCGTTCGCGGCCGAGGCGTACGACGAGGGTGCGCTTGTTGGTGGCGATATCGGCCCGGTAATCGGGGAACTCGTTGATGTAGAGGACGAGAGCGATGAGGAAGGCGACGGGGATGGAAGCGAGCCAGGCTTCGCGGGCGACATTGCCGGCCTGGACATAGTAGGCGCCAGCAGTCATGAGCACGCCGAAATTGAGGGCAACCATCACCTCGCCGAGCCCGCGGGTGACCCAGGAGATGGGGCGAGCGGTGTAGAAGACGCCGGACAACAGCCCCACGACGCCAAAGGCGATGACCCAGGGATGCCCGGTGACGGCAAATCCGAGGCCGATTGAGGCGGAAATGAGACAGAGGCCCGAGCCAAGGAGAATAGCCTCGGCGGGTGTCATCAATCCGAGCTGGATGACGCGACTGCCGCCGGAAAACGGGCGAACAAATTCCCGGTTGGCGGCGTCGTTTCCGCTGCGGTGGTCGAAGTAATCGTTGAAGACGTTGGTTCCGGCCTGGAGCGCGACGGCCGCGATCAGGGTGAAGAGGGCGGACCACCAGTTGAGCGTGCCGGTGAGACTCCACGCGACCGCTGCGCCGAGGACAACGGGCACCACACTGCCAAGGAGGGAGAGCGAGCGAACGGCCTCGCGCCAGGTGCCGAAGCGCTTGCGCACGGCGGCGAGGTCACCTGAAGCGGCGGCGTTCTCCTCGAATTCGAGGACAGTCGGGGGCATGCCGGCGACGATTTCGCCGAAGACGCGCATCTTGATCTCGATCGGGGTGATCCGGATGGCATCGAGGATATCGAGCTGATCGGCGTTCTTGAGGTGGGCGACGATGGGCGAGGGACCGGCGACCATATCGAGGGCGCGGGCGCGCTCGGCGGAGTCATCGACGATGGCGGCGCGGCCCGTGATTTCGATTTCGCACCAGCCGTTCTGGTCGGTACGCCGATCGAGGACGAGGAGGGAAATGGAGGGATCGTTGAGGATCTGGAGGGTCTTCGGGTCGCCCTTCATGGAGCTGGCGTAGACGCGGAACTCTTCGTCGACGGCGAAGTGCATCATGCGGGAGCGCAGCCTGGCCCCGGCGCGGGTGCTGACGGCCATTTCATCGATTGCATTGAGCGATGCGAGGATTTCCTCGCGGGTGTGGTCGCCGACAACGATTTTCCCGGCCATGTGGCTGCCCCTCCGATGAATACCGCCCATCAGTGCAAGGTGATAGCACGGCGCGGCGGTATGGCGAAGTGCAGCGCTTACAGGGCGGGGATGGGACGGGGAAATGACGGTGTTCCGAGGGAAACGGGGCTCACCCGGCGCGGGGCTGCAGGAGGACCGCGGCCGCCGCGGCCATTGCCTCGCCCCGGCCGACGGCATCGAGCCCCTCGGAGGTTTTGGCTTTGATGCTGACGCAAGAAATATCGAGGCTGGCGATTTCGGCGATCCGCTGACGGATGTGCGGGATGTAGGGGCCAAGCTTCGGCCGTTCGGCGCGCACGGTGGCATCGATGTTGGCGATGGCCCAACCGGAAGCGAGGGCAAGGCTGGTGGCGGCCCGGAGGAAGTCGGCGCTATCGGCCTGGGCGTAGCGGGGATCGCCGGGAGGGAAGTGCTGGCCGATATCGCCGAGGGCGGCGGCGCCAAGGATGGCATCGGTAATGGCGTGGAGGAGGACATCGGCGTCGCTGTGGCCGATGAGGCCGGGGCCTTCTTCGATGATGACGCCGCCAAGGATGAGGGTGCGGCCATCATCGATGCGGTGGATGTCCTCGCCGATGCCGATACGCATCATGGTGCGGTTTCCCTCTGCTGAAGGGTGGCAGTGGCCAGGTCCAGGTCTCGGGGGTGGGTGATTTTCAGGTTCTCGGTGCTGCCTTCGGCGGCGGCGCATTCGAGGCCGAGACGGCTGAGCATCGCGGCGTCATCGGTCTCGTCGTTGTCGCCCATGGCGGCGGCATCGAGCCATGCCTGGCGAAGGACCACCTGGGGTGTCTGGGCGGCCCAGAGGGTGGCCCGGTCGGGGTGTCCAGCGATCACGCCGCCGCGGACGATCTTGATGGTGTCGGTCACGGGGATGGCGGCGATGGCGCCAGGGCGGCCTTCTGCCGCCGCGAGGACCCTGGCCACGAGGTCGGGGGTAGCGAGCGGGCGGGCGCCGTCGTGGATGGCAACATAGCGGGCGGTGCATTCGCGGAGGCCGGCCTCCACGCTGTCCCGGCGGCGGGCGCCTCCGGGGACGATGCGGTAGGCGGCTGTGGGGCACCACTCCCGGGCCATGGCGGTGAACTCGTCGACGCGGCCGGGCGCGGCGACGACCACGAGACAGCCAACGCCGGGGAGCGATTCGAACAGGGAGAGGGACCAGGCAAGTACGGGCTTCCCGCAGAGGTCAGCCGAGAGCTTGTCGGCGGCGCCAAAGCGGGTGGAAGAGCCGGCGGCGACGATCACGGCGTCGAAGGTCATGGTGGCACGCTACCACCGGCGGGGATTGCGCTGTAGTTCGGCTCACAACTGCAGCCTGCTACGATGGATGTTCGTCCTCCCGGATTTTGTGCCCACCGGCCAGGAGCAACACCATGACTACAACGATCGACCAGCTGCTGACGCGTGTGACCAAGCCCGCGCGTTACACCGGTGGCGAGTGGAACACCGTGACGAAGGACTGGGACCGCACGACCGTGCGGATCGCCCTTGCCTACCCGGACGCGTACGACATCGGCATGTCGAACATGGGGCTCGGCATCCTGTACGACATCCTGAACCGGGAGGAGGACGTTGCCTGTGAGCGGACGTTCGCCCCGTGGGAAGACATGGAAGCCGAGATGAGAGCGGAAGGCATCGGCCTCTGGAGCCTGGAGACCCGCCACCCGGTGCGGGACTTCGATGTGCTCGGTTTCACGCTGCAGTACGAAATGACGTACACGAACGTGCTGAACATGCTCGACCTTGCGGGAATCCCGGTGTGGGCGCGCGACCGCGGCGAGGCCGACCCGATCGTGATCTGCGGTGGAAGCGGCTCGTTCAACCCGGAGCCGCTCTCGCCGTTTGTCGATGCGTTCTTCCTCGGCGAGGGCGAGGAGGCGGTGGTCGAACTCGTTGACCGCATCCGCGAATGGAAGCGGCGCGGCGTGCCGAGGCAGGAGCGGCTGCGCGACCTGTTGAGCATGCCGGGCGTGTACGTGCCGGCGTTCTATGAAGCCCGATACGACGACGCGGGACGGTTCGCCTCGCTTGAGCCGCTGACGCCCGAGGCGCCCCGGGTCATCCGGCGGCGCATTGTGGAGCAGTTGCCGCCTCCCCTCGTGAAGCCGATTGTGCCGTTCCTGCAGACGATCCATGACCGGGCCTCGGTGGAGATCCAGCGCGGGTGCACGCAGGGGTGCCGGTTCTGCCAGGCGGGGATGATCTACCGTCCGGCGCGGGAGCGGAGTCCGGAGGTGGTGGTGCAGGCGGCGCGGGACCTGATGGCGAACACGGGTTACGACGAGCTTTCGCTGCTTTCGCTGAGCACGACGGACCACAGCCAGATCGTGCGGATGGTGAACACGCTGACGGACACGTTCGAGAACCTGAAGGTGGGGATCCCGAGCACGCGGGTGGACGGGTTTTCGGTGGACATTGCCAATGCGGTGGCACGGGGCAAGAAGCACACGCTGACGCTCGCGCCAGAGGCCGGGAGCCAGCGGCTGCGGAACGCCATCAACAAGCTGGTGAGCGAAGAGGACTTGCTGGGGGCAGCCGAGAATGCATTCCAGCGGGGCTGGACCGGGATCAAGATGTATTTCATGGTCGGGCTACCGACGGAGACGATGGAGGATGTGGCGGGGATTGTGGAGATGGCGGCGAAGGTGAAGGCCATCGGCAAGAAGCACGTGGGAGGGCGGGCGAAAGTTCGGGTGAGCACGAGCAACCTGGTTCCGAAGCCGCATACGCCCTTCCAATGGGCCCGGCAGGATACGGCGGAGGAGCTGGCGGCGAAGCACCTGCTCCTGAAGGATGGGTGCCGTGCGGCGGGGCTGGAATTCAGCTGGAACGATCCCCGCGACAGTTTCGTGGAGGTGGTGTTGAGCCGCGGCGACCGGCGGGTGGGTGCGGCCATATTCGGGGCGTGGCAGCGTGGCGCGAAGTTCGATGCGTGGGGCGAGTATTTCCGGGGAGAGCGCTGGAAGGAAGCCTTTGACGAAGCGGGCGTGGATACGGAATGGTTCTCCCACCGGGAATTGGACACGGAAGAGCCGCTCCCCTGGGACCACATCGACAGCGGGGTGACGAAGAGCTACCTGCGCGGGCAATGGCGGGATGTCCTTTCGGATAGGACGGTGGCGGACTGCCACCATGGCACGTGCAACGTGTGCGGGATGCAGAACTTCGACACGCATGGGGCGACACCCGGCGTGGCGGACTGCGTGGTGAAGCTGGGGAGGCTGGTGGAAATGCGGCGCGGATCGCGACTGCCCGAAGGCGAACCGGTGGAGCTGGTCTAGATTCAAGCCGGTCCAGTTCCGCCGGGGGGATACGTGCCGGACCTGTTACGACGAAGAAAGGGGCCCTCCATCAGGAGGGCCCCTTTTTTGGTTTGCGGTGATGTCCCGTG
>Ga0209476_10002141_pt1 | contig 13224 bp, 12 predicted proteins | sample KloWWTrecipitate_FD_187179 | JGI IMG/M metagenome (GOLD analysis project Ga0209476, IMG submission 187179) | Active sludge microbial communities from Klosterneuburg, Austria, studying microevolution and ecology of nitrifiers - Klosterneuburg... | ecosystem: Engineered > WWTP > Aerobic digester... | reverse complement strand
CTGCTTGGTTTCGTTGTTCATGTCACGCCTCCTGTCATTCGCAAGAAGTGCTGCGGTTTCAACCCAGGTTGAACGACTCGTTTTCGATGCCGACGAATGCCTCGCCGACGGCTGCGACCCTGCGGTAATAGTTGGCTTCCGGCGCCTCGAGCACGGCGGCGAGGAAGGGCCCCGCCCCCGGCCTCACGTGCGCCTCCCAGAAGCGCTTCTGCTCGGCGAGGCTCGCGGGCCCCCGCCCGGCGCCGCCCGCCACGAGCACGCGCATCGTCTCGAAGAGGGTGGCGAAATGGTCCTCCGGCTCCGTGACGCCCGCGGGGCGCGCGAGCCCGAGGGCCGCCAGCGCCTCGATCACGCGCACGCGCGCGGGCTCCGTCCACAGCGCGCTCGTGTACCAGCCGGAGTAGATCGAGACCTTCGCCTTGCCCACGCCGACGAAGAGCGTCTCGTACTCCTCGGCGGCCGCCTCCGGGTCCATCACGGCGGAAGCCGCGACCAGGTCCGACCAGGCCTTCGCCAGCGCCTCGCTGCCGCCCTCGATGGGCGGGGCCACCGCGAGCGTCGCGAGCATCCGCGCATCCGGCGCCCGCTGCAGCAGCGCCGCGAGGAGCGCGTGGAAATCGGCGCGCGCCGCGTCCTCGGGGGCGAGGGGACGCTGGATCTCGACGCGGGCGGCGACGGTTTCCATGGGAGGCCTAGAGCTTGAGCACCGAGACTTCGTTCTGGTTCGACATCATGTCCACGACCCGGCAGTCGCCGCACATCTGCAGGCGCCTGAGCGCCGCGGGGTCGGAGAACATCGAGTGGCCCGCGAGCCGCCCGAGCATCGCATCCACCATCTGGCGCGTGCCGAAGGGCTTGCCGCACGACACGCAGTGGAAGGGCTGCGTCTCGTTGAGCACGCGGGCCTCGCGCACGGCGGGCGCGAGCAGCAGCCGCGGGCGCAGCGTGATCGCGCCCTCGGGGCAGGTGCGCTCGCACAGGCCGCACTGCACGCAGTTCCTCTCGAGGAAGCGCAGCATCGGCGCCTCGCCGCCGTCCATGAGCGCGGATTCCGGGCAGGCGCCGGCGCAGGACAGGCACAGCGTGCACTTCTGCTTGTCGACGACCACCTCGCCCCACGGGGCGCCGGCGGCGAGCGCGATCTCGGTCACCGGCGCGGGCGCGTGCTTCAGGAAGTGCTCGATGGCGAACTCGACCGCCGTGCGCTTGTCGTCGGAGAGCGCGAAGGCGGCCGGGACGGGCGGGACCGCCGCGGGCGCGAGCGCCTCGACGGCCGCCGCGAGCTCGCCGGCGTCGCCCGTGGCGACCAGCGCGAAATGCCGGCCCGTGTAGCCCAGCGCGGAGACGATCGACTGGGCGAGCGCGAGCTGCTCTTGAAGCGACTGGTGGTATTCCGGCGCCTCGGAGCCCGCGGCGAGCACCACGACCTGGTTCGCCCCGAGCGCGACAGCGCCCAGCAGCAGGTCGACGCCCACGCTCGCCACGTGCCAGGACTCGAGCGGGATGGCGCGGGCCGGAAGCCCCCGCCCGGCGGCCGCCGCGCGCGCGAGCAGGTCGCGGCCGTCGGTGCCATTGTGAATGATCATGCAGGCATCGGCCCCGCCGGCGGCGCGGTAGGCCGAAATGAGCGCCTTCAACTGCTCGCCGCGGCGGGACACGCGCGGGAACTGGAAGCTCATCGCGCCCGACGGGCACACCGAGGCACACGCGCCGCAGCCCATGCACAGGTGCGGGTCGACCTTCACGTGGTCGCCGTCGGCGGCGATGGCCTCCGTGGAGCAGACGTCGATGCAGCGGCTGCAGCCGTCGATCCCGGAGCGCGAGTGGGCGCAGAGGTTCTCGCGGTAGGCGAAGAACCGCGGCTTCTCGAATTCGCCCACCGCCTCGCGCGCCTCGCCGATCGCGGCCTCGGCCGACGCGTCGTCCGTGACGCGCCAGTAGCCCTGCGGCGGCTGGTGGTGGCCGAAGAGCGGCGGGTCGGAGAAATCCACGACGAGGTCGAAGACGGCCGCAGCGGCGCCCGGCAGCCCGCGGCCCGGCGCCTCGCGAACGACCGCGAGGTCGGCGAGCGTCGCGGAGAAGTTGCCGAGATATCCCTTGAGCGAGGCGACCTTGCCGCCCCAGATGGGGAACGCGGAATCCCCGAGGTCCGCGCCGGCGAGCGCGGCGGCCTGGGCGGAAGGGCGCGAGGTGAGGAGCAGCGTGACGGGCAGCGACGCGGCGAGCCGCACGGCGGCGGCGACCGCGCGCCCGTCTCCGCCGACCACGAGCGCGTTGCCCTTCGAGGCGTAGGCGACGCTGGGGAGCGGGAGGTCGCCGGGAAGGGCCGCGAGGGCGGCGAGCGCGCGCAGCTTCGGTTCGCAGTCGACGGCACGGGAAGTCCATCCCCGGGCTTCGAGGTCGCCCGGGCTGCCGACAGGGGCGCCCTGCGCGCCGCGCGCCCTGTCGATCACGGTCATATCCGCGTGGTCTTCCTGCGTCATCCGTTGTCCGCCGGCCACCGGCAGTGGCGCCCGCCGGTGCTCCTCAATCGATGCCCCAGTCGCCGGGAGAATGTCGCCGCGGGAGGCGGCGATTTCCTCTCCTTCGAAATATGCACCGGAGTGTACAACAGAAGTGCGAGGCCGGCGTTGACCTCAAGTACCCGATTCCCCTCCTTCCGGTGGGGGAATGGCGCCCTCCGGCGCCGGGGCGGGCGCCTCGGGCCCGGCGGGGGCGGCGGGGGCCGGGTCCGCGCCCTCCGCGGCGGCCTTCGCCGCCTCCGTCTCGCCGGCGCGCGCGGCCGCCTCCTCCGCCGCGCGCCGCTCGGCCTCCTCGCGGTCGCGCCCCGCGCGGTCGCCGAGGTGGGAGAGCTGCTCGAGCTTCTCCAGCCACCCCGCCGGGAGGGGATCGGGCTTCGAGTAGTCGTCCACGTAGACATCCATCATGTCCATCGTGTTGAAGTGCGGGTCGGCGAAGAGGGCCTTGAGCGCCTTGCTTCGCGTCTCGCCGTCCACCTCGGGCTTCATGAAAGGCGCGAAGTCCGATTCGGGGGTGAGGGACTCCACGGGGGGAAGGGGCGCGGGCTCGGCTGGCGCCGCATCGGCCCCGGCCGGCACGGGGGCGGGGGCGGAGACCACCGGCGCAGCTACGGCGGGCGCGGCGGCCGGCGCCTCGGCGGGCTTCGCGCGGGCCTCGGTCTTGCGGCGCGACCAGCGCGCGAGGAAGTTGTCGTCCTGCGCCACCGTCAATCCCGCGCGCGCAGGCGGCCTTCCTTGCCCTTGAAGGACTTCGGCCGGATGCGCTCCTTCGGCTCGGGGCGGTAGTTGGCCTCGACCCACGCGCCGATCCAGGCCGCGAACTCGAGGTCGATCTCCGCCTTGTCCACGCGCTCGCCGCCGTCCATCCACCGCGCGGCCTCGTTGTAGGAGACCGTCACCTGGAAGGGGTACGGTTCCCCGCCCTCCTCGTCGGTGCGCACGGACACGAACGCGCACGGCGCGTCACTCGACATGTTGAGGTAATAGCCCTCGGCCTCGTCGCGGAAGAGCGTCACCGCGAGCCCGGGGAAGAGCTTGCGCAGCAGCCCTTCGCGCTCGACGAGCAAGCGCGGCTCGCCGCCCGGGTCCGCGATCACGCTCGCCGCCTGCCACTGGTGCGTGGCCCAGCGGCTCTCGACCGGCGTGCGCTCGAGGACGACGGCCACCTTGCGGGTCGGTCTTTCGCTCATGCCGCGACTATAGCCGAATCGCCCCGACCCCTGGGCGCGTGGGGGCTCTCGCGGCGCCTGCGTGCTATCCTCGGAGCCCCTCGCGGAATGCCCGTCCCGATGCCCAAGCCCGTCATTCCCGTCGCGGTCGCCCAGCCCCGCCTCGCCATCCCGCCGCTCGCGCGCGAGCCCGGCGCGGGGCCGCTCGCCGACGCGCGCGGCCGGGGGCTACGCGACCTGCGCATCTCGGTGACGGACCGCTGCAACTTCCGCTGCACCTATTGCATGCCGCGCGAGGTGTTCGGCCCGGACTACCCGTTCCTGCCCCACGCCGAGCTGCTGAGCTTCGAGGAGATCGTGCGCGTGGCGCGCGCGTTCCACGGCCACGGCATCGCCAAGATCCGGCTCACCGGCGGCGAGCCGCTGCTGCGCCGCGGCGTCGAGGAGCTGGTGGCGATGCTGCACGAGGCGATGCCGGCGGTGGACCTCACGCTCACCACCAACGGCTCGGCCCTCAAGCAGAAGGCGCGCGCGCTGCGCGCCGCGGGGCTCCGCCGCGTCACCGTCTCGCTCGACTCGCTGGACGACGCCACCTTCCGCGCCATGAACGACGCCGACTTCCCGGTGGCGAAGGTGCTGGAGTCGATCGACGCCGCGGCCGCCGAGGGCTTCGCGCCGGTGAAGGTGAACATGGTCGTGCGCCGCGGCACCAACGACCACGAGGTGGTCGCGATGGCCGAGCGCTTCCGCGGCACCGGGCACATCGTGCGCTTCATCGAGTTCATGGACGTGGGCTCCACCAACGGCTGGCGCATGGACGACGTCGTGCCGAGCGCGGAGGTGGTTCGGCGCATCGGCGAGCGCTTCCCGTGCGTGCCGGTGAACCCCCGCCACCACGGCGAGGTCGCCAAGCGCTGGCGGTACGAGGACGGGGCGGGCGAGTTCGGCATCATCTCCAGCGTGACGGAGGCGTTCTGCTCCACCTGCAACCGCGCGCGGCTCTCCACCGACGGGTCGGTTTACACCTGCCTCTTCGCCGACCGCGGCTACGACCTCAAGGCGATCCTGCGCGGCGGCGGCACGGACGAGGACCTCTCGCGCGCCATCGCCGCGATCTGGCAGGGCCGCGAGGACCGCTACTCGGAGATCCGCACCGCCGAGACGGCCCGCGCGCGCAAGGTCGAGATGTCCTTCATCGGCGGCTGAACCCCGTGCAGCCGCCCCGCCACCGCCCCCGCCTCACGCAGGCCGCCCGCCCGGCCACCTTCGTCGTGGACGCGCACGACGAGACCGGCGCGCACAAGCCCACGCCGATCGCCGGCGAGCACCCCCTCACGCTCTACGTCGACAAGCGCGAGGTGCTCACGATGATGACGCTGGGCGCCGCCCCCGAGGCGCTCGCCATCGGGTTCCTGCGCAACCAGCGGCTGGTCGCGTCGATCGAGGAGATCGAGAGCGTGCACGTCGACTGGGACGTGAACGCCGTCGCCGTGAAGACGCGCTCCGGCCTCGCGGACCTCGAGGCGCGCACCAGCAAGCGCACGGCGACCACGGGCTGCGGCCAGGGCACCGTCTTCGGCGACCTCATGGAGGACATCGAGTCCATCCGCCTGCCCGCGGGCGCGCGGCTGGAGGAGGAGACGCTCTTCGGCCTGCTCAACAGCGTCCGCCTGCACGAGTCCATCTACAAGGAGGCGGGCGCCGTGCACGGCTGCGCGCTCGCGAAGGGAGCCGAGATCCTCGTGTTCGTCGAGGACGTGGGCCGGCACAACGCCGTGGACGCCATCGCCGGCTGGATGTGGCTCGAGGGCGTGGACGGCGCCGACAAGGTCTTCTACACCACGGGGCGACTCACCTCCGAGATGGTGATCAAGGCCGCGCAGATGGGCATCCCCTTCCTCGTGTCGCGCTCGGGCCTCACCAAGATGGGCCACGAGATCGCGCGCACGGTGGGCATCACGCTCATCGGCCGCGCCGTGAACCGGCGCTACCTCGTCTTCACGGGCGCGGAGCGCCTCGTTCGCGCGCCGGCGCCGGCGCCGGCGAAGGCCTGAGGCCGTGGCCGAGCCCGCCCCCGGGACCGCCCTCGCGCGCTGCCACTGCGGCGGCGTCGAGCTCGAGGCGGCCTTCCCCTCGCGCTTCTGCGCGCACTGCTATTGCTGGAGCTGCCGCGCGAGCCACGCCGCCGGCGTGGTCACCTGGATCGGCTTCCGGCGCGAGCAGGTTCGCTACACGAAGGGCGAATCGCTGCTCGTCGCCTACGAATCCTCCCCCGGCACGGTGCGGCGCTTCTGCGGCCGATGCGGCACGCGCTTCACCTTCGAGTCCTCCCACGGCCGCTGGGCGGAGGAGGTGCACCTGCCGCTCGCGCTCTTCGTGACGCCCGTGGACCGCGAGCCCTCCGCCAACTCCTTTCCGGCCGAGCGGCCGGCGTGGGCCCCGTTCCACGCGTTCCCCGAATGATCGCGGTGACCGGCCTCGTGCTCGCCGGCGGCCAGGGAAGCCGCATGGGCGGCGTCGACAAGGGGCTCGCCCCCTTCCGCGGCAAGCCGATGGTCGCGCACGCGATCGAGCGCCTGGCACCGCAGGTCGACGAGGTCCTCGTGAATGCCAACCGCAACCCCGAGGCCTATGCGCGCTTCGGCCACCGCGTCGTCGCCGACGAGATCCCCGGCTTCGCGGGCCCGCTGGCGGGCTTCGAGCGGGGGCTCGCCCACGCGCGCGGGCAACTCGTCGCCACCGTGCCCTGCGACTCGCCCTTCCTGCCGGCCGACCTCGTGGCGCGGCTGCGCGTCGCGCTCGAGCGAGAAGGCGCGCAGCTCGCCGTGGCGAGGACGGGCGACCAGCCCCACCCCGTCTTCTGCCTCATGCGCCGCGAGGTGCACGCCTCGCTCGCGGCCTTCCTCGCCTCCGGCCAGCGGAAGATCGACAAGTGGTACGCCTCGCTCGCCGTGGTGGAGGTCGCCTTCGACGACGAGGCCGACGCCTTCGCCAACATCAACACCCGCGACGAGCTCGCGGGACTCGAGAAGCCGACATGACCAAGCCGACCATCGCCGAGGCCTCCTGCGCCGACGACTACGACCCGAACTCGATGCCCGTGGACAAGGCCCGCGCCTTCATCCACCGCTTCCTCGAGCCGCTCACCGCCACGCTGCGCGTGCCGGTGCGCACGGCGCTGGGGCGCGTGCTCGCCGAGGACGTGGTCTCGCCCGTGGACGTGCCCTCGCACCGCAACTCCGCCATGGACGGGTGGGCGTTGCGCGCGGCCGACCTCGCGCCCGGCGGGGAGAGCACGCTCGAGGAGGTCGGCGCCTCCTTCGCCGGCCGCCCGTTCGCGGGAAAGGTGGGCCCCGGCCAGTGCGTGCGCATCATGACGGGCGGGGTCGTGCCCGAGGGCGCCGACACCGTCGTCATGCAGGAGCGCGCGAAGGCCGAGGGCCGGCGCGTCACCTTCGCGCCCGGCCAGAAGGCGGGGCAGAACGTGCGCGAGGCGGGCGAGGACCTGCAGCGCGGCGCGGTCGCGCTCGCCAGGGGCCGCCTGGTGCGCCCGGCCGAGCTGGGGCTCCTCGCCTCGCTGGGCGTGGGCGAGGTGGCGGTGTACCGCCCGCTGCGCGTGGCGTTCTTCTCCACCGGCGACGAACTCAAGTCCATCGGCACGCCGCTGGGCGAGGGCGAGATCTACGACTCCAACCGCTACACGATCCACGGCATGCTCGCGCGGCTGGGGTGCGAGGTGCTCGACATGGGCGTGGTGCGCGACGACCCGGCGCTCCTCGAGCGCGCCTTCCGCGAGGCCGCCGCCAGCGCCGACGTGGTGATCACGAGCGGCGGCGTCTCGGTCGGCGAGGCCGACTTCGTGAAGGACCTCATGGGGAAGCTCGGCGAGGTGGTCTTCTGGAAGATCGCCATGAAGCCGGGCCGCCCGCTCGCCTACGGCCGCATCGGCGGCGCCCACTTCTTCGGGCTTCCCGGCAACCCCGTGTCGGTGATGGTGACCTTCTACCAGTTCGTGCGCGAGGCGCTGCTGCGGCTGATGGGCCAGGACCCGGTGCCGCCCTTCCCCACCTTCCCCGCCACCTGCACGGCGAGGCTCAGGAAGGCGCCGGGACGCACCGAGTTCCAGCGCGGCATCCTCTCGCGCGGCGCGGACGGCGGCTGGACGGTCGCGCCCACCGGCGAGCAGGGCTCGGGCATCCTCAAGTCGATGAGCGAGGCCAACTGCTTCATCGTCCTCGGCGAGGCCGTCGGCAACGTGGAGCCCGGCACCGTGGTCGAGGTGCAGTTCCTCGAGGGCCTCGTCTAGCGCCGCTTTCCCCTGCCGTTCCACCCTCGCGCGCGCGGCCCCTTGACGGCTGACCGCGGGTCAGTTAGCGTCGCAACCCAACTGACCCGGAGTCATTACATGGCCGTGCCGAAACGCCCCGCCCGGAGCCGGGCGGTCGCCGAGGGCGACAAGGAGGAGCGCCGCAACGCGCTGCTGGACGCCGCCGAGGCCCTCTTCCTCGCCCAGCCCGGCCGGATGGCGAGCGTGGCCGAGGTCGCGCAGGCCGCGGGCGTGGCCAAGGGCACCGTCTACCTCTACTTCCCGAGCAAGGAAGAGATGCTGCTCGCGCTGCACGAGCGGCACACGGCGCACTACTTCGCCGCCCTCATGAAGGTGCTCGCCGGCCGCCGCGCGGGCTTCGACGAGATCTGGGCCGCCACGCGCGCGAACCTCGTGCGCCTGCCGGGCTACCTGCCCCTGACCAGCCGCTGCTTCGGCCTCATGGACCGCGACATCCCGGCCGAGTCGGCCATCGCCTTCAAGGTGCGCGTGGGCCGGCTGCTGGCCGAGGCCGGCGCGGCGCTGGAGCGCCACTTCCCGGCGCTCGGCACGGGCGGGGGCGTCACGCTCCTGCAGCACAGCTACGGCCTCATCGTGGGCCTGTGGCAGCTCATGCACCCCAACGAGCGCCTCGGCACCGCCATGGAGCGCGCCGAGCTCGCCATGTTCAAGCGCGACTACGAGCGCGAGCTGGAGCGCGCCCTGCGCTCGCTCTGGGCCGGGACGATGGGCGCCCCGGCCGCGCCAGGGAGGAAACGCCGATGAAGCGCACCGCCATGCTCCTCGCCATCGCCGCGGCGCTATCCGGCTGCGGCAACGGGAAGGAGGCCGTCGAGCCCGTCCGCCCGGTGCTCACCGTCACCGTGGCGCCCGGCGCCGCCGCCACGCACGAGACCTGGGCCGGCGAGATCCGCGCGCGCGTGGAATCCGACCTCGCCTTCCGCATCGGCGGCAAGCTCGCGGCGCGCCTCGTCGACGCCGGCGCCCGCGTGCGCAAGGGCCACGCGCTCGCGCGTCTCGACCCCGAGGACGCGGCCCTCGCCGCGCAGGCCGCCCGCGCGCAATTCGCTTCCGCGCAGACCGAGCACGCGCTCGCCAAGGCGGAGCTCGAGCGCGCCCGCGACCTGCTCGCCCGCCGCTTCATCAGCGCCTCCGCGTTCGACGCACGCCAGGCCGCCTTCGACGCGGCCGCCGCCCGGCTGGAGCAGGCGCGCGCGCAGGCCGAGCTGTCGGCCAACCAGGCGGAATACGCGACGCTCGCCGCCGACGGCGACGGCGTGGTGGTCTCCGTCGCCGCCGAGCCCGGGCAGGTGCTCGCGGCCGGCCAGCCGGTGCTGCGGCTCGCGCGCGACGGCGAGCTGGAGGCCGTGATCACCGTGCCCGAGGGGCAAGTCTCGCGCCTGAAGCCCGGCCAGCCCGTCGCCGTGTTCCTGTGGGCCGACCCCGGCCGGCGCGTCCCGGGCCGCGTGCGCGAGATCGCCGGCGGGGCCGACGCCGTCACGCGCACCTTCGCCGTCCGCGTGGCCCTGCCCGCGCCGCCCCCGGGCGCGCGCGTGGGCATGAGCGCGACCGTCGCCGCCGCGCCCGCGGCGGACGCGGGCCTCGTGCTGCTGCCGCTCACGGCGCTGCTGCGCGACGGCGACTCGGCCGCCGTCTGGGTGGTCGACACCAAGGCCGCGCGCGTGGCCAAGCGCCCGGTGACCGTGGGGCAGTACCGCGAGGACGGCGCCACCATCGTCGCCGGGCTCGCCGCCGGCGAGACCGTCGTCGCCGCCGGCGTGCACAAGCTGCGCGAGGGCCAGGCCGTGCGGCTGCCCGCCGCGGCGCGCTGAGCGCCCGCCATGGTCCACCGCTTCAACCTCTCGGAATGGGCGCTCGCGCACCAGTCGCTGGTGCTCTACTTCATGATCGTGCTCGCGATCGTGGGCGTGGGCTCCTACGGGCGGCTGGGGCAGGCCGAAGACCCGGACTTCACCTTCAAGCTGATGGTGGTGCGCACGCAGTGGCCCGGGGCGTCGGCCGGCGAGGTCGAGCGCCAGCTCACCGACCGCATCGAGAAGAAGCTGCAGGAGACGCCGCGCCTGGACCACCTGAGGAGCTACTCCAAGCCCGGGGAGTCCGTGGTCTTCGTCTTCGTGAAGGATTCCTCCCGCCCCGACGAGATCCGCGACACCTGGTACCAGGTGAGGAAGAAGGTGGGCGACATCCGCGCGCAGCTCCCGGCCGGCATCCAGGGGCCCTTCTTCAACGACGAGTTCGGCGACACCTTCGGCAACATCTACGCGCTCACCGGCGACGGCTTCGGCTACGCGCAGCTCAAGGAGGCCGCCGACCGCATCCGCGCCGACCTCCTGCGCGTGAAGGACGTGGCCAAGGTGGAGCTGGTCGGCGAGCAGGACGAGAAGATCTTCGTCGAGGTCGCCAACGCCAAGCTCGCGACGCTCGGCGTGGAGCCGGCCGTGGTCTTCGCCGCGCTCGCCCAGCAGAACGCCGTGGCCGCCGCCGGCAGCTTCGAGACCGCCACCGACCGCATCCACCTGCGCGTGAGCGGCGCCCTCGATTCCGTCGAGAGCGTGAGGAACGTCCCGGTGCGCGCGGGCGGCCGCACCTTCCGCGTCGGCGACGTGGCCACGGTCACGCGCGGCTACGCCGATCCCCCGCAGCCGAAGATGCGCTTCATGGGCCGCGACGCCCTCGGGATCGCCGTCTCGATGGTGCCGCGCGGCGACATCATCGCCCTGGGCCACGCGCTGGACGGCGAGGTCGCGCGGCTGCGCGCCGAGCTCCCGGTGGGCCTCGAGCTCGACCGCGTGAACGACCAGCCGGGCGCCGTGAAACGCTCGGTCGGCGAGTTCACGCGCGCGCTCACCGAGGCCGTGGCGATCGTGCTCGGGGTGAGCTTCCTGTCGCTGGGGCTTCGCACCGGGTTCATCGTCGCGCTCTCGATCCCGCTCACCTTCGCCGTGACCTTCCTCTTCATGCACCAGGCGGGGATCGACCTTCACAAGGTCTCGCTGGGCGCGCTCATCATCGCGCTGGGGCTGCTCGTGGACGACGCCATCATCTCGGTGGAGATGATGGTGGTGAAGATGGAGCAGGGCTGGGAGCGCGTGCGCGCGGCGAGCTTCGCCTACACCTCGACCGCGATGCCCATGCTCACGGGCACGCTGGTCACGGCCGCCGGGTTCCTGCCCATCGGCCTCGCGCGCTCGTCCACGGGCGAGTACACCTTCGCGATGTTCGCCGTCACCACGATCGCCCTCCTCGTGTCCTGGGTGGTGTCGGTCCTCTTCGTGCCGTACCTCGGCTACAGGCTGCTGCCCGACTTCCACCGCGCCGGGCACCCCGTGGACGAGGGCGCCGCCTGGCGCAAGCCCTTCTACGTGCGCTTCCGGCGCCTGGTGCACTGGAGCGTCGCGCACCGCTGGACGGTGATCGGCACGACGCTCGCGGCCTTCGTGCTCTCCGTCTTCGCCTTCCGCTTCGTGCAGCAGCAGTTCTTCCCGCCGGCCAACCGCCCGGAGCTCATCGTCGACCTGCGGCTCGCCGAGGGCTCGTCGCTGGCGGCCACCCAGGCGCAGGTGGCCAAGCTCGAGCGCCTGCTCATGACGGAGCCGGCGCTGCGCGACAACATCGACAACTTCGTGAGCTACGTGGGCAGCGGCAGCCCGCGCTTCTTCCTGCCGCTGGACCAGCAGCTCGTCAACGCGAACTTCGGCCAGTTCGTCGTGAACACGAAGGACAACGAGGCGCGCGAGGTGGTGCGCTCGCGCCTGCACGAGATCTTCGACGCCGGCTTTCCCGAGCTGCGCGGGCGCGTGACGCGGCTGGAGAACGGCCCGCCCGTGGGCTTCCCGGTGCAGTTCCGCGTGGTGGGCGAGGACAAGGCGGTGATCCGCGCGTTCGCGAACGAGGTGGCCTCCGCCATGCGCGCCAACCGCCACACGCGCGACGTGAACGTCGACTGGGAGGAGGCGAGCCGCGTGATCCGCCTCGTGGTCGACCAGGACCGCGCCCGAGCGCTGGGCATCTCCACGCAGGAGCTGGCGCAGTTCGTGGGCACCGTGGTCTCCGGGCAGGCCGTCACCGCCTGGCGCGAGCGCGACAAGCAGGTCGACGTGGTGGTGCGCGGAGACGCCGCCGAGCGGCGCATGGTGGGGCTCCTCAAGGACCTCGCCATCCCCGTCGGGCGCGGCCGCACCGTGCCGCTCGCGCAGGTGGCGCGCCTCGAGCACGGCTTCGAGCAGGGCATCTACTGGCGCCGCGACCGCACCCCCGTGATCACGGTCCGCTCCGACATCGCCGACGGCATGCAGGCGCCGGCCGTGAGCGCGCAGGTGAACGCGGCGCTCGAGCCGGTGCGCGCGCGGCTGCCCTTCGGCTACCGCATCGAGATGGGCGGCGCCGTCGAGGACTCCGGCAAGGGCCAGCGCTCGATCGCGGCCGTGGCGCCGGTGATGGTGCTGGTGATGCTCACCGTCCTGATGCTCCAGCTGCAGAACTTCGCGCGCCTGGCGATGGTGGTGCTCACCGCGCCCCTTGGCCTCATCGGGGTCACGGCCGCCCTCCTCGTCTCGCGCATGCCCTTCGGGTTCGTGGCGATGCTGGGCACGATCGCCCTCGCCGGCATGATCATGAGGAACTCCGTGATCCTCGTCGACCAGATCGACCGCGACATCCGCGAGGGGAGCGAGCCCTGGGAGGCCATCGTGGACGCGACCGTGCGCCGCTTCCGCCCCATCATGCTCACGGCGGCGGCGGCCGTCCTCGCCATGATCCCGCTCACGCGCAGCGCCTTCTACGGGCCGATGGCGGTCGCGATCATGGGCGGGCTCCTCGTGGCGACCGTCCTCACGCTCGTTTTCCTGCCCGCCCTCTACGCGGCCTGGTTCCGCGTGAAGCCGGCGGCGGCCTGAGGCCCGCGGCGGGTCAGTCCTTCGTGCGGACGAGCACCGCTTCGATCGCCTCGAGCGGCACGACGGCGTCGAAGAACTCGCGGCCGGCCACGGCCGAGACCTGCACCAGCTTGCCCGTCACCTGGGCGATGGTGCCGGTGATCTCCTGGCCCGAGCGCAGCCTGAGGCTCGCGCGCTTGCCCTTCTGCGCCGCCAGCACGCTCTCGACCGAGTCCGCCGGCTGCACCTTCAGCTCCGCCGCGCCCGCCCCGGGTGCCAGCCCGATCGCCACCGCCATCGCCACGCCTGCCACG
>Ga0209476_10002138_pt1 | contig 13226 bp, 10 predicted proteins | sample KloWWTrecipitate_FD_187179 | JGI IMG/M metagenome (GOLD analysis project Ga0209476, IMG submission 187179) | Active sludge microbial communities from Klosterneuburg, Austria, studying microevolution and ecology of nitrifiers - Klosterneuburg... | ecosystem: Engineered > WWTP > Aerobic digester... | reverse complement strand
CCGGCTCGCCGTCGCGAAGCGGAACGATCCCGTCGAACCAGCGCATCGCCCAGCCATCGCCGTCGCGCACCCAGTTGCGCGGCTGCGCGGCGCCGGTTTCGCCGCGCCATCGGCGGCCGTCGGGCGCCCAGAACTCGTCGCGCCGGTAGCCCCCGTCCTCGATGAAGTCGCGGAACTCGCCGTTCGACACCGGGCGCGACGCCAACGCGAACGGCGCGACCCGGACCGGGTGCGCCCACTTCTCGTTGTCGAAGGCGTGCTCGCCGTCGTCCCGGGCCGCGCCCTGCAGGAACTCGCCACCGGCGAAGGCCACGTCGCGGGATGGCTCCGCCTGCGTCTCGGGCAATGGCGCATGCGGCCGCCGGGGCGCGGGCAGCCCAAGCGTCTGCAGCGTCATCAGGAGCGCCTCCCCGTGCATGTCCTCGTGGAAGAGCGCGAGCCGGAACCGGTGCCGGTCGTCCTCGCGGCTTGCCGCGAGCTCGTCGAGCGTGTCGGCGAGCGCCTCCTCGAGGTACGCGAACAGCCGCGCGTGCGATGGGTACTCGAGCGTCCACCGCGCATCGTGCGCCACGGTGCGCGAGTCGTAGAGCGCGTCGGCCCCGGCGAGCCGCGAGGCAACCCGCGAGCCGGAGGGATCCCCCGGCCGCCAGCGCCGGCAGAAGAACTCCTGGAAGAACGCGATGTGGCCGAGTTCCCACGCGGGCGGGTTCACGATGGGAAGCAGCGGCACCTGCCACTGCGCGCCCTCGAGGTGGCCGTACATCGAAAGCGTATACTCGCGGCTCTCCCGCAGGGCCGCCGCGAGCTCGTCGATTCCGTTCAGCATGGTGACCAATTCCCGTTCCCGTCCGGTCGCCTTCATCGTGACGCCCGGCACGCGAGAGGCCAACAACGGCAACTGGCGCACCGCCCGGCGCTGGGCCGGCTTCCTCGCCGGGATCGCGAAGCCGATTGTACAGAGCGAATGGCGCGGGGAGCCCGCCGACGTCGCCATCGCGCTCCACGCGAAGCGCAGCGCCGCCTCGGTCGCGAGGCTTCGCGACGAGGCGCCCGGGGTGCCGCTCGTCCTGGTTCTCTCCGGGACGGACCTCTACCGCGACCTGCCTCGATCGCCCGACGCCGCGCGATCGCTGGCCCTCGCGGACCGCATCGTGGCCCTGCAGGCGGACGCGCTGGCGCACGTCCCGGCCGAGCACCTCGGCAAGTGCGAGGTCATCTACCAGTCCTCGACCCGGCTCGCCGCCGCTCGCAAGCGCGGCGGCCGCCTCGACTGCGTGGCGGTCGGGCACCTGCGCGAGGAAAAGGACCCGCGGACCCTGTGGCGCGCCCTCGGCCTGCTCGATCCGCGGCTACCCGTCCGCCTTCGCCACATCGGCGCGCCACTCGATCCGGCACTTGGGAGGCAGGCGCAGGCCCTCGCCGCGCGCGACCCGCGGTTCCGGTGGAGCGGCGCCCTGCCCCACGGCCTCGCGCGGTGCGCGATCCGCGACGCGCACCTCCTCGTCCACCCCTCGGTCATGGAAGGCGGAGCCAACGTGATCGTGGAAGCGATCACGGCGGGCACGCCCGTCGTGGCCAGCCGCGTGTCCGGCAACGTGGGCATGCTCGGCGGCAACTACCCGGGATACTTCGAGGTCGGCGACTCGGACGGGCTGGCGAGCCTGCTGGCCCGCGTCGCGGACGATCCGGAGGCGCTTCGCGGGCTGCGGCGCGCGTGCGAGGCGCGCCGCCCCCTCTTCACGCCGGCGCGCGAGCGCTATGCCCTTCGCCGGCTCGTGCTCGGCCTGCTGGGCGCCCGCAGGCGCTAGAATTCCGCAAACGCCACCTTCCAGGAGCACCACCCGATGGACATGCAGGTCCGACTCACCCAGTTCAGCCACGGCGGCGGATGCGGCTGCAAGATCGCCCCGGGCGTCCTCGAGCAGATCCTCTCGAAATCGGCCCCGGGGATCGTGCCGAAGGAACTCCTCGTGGGCATCGAGACGGCGGACGACGCCGCCGTCTACCAGGTCAACGAGACGCAGGCCATCGTCGCGACGACCGACTTCTTCATGCCGATCGTGGACGACCCGTTCGACTTCGGGGCGATCGCCGCCACCAACGCCATCTCGGACGTCTACGCGATGGGCGGCCAGCCGCTCTTCGCGCTGGCGCTCGTGGGCATGCCGGTGAACCAGTTGCCGCTGGAAGTGATCCGCCGCATCCTCGAGGGCGGCGAGTCCGTTTGCGCCCGCGCGGGCATTCCGGTCGCCGGCGGCCACACGATCGATTCCGTGGAGCCCATCTACGGGCTCGTGGCCATCGGCCTCGTCGACCCGAGGAACCTCAAGCGCAACGCCGGCGCGAAGCCCGGCGACCAGCTGGTGCTGGGCAAGCCCCTCGGCGTCGGCATCTACAGCGCCGCGCTCAAGACCGGCAAGCTCGGCAAGGAAGGCTACGCGGCGATGATCGAGAGCACCACGAAGCTCAACACCCCCGGGCCGAAGCTGGGCCGCCTGCCGGGCGTCCACGCGCTCACCGACGTCACCGGCTTCGGCCTGCTGGGCCACCTCCTGGAGATCTGCAAGGGCTCCGGCGTGGCCGCCCGTCTCGACTGGGACGCGCTGCCCGTGCTCCCCGGCGCGCTGGACCTCGCCCGCGAGGGCTTCACGACCGGCGCCTCCAAGCGCAATTTCGCCGGCTACGGCGACAAGGTCTCGCTTGCGGCCTCGATCGACGAGGCGGGCAAGGCGCTGCTCACCGATCCGCAGACGAGCGGCGGGCTGCTCGTGGCCTGCCGCCCGGACACCGTGGCCGACGTGATGGGCATCTTCTCGGACGAGGGGTTCGGGCGGGCGGCGGTGGTGGGCGAGATCGTCGCGGGCGATCCCGGGGTTCGCGTCGGCTGACGCGCGGGCGCGCCGCTCAGGCGGCGTGGAACACGCTGTAGGCCACGTCCGGCGCATCCCAGCGCCGGATCGCGGCGAAGCCCGCGTCGCGCAGGATCGCCTCGAATTCCGCCGGCGCGTACTTGTACGAATTCTCCGTGTGGATGCGCTCGCCCCGGCGGAAGAGGCGTTCCCGCCCGTCGACCCGCACGGCCTGGTCGCGCAGGCTCTCGAGGTGCATCTCGATCCGCCCCTCGGCCTCGTTGTAGAACCCCACGTGGGCGAAGGCGCCGGCATCGAACGCGAGGCCGAACCGCTCGTTCAGGTGGCGAAGCGCGTTGCGGTTGAACGCCGCCGTGACGCCCAGCGCGTCGTCGTAGGCGGCGTCGAGAACGGCCTTCGGCTTCTTGCCGTCCACGCCGATGAGGAGCGAGCTGCCCGGATGCGACGCGCAGTAGCCCTGGATGCGCGCGAGGAAGACGCGCGCCTCGTCCGGCGTGAAGTTGCCGATGCTCGAGCCGGGGTAGAAGAAGAGCGCGGGCGCATCCGCGAGGACGCCGTCGAGTTCCAGCGCCCGCGAGAAGTCGGTGGCCAAGCCGACCAGCTCCAGGCCCGGGAAGTCCGCGGCCATCTTCTCCAGGGCGGCCGCGATCTCCTGCACGGCGATGTCGACCGCCACGTAGCGCGCGGGCGCGAGGAAAGGCAGCCAGCCCTTGGCCTTGCAGCAGTCGCCCGCCCCCAGGTCGACGAACTGCCGGCCTGCGCCGATCGCCGAGGCGATCTCGGCCCGCCGCGCCTGGAAGAGCGCGACCTCGGTGCGCGTGGGGTAGTACTCGGGCAGCCTGCAGATGGCGCCGTAGAGCGCGCAGCCGACCTCGTCGTAGAAGTACTTGGGCGAGATCGAAGCCGGCTCGCGCAGGAGCCTCGCCATCACGTCGCGGCGCTCGGCGTCGGGATCGAGGGCAAGCCGGTCGATGAGGAGCGGGCCGTCCATCCGGTTCACCTCGCCGCCGTCACCGGCCGCTCGCGCGGCAGGAGCGGCACGATGGCCGCCTCGAGCGCGGGCCCCGTGTCCAGCTCGCCCACGGCGTAGAGGCGGATGCGGCCCGACGCGTCCACCACGAACGTCGTCGGCAGCGCCCGCACCTGCCAGGCCTTGGCCACCGCCTTGTCCCGGTCGAGGACGACGGCAAGGTCGAGGCCCGCGCGGTCGACGAACGCCGAGACGCGCGCCGGCATCTCGCCCTGGTTCACGGCCAGCACCTCGAAGCCGCGCGCGGCGAGCCTGGCCCGCAGCCGCGCGAGGGCGGGCATTTCCTCGACGCAGGGCGCGCACCAGGTGGCCCAGAAGTTCACCAGCACCACCTTGCCCCGAAGCGAGGCGAGATCGACCGCCTCACCGGAGGGCTTGCGCAGCACGAGCGGGGGCGTGTCCCCCCGCGTCCACGGAACGAGCGTCTCGGCCGCGCCTGCGCCCGCGGCGGCGAGCGAGGCCGCCACCGCGAGCCCGCGGGCCCAGGCGATCACCTGACGCATGCGACTGCCCCTACCGGCACCGGCCTTCAGATCTCGCGCGCCGTGATCTGGTACTTGAAATTGTCCGGGTCGAGGCAATCGAGGCGCCCTTCGCCGGTCTCGCACTGCGGATACATGAGGAACGCCACCTTGCCCTTCGTCGCGCCGGGCAGGTCCACGTCGTGCGCGAAGTTGTAGGCGAGCCAGTTCATCTCCCACGAGCCGAACAGCCGCTCGCGCGCCTTCACCACCTTCTCGTCGCCCATCGGCAGGTTCCCCGGCGGCTCCTCGAGGATGACCTTGCGCACGTCGGCCGGGTCGACGGGCACCCAGCCGTGGCCGGTCAGGAACACCTCGGCACGGCAGTGCTGCGCCTTCGTGATGTTCTCCGTGCCCGCGCCGAGGCTCTTGTAGCCGTGGGCCGATTTCGCCACGCGGATGCCGTAGACGTCGCGCGCCGGCAGGCCAGCGGCCCGGGCGAGCCCCACGTACAGGGCGTTCAGGTCGGCGCACTTGCCGCTCAGGTTCCCCGACTCCAGCATGTACTTGATGTCGCCCGTGCCGCAGCCGCGCGTCCTGGGGTTGCGCGACGTGCTCTCGCAGATCCAGTCGTAGATGGCGCGGGCCTTGGCGACGTCGTCCCTCGCGCCTTTCGTGATGTCCATCGCCGTCTTCCGCACGATCCCGTCCGTCGGCAGGTACTCGGTGGCCTCGAGGTAGCGCGCGAGCTCGGCCCGGTCACCCCGGACGGTGCCCGGCCGGGACAGGTCCACCGCGATGTCGCGCGTGGCGAAGCGGCTCACCATCGTGAGGACCGGCCTTGCGCCTTCCTCCCACTGCGCCCAGACGACGCCGAGGCCCCAGGCCGGGTCGGACATCGCCCTGCCCTCCCCGCCCTCGGCGCGGAAGGTGCTGCCGAGCGATTTCTGGTAGGGCGTGTCGACGGTGAGCGGCGTCGGCAGCCAGACGCGCGTGCGGCCCGCGGGCTGCAGGACCTCGACACGCGTGGTCACCTCGAAGGTGCGCCAGCGGTCGGCGGGAGACTGCGCGAAAGCGTTCGTGACGGCGGCGGGAAGGACGAGGCCCGAGGTGGACAGGCCGGCGAGGCGGAGAAAGTCGCGACGATGCATGAGGGTTCCTTTCTCAGAAGAGGGGACGGGGCGCGACGGCCCGGCGGATTCCACCTTCGCCGCAGGCGAGCGGGGCGGTCTGGAGCGAACGCTTGGTGCGACAAGGGCTGGGATCGACCATGGGAACTCCGGGCTTTGCGGCGGCGGGTGCGCCGGGTCGGATAAAATAACGCGTTTTGCACTCCTTCGCGCGGCGCCAAGACCCTGCGAACCGTACGGACTTCCCATGACCGCCTCCCCCTCCTCCCCCGCCGCGACGCTCTCGCTCGCCTTCGGTTTCCGCTTCGAGGACCTGTACGACCGCGAGGGCCTCGCCCGACTCGACGCGAGGTTCCTCGATGCCCTCGCCAGGGCGGATGCGGGCCTGCGCGACCGGCTCGTCGCGGCCCGCGCGGCGCCCGAGTCGCTCGCGCAGAAGGAGGAAGCGGAGCTGCTGCTCGCGGTGGCGCCCGTGCTGGACGACTTCGTGGCGGAGCTCTTCGGCATCGGCGCCGATCTCGACCGGCTCGTCGCCGCGCACACCGAGACCGAGCCGCTGTTCCGCGTGAAGCGCAAGTTCGTGCAGCGGCGCGCCATGCTCAAGATCAAGGCCGACGAGGCCGCTAAGCTCGACGGGCCGGCTCTCGAGGCCGAGGTCGCGGGGAAGCTCGGCGGGCGGTTCGACGAGCTCGCGTTCGCGCGCGCCGTGCTCGGCTGGCAGGCCGACGAGACCGAAAACGCCGCGAGCCTCGCGCTCGCCGAGCGCTTCTGCGCCTGGGCGGCGCACACCGCCGGGGGGCGCCGGCGGTACCGCACGGGCGTCCTCTTCAAGCCGCCGCAGAAGGTGGAGCCCCTGGCCCTCGTGCCCGTCGACACCGACTCCTCCGCCGGCTACGCCGTCCACACGCTGCACCACGTCCGCCGCCGCGACGGCTTCGCCCTCACCGATCCCGGCACGAGCCTCGTGGGCGGACTCGGCGAGGCGCACTACTGCATCATCTGCCACGAGCAGGGGAAGGACTCCTGCTCGAAGGGGCTGAAGGAGAAGCCCGACGAGTCCGGCCGGGCCGCGTTCAGGAAGAGCCCCTTCGGCGTGCCCCTGCCCGGCTGCCCCCTGGAGGAGCGCATCTCCGAGTTCCACAAGCTCAAGACCGAGGCGGTGCCGATCGGCGCGCTGGCGATGATCACGGTGGACAACGCGATCGTCTGCTCGACCGGGCACCGCATCTGCAACGACTGCATGAAGTCGTGCATCTACCAGCGCCAGGACCCCGTGAACATCCCGCAGGCGGAGACACGCACCCTCAAGGACGTGCTGGGGCTGCCGTGGGGCTTCGAGATCTACTCGCTTCTCACGCGCTGGAATCCGCTCAGCCTGCGGCGCCCGGTGCCGCGGCCGCTCACCGGCAAGCGCATCCTGATGGTCGGCATGGGCCCGGCGGGGTTCACGACCGCGCACCACCTGATGAACGACGGGCACACCGTGGTGGGCATCGACGGCCTCAAGATCGAGCCGCTCTCGCCATCCCTTTCGGGCGTGGATGCCGACGGCAGGCGCGTCCCGTTCCATCCCGTCCGCGACGTGGAGTCGCTGCGCGAGCCCCTCGACGACCGTGTGATGGCCGGCTTCGGCGGCGTGGCCGAGTACGGCATCACGGTCCGCTGGGACAAGAACTTCCTCAAGATGGCGCGGCTGCTGGTCGAGCGCCGCAGCCAGTTCGCCCTCTTCGGCGGCGTGCGCTTCGGCGGCACCCTCACGGCGGAGCAGGCGTTCGCCATGGGGTTCGACCACGTCGCGCTCGCGGCCGGCGCCGGCAGGCCGACCGTGCTGGACCTCCCCAACGGCCTTGCGCGCGGCGTGCGCACGGCCTCCGACTTCCTCATGGCCCTGCAGCTCACCGGCGCGGCGCGCGCGGACACCATCGCCAACATGCAGCTTCGCCTGCCGATCGTGGTGGTCGGCGGCGGCCTCACGGCCATCGACACCGCGACGGAGTCGCTCGCCTACTACCCGGTGCAGGTCGAGAAGTTCCTCTCGCGCCACGAGACGCTGGCAGCCGAGCTGGGTGAGGCGCGCGTGCGCGCCGCCTGGCGCGAGGAGGAGCGCGAGATCGCCGACGAGTTCGTCGCGCACGCGCGGGCCATCCGGGCCGAGCGTGCCGCGGCGAAGGCGGAGGGCCGCGAGCCGCGCGTGCTGGAACTGCTGCAGTCCTGGGGCGGCTCCACGATCGCCTACCGCAAGCGCATGGTCGACAGCCCGAGCTACACGCTCAACCACGAGGAGATCGAGAAGGCCCTCGAGGAGGGCATCCGCTTCGCCGAAGGCCTCACGCCGGTTCGCGTGGAGGTCGACCGCTTCGGCCACGCCGCCGCGCTGGTCGTGAAATCCTCGGGCGAGGCCGGCGAGCGCGAGCATGCGCTCCCGGCGCGCAGCATCCTCGTGGCCGCCGGCACGCAGCCCAACACCGTCCTCGCGCGCGAGGACGCCGGCCACTTCGTCGTGGACGGGCGCTTCTTCCGCGCGGTCGACGACGAGGGCGACCCCGTCACGCCCGAGCGCTCCTCCAAGCCCGCCACCCCGAACGTCCTGCTCTACCGGGACGTGGAAGACCGCTACATGAGCTTCTTCGGCGACCTCCATCCCTCGTTCTCGGGGAACGTCGTGAAGGCGATGGGCTCCGCCAAGCTGGGCTACCCGGTGGTGAGCCGCGTGCTCGAGCGCAGGCCGGCGCGCCCCGCGGCCGAGTCGGCCGCCTTCCTAGAGCGGCTCAACGGCCTTCTGCGCGCCCGCGTACACCGCGTCGAGCGGCTCACGCCGACGATCGTCGAGGTGGTGGTCCACGCGCCGCAGGCCGCGCGCCAGTTCCGGCCGGGCCAGTTCTTCCGGCTGCAGAACTTCGAGACGCTCGCGCCGAAGGTGGAAGGCACGCGCCTCGCGATGGAGGGGCTCGCGCTCACCGGCGCGTGGGTGGACCGCGAGCAGGGGCTCGTCTCCACGATCGTCCTCGAGATGGGCGGATCGAGCGACCTGTGCGCGCTCCTCGAGCCGGGCGAGCCGGTGGTCCTCATGGGCCCGACCGGTTCCCCGACCGAGACCCCCGGCGGCGAGACCGTGGTGCTCGCGGGCGGCGGGCTCGGCAACGCGGTCCTCTTCTCCATCGGCGCGGCGCTTCGCGAGGCAGGCTCCCGGGTGCTCTACTTCGCCGGCTACAAGAAGGCGATCGACCGCTACAAGGTCGGGCAGATCGAGGCTGCGGCCGACGAGGTGGTGTGGTGTTGCGACGAGGCGCCCGGATTCACGGCGGGCCGGCCGCAGGACAAGACCTTCCACGGCAACATCGTGGAGGCCATGCTCGCGCACGCGGAGGGACGGCTGGGCGAGGCGAGCATCGCGCTGCGGGAGGCGGACCGCCTCGTCGTCATCGGCTCCGACGCGATGATGGCGGCCGTGGCGCGCGCGCGCCACGGCGTGCTCGCGCCTCACCTCAAGGCCTCCCACGTGGCCATCGGCTCCATCAACTCGCCGATGCAGTGCATGATGAAGGAGATCTGCGCGCAGTGCCTGCAGCCGCACCGCGACCCGGCGACCGGGAAGGTGAGCTACGTCTTCTCGTGCTTCAACCAGGACCAGGAGCTCGACCGCGTCGACTTCCCCGGCCTGCGCGAGCGGCTCGGGCAGAACTCGGTGCAGGAGAAGCTCACGGCGCTGTGGATCGATCGCTGCCTGAGGGCGTTGGGGACCCGGGCGGCATAGGCCCGTCACGCCTTCGGGACAAGCCGAACCGCGGCCGACCGCTACTTCGGCTTCCACTCCCCGGCAAGCCTCTCGGCCTGCGCGACCTGGGATCGCGTCAGGGTCGAGGCCGCGCGTTCCCGGTTCGCGGCGAACGTGGCGCGAAGGCCGGGATCCGAAGTGCGCGAGGCGGCCAAGGTGAACCAGGCGACCGCCCGGATCATGTCCCGCTCGACGCCGCGACCGGTCGCGTGGAGTATCCCGAGGTTGCTCATCGCGTGCGCATGGCCGCGATCGGCGGCGCGGCGATACCAGCTCGCCGCCTCGACGAAGTCCTGATTCACGCCCTTGCCGGTTTCGTAGAGGACGCCGAGGTTGGTCTCGGCGGGCGAAAGCCCCTTGTCGGCGGCGCGGCGGTACCACTTCGCGGCCTCGGCGTAACTCTGCGGGACGCCGACGCCCTTCTCGCAGTAGCGCCCCAGGACGTCCTGGGCCGGGCCGTAATCCCGCTCGGCGGCCATGCGCATCCACCTCGCGGCCTCGACGGGGTCCCGGTCGACTCCCCTGCCATCCTGGTACATGGCGGCCAGGTTGAACTGCGCAGGAGGGTGGCCCTGGTCCGCGGCCTTGCGGTACCACGCCGCCGCCGCGGCGTGATCCTGCCTGGCCCCCCGGCCGCTCTCGAACAGGAAGCCGAGATTGGTCTGGGCGACCGGATCCCCCTGCCCGGCAAGTGCCTGCCAATGCCGCAAGGCGGTGGCGAAGTCCTCGCGCTGGTAGGCGTCCCGCGCCTCCTCCACGAGCCCCGCCCTCGCGCCGCCGCAGAGCGCGAGTGCGATCGCCAGGACGAAGACCAGGCGCTTCAAGGGCGGCCCTCCTTTCAAGCGATGCCCCGTGCGAAGGGCAGCATGCGCGCGAAAGGCACCGGCCGTCCAGCAGCGGGGGACGCGCCCGCGCCGGGCCAGGCTCATCCCTCCCGCATCAGCGCACGTCGAGCAGCTCGACGTCGAAGACGAGCGTCGCGTTCGGGGGAATGACGCCGCCGGCGCCGCGCGAGCCGTAGCCCATCTCCGGCGGAATGACGAGGGTGCGCTTGCCGCCCACCTTCATGCCGGCCACGCCCTCGTCCCAGCCGCGGATCACCTGGCCGGCGCCGAGGCGGAAGTCGAACGGCTGGCCCCGGTCGACGGAGCTGTCGAACTTCCGCCCGTGGCCGTCGGGCTGCGCCGGGTCGTGCAGCCACCCGGTGTAGTGGACCTTCACCATGCCCGGCCGCGCCTCTGCGCCGGTGCCAACCACCACGTCGATCTTCTTGAGTTCGGCCATTTCTGCTCTCCAGGGAAATTCAGTCGAGGGATTCGTAGCACCCGGGCGTGAAGCGCGGCGTGCAGACGCAGTGGAACACGAGATCCTGCGCGCCGGTGTTGCGGATCGATTGCGACACGCCGGCCGGGATCACGACGACGTCGCCGGGGCCCACGGGCGCCTCGGGCGCCTCGCCCACGCGCACGGCGCCCTGCCCGGCGAGGATCACGTAGCGCTCGGCGACGCCGCGAAGCCGGTGCGGCCGGGTCGCGACCCCCGGCGCCACGCGCGCCCGCGCGATGGAGACGGCGGGGTCCTCGGGGCGGTTCCACGATTCGAGGATGGCGCAGCGCTCCGCGGTGGGATGCTCGCCCCCGGGGTCGGGCCGGAAGATCGTCGGTTCCAACGGGGCCTCGGGCGGTGGGGAATTCTGGCGGAGAGGGCGGGATTCGAACCCGCGTTAGGCTGTTAACCTAAACACGCTTTCCAGGCGTGCGACTTAAACCGCTCATCCACCTCTCCGTGGATTCTTGAAGCGACTTCCCGCTGCCGGGAAGCCCGCGATTATACCGTGGCCGCCGCGCGCGGGCGAACCCCCGCTAGCGCCCGGGCATGAACCAGCGCCGCGACACCATCTGCCGGGAAAGCAGCCAGGCGAGCAGGGCCACCACGGCGAAGTGCACCGGCCAGAGCCCCACCCACGTGGGCACCTTTCCCTGCGCCGTCCAGGCCTGGAAGATCGAGAGCAGGTTGTTGTAGAGCGCGTAGGCGAGCACGGCCAGCACCAGGTTCCAGGACCGGCCCGTGCGCGGGTTCACGAAGGAAAGCGGCACCGCGAAGAGCGCCATGAGCAGCACCGAGAAGGGCAGCGCCACCCGCCAGTGAAGTTCGGCGATGTTGTGCGGCGTGGGGTCGCCCAGCAGCTCGAGCGTGCCCAACGCCTTGGCCGGCGGCGTCGCGTCCTTCTTGGCCTCCTTGGGCTCGATGCGCAGGAGGTAGCGGTCGAAGTCCACGGTGCGGTAGTCGAGCGTGCCCGGCGCGCCCTCGTAGCGGCGGCCGTTCACCAGCACCACGAAGCGGTCGCCGTTCTCCGCCGTCTCGATGAAGCCCTTCTGCGCGACCATCACCCCGAGCCGCCCGCCGTGGGTGGACTGGACGAACACGTTGTTCACCACGTCGTCGCGCTCCGAGAGCTTGTCGACGAAGAAGACCCGGTCGGCCTGCCGCGACTCGCGGAACACGCCCGGCGTCACGGCGGAGACCTCGTCGCGGCTCTCGAGGAGCCGCCGGTACTCCCGGCTCTGGGACTCCGACCAGGGCGCGATGGCGAGCGACAGCACGGCGCACACGACCGCCATCGGCAGCGCGAAGCGCAGCACCGGCTTCACCCAGGCCGCGATCGAGAGTCCCGAGGTGAACCAGACCGTCATCTCGCTGTCCCGGAAGCTGCGCGTGAGGGTGAGCAGCACCGCCACGAAGGCCGCGATCGAGAGCAGGACCGGCATGTAGGCGAGCACGCCGAAGGCGATGAGCCCGATCACCGCCTCGGGCAGCACCTCGCCGCCGGCGGCCTTGCCGAGCAGCAGGATGAGGAGCCGCGTGAGGATGAGCGCCAGCAGCACGGCCACCACGGCGAGCGCCACCAGGCTGAATTCGCGGATGAGGCTGCGCTCGAAAATCAAGGGGAAGAGGCTCGGCTCGCTTTGACTTGGGGCACCCGGAACGGCGATAATCGCGGTCTGGCGCGAGCGCCCAAGTACAGGAAAACAAATGGAATTTAGCATAAAGAGCGGCAGCCCCGAAAAGCAGCGCACCGGCTGCGTCGTGGTCGGGGTCTTCGAGGGCCGCAAGCTGAGCGCATCCGCCCGGGACATCGACCGCGCGACCAAGGGGTTCGTCGCGGACGTGCTCCGCCGCGGCGACCACGACGGCAAGGCCGGCACCACGGTGCTCCTGCACTGCGTGAGCGGGCTGCCGAGCGACCGCGTGCTCCTCGTCGGCCTCGGCAAGGAGCGCGAGATGGGCGAGTCCGCCTATCGCCGGGCCATCGACACCGCGATCAAGGCGCTGCGCGCCACGGGGGCCACCGACGCCACCTTCTACCTCACCGACCTGGGGCTGCGCAAGCGCGACACGGCCTTCAAGGTCGAGCAGGCCGTGCTGGGCATCATGGAGGGCGTCTACCGGTTCGACCGCATGAAGAGCAAGCCCGCCGAGACGAAGCGGGCGCTGCGCAAGGTCACGCTGCATGTGGCGCGCCGCGGCGACATCGCCGAAGGCGAAGCCGCCGCCGCCCGCGCGATGGCGATCGCGGAGGGCGTGCGCCTGGCGCGCGACCTCGGCAACCTCCCCGCCAACGTGTGCACGCCGGCCTACCTCGCCGGCGAGGCCGAGAGCCTCGCGAAGCACCACGGCCTGCACTGCGAGGTGCTGGGCGAGAAGGAGCTCGAGAAGCTCGGCATGGGCGCCTTCCTCGCCGTGGCGCGCGGCAGCCGCCAGCCGCCGCGGCTCATCGTCCTCGAGCACCGCGGCGCGCGCAAGAAGGACGAGGCCCCCGTGGTCCTCGTCGGCAAGGGCGTCACCTTCGACACGGGCGGGATCTCGCTCAAGCCCGCGGCCGAGATGGACGAGATGAAGTTCGACATGTGCGGCGCCGCATCCGTGCTCGGCACGATGAAGGCGGTGGCGCTCATGAAG
>Ga0209476_10002136_pt1 | contig 13229 bp, 16 predicted proteins | sample KloWWTrecipitate_FD_187179 | JGI IMG/M metagenome (GOLD analysis project Ga0209476, IMG submission 187179) | Active sludge microbial communities from Klosterneuburg, Austria, studying microevolution and ecology of nitrifiers - Klosterneuburg... | ecosystem: Engineered > WWTP > Aerobic digester... | reverse complement strand
TGGAGTTGGTATCAAGCCTTTAAGACAGGGCAATTAAGTGTCCTGGGAATCGGCTTGGTGAGTTATATTTTTTTGGCTGGACTCACGGATACTTTTATTATCTTTAGCAGAACGCAAATTTTATTATTGATGATTACTGCGATTGCTATGCACTGGCATAAGCAAATGCGCTAAATATTTTAGAAAGAGGGTGAGATATGCAATCACCCGTCATTATGGATAATGCAAATTCATTAATCCCGGTAAATTCTGCCATAGAAAGCTATATGCGGAAATTACTGGAAAAGACTGATCATCCTGTGTTGCTCGAAATGGAGCAATTGGCAAGCTTGAGAAGTTTTCCGATTGTTGGCCGTCTGATTGGTGCCTTCCTTGAGACTCAGGCAAAGATGGTTAATGCAAAGCGTGTATTTGAATTTGGCAGCGGCTATGGTTATTCTGCATACTGGTTTGCCAGGGCTGTTGGTGAGGAAGGGCGCGTTATTTGTAGTGATAGCGATCCGATGAATTGCGAGCGCGCAGAGAAATATCTTTCTGGTGCTAATTTATGGAATCGTTTGGATTTTCGTGTCGGTAGGGCACAAGATGTTTTTATGCAAACAGATGGTTTGTTTGATATCTGCTACAACGATGTGGATAAAGGGGATTATCCTGAGGTTTGGCAGTTGGCCAGACAGCGAATTCGTTCGGGTGGTCTCTATATTGCTGATAACGCATTATGGCATGGTCGGGTAGCTATGGAGAATTTTACCGAAACTTCGCTGGGTTCAACGGAAGCGATTGTAGAGCATAATCGACAGGTTTTTAATGATCCGGATTTTGATGCATTCATTAATCCAACTCGTGATGGCGTAATTATTGCAAGAAAGAAGTGATGTATGGATCTGTTTGAGAAACGGCAACGAATTTGAGTGATTTGTCGTGTTGGAGCCTGTTTTTTGAGTGATGTAATTCATCATGGCAGTTTAATTAATTAATTGGTATAGTTGATGCTTACATATTTGTAAAATAGAGCCTTGCTAAGGCTATTCCATTAGCTGTGACTGATAGTTTTTAAGAATTTTAAGGAAATAATAAAATGCAAATTCATGTTTATGATACTTATGTTAAAGCCAAAGATGGGCATACAATGCATTTTGATGTATTCACGGCAGTGAAAGATGATCAAAAAGCAGTTGAATATGCTAAGCAATGGCTTATTTCGATTGGTGAGGACAATGCGACGGTTACCAGTAAGGAATGTAGCTTCTGTCATAGTCAAAGTGCACCGGCAGATGTCATTGATGCAATTAATAAGGATGGATTTTATATTTATAAGATGGAAGGTTGCTAGGTCATTGTCGTTGAGCGCGAATGATAGCCAGAAGTGCAGTATTTCTGGCTTATATCGCCAGTTATTGAAGTCAATCAATCATCATTCTCAAGGTTTTCCAAATGAAGCTAAATTTCAGAAAAGTAATCATTTCCAGCGCAATCTTTTTACTGTGTAACTCAGCTCAAGCTACGGAACCAAAGCTGTTAGGGGAGCATGGTGATTGGACGGCTTATATGTTTATGGAGAACAATAGCAAAGTTTGCTATATGGTCAGTCACCCTAAAAAAACATCAGGGAATTATACAAAAAGAGGTGATGTCTTTGCTTTGATAACGCATCGTCCAGCAGAAAAGAGTAAGAATGTGTTTAGCTATATTGCCGGTTATTCATATAAGCCTGGCAGCGAAGCCACAGTCATGGTGAACAATCAGAATTTTCGTCTTTTTACTCAGGATGATTCAGCTTGGGCTCCTGATGAAGCAACCGATAATAAGATAACTGATGCAATCAAACGCGGAAGTTCGCTGGTTGTCAAAGGATCATCAGCGCGTGGAACAGAAACTGTGGATACTTTTGGACTAAGTGGTTCATCATCTGCGTATAAAGCAATCTCATCTGAATGTGGTGTGAAATAATATATTTTTAAGTGTTGTATGCTTAATGAGGAGATCTCACGCTGAAAAGGAAAATGTTATGAGCGACAAAATAGTTATTTATCAGAAGCCTACTTGCAGCAAATGTAGGGCTACATTGGCGTTACTTAATAATAGTGGAGAGGAATTCGAGTCTGTTAATTACTATGAGACTCCTTTAACTATTGATCAATTGAGAGAATTGATTCAGAAGCTAGATGTGCCAGTACGTGATTTATTGCGACAAGATGAACCATTGGCTCGTGGTTTAGATGCTGCATCTGATGATGAACTGATGAGAGCAATGGTGGAAAATCCTGATCTTATGCAACGCCCGATTGTGGTTCGTGGCGACAAAGCCAAGTTATGCCGGCCACCAGAAAATGTTATGGAATTGCTCAAATAGTGTGGCAAGTATTTTAAAGTTATGGGTTAATCCAATTTAATAATAAGAAAAGCCGTACATGAACAAAACGTACGGCTTTTCTTATTGATTGTTCTTGATTTTCTATTCAGAAGCAGCTGCTTGTGCCGTGGTACTCTGAGTCGCTGCAGAATGCTTGCTACCAACTCGGGCTGGTAATTTTTCGCGGATACGAGCCGACTTACCGGCACGGTCTCTAAGATAATAAAGTTTTGCACGACAAACTGCGCCTCTACGCTTGATTTCTATACTTGCTATTAACGGAGAGTATGTTTGGAAAGTTCGTTCTACGCCTTCTCCACTTGAAATTTTGCGAACCATAAAGGCTGAGTTTAAACCTCGATTGCGCTTAGCTATTACTACACCTTCATAAGCTTGCACGCGCTTGCGATCTCCCTCAACTACATTGACATTAACAATCACTGTATCTCCAGGTGAGAAATCAGGGATATCTTTGTTGAGACGTTTTATTTCTTCAGCTTCTAATTGATCGATTAAGTTCATATCTTCTTCCCTATTTTGCCGATTCTACCTGGATTTACAGGATTGTTTAAATTCTTCCAAAAGCTTCTCTTCTTCTACAGACATGCCATTTGCAAACTTCAGCTCAAATAGGTCTGGTCTTTTTAGCCATGTTCTACCAAGAACTTGCTGTAGACGCCAACGCCTAATGTGCGCATGGTTGCCCGACATTAATATCTCTGGCACACGATTACCCTTGTAAACCTCAGGCCGAGTGTAGTGTGGATAATCTAATAATCCATCTACAAATGAATCCTGATTAGCTGATTTCGGATCGCCCAGTGTTCCTGGAATCTGCCTAACTATGCTATCAATCAATACCATAGCAGCTAATTCACCACCTGAAACAACATAATCGCCAATGGAGATTTCCATGTCAACTTCGCGTGCAATTAATCTCTCATCGATCCCTTCATATCGACCACAGAGCAGAATTAATCCTGGCAACGCACTCAATTGTGTAACCAATTGGTGATCAAGTTGCTTGCCTTGTGGTGACAGATAGATAACCTGAGTATTATCAATTCCTTGTGCGATTTGTCTATTTCTGGCCTGAATAATAGCATCTTCCAATGGCTGTGCCATCATAACCATTCCAGGCCCTCCACCATAAGGGCTGTCGTCAACAGTACGATAATTGTCCTGGGTGAAGTCACGCGGATTCCATATGCTGAGTTTAAAAATGTTGTTCTTATTTGCTTTTCCGGTTACGCCATGCTGCGTAATGGCGTTAAACATATCCGGGAATAACGTTACAACATCAAACTCAACAGGCATCGTCGAATACCTCAGTAATCTTTATTCCAATCAACCACTATTCTAGAAAGCTTCAAATCCACTTTTATGATAGTTTGTTCAATAAAAGGGATGAGAATTTCTTTTTTATCGATACTATGTATGCGCAAAACATCATTAGCGCCGGTTTCAAACAATCCTATGACTGTGCCGAGTTTTTCATCGGTTAAATTAATTACTTCAGAGTCGATTAAATCGGACCAATAATATCCACTGTTACCGTCATCTGGCAGAACAGGCAATTGATCCCGTGGAATCCCTATTTGCATTCCTTTGAGTTTTAGGGCTTGGGTGCGGTTTGCATATTCCTTTATTTTGACATTTAGGGTGCTTCCATGGATTTGACCCGTAACGATTTGCACCTCGTGCCATTCCTCATTTTCCTTGCTGAGCCACCATGATGAATATTCTAATAACCCATCGAAATATTCAGTGTATGGATGAACTTTTACCCAGCCATAAATACCAAAAGGGCCGATGATATGACCCATCACTATCATTGACGATTTATTAGTATTAACTATTTATTGCAACTTCTTTGTTGGTGGAAAATTGTTTAATCAATCGAGTTGCTGTTGAGGATAATTGCGCTCCTTGGGACTGCCAATAAACAACCCGATCTAATTGAACTCGTAATTTTTCTTCACCACCAACCGCCCTTGGATTATAAAAACCGACACGTTCTATAAATCGACCATCACGAGCATCACGAGAATTTGCGACAACCATATTAAAAAATGGACGTTTTTTAGCACCGCCCCTAGCTAACCGAATAATAACCATATTTTTGCCTATAAGCCTATAATTACATGAATTCTAAATTCAAAGAACCGCAGATTTTACAGTAATTTTTGTAATCATGACAAGTGATAAGTAATTAATTTATTAAAGACCTCTTATTTGATACTTGCGTAAGAGATAGAAACTGTATCTGATAATTTTTTGTATATTGGGGAATTTGTTAAATTGTCTTCGGAATTTTCTAAAAATTTTATTATTGATGAATCCAATCAGTGTGTTTCGTGTGGCCTGTGCTTGCCGCACTGTCCCACCTATCGATTGCTGAAATCAGAAGCCGATTCTCCGCGTGGTCGCATTGCTTTGATGAGTGGAATGGCTAATAAGCGCATTCCTCTAAATGCGCGATTTATGCAGCATATGGATCGGTGTTTGACTTGCAGAGCTTGTGAGGCAGTTTGTCCTAATCATGTTTCATTTGGGCATTTGATGGATGAAACACGGGCTCTGATTAATAAGCAATCAGGGCTGATTATAATAAATCGAAAATCATGGATACGCATTTTGATGGAAAAAATATTGCTGACTCAACCTGTGCGGCTAGATCTTTTACGTCAACTGTTTTATCTAATTCAAAAGAGGGGTTCTTTGTCATGGTTGATGAAGTTTAGGTTATTTGGTGAGAGCAGAATCCTTAGGTTAATTAGTCAGTTACCGTTTGTTAAATTTCCCTATTCGGCAACTAAAAATAAAAATTATGCTGCGCGTGGTCATTGGCAGGAAATTTATCCGGCAGAAGGAAAAAAACATGGGGAAGTCAGTCTATTTTTAGGGTGTGTGGCTCGTATAACAGATGTCGCAACACTGAATTCGAGCATTTATGTGCTCAATCGCTTAGGTTATACCGTCCATGTTCCCCGCAATCAAGCTTGTTGTGGCGCCATACATCAACATAGTGGCGCACTCAAACAAGCTGCTGAGTTGGCGCAACAAAATAAATCAGTCTTTGGTGAGCTTACTGCTAATATAGTTATCAATACGGCATCGGGTTGTGGTGTGCAATTATTGGAGTCCGGGGTAGGGATGCACCACAAGCTATCTTTAGAATCCAATAATGTGGAAAACGTGCAAGTGCTATCAAGCATTGCAGACATTAGTCAATTCCTGGTCGCGGCTGAAGGCTGGGAAAATGTACAGATATCACCGCTGCCGCAAAGAGTTTTGGTGCATGATCCATGCACTTTACGCAATGTATTGCGTGATCAAGCATACCCTTACCAATTGATTTCACGTATACCCGGAGTGCAAGTAGTGCCTTTGACGGGTAATGACCAATGTTGTGGTGCGGCTGGTACATATTTTATTGATCAGCCTGATATTGCAGATCGATTGCTGGATGAGAAAATCTCTGCCATCGTAGATGGGGAGGCTAAATACTTGGTAACATCAAATATCGGTTGCTCAATGCATATTGCCTATGGATTATCCGAGAAAGAAATCAATATTGAGGTGTTGCATCCGGTGACATTGTTGGCACGGCAAATGGGTTTGGAATTATAATTAAACTGATTCTTGTGTAACGTATTCAAGTTTAATGGTTGACAGCTGGTTAAAGGGTAGACAGGAATCAATAGAAGCGATACGGCTCCCTATCTTTGGATGAAGATGGTTTAGACTTCATAAATATCAGCCTATAATGGATACTTAGATCTCATCGACTCACCTTATTTAATAAAAGACTATGATCAATATTGATAGGCTTATCATTGGTTTTGACAGCGCTTTGCGAACTTTGCTAACTTCAGCACAAACTGTGCGACCTGTCCCAGGAAGCGAGCTGCCAGAAGCAGATCTGACTGATACGGAAAGACAGTTGTCTTCTGCACTTATGCGTGTGAATCATGTGGGTGAGGTCTGCGCGCAAGCGTTGTATCAAGGACAAGGATTAACAGCGCGTAATGAGGCAGTGCAACAAACCCTGATGCAAGCAGCGCGGGAGGAAACCGAGCATTTGGCATGGACGGAACGGCGCATCGCTGAATTGGGCGGGCGCAAAAGTTTGCTAAATCCGCTTTGGTATGGTGGATCTTTTGCTATCGGTGTCGTAGCGGGGTTGCTGGGGGATAAATGGAATCTGGGGTTTCTTGCGGAAACAGAGCATCAAGTGGGGGCGCACTTGGCGAGTCATTTGCAGCAATTGCCAAATAATGACGAAAAAAGTCGTGCAATTGTGACGCAGATGGAAATAGATGAGGCCGGTCATGCCACTATGGCATTATCTCATGGCGGGGCAGAATTGCCGCTGCCAGTAAAATTCACGATGAAACTGGGGTCAAAAATAATGACTCAAACAGCTTACTGGATATAGCAAAACAGAAAGCTTATATCGTAAAAAAATCGAATATGAAATGGTCAATAGAAAACTGATTCCATTATGAAAAATGTTAATCTGACTCACCATTTTCTAATTGCGATGCCCACGCTAGTGGATTCTATGTTTTCTAAGACATTAACGTATGTTTGTGAACATAATGAGCAGGGTGCGTTGGGTATCGTCATTAACCGACCAACCGACCTTACTTTGGTTAATCTCTTTAAACAATTGGGTATACCGCAGGTTGATTCTCTAATGGAGTCAACGCCGGTGCTTTTTGGCGGCCCCATTCAATTGGATTGCGGATTTGTATTGCATCATCCCGTGGGTAAGTGGCAATCAACGCTAATTGTGAATCAAGACATGGGTTTGACAACATCGCTGGATATCTTAAAGGCTATCGCCAATGATGAGGGTCCTGATCAAGCGTTGATTGCACTGGGTTATGCGGGTTGGGCCGCTGGTCAAATCGAGCACGAATTGGCGCAGAATGCCTGGTTAACGATGCCTGCTTCACCTGGCGTAATATTCGATTTGCCATCGGAAGAACGCTTGCCTGCAGCTATGCGATTGCTGGGTGTTAGCTATGCAAATTTATCCAATGAAATTGGGCACGCATAAGTTCATTGCTAATGACAGAGAATCTTGCCAGTGATCTAATCACAAGCCAAATATCAGAACAATTGCCTGAAGGAACGGTGCTGGCTTTTGATTTTGGAAAAAAACGCATTGGAGTGGCGATCGGCAACAGCCTGCTGAGCAAAGCGCAACCACTGATAACGGTAGACAGCGAAAATACGGAGCAACGTTTCGCCATGATTGCTAAGCTGATTGAAACATGGCAACCCGTTTTGCTCGTGGTCGGATTGCCTATGCATAGTGATGGGACAGCGCATGAGTTGACGCATTTAAGTCAACGCTTTGCGCGACGTTTAGCAGGGCGTTTTAAAATCAAAGTGATATTGAAAGACGAACGCTATACCAGTCAATCAGCCAGTGCCGCACTGCGGGAAGTGGGTGTCACGGGTAGAAAACAAAAAACAGTTCTCGATCAAGTGGCCGCACAACATATCCTTCAATCATTTTTTGATGAATAGCATGCAATTACCAGACGCTGAACTACTATTGAAAAATCTTGTGAAAGAAATACAGTCCGATGTGGCTAGTAAACACTTCGCGCTCATCGGTATTCATACCGGCGGAGTGTGGTTGGCTGAGCGCTTGCATCAAGAGCTAGCCATTACACTGCCGCTGGGTGCGCTGGATGTGTCGTTTTATCGCGATGATTTCGACAAAATTGGCTTGCATTCACAAGTTAAACCTTCGGAAATTCCCTTTAAAGTCGAGGGCGCTCATATTTTATTGGTCGACGATGTACTATATACAGGGCGTACAATTCGCGCAGCAATCAATGAGTTGTTTGATTATGGAAGACCTGCTTCTGTTAGTTTGGCTACTTTGGTTGATCGGGGGGGCAGAGAATTGCCGATTGCCGCTCAATATGTCGGAGCGACGCTTAAACTACCCACGGACAAAATGCTGGAACTGAGGTGTGATGATCATGGAAAATTGAGTTTGAATTTGTATCATAAGAGCCTTCCGGAATGATCAATAGAAACCCGCAATTGGACGCACACGGCGTGCTACAGCACTTGCTGACAACGGAAGGTCTGCCTGCTTCGATTTTATTGCATATATTGGATACGGCTGAGTCATTCGTCGGTGTGACTGAGCGTGATGTCAAGAAAATTCCATTATTACGCGGCAAATCGATATTCAATCTTTTTTTTGAACCCAGCACTCGCACACGTACAACATTTGAAATTGCTGCCAAGCGTTTGTCGGCAGATGTCTTCAACCTGAATATTGCGGTTTCTGCACAATCAAAAGGCGAGACATTGCTGGATACGGTTAACAATCTCTCCGCTATGAATGCGGATATGTTTGTGGTGCGGCACGCACAAAGTGGCGCTGCACATCTGATCGCAAAGCATGTTCGGTCTGAGATTCATGTGATTAATGCGGGGGATGGCAGTCATGCTCACCCAACACAAGCTTTGCTGGATATGTTCACTATTCGGCGTTACAAGCATGATTTTCATAATTTGCGAGTCGCTATCATTGGCGATATTTTGCATTCTCGGGTTGCGCGTTCCCAAATTCATGCGTTGACCACCTTGGGAGTTCCGGAAGTTCGGGTGATTGCACCTAAAACTTTATTGCCAAAAATGGTAGAACGTCTCGGTGTGCAGGTTTATCACGATATGGCGAAGGGACTAAAAGATATTGATGTGCTGATGATGTTGCGTTTGCAGAATGAACGCATGCAAGGCGCAAATCTGCCAAGTCCAGAGGAATATTTTAAATACTATGGTTTGACGCCTGAAAAATTATCCCTCGCTCGGCGCGATGCCATCGTCATGCATCCCGGGCCAATGAATCGTGGCGTGGAGATTGATTCCGCAGTAGCGGATGGTAAGCAATCGGTGATTTTGCCTCAAGTAACATTCGGTATAGCGGTGCGTATGGCAGTGATGTCAATTTTGGCTGGTAATCAGGTCTAAAGGCTGTCGTCATGAAAATTCATATCAAAAATGGGCGGCTAATTGATCCTAAGAACGGTATTGATGCGGTTCGGGATATTTTTATTGCGAAAGGCAAAATCATTGCCATAGGCATGCCTCCCGATGAATTCCAAGCGAGCCGGGTCATTGATGCTCAGTCATTCATTGTGTGTCCGGGTCTGGTTGATTTATCTGTACGTTTACGCGAGCCTGGGCTTGAATATAAAGCCACACTGGAATCGGAAATGGGGGCGGCAGTTGCTGGCGGAGTGACGAGTTTTGCCTGTCCACCCGATACCGATCCGCCATTAGATGAGCCAGGGCTGGTAGAAATGTTGAAACATCGTGCCAAAAGCCTCAATCAAGCGCATGTTTATCCCATCGGTGCGCTTACCCAGGGATTGCGGGGGGAGCGATTAACCGAAATGGCAGAATTAAATGATGCGGGTTGCGTCGTTTTTGGTCAGCCGGATGGTCTATTGTCTAACCTGCGCGTGTTAATGCAGGCAATGCGGTATGCCTCTACTTTTGATTTTAGCGTGTGGTTGCGTCCACAAGAAATCAGTCTGACCAATGATGGAGTGGCGCATGATGGAGAGGTGGCAACTCGATTGGGTTTGCCTACAGTTCCCGTTTATGCCGAGACGGTGGCTTTATCCAATATTATTTTATTGGCCAAAGAAACAGGAGTCAGGGTGCATTTGTGCCGGATTTCCAGCGCGGAAGGACTGGCAATGATTCGTGTAGCTAAACAGCAGGGATTGCCGATGACTTGCGATGTTACTATCAATCATATACACCTATCTGATATGGATATTGGGTTCTTCGATTCAAATTGTCATTTGATGCCGCCACTGCGAAGCTCTGGAGATCGGGATGCGCTGCGTAACGGTTTACTGGATGGCACGATTGATGCAATTTGCTCGGATCATGCGCCGGTGGATGAAGATGCTAAGTTGCTTCCATTCGGTCTTTCAGAAATTGGCGCAACCGGTGTGGAATTATTATTACCGTTAACCTTAAAATGGGGCATGGAAATGCGTTTGCCTATGCTTAAAGTGCTGGCCAAGATTACTTCTGATCCAGCAGAAATATTGGGTATAAATGCAGGGCATTTGTCTGTCGGAAGTGCTGCAGATATATGCATTTTTGATCCAGAACATTATTGGAAAGTGACATCATCAGCCATGCTGAGTCAAGGTAAGAATACTCCGTTCTTGGGCATGGAGTTACCGGGGGGGGTTAAATATACCTTGGTGAATGGACACATTGTTTATGAACGGGGAACTCGTTAGCGTGGCTTATATACTAATTTGCAATAATTATTCTGTTCGTTTTTAACCCAATATTTGGAGCAACATGTCAAATCCATTACTTGATTTTTCTGAACTGCCTCGTTTTGCAGAAATAAAGAATGAGCATATTACGCCAGCGATTGAAACGCTGCTGAACGAAAATCGAATGGTGATTGAGAAATTACGCGCGGGACAAGATGTGCCTACGTGGCAGAATTTTGTACAACCGATGGTGGATGCGAGCGAGCGGTTATCACGAGCTTGGGGACAGGTGGCGCATTTGAATGCCGTGATGAATAGCTCTCAGCTGCGAGAAATCTATAATGCAAATCTCCCGCTCATTACTCAGTTTTATGCAGAGTTATCACAAGATTTATTGTTATTCGAGAAATTTAAGCAATTACGTGCAAGTGTGGAATTCGGACAATTAAGTTCAGCACGAAAAAAGATTATTGACAATGAATTAAGAGATTTTCGATTGGGCGGCGCGGAATTGCCATCTGACAAGAAGCAAAGGTTTTTGCAGATTCAAGAAGAGCTATCGGGCTTGTCTTCAAAATTCAATGACAATTTGTTGGATGCGACTAATGCCTACTCATTATTGATTGAGGATGAGAAAGCCCTATCAGGAATTCCTGCTGATGTACTGCAAACAGCGAAAGAATCAGCCGAAGCAGATTTCAAAACGGGTTGGAAATTTACTTTGCATATGCCTTCGTATCTTCCCGTGCTGCAATACGCCGACAATCGCGAGTTGCGTGAGCGGATGTACCGAGCTTACGCAACTCGTGCTAGTGAATTTGATAGCCAGACAGGCGCTGAACGAGACAATATGCCGCTCATTAACAGGATACTTGAGCTTCGTCAGGAAGCGGCACAAATGCTTGGCTATGAAAATTATGCGGAAGTTTCATTGGCGACAAAAATGGCAACATCTCCTCAGCAGGTATTGGATTTTCTGGGTAAATTGGCTGCCAAAGCGAAGCCCTATGCTGAGCAGGATCTTCAAGCACTGAAGCAGTTTGCTGCGGAGAGACTTGATCTGCCGATACTTGAGGCTTGGGATCTGACTTATGTCAGTGAGAAATTGCGTGAAGAGCGCTATGCCTTTTCTGATCAGGAGGTTAAGCAATATTTTCCTGAGGATAAGGTCTTGATGGGTATGTTTAAGCTGGTTGAAAGATTATATGGTATTCATATTGTTCCGGCGGCGGCTTCACGGTATGTTCAAAGTTGGCACTCCGATGTGAAGTTTTTCGATATTAACGATGCAAATGGTCAATTAATTGGACAATTCTACCTTGATTTATATGCGCGTCCTACCAAGCGAGGAGGGGCTTGGATGGACGATGCCATAACGCGTCGGCGAATTGAGAATCAACGCACGGGAAATCATGACATACAAATACCAGTCGCGTATCTGACTTGTAATTTTTCAGCGCCTGTAAATATTAATAATCAACCGCGCCCGGCTTTATTCACACACGATGAAGTCATTGTATTGTTCCACGAATTTGGGCATGGCTTACATCATCTATTGACACAAGTCGAAGATTTGGGAGTGTCAGGCATCAACGGTGTTGAATGGGATGCGGTAGAGTTGCCCAGTCAGTTTATGGAAAATTTTTGCTGGGAATGGGATGTGCTTGCCGGCATGACTCAGCATATCGAAACAGGTGCATCATTACCTAGGGCACTATTCGATAAGATGATGAAAGCCAAAAACTTTCAAAGTGGATTGCAGATGCTACGGCAAATTGAGTTTGCTCTGTTTGATATGCATATACATTTTGATTTCAAACCCGGTGGCAATAAAACAGTGATTCAATTGCTCAATGATATTCGTAAAGCTGTCGCTGTAATTATCCCACCTGACTTTAATCGTTTTCCGAATAGCTTTGCACATATCTTTGCTGGAGGTTATGCCGCAGGATATTACAGTTATAAGTGGGCAGAGGTGTTATCTGCGGATGCTTATAGTATGTTTGAAGAAACAGCTTCAGATGGAGTAGTCAACGCGGCAACAGGTGTACGTTTCCTAGAAGAAGTACTTGCAAAGGGAGGAAGCCGGTCCGCATTGGAATCATTCGTTGCATTTCGGGGGCGCGAGCCGGAATTGGATGCATTGCTGCGACATAATGGGATGGAAATTGCTTGACTGTTAAGTTATATTTTCTGACTATTTAGCTATAATTAACTTTGAGATGTATAGATACGGTTATAAAATACCGCTAGTAATTTGCCGTAGGACTGATACTTGATGCTTGTTTTAATGATGGCTTTTTAATTCTCGTGTGTAGTATCATTTACGGATGTCAGAAAAAATAGCGCTTGGTAACAAAGCCTACTGAGGCTATTTTTTATCAATGTGGCAAGATTCAACAAATTTTTACTAAAATAAATAAAAATATGACTAATTTTATCCGCTTCAAAGCAACTGCGATTCTGATGCTAGGTTTATTGTTAACGGGTTGTGCGTCGACGAATACTAACAATCAGAAAGACTATCGGGATCCACTGGAGCCTATGAATCGTGCCGTTTTTAATTTTAATGAAATGGTCGATAACAA
>Ga0209476_10002135_pt1 | contig 13229 bp, 7 predicted proteins | sample KloWWTrecipitate_FD_187179 | JGI IMG/M metagenome (GOLD analysis project Ga0209476, IMG submission 187179) | Active sludge microbial communities from Klosterneuburg, Austria, studying microevolution and ecology of nitrifiers - Klosterneuburg... | ecosystem: Engineered > WWTP > Aerobic digester >... | reverse complement strand
GCACGTCCGGGATGCCCGCCGGCATGCCCAGTTGCACGAAATCGCCGATTTCGAATTCGATCCCGTCGAGCCGCTGCCGTCCACGCGGCACGCTGGCCGGCAACAGGCCGGTGGACGCGGGCTCGGCGCCGCGCGGACGTTGCGTACGCCAGGGCGCGAGATCGACGAAGTGCGCCTCCGCAGCGTGCCCTTGCGCGGACCGCGCCGTGTCCGCTGGCCGGGGCAATTGCCGCCGCAGGTCGATCGCTCCGCGATCCGTCGCGCGCAGGGCCTTGCGCATGGCGGCATCGGGCTCCTCGACCTGCTCGAAGAACAGCACGGTACGGGGCGGTGACAGCAGCGCGGCATGGCGCGCGATGGTCGCCAGCGGCCGACGATCGGGCGCGATCGACCAGTAGATCCAGTGCCCGAATTCGGTGCGGGCAAGCAGGCCCTCGTTGTCCGGCGCGAATGCGAGCTGCGTCACCAGGTCGCCGGGATCGAGTGCCGCGCGCAACGGCGGCGACAGCGGGGCGCCGGTCGTGGCATCGGCGACGATCGCGCCGTCCTCGAGCCCGCGGGCCAGCAGCGTGGCGTCGGCGCTGAAGGCCAGGGCCATGTGGTTGAAGGCATCGCCCGATTCGACCATCCATGTCAGACCGCCATCGGGCGCGCGCAGGACATGGCGCAAGGGCGTGTTGGGCAATTCGGCGGCGAAGGCCAGCGCACCGTCGCCGCGCAATGCGATGCGCTGGTTGAAGCCGGTGACGTCGCCCACCAGCGTCGGCGTTCCCGTGGGTGGCCAGCGCACGAGCTTGGGCATCCGCAGGCCGTCGCGGCTGCCGGCGGTCGCGTTCGTTACACCGGCCACCTTGGTCGTGGCCCAGAGTTCGTCCTGCCCGAGGCGCGCATCGGTCAGCAGCGACGGCGCGCCATCCACGCCCGGCCAGCTGCGCGGCGGATGCAGCACCGAAAGGTCCGCAAGCCGCAGGGCTTCGACCGTGCGATGCCGACGCAGCAGGACGTGGTCGTCGCCGTCGATGCGCAGGTCGACCACGTCGGCGGCGACGGCAGCGGCCGCCAGGGTGCGTCCATCGGCCAGGTCCAGCACTTCGATCGACAGCCGCGGCATCGCCTGCTCGGTCTCGAACCAGGCCACCAGCAACCTGCCGCCCGCGCGGTCCACCTCCACCCAGGCCGGTGTCGCCGGCAGGCGTCGTGGCGGCAGGCGCGCCTGCCCGCCGCGCCAGTCCCAGGCATGGACCTCGCGGCCGCTGGCGACCACCAGCGTGGCGCCGTCGGGCGCGAGCAGCGCATGCGCCACCGGTTGCGGGTGTTCGAACACGATCGACACGTCGCGTCGCTGCACCACGTCGTGCACCCGTGCCCGCGTCGCCTCCACCATCACGGCGTGGCGACCGTCGAAGAGCAGGCCCTGGCTCGCGAGCGGTGGCGCCGCACCCGGCAACAGCGGCGGCGCGCGCAGCCGCCAGAGCTTGATCCGGCCATCATTGGATCCCACTGCCAGCAGGCCGCTGCCGGGGTCGAAGGCATTGCTCGTCGCCCAGCTCTCGCCCGCCACGGCGAGGCTGGGCGTTGCCGGGACCGCGATCGACCGCGGACTCTCCAGCGCCGGCAGTTGCCACTGGTAGTTCTCGCCATTGGCATAGACGCGGGCCAGGCGGCTACCGGCATGGGACTCAACGCGGTCCACCGGACCCGGATGGCGGATCGGCGCGGCGACTTCTTGCCCGCTGGCGACATTCCGGATGCGCAGTACGCCATCGTCGCATCCGACCGCAAGCCACTGGTCGTCACTGCTGAACTCCAGCACGCTGAGTTGCGCCTGGCAGGTATTGGGCAGCAGGCGCCGTTCGAGCGTGCCCAGGTCGATGACGGCAATCTGGCTATTGCCCCAGGGCACGGCGAGGTAGTGGCCGCTGCGGTCGGTGGCCATCAACCAGGCCGGTGTGTTCTGGTCCTGGACCAGCGCCAGTCGGCGCCGGGTGCCCGCGCCATCGGTGAGCAGGGTGTCGCCCTGCGCCGTGAAGTACACCGCCGAACCGTCGCTCGCGACCAGCGCAAGGGTCAGGCCATCGGGAGGCTGCCGCGGCGACGCCGCGCGCCACGGATCGGTGCGCCACAACTGGCGTTCGCCCTTGGAAGATTGCAGAACGGCAAAGCGGGCGTCGGGACTGAAACGCATCGCCACCGCGTCCTCGAAGCCGGGCAGCGGCGGCAGCAGCTCCCCGGACGCGAGGTCCATGCGCGTCTGGCAACCGGGTACCGGGTTGGACGAGTCGCAGATCCCGGCCGCGACCTCGCCGCCGTGCAGCGTAACGATCGGGTCGCGCAGTCCACGCAGGATGCCGATATCGCGCCGCCAGCGCACCTCGCCGCTGGCGACATCCACCGCCGCGGCGCCGCCCGGCATGTAGCCGACCAGCAGGGTGTCGCCATCGGGCGTGAGGCTCACCATGCTGGTGCCACCATGCATCCGCTCCTCGGGCGCGGGATGGACGCGCAGGACGTCGATGAGCACCGGGCCCGATGCCAGCAAGGTGCCCAGCCGGCGCCGGTCCAGCGCCGCCTCGGCCGTGGCGCCGAGCGCCTCCTGTTCGCGCAGGTTGTCGACCAGCAGGGGCAGCGCGTTGAAGCCGCGGCGCGCGTCGAACTCGCGCCAGGCGAGGTCGCGTCGCTGCGCCCACGCGGTGGCGTTGGCACGCGCGGCGTTGGCGCCCGCGGCGTCGGCGTTGGCGCTGGCGCGGCGCGCCTGCCAGGTCGTGGCGACCAGGCCGCTTGCCAGGGCCAGCATCAGCGAGGCGGCCAGCGCGGCGATGCGCGGCTCGCGCCGGGCGGCGCGGGCGAGGCGCTGCAAGGTGCCCAGCGGGCGCACGCTGACGGGTCGATCGTCGAGGAAGGCGGCGAGATCCGCAGCCAGGGCGCGGGCGTCGCGATAGCGCTCCGCCGGGTCCTTCTCCAGGCACTTGAGGCAGATCGCCTCGAGGTCGGCCGGCAGCGCCGGGACCAGGCGCCGCGGCGGCTCGACCGCGGCCTCGACCACGCGTTGCAGCGTGGCCTGCGGATTGGCCCCGAGGAACGGCGGCCGCCCGGTCAGCAACTCGTACAGGATCGCGCCGAGGCCGTAGACGTCGGTTGCGGGCGAGAGCTTGTGCGAACGCAGCACCGCCTGTTCGGGCGCCATGTAGCTGGGCGTGCCCGAGACCTCGTCGCTGTCGGCGGCGAGCGTGTCGTCCAGGCGCCGCGCCAGGCCGAAGTCCGCGACCTGCGGCTCGCCGCGCTCGTCGATCAGCACGTTGCCGGGCTTGAGGTCGAGGTGCAGCACGCCCAGGCTATGCGCGTAGTCCACCGCCTCGGCGATGGTCCGCAGCAGGGCCGCGGCGCGACGCGGCGACTGCTGGCCCTCGCGCGCGAGCAGGCTGGCGAGACTCTCGCCGCGCACCAGTTGCATCGAGAAGTAGTTGAGGTCGTCGTGCGCGCCGACCTCGAAGATCGAGACGATGCCGGGGTGCTGCATGCGTGCCGCGGACTGCGCCTCGCGGCGGAAGCGCTCGATGAAGTCGCGGCTGGCCCAGGGCCCGGCGGCGAGCAGCTTGACCGCGACCTCGCGATCGAGCGCGACCTGCCGCGCCCGGTAAACCACGCCCATGCCGCCCTGGCCCAGCTTCTCGATCAGTTCGTAGTCGCCGAAGTCGCGCTGCGCCGGGTCGTCGAGGTCGAGCTCGAGCGCTTCCGGCGGCAGGAAGGCGAGGTGGCGGCCGACGGTCTGCTGCGCGAGCGGGGCGCGCGGGCCGCTGGCCAGCGCCAGCTCGGCGAGGGCGCGATGCAACTGCGGGAACACCGGCGCCGGCACCGTCGCATCGGCGCGCGCGGCCGGGGCGTTCATGGCAGGTCGCGCAAGGCGGCGTGCAGCGCCGCGCGCTCGACTTCCAGGTCGTGGCTGCTGGCCACGGTCTCCGCCAACTCGGCGTCGGCCAGTTCGCGGTAGCGCTGGCGCAGGCGCTTGACCGCGATGGTGACCGAGAGCACCTGCATCCCGAGTTGCCGGGCGAGTTCCTGGTACTGGCCCGGCTCCGGTTCCCGCGTCAGGTAGGGTTCGAGCGCATCGAGCATGGACTCGCGCCCAGCCTGGGCAGCCTCGTTGCGCAGGCGCTGCAAGGCGCGGCTCAGTACCTCGATCGCGAAGCCGGCGCGGAACCCCTGCTCCGGGCTGCTGCGCACACCGGCCTCGAGTTGCAGGCGCTGCTCCAGCAGCGCGCCCGGCAGGGGCGGTGCGAGCTCAGCGCCGGCGGCGAGCTGCGGCTCGGACCAGCCCGCGGCCAGGAAGGCATTGAGCTGGACCAGCACGAAGTCGCGGAAGCGGCCGGTCGCCATGCCTGGCCTGCCGCTTCTCGCGGTGTCGACCAGCTGGTTGAAGAACGCGCGCACGATCGCGTCGGCGCGCGACGGATCGTGCCCGCAACGGCGCACGTAGGCATAGACCGGATACCAGTAACGCGCGCACAGCTCCGCCAGCGAGGCCTGGGATTTCGCGGCGTCGGCACCGGCCGCGGCAACCAGCGACCAGCGGGTCGCCGGGAAATCGTCCGGCGTCGCTGGCGCCGACTCGATGCTGCGCTTGTCCGGCATGGCTCGTCCCCTGGTCCGCTACCCGCTAGTACGCGATCGGCCGTCCGTTGTTACCGCTCGACCAGCGACGGCGCGATCGGTGCTTCCAGGGCCGCCTGCAGGGCCTCGATCTCCTCGGCCAGATCCTCCGGGCCGGATACGGTGTCGCTGAGCTCCGCGTTGACCAGCTCGCGCAGCCTCGAACGCAGCCGATGGGTCGCGACCGCGACGGTGTTTGGACGCATTCCCAGTTCGGAGGCGACGCGCTCGTAGTCGCGCGGTTCCGGCGCCTCGACCAGGAAGCCGCTCAGGCGTTCGAAGAGCGGGGCCTTGCCGGCTTCTGCCGCTTCGGTGCGCAGGCGCTCCAGCGCGCGGCCCATCACGGTGAGCGCCCACGCCCGCTCGAAGGCGCGCTCCGGCGACTCGCCGCTGTCGATGCGCTCGGGATCGATGCCGGCGCCCGCATTCGCGGGCTGGCGCCGCGCGGCGTGCTCGCGCGCGTGGGCACTGGCGACGAAATGGCGCAGCGCCGTGCGCAGGAACATGCGGAAGCGCCCGCGCTGCGGATCGGCTACTTCCTGGAACCGCTTCTCGACGAAGCGGGTGAAGAAGTCCTGCGCGAGGTCGTCGGCATCGGCGCGCGCGTAGCCGTAGCGGCGCAGGTAGGAGATGACGGCGGGGCGATAGCAGCGGCACAGCAGGTCGAGCGCCTCGCGCGCGTCCGGCGAGGCGCCACGTGCCGCAACGATCAGGCTCCAGCGGGTGGTCTGGAACCCAGCCATGCCGCATGCCCCCCGGGGACCGACGATGGAATCAGCATACGCGAACGGCGGAGCGGCAAATGCGCGGGCCGGAGAGCCGTCGCCGGATCCGGCCCGCCGCGGGCCCGCTGTCACCCGGACCCATTCCGCGCCGGCCCCTGACGGCCGCCACGAAATCGCGTCCCTGCAGGGGACAGCAACGGCGGATCCGCATCGACCCCGCCAAGCTGCAAGCGGGCCCGCGGACCGGTCGCCGCGGTCAGTTGCCTGGACCGGCGACGGCGGTCGCGGCCGGATCGAGGACGGAACCTGCCGACTGGCCCGGGAAGGCGAGCCCGCCCAGCGCAAGCGCGGTCAGGAGCGCGGCGAGCAGGCCGATGCCGAGGCGGCGCAGGTAGGCGCGATGGTGCGAGGGCGAATGGGTCAGCGGCGCGGAAACTTGGTCGTGGTCGTTCATGGCTCGTGGCGCGGAGGACATGCGGGCTACCCTGTTACCTACCGGATCGGCGCGGCGAAATGACAACGTCGCTGTCCGGTACCTCCATCAACGCGGGAAGCGCCCGAAAGGCGCCATGCCTCGGCGGCCGGGCCGGGGCCCGGCGTGCGAAAATGCGCCCAGCCCGTCCCGATCGACCCCGGAGTGACCGCCATGGCCCTGCTGCACACCCCGGCTGCGAGCCTGGGCGCCGAGGCGCCGGATTTCGCGCTCCCCGGCACCGACGGGCGCGTGCACACCCGCGATGGCTGCCGCGGGCCGAACGGCCTGCTGGTCATGTTCATCTGCAACCATTGCCCCTACGTGCAGGCGATCCGCGAACGCCTGGTGGTCGACGCGCGCGAGTTGATCGCCGCGGGCGTGGGCGTGGTCGCGATCAGCAGCAACGACGCGCGCGACTATCCCGAGGACGGGCCCGAGGCCATGCGCGAGGTCGCGCGCCAGCACGGATTTCCATTCCCGTACCTGTACGACGCGACCCAGGCGGTCGCCCGCACCTATGGCGCCGTGTGCACGCCCGATTTCTTCGGCTACGACGCCCGCCTGCAGCTGCGCTACCGGGGGCGCCTCGATGCGGCCCATCGCGGTCCACGCGAGCCCGGCATGCGTCGCGAACTGGTCGAGGCCATGCTCGAGGTCGGCAGCCGGGGCGACACCTCAGTCGCGCAGGTTCCGAGCATGGGCTGCTCGATAAAGTGGCGTGGCGCCAAAGAATGAACGGACGGGCGTTATGATCGCCTGCCTCCTTCCCGGTTCCCGGAGCCGAAGATGACCCACGCGTCACGAACCCGCTCCGCCCAGGGTTCGACCCTGCGCCGGGCCTGCGTCGGACTTGCGCTGCTGGCATTGGCCTCGTGCAGCGACCCCGCCCCGCCGGCCGCGCCGCCACCGCCACCGGTCGAGGTGCTGACCCTGGCGGCGCGCGACGTGCCGCTCTACCAGGACTTCGTCGGCCAGCTCAAGGGCGCGCAGGACACCGACGTGCGCGCGCAGGTGCAGGGCGTGGTGCAGTCGATCGACTTCCAGCAGGGCACCGATGTCGAGGTCGGCGCGCAGCTGTTCACGATCGATCCGCGCCCCTTCGAGGCCGCGCTGCAGCAGGCCCAGGCGGCGGCGACCGAGGCAAAGATCCGCTACGAGAACGCGCGGCGCGATGCCCAGCGCTACATCACCCTGGCCAAGAAAGGCGTGATCCCGCGCAAGCAGGCCGACGACGCCGAGGCCAACGCCAAGGCACAGCAGCAGAGCTACAACGCGGCGATGGCGCAGGTCGACGGCAAGCAGGTCGATCTGGGCTACACCAAGGTGACGGCGCCGATCGCCGGTCGCGCGGGCATCGCCCAGGTCGAAGTCGGCGACCTGGTCGGCGGACCGGGCAGCAAGCCGATGGTGGTGATCTCGAAGTCGGGCGACGTGAAGGTGCGCTTCTCGGTCAGCGAGAACGACTACCTGCGCCTGTTCCGCCAGCGCCAGGCCGAGCGCGCGAACGGGCAGGAGCCGCCGCCGATCCCGGTGCGGCTGGTGCTGTCCGATGGCGCCGAGTACGAGCGCGACGGGCGCATCATCTCCATCGACTCCACCGTGGATTCCACCACCGGCACCCTGACGGTCGAGGCGCTGTTCCCCAACCCCGACGGCATGCTGCGTTCGGGCCAGTACGGCAAGGTGCGGGCGCTCACGTCCACGCAGCGCAACGTGATCCTGGTGCCGCAGCGCGCGGTGACCGAGACCCAGGGCACCTACGCCGTCGCGGTGGTCGGCGCCGGCAACGCGGTCGAGATCCGGCGCGTGGAGATGGGCGAGCGCAGCGGCAACGACTGGATCGTGAAGTCGGGACTCAAGGCCGGCGAGCGGGTGGTGGTCGAGGGCCTGGGCAAGGCGCGGTCCGGCACGGTGGTGGCGCCGCGCGAGATGGCGGCGACTCCGGTACCGCACAGCGTCGCGGGAGGATCGTAGAGGCGGGAGTCGCTGCGGCGACGAGCGAGGCCTATCGCGCGCAGAGCGCGCTCCTACAGCGCTGGCTCTGTAGGAGCGCGCTCTGCGCGCGATAGGCCTCGCTCGTCGTCGGTCACACTGCAACTTGAACGCAGCACCCACGCAAGGCACGAATCCGCAGGGACAACCGTGAGCGCACCAACCCACCCGACCTCGAAACACCCCCCGCTGCCGGACTACTTCTTCGTCCAGCGGCCGGTGCTGGCCATGGTGATCTCGATCCTCATGGTGATCGTGGGACTGATCACCCTGCGCGGGCTCGCGATCGAGCAGTACCCCTCGGTGGTGCCGCCGCAGATCCAGGTCAGCACCTTCTTCCCGGGCGCCAGCGCCGAAGTGGTGCAGCAGTCGGTGGCCTCGCCGATCGAGCAGATGATCAACGGCGTCGACGACCTGCTCTACATCCGCTCCATTTCCGGCAACGACGGCAGTTACACCGCGTCGGTCTACTTCGAGACCGGCAGCGACCAGGACACGTCGAACATGCTGGTGCAGAACCGCGTGCAGCAGGCCACGCCGAACCTGCCGCAGCAGGTGATCCAGTACGGCGTGACCGTGCGCAAGGCGCAGGCCAGCGTGCTGCTGCTGGTCTCGCTGTACTCGCCCGACGGCACCTACGACCAGACCTTCCTCGCCAACTACGTCACCCTCAACCTGCTCGACCCGATGCTGCGGGTCGAGGGCGTGGGCGACGCGCGCCTGCTGAGCCAGTCGAGCTACACCATGCGCCTGTGGCTCAAGCCCGACCGCATGGCCCAGCTCGGCCTCGACGCCACCGACGTGGCCAGCGCCTTGCAGACCCAGAACGTGCAGATCCCGGCCGGCCAGATCGGCGCGCCGCCGCAGGCCTCGCCGCTGGAGTTCCAGTACCAGGTCAAGGCTCCGGGCTTCCTGCAGACGGCCGAGGAGTTCGGCAACATCATCCTGCGCTCCAACCCGGACGGCTCGCAGATCCGCGCGCAGGATGTAGGGCGCACCGAGCTGGGCGCGCAGTCGTACAACATCATCACGCGCATGAACAGCGGCCCGGCCGCGTTCCTGGGCGTGTACCAGGCCACCGGCGGCGACGCGCTGCGCACGGCGCGCGACATCCGCGCGCTGATGGAATCGCTCAAGGGCAGCTTCCCGCCCGGCGTCGACTACGCGATCTCCTACGACACCACGCCGCCGATCGTGGCCTCGATGGTGGAGATCATGCACACCCTGGCCGAAGCCATGGTGCTGGTCCTGATCGTGGTGTTCCTGTTCCTGCAGAGCTGGCGCGCGACCCTGATCCCGATGCTGACCGTGCCGGTCTCGCTGATCGCCACCTTCGCTTTCTTCCCGATGCTGGGCTTCTCGGTCAACGTGTTGACCATGTTCGGCATGATCCTGGCGATCGGCATCGTGGTCGACGACGCGATCGTGGTGGTCGAGGCGGTCATGCACCACATGGAGCAGGGCATGGACCGCCGTGCCGCGACCAACCGGGCGATGAAGGAGGTGTCGGGGCCGGTGGTGGCGATCGCGCTGATCCTGTGCGCGGTGTTCGTGCCGGTGGCCTTCATGGGTGGCATCACCGGCGCCATGTTCAAGCAGTTCGCGCTCACCATCGCGATCGCGGTGGTGATCTCTGCGATCAACGCCCTGAGCCTGAGTCCGGCGTTGTGCGCGATGCTGCTCAAGCCGGCGTCGAAGGACCCGGGCCCGCTGGCACGGCTGTTCGGCGCCTTCAACCGCGGCTTCGACAAGGCGACCCGCGGCTATGTGACGGTCAGCAGGCTTTTCATCCGGCGCGCATTCCTCGGCGTGATCGCGCTGCTCGCGGTCAGCGCGGGCGCCTTCTGGCTGTTCCGCCACGTGCCGACCGGTTTCCTGCCGGGCGAGGACCAGGGCGTGATGGTGGTCAACGTGCAGTTGCCCAACGCGGCTTCGCTCGACCGCACCGACGCGGTGGTCAAGCAGATCGAGGCCCTGCTGGCGCAGCGCAAGGAAGTGACCTACGTCTCCGGCGTGGTGGGCTACTCGATGCTGACCGGCACCACGTCGTCCGATGCGGCGACGATCTTCGTGTCCTTCGCCGACTGGGCCGAGCGGCCCGCGCCGGAACAGCACGCCTTCGCCATCATCCAGTCGGTCAACCGCGAGCTGGCGCAGATCGCCGGCGCGCAGGCCTTCGCCTTCCCGATCCCGCCGATCAGCGGGCTCTCGGCTTCGGGCGGCTTCACCATGCTGCTGCAGGACCGCGCGGCCAGCACGCCGCAGGAACTCGAGGCCCAGCTCAAGGCCTTCCTCGGCGCGCTGCGCCAGCGGCCCGAGGTGGCGCAGCCCTTCTCGTCGTTCTCGGCCTCGCTGCCGCAGGTCGGGATCGAGGTCGACACGGCGCAGATCTCGAAGCTGGGCCTGCCGGTCAACCGCGTGTACCAGTCGCTGCAGACCTTCCTCGGCGGCCTCTACGTCAACCAGTTCACCCGCTTCGGGCGCCTGTGGAAGGTCTACCTGCAGGCCGATGGCGAGTACCGGCGCACGACGCAGGACCTCGGCAACTACTTCGTGCGCGCCAACAACGGCGAGATGATCCCGCTGGCCACGCTCGCGCGCACGACCGAGACCTCTGGACCGAACTACATCCTGCGCTTCAACCTGTTCCCGGCGGCGGAAATCACCGGCAACAGCGGCGCAGGCTTCAGTTCGGGCCAGACCATCGAGGCGTTGAAGGAGACCTTCGATGGCACCGTGGCGGACGGTTTCGGTTACGACTGGTCGGGCCAGACCTTCCAGGAGATCCGCGCGCAGGGCCAGCAGGGGATCGTGTTCGCGATGGCGATCCTGTTCGTGTTCCTGCTCCTGGCCGCGCTCTACGAGAGCTGGACGCTGCCCTTCAGCGTGCTGCTGGGCACGCCCTTCGCGCTGCTCGGCGCCATGTTCGGCACCTGGGCGCTGGGCCTGGACAACAACCTCTACACCCAGATCGGCATCGTGCTGCTGATCGGCCTGGCGGCCAAGAACGCGATCCTGATCGTGGAGTTCGCCAAGATGGGCCGCGACGCCGGCAAGCCTATCGACGAAGCCGCGGCGGAGGCCGCGCGCCTGCGCTTCCGCCCGATCCTGATGACCGCCTTCGCTTTCATCCTGGGCTGCGTGCCCCTGATGCTGGCCTCGGGCTCCGGCGCCAACTCGCGCATCGCGCTCGGCACCGGCGTGGTCTTCGGCATGAGCTGCGCGACCGTGCTCGGTGTGTTCCTGATCCCCTTCCTCTACAGCGTGGTGCAGAAGTTCGGCGAGCGCTTCAGCGGTCCACCGAAGGCTGCGTCCGCGCCTGCGCCTGCGGGCACCGCGCCCTAGCGGCGTTGTTGCGCGCTTGGCGGTCACGGACGCGCTTCGATCAGACGCGCAGGACATCGTCCTGGCCCTGTAGCAGCGGCGGCTTCAGTCGCGACCGAGGCCTATCGCGCGCAGAGCGCGCTCCTACAGAGCCGGCTTCGTAGGAGCGCGCTCTGCGCGCGATAGGCCTCGGTCGCGGCTGAAGCCGCCCATCCAGGGGGCAACGCTCGTCGCAAGGCTGTCGCTCAGGCCGCGCGCGACATCGGCGCTGCCAGGCCGTCGAAGTAGACGCGCGTCATGCGCCGCTGTTCCTCCGCGGTCACGACGCCATTGACCACGGCCCGGAACGCCGCATTCTCCGGCCGGTCCTTCGCGTACCAGCCCAGGTGCTTGCGCGCGATGCGCACGCCGTGCTGTTCGCCGTAGAAGGCGTACAGCGCCTCGAGGTGGCCGAGCAGGATGCGGCCGACTTCGGATGGCGAAGGCTCCGGCAGCAGCGTCCCGGTGGCGAGGAAGTGCGCGATTTCGCGGAAGATCCACGGTCGGCCCTGCGCGCCGCGGCCGATCAGCAGTGCATCGGCGCCGGTGCGCGCCAGGACCTCGCGCGCCTTCTGCGGCGTGGTGATGTCGCCGTTGGCGGCGACGGGAATTCGCACCGCGGCCTTGATCGCGGCTATGGTGTCGTATTCGGCCGCGCCCTCGTAAAGGTCCTCGCGCGTGCGGCCATGCACGGCCAGCGCGGCAATGCCGGCCGACTCGGCCAGGCGCGCGATGGCCACGCCGTTGCGGCGGGCGCGGGTGTAGCCGGTGCGGATCTTGAGCGTGACCGGCACGTCGACCGCGCGCACCACGGCGTCGAGGATCGCACCCACCAGCGCCTCGTCGCGCAGCAGCGCCGAGCCCGCGTCGACCTTGCACACCTTCTTCGCCGGGCAGCCCATGTTGATGTCGATGAGCTGCGCGCCATGGTCGACGTTGTAGCGCGCGGCCGCGGCCATCATCGCGGGGTCGTAGCCGGCGATCTGCACGCTCACCGGGGCCGGCTCGCCGGCGTGGTCCATGCGCAGGCGCGACTTGCGCGTGCCCCAGAGCTGCGGATCGGACGCCGTCATTTCCGACACGGCCAGGCCCGCGCCCAGCCGCTTGCACAGCTGGCGGAAGGGCTTGTCGGTGACGCCGGCCATGGGGGCCAGCACCAGCGGCGGGTCGATACGGTAGGGGCCGATCTGCATGGGGCGCGGATTCTACCCGAGCCGTCGCCCCGGCAAGTCAGCGCGACTGGTTGTAGACGTACCAGGTGTCGAGGGACGGACCCTCGAAGCCGGAGGCGAAATTGGCTTGGCCCAGGCTTTCGCCCAGCAGCACGGCGCGGATCTCGCGCGGAAAGCCGGGGCGGGTACCCAGCGCGAAGAAGCCGTAGGCCTTGCTGTCGGCCACCCGTCCGCCCATGAAATCGAAGGGTCCGCCCGGTCCGATCAAGGGCACGGCCAGGCTCTGCGTCGCCCCGGTGGGGTAGTCCACGCGCAACAGGCTGTTGCCGTTGCCGACGTAGCCCCAGTTGCGGGCCGGATTGCCGATGGCGCCATAGCCGGTCCAGTTGAAGCCGTTGCCGCCGGCCGAACTGCCCTTGCCGGTGAGCACCGGCGCGCAACTGCTGGTGGGCGTGGTGACGAGTTCGGCGCTGCCATTGCGATCAAGGTCGGCGACGCTGCCGAAGTAGTTGGTCAGGGCAGACCCGCCACGCAGGGAGATGATGCGTCCCTCGCGCACGACCGTGAAGGTATTGGGCACCGGCGACTGGGTGAACAGCAGGCAGGTCGCGGCGAGGTTGAACGGATTCAACGCATAGTAGGACACCGTGATCTGGCCGTTCGAGCGCTGGTACTGGATCGCGATCGCCGCGCCGACGACGTTCATCTCGATGCTCGCCATGATCGGCCGGATGCCGCCGTTGAACGGCGACAGCAGCTGCGGCAGGTTGACGGACAGGTTGGTCGGCTGCGCCGTCCCCGTGCCCTTCCAGACTTCGGCCCGGGCCTGGGTGGCATTGGCGGCGAGGTAATACA
>Ga0209476_10002134_pt1 | contig 13242 bp, 11 predicted proteins | sample KloWWTrecipitate_FD_187179 | JGI IMG/M metagenome (GOLD analysis project Ga0209476, IMG submission 187179) | Active sludge microbial communities from Klosterneuburg, Austria, studying microevolution and ecology of nitrifiers - Klosterneuburg... | ecosystem: Engineered > WWTP > Aerobic digester... | reverse complement strand
TCGACGAGGCGATGAAGATCGTCGAAGGCACGGCCCGCAGCATGGGCATCGAGGTGGTGTAGCGATGGCAAGCAAAGGGAAGCGCTACAAGGAAGCCGCGGCCAGGGTCGACAAGGCGAAGTTCTATACGGTGGATGAGGCCATTGCCCTGGCGAAGGAGATCCACCCGGCGAAGTTCGATGAGACGGTCGAGCTGCACATCAAGACGGGCCTGGACCCGCGCCACGCAGAGCAGCAGATCCGGGGGAGCACCGTGCTCCCGCATGGCCTCGGCAAGATTCTCCGTGTGCTCGTCTTCACCGAAGGCGAGGCCGTCTCTATTGCCCGCGAGGCAGGCGCGGACCACGTCGGCAGCGACGATCTGATCAAGCAGATCGAAGGTGGCTGGCTGGACTTCGATGTAGCTATTGCGACGCGGGAGATGATGGGCAAGGTTGGCCGCCTCGGCCGTGTGCTGGGCCCGCGCGGGCTCATGCCGAACCCGCGATCCGGGACGGTTGTGGGCGCTGAGGATATCGCTCGCTCCGTGCAGGAGGCGAAGCAGGGCCGCGTGGAGTACCGGCTCGATCGATTGGCGAACATTCACGTACCGCTCGGCAAGGTGAGCTTCGACGAGAGCAAGCTCAAGGAGAACATGGCGACGCTGATCGAGGCCGTGAACGCCGCACGGCCCAAGGAAGCGAAGGGCCAGTACATCCGCAGTGCGACGCTGACCACGACGATGGGGCCGGGCATCCACCTGGACCTCGCCCAGGCGATGGCGCTGAGGGTCTAGACGGGGGTCATCCTCGCAGTGGAACAACGAAGGCCCGGGAGAGATTCCCGGGCCTTCGCCTTTCACCGGCTGGCGGCCTGGAGGCGGCCGGAGGGGGATGCTTCAGGCGGTGCGCACGGCCTCTTCGAGCTTCGCGGTGGCCTCGCTGTAGCTCGTGCCCTGGGGGAAGCGGATGGGCTCGCCGATGGAGACGCGGACGCGGGCGCGCGGGTGTGGGAGCCATTTGCCTTCGTAGAAACCCGGGCGGAGGACGTCGATGCGCATGGGGAGGACGGGAACCCCTGTCTCGACAGCGAGGAGGCCGGTGCCGCTCTTGAAGGGCTGGGTGGGGCCCATCACGGTGAGTTTGCCTTCGGGGAAGATCATGACATTCCAGCCCTCGTCGAGCATCTTCGCGACGTACTCGAGGCTTTCGCGCACGCCGGAACCTTCCTTCGCGAAGGGAAAAGCGTTGCCGAGAAAGCTGGCCCCGAAGCCGCGGAGGCGGTTGCCGAAGATGTCGCTGGCGGCGGCGGCAATGGCGACACGCTGACGGAAGCGGTGGGGCATGGCGCGGAGAAGCACCGACTGATCGAGGTGCATGTTGTGGTTGCTGATGATGAGGCATGGCTCATCGACTGTTTGGAAGCGCTGGCGGCCACGGACTTCGACGCTGTAACCGAGGCGCAGGAAGGGGAAGAGGATGGCGGAAGTGATTGCGCGGCGAAGCCACCTGACGGGCCGCCAGCGGGGCCAGGTGGGGAACCGGTGCATCCGGACTTTTCGCTCGCTTCGTGCTGCCATAACGCGGAGCTGGGCAATCGTCGTCTGCGGCCCAACCTCCGTATCATCGATGTAGACGCCGATATCGTCTTCTATCGCGGAGAGGAGCTCGACTCTGCCGAGGGAGTCGAGGCCGAGGTCGGCGCCGAGGTTCGCGTCCTCGGCCAGGGGGTGATCGGTGCGGCGGACGGCCGCGATGATCTTGAGGAGGGGGTCTTCGAGCTCTTGCTGAGGCACGGCCGAAGGCGCGCGGCGGTGTTCCTTGAGGTGGGCCTCGACGAGCGGGCGGCGGACTTTGAGCGTGTGGGTGCGGGGGAAGTCGTCTTCGGGCCAGATGGTCCAGCCGAGGATCTGCTGGCGGGCATCGAGCTGTTCGTTGGCGAGCCGTACCGCGGCAGTCGCGGTGCCCGGTTCGGATTCGACGATGACGGCGTGGAGGCGGACATCGGGGCCTTCCCGCAGACCGAGGACGACCGCATCGGCGACGCCCGGCTGGTGGCGGAGCACGGTTTCGATGTCATCGGGGTAGACGTTCTGTCCATCGGAGAGAACGATGAGGTCCTTTTTCCGGCCTTTGAGATAGAGGTAGCCGTCTTCGATGTATCCGAGGTCGCCGGTGTGGTACCAGTCGTCTTCGAGGGTCGCCGCGGTGGCTTCGGGGTTGTTCCAGTAGCCCTGGAAGACGTTCGGCCCGCGGGTGAGGACTTCGCCATCGCCGGCGATGCGGATCTGCTGGCCGGGGAGCGGGCGGCCGACGCTGCGAAGGCGCCGGTCGTTGCGTGGATTGATGGTGACGATGGGCGAGCATTCGGTGGTGCCGTAGCCTTCAACGACGGCGATGCCCATGGCTTCCCACTTGAGCTGGACATCGGGGTCGATGGCGGCGCCGCCGCTCGCGATGAAATCGAGACTGCCGCCAAAGCGCGAGAGCACCGAAGAGAAGAGGCGGCGGCGCATGATGGGAGGCAGGGGGGCGGCCACCTTCCTCAGGCGGTTGAGTAATCCCATGCGGCCGCGGGCGGTAGCCTCGCGCTCGATGCCAGTCATGAGCAGGGCGAGGACCTGGGGGACGCCCATGATGAAGGTTGGCTTCCATTCCTGCATCGTGCGCGAAAGCGCGGCTGGCTGACGGCTGGCCGGGTAGCAGACGGCCGCACCGACGTGGAGGGGGGCGAAGCAGCCACCAACCTGTTCGAACATGTGGCTGAGGGGGAGGAGCGAGAGCATGCGGGTATCGCGAGCGATAGGAATGACGGCGATGCCAGCCTCGACGTTGGCGGCGATGTTCCGGTGGGTAAGAACGACGCCCTTCGGATCGCCGGTGGTGCCGGAGGTGAAGATTATCTCGGCGACATCGGAGCCGGTGACCGGTGGGCCCTGGTGGCGCCCATTCGGATGGAGGGGGATGGCATCGAAGCTGTAGGCCGGGATTTCCATTTCCCGGAGCTGGGCGGCCTGGGAAGGCCCGGCGAAGCCGAGGACGGGTTCGGTCTGTGTGACGACCCGCTGGATGAAGTCGCGTGATGAGCGGACATCGAGGGGGACGGCGACGCCGCCGGCGATGAAGGTGCCGAAGAGGGCGGCGACCCAATCGGGCTGGTTGGGGGCCCAGAAGATGACGCGGTCGCCCTTCTTTACACCGCGATCGGCCAGGAATCGCGCGTAGGCGTGTGCCTGGCGTTCGAGGCCTTCGTAGGTGTATTTGGTGGTGCGGACGCCGATGCGCATGGTGAGGGCGAGACGGGCGGGGTGATCGCGCGCTGAGCGCTGGAGCATCTCGACAAGGGTGTTCATTTTGAGGGGGGGAGCGTGCGCACGAATTCGCGCACCTTTTGATCGGCGCCGCCGAGGATTGGCCGGAAGTGGCTGAAGCAGAGTGTTTCGAAATCGAGCGAGGCGAGCTTGTGGATGGAGGCTGTGGCAGCCGGCATATCCTGCGTGAAGAGGCGGCTGGGGAGCATGAGACGGCCGAACTTGTACTGCATCGCATCGCCGATGAGGAGGACGCCGCGGTTGGGGAAGTGGAGCGAGATGCTGCCCGCGGTGTGGCCGGGAGCATGGACAATGCGCATTCCACCGAGGGCGGGGAGCTCGTCCCCGTCATCGAGGACGACGTCGACACGGGCGGCTCCGGGGTCGTTGCGGAGGAGGTAGGGTTCGCAGATGCGGGCGAGGAGGGGGTGCTGGAATGGGTTGGGAAGGGGCCGGCCGCTCGTTACGTGATGGGCTTCGGCGAGGTGGACGCCAGTCTTGCCGGGCACCCATTCCTGGAGCTCGGGGAGACCACCGACGTGGTCGATGTGGTAGTGGGTGATGACGATGTGCTTGATGTCTTCGGGGGAGCGGCCAAGCTCTTCGACCGCGCTGAGGATGCGTTCGCCAGAGCCAGGGGAGCCGGTATCAACCAGGGTGATGTCATCTTCGACGATGAGGTAGGCCTTGGAACCGCGTGTGCGGACCTGGTAGAGCCCGGGGAGGACTTCGGTGAAGTTGCGGAAGGGGGCGGGCTTCAACTCGTCCCAGCGTTCCTGCCACTGCGGGCGCCGGGCGGGTGAGGGATATGCCATGTAGCGAAGGATAGCAGACGGGGGAAAGGAAGAGGTGGGGTGGCAAGCTTCCAAGGAGGGCATTGGAAGCAGAGCAGTAGGAGAAGGGACAAGAACGGAAGCTCGCCACCCCGGTGGGACATGTGAATCCTATCACAATCGTGACGGGGAGGGGTATGCTCCGGGCCATCGAAGTATCCTATGGGAAGGTTGTCCCAAACCCGAATGGCATTCGCTTGCGGGCCGCTCTCCGCTCCGTCACAATCGTATAGCACAATCAGGCCCGATCCCCGGCGAGGGACCGCGCCAGCATATGGAAAGCAGGAATCCCGATGGCAATTACCCTTGGCGACAGCGAACGCGAGGCCACATGGCGCAAGGAAGTTCGCGACTTCATCCAGAATGAGGCCCCGGCAGCCCTGAAGGGCGACATGGACCAGGGCGAGGGTTCGATGTTCGGGCGGCTTGGCGCGATCAAGGAGTGGCGGGACAAGGTGGCGGCGAAGGGCTGGATTGCGCCTTCGTGGCCGACGAAGTTCGGCGGCGCCGACATGTCGGTAGTCGAGCAGTTCATTATGAACGAAGAGTTTGCCGAATCTGGCGTGCCGGGGAATCTCGGCGGTTTCGGCGTGATGATGATCGGGCCGACGATCATCGAGCACGGGACTGAAGAGCAGAAGGAAGAGCACCTCACGAAGATCCTGAAGGGCGAAGTGATCTGGTGCCAGGGCTACAGCGAGCCGGGAGCGGGCTCGGACCTCGCATCGTTGCAGACGCGGGCGGTGCGCGACGGGGACGACTACGTGATCAACGGCCAGAAGATCTGGACGACTGGCGCGCAGTTCGCGGACATGATGTACATCCTGGTCCGGACAGACCCGGATGCGCCGAAGCACCGTGGCATCACGTACCTGCTGCTGAACATGCGCGCGCCCGGCGTGACGGTTCGGCCGCTGACGACGCTGGCCGGTACCCAGACGTTCAACGAGGTGTTCTTCGAAGACGTGCGCGTGCCGGTGAAGAACCGAATCGGCGATGAGAACCGCGGCTGGTACGTGGGCACGACGACGCTCGACTTCGAGCGCAGCTCGATCGGCAGCGCAATCGGCGTGCGGAAGCAGCTCGAAGGGCTGATCCGGCAGGCGAAGGCGGGCGGCGAGGCTTCGTTCAACCGGAACCCGAAGGTAAAGACGGAGTTCGCGGACCGCTGGATCGAGTGCGAAGTCGCCAAGATGTTGAGCTACCGCGTGGTGAGCATGCAGGCGAACGGGAAGATCCCGAACCATGAGGCCAGCATGTGCAAGCTGTTTAGCAGCGAGATGAGCCAGCGGATCGCGGCGCTTTCGATGCACATGTTCGGCATGCACGGGAACATGCGGAACCGGGCATCGATGGGGTACATGCAGGCGGTGAGCTCGACGATTGCCGGTGGCACTACGGAAGTGCAGAAGGGCATCATCGCGACTCGCGGCCTGGGGCTGCCCCGCGGATAACCGCTGGTTCGCGAAACGACGGCCAGGAAACCAGGGCCCGCATCGTCACCGATGCGGGCCTTTTCATTCGCCGCGGGTTATCGCTCAGAAGTACGAGGCGGGGATAATGGCGGTTGATGGGACGGTCAAGCAGGCTACTTAAATTGGGGCTGATCGGAGCCCAGGCGGCGATCGCGGCGGTGTCGCTGTATCAATCGGCGGTGACAGCCCTGGGGTACCTTCGCTCGCGGCGTGCCCGGGTGGGGCCGATGCCGGCCGAGCTGCCGCGTTTCGGGCTCATCATCTGCGCGCGAGACGAGGAGCCGGTTATCGAGCGGATCGTGCGCGACCTGCAGGCACAGGACTACCCCCGGGAACTCTTCGACATCATCGTGGTGGCACACAATTGCTCCGACGACACGGCGAGTGTCGCGGCGCGGGCGGGCGCCTCGGTGGTGACGCACCGCACGGGCTCGCCGGGAAAGGCGCGGGCGGTGGAGGCCGGCGAGGCGGCTTTCGGGGGACGGCACGATCTCATCGGTGTGTTCGACGCGGATACGCGGGTTGAACCGGGCTTGCTTGCGGCTGTCGCCCGGCACTGGCCGGAAGACGGGTGCATGCAGGCGGAGGCGGTGCCGATCGAGGACCCTGAGTGGCTTGCGGCCGGATACGGCTTCGGGCGGAAGGCGCGGAATCTGTTCTGGTGGCGGCCGCGCGAGGCGCTGGGGATGGGGACTACGATCACCGGTTCCGGCTGGTTCATCCGGCCCGGGCTGCTGAGCACGTACATGGAGGGCTCGCGTACGCTGACCGAGGACCTCGAGCTGACGGCGCGGCTCTGTGCCGACGGGCACCGGGTGCGATACATCTCGGGAGCGCGGGTGGCGGTGGGCGAGGCGCGGGAGCTTGGAACATCCACACGGCAGCGGCTGCGGTGGGTGCGCGGGCACCTGGGCGTGCTGTTCTGGTATTGGCCGCGGCTTGGCTGGCGTGCGCTGCGGGGCGACCTGAGAGCCCTGGACATGGCGCTCTACATCCTGGTGCCGACGCGGATGCTGACGCGGCTCGGCGTGACGTTCGGGCTGGTCTGTGCGCTGGTACGCACGCCCTTTGCGCTGCCGCTGCCGCCGATCGCGCTGATTGCCGCCGCTGAGTGGGGCATCCCTGCATGGATCGGGCTGCGCGAGCGGCTGGTGGGACTCAACCGGGTCGGCGTTTCGCTGGCTGTCCGGCACACGCTGCTCAGCCTGATGTGGTTCCCGATTGGTGCGTGGGCCCTGGTGACGGCGCGCGTGCAGGCGTGGGATGCAAACCCGCGGCAGCCCGAACCGGAGGGCAGCCTTGCCCGCTAACGCGCGTTCGGAGACAGAACCGCTTGCGCCGCCGGCGGTGGTGTTCGCGGCGAGCCTGGCGGTGCTCTGCGCGACGTGGTTCTTTGGCATCAGCACGCGCATTTCGCTGAACAACGACACAGACATCGTGGCGAGGGCGGGCATTTCGCGGGTGCTGACGGGCGGGATCGGCGACATGCTGGACACGTTTCTGCTGATAGTGGTGGCGGCGGCCGCCTATCTCTGTTGCCTCTGGGCGCTACGGCGTGGCTTCCGGCATGGCTTCGCGGCAGCAATTGGCGGGACCGTGCTGGCAGGGGCGGCGATGTTACCGGCAATGCCGCTGACATCGCCCGATGCTGTCCACCTGGCGGCGGATGTACGGACGTTCTGGCTTCACGGCACGTGGCCCGCTGAGTCTTCCGGGGCACCCGCCACGGTCGATGACCCGGTGGCGAACGAAGTCCGCGTGTTCCGGAGTGCGCCGAGCGGGTATGGGCCGCTGGCGTATGCGCTTGGTGGCGCGGCCCTGCCCTTCGCGGGCGATAGCTTCCGGGCGAACCTGCTCGGGCAGAAGGTCATCGCGGGTGTATTCCTGGCACTCACGGCGGCGGCGGCGGGAATGCTGGGTCGAAGACTGGGACAGAACGGCGGGCTGGTCGCGGGGATTATCGGGCTGAATCCGATGATGACCTGGCAATACCCGGGCGATGGGCACAACGACAGCATGATGGCGTTCTTCGGCGTGGTGGCGGTTGGACTGGCGGTCAGGCCGGGGTGGCGATCGCGGGGGATGGGGACGGCGGCGGGGATCGCCGCGGTGCTGTGCAAGTACGGCCTGCTGCTGGCAGCGCCGATCGTGGCGGCGTGGTGGTTCCCCCGCTGGAGAAAGGTGCTGGCGGGGCTGGCGGCGGGGGGCGGAGCGGCTCTGCTGCTTCTCTACGTCGTAGGGGCGGGGCCAGTCACGAACGGCACTATTGGGCCCGCGGGGGCGATCGCACGGACGACGCCATGGGGGGTTCTGCAATCGATCACCGGGGCGGGGGCCGGGGGTGCGGACCGGATGGTGGTGGCGGGCTACCTGCTTTACCTGGCTATCCTTGGTGCGATCCTGCTCTGGCACCGGCTGGAGAGCGAGACCGACGTAATCCGGGCGATGGCCCTGGCGCTGGGTCTTTTCTTCTACGTATGCGCTCCGGGATACCTGGCGTGGTACCTCATCTGGTTTTTGCCGTTGGCGGCGCTTTCCAACTCGCGCTGGCTGATGTGGGGAGGGGTGGCATTCACGCTGGCGGCGTTCGTGCCAATCCTCGCGCTCAACTGGGGCCCGAATCTGACGCGGGATTGGTCGATCGCCAATCCCGTTGAGTGGGCGGTGGTGGTGGCATGGGTAGCCACGGGGGCCGTGGCCTTCGCGGGATCGTTTGAGGGAGGCGAGCCGCAGTGGCGGCGAAGCCGCCGGCGGGCGGCCAGCGGGCCGCGATTCGCGCCCAGACAGAAGCGGCGTGCGGCGGGTTAGGCCTGGGGCCCGTTCCGGAGGCCTGCAAAGAACCGCCCGCTGGCTATTTCGCGCACGAGGTGGAGGTAGCTCACGATATCGCTGCGGCGGATTCTCCAGAGATCGGTGAGCCGGGATTCGCTGAGCCAGAGAAAGAGGGCGGCGGAGATGAGGCCGGTGGCACCGTAGCTGATGGTGGTGGCCCAGGCCGCGCCGGCGGTACCGAAGGGTGGGATGAGAATGAATCCGGCGGCGACGGTGACACAGAGTGCGAAGGCGGCGAGGAGGAGCTGAATGGAGGGGCGCCCAAGCTGGTTCACAAAGTAGTTGGAGAAGAGCCCCTGGGGCGCGAAGAGGGCCGTGCCCAGGCAGAGGATGCGGAGCGGCACGGCGGCATCGCGGTAGTCGTGGCCGAACAGGAACTCAACCGCGGTGGGGGCCAGAAGAGCGGTGGCGATGCCGCCCAGTACGACGGCCAGGAGCGTGTGGCGCACGCCGGTGGCGGTGAGGCGGGCAGCTTCCGCGCGATCGACTGCCGCAATGCGCGAAAACGAACCCATGGCGATTGCGGAGGAAAAGAGCCAGAGGGCTTCGGCAACGGCAATAGCGGACGAATAGATGCCCGCGCCTTCGCGCGAATCAAGCGAGACGACGAGGACCAGGTCGATCCTGTAGTTCAGAAACCCGACGATGCCACCCAGGCCGGTGACGAACGTGAATCGGAGGATGGCTCGCAGGATTGCACCATCAGGCCGGTGACTTGCCAGCCACCGGCGCCAGGGGGGCGCCCACCAGAAGAGCGGGAGCAGGGCAAGGTACTGGGCCGCAGTCCAGGCCGTGAGCGCCGCGCTGGCTGTCCGGTTATCGAAGAGCCACACCCAGACGGCGAGGCAGGCGAACCCGAGGAGTACGGGCAGATTGCCAGCGATGTTGAATCGGGTGAGCTGGTTCTGGGCGAGGAGGACGCCGCTGAGGGCATTCCGGAGGATGGTTGGCACGAGGAGGAGCCCGGAGACCAGGACGACGCGACCGGTATCGCCGCCGATGGCGGATCCCGCAATCAGAGCTGCGATGCCGACAAGGAGAGCAACCGGGGCGGCCATGAGCATGGCATTGGCGGTGACTTCGCCGGGGTCGCGCTTCTGGTTGGCGACGAAGTAGCCCATGGCGGCGCCGAAACTGGAGATCCCGCCGATCACGGAGGTGACAACGACAGCCGAGGCGTAGACGCCGCGCTCTTCAACCTCGAGGGTGCGGGCGGTCAGGATCCCGACGATGCCCCAGAGAAACATGCCGAGGAAGCGAAAAGCGAGTGCGATTGCGCTGCCGGCGGCGATTCCCACCGGGCAATGGTAGCCCGCGAGATGCTAGACGCCGCCCGTGGCGCGGGCATAGACCTCCAGGATCATGGGGATGACCCGTTCGGGGGCAAAGAAGGCGGCTCGGTCGAGCCCCCGGGCAACAAGGAGGGCGCGCCCGGCTGCGGGGGTAACAGCAGTGGTGAGAGCCTCGGCGAAGCGGTCGAGGGCATTGGCGGCATCGAGCGGGATGACCATTCCGGCATCGCCGAGGACTTCCGGGAGCGCGCCGCCATCAGAGGCCACGACCGGCAGGCCACTGGCCATGGCCTCGATGGCGGGAAGCCCGAATCCTTCGGCCCGGCTGGGCTGTGCAAGAACGTCGGCGGAGGCGTAGATGGCCGACAGGATCAGATCGGGTGGGGAGGGAATGGAGAGGATGCGCGGGGAGAGGCCAAGTGACTCCGCCAGTTCGCGTTGCTCGGCGGTGAGGGGGCCAATTCGCACGAGCGTCGCATCGTGCAGGGAGGGATGTGCGATGGCCCGGAGCAGGAATTCGAGGTTCTTATAGGGGCCGGCATGACCAATGCTCAGGATGCGGGGGCCAGGCGGGAGCGTGATGCCCGCTTGCGCCAGGCGTTGTTCGGCGGTGGCGCGATCGATCGGCTGGAAGGCCCGTCGCAGCATGTTCGGGACAACGGTGACGCTGGCCGGGGCAAGGCCGAGCAGGTCGATGGCCTGCCGGGCCGTGAACTGGGAAACGGCTATCACGTGGTTGGCGCTGGCGAGCGCCCCGAGGCTGTGGCGAAGAAATGCCTGCTTCAGGATCCGCTCCCGGGACGAACGGTGGTAGCCGGGGAGGGTGAAGGGAAGGACATCGTGGCAGGTCACGACGACGGGAGAGCGTGAGCGGAAGCGCCGAACATGATGGGCAAGTGCGTGGTCGGTCAGGTGGACGAGATCGATGGTTCCCCGGGCGGCATCGCGAACGCCGGGCTGGCGCCACCAGCGTGAGCGAGCACCAGCGAGGAGCGAGGGCGGATTCCACCACGGCGCCGCGGCGGTGGAGACTGCAAGCCCGGCATCGGCAAGTTCGAGGGCGAGGGTGGCGCTCGTGCCGGTGATGCTCCGCCACCTGGCTCCTTCGAGGGGACCGACGACGAGAACGTTCCGGGGGGAAGCCACGGGCAGATGGTAGGCGGGCCGGGCGGTGCGAAACAGGGAGGAATCTAGCGGACGCGTTTGCTACCATCGGGTAATACCGGTTCGCCGGTTCCCAGGGGCGGGCGTGGCGTAATGGTAGCGCGCGACCCTTCCAAGGTTGAGGCGCGGGTTCGATTCCCGCCGCCCGCTCCACACCAACCCAGTCGATCCGACGGACTCACGACGTGGCCGGACCATCCCCTGACGGGGCCGGCAGAGGGGAAGATTGCCCATGACTGTCGCCCAGGTTTCGGAATCGCCTTTTCTCAGCTATCCCGGTGCGCGGCGGCCGGCTCGCCATCGCTGGGTGGATTCGTACGGGATCAATATCGCCGTGTGCGAATGGGGCCCGGCGGATGGGCCGCCGCTGTTCCTGGTTCACGGTGGATCGGATTTCGCCGGGACGTTCGACGTGTTCGCCCCCCTGCTGGCAGAGGCGGGCTGGCGCGTGATTTCGTGGGACCACCGCGGGCATGGAGATTCGGACTATGCGCCGCTCTACAGCTGGGATGCCGATGTGCGCGACGCGCTTTCGGTCCTGGATTCGACGACGCCGGACCCGGTGCCGGTGGTAGCGCATTCGAAGGGCGGCGGGATGATGATCCAGCTCGCCGAGGCGTTGCCGATGCGGATGTCGCGGCTTGTGGTGATCGATGGTCTGCCTTCGATGGACCCTCACCCGGATGTTTCGGACCACGAGCAGCGGCGCTTCAGCCGGGAGAACCTGGCCGCATGGCTGGACCACCGGCGATCGGCGGGTTCGACGTTCCGGAAGCCGGGTACGGTTGAGGAGCTGGCGAAGCGCCGAAAGCGAATGAACCCGCGGTTGCCGGACGAGTGGTTGCAGTACCTGGTGACCATCGGTGCGCGGCGGGATGCGGACGGCTGGCGCTGGAAGCTGGACCCGGCGATCCGATTCGGGGGCTTTGGGCCATGGCGGCCGGCGTGGTCGGTAGAGACGTTGAAGACGCTGCGTGTTCCGCTGCTGGGCCTGACGGCGACGGTGGAGGAAGAGATGGGCTGGGGGACGAACCACAAATCACTTATCCCGAATTTGCCGCCGGGCGCGCAACTGGTCCCCTTCGAGAACACGGGGCACTTCATCCACATTGAGCATCCGGAACGAGTGGCGAAGATGATCCTGGAGTTCCTTGGATGACGATCTTCTTGACGCACAACCGGATCAAGCTGGCCCTGCACCAGCTGCGCGCTGGCGATGGCCGGCCACTGCTGCACCTGCACGCACTGGGCGAGCATTCACCGGAGCGGGTGCCGGACGATGTCGCATCCTGGCCGGGGCCTGTTTTTGCCCTGGATTTCACGGGGCATGGGGCATCGACGCTGCCGGGAGGCGGGGGGTACACGGCGGAGGTGCTCATCGGCGACGCGGATGCGGCGCTGCAGATGCTGGGACAGGCGACGCTGGTGGGGCGTGGCATTGGTGCTTATGTAGCGTTACTGATCTCCGCCGCGCGAACGAACCAGGTGCGCGGGGCCATCCTGTGTGATGGGGCAGGACTTGTGGGGGGGGGCGATCGGCCGGGGCCGCTGCTCGTGCGAGGGGTGCCGGGTAAGCCGCTGTCGCCAGACCCGTTCGCACTGGTCGAGCTGGCTTCGGACATCCGCCCGCCGGACTACGTGGTGCGCTTCGCCGAACTGGCAGCAGAGCACTCGGGGCTGAAGCACCCGATCTCGGTGGTGGCGCGATCGCGGCCCGACTGGCTGAAAGCGGTGTGCGACCACCCCGGCGCTGTGGAGGAATCGCTGCCGGCGGCGCTGGAACGATTCGCTTCGGCATAGCAAGCGGGGAGCATCGAGGAAAAGGAAAGAGCCGGGCTACGTAGCCCGGCTCTCATTCATTGCGTTCGGCGCCGTTCAGGACTTCACGAGCGTCCGGAGGCAGCGGGTACAGATGTTGAGCCGGATGGACTCGCCACCGAAGAAGATCCGCTGCTTGCTGATGTTGGGCTTAAAGGTGCGCGACTTCTTCGGAGCCTTGCGTTCCCAACGGCCCCCGTGCTTGTGGCGGATGTGCCGCCCGAACATTGTAGTCTTCGCGCAAACGTCGCAAGCGCCGCTGGCCATGCGTCAATGCCCCTTCCGTGGCAGAATCGAAGCTCCATGCTAGCATCCGGATTCGGTAACGGCCAAACTGCGACTCCCAGGGGGTCGATGGTGGCCAATACGGCGGGTGGCGCCGGGCCACTCGATGGGCGGACGCTCAGGTCGTTTTTCGAAGCGGCAGCGCGCTATCTGCGGGAATCGGCGGCGGCGATTGATGCGATCAACGTGTACCCGGTGCCGGATGGCGATACGGGCGCGAACATGTCGGCGACGGTTCGCGAGGCGGTCGACCG
>Ga0209476_10002133_pt1 | contig 13246 bp, 32 predicted proteins | sample KloWWTrecipitate_FD_187179 | JGI IMG/M metagenome (GOLD analysis project Ga0209476, IMG submission 187179) | Active sludge microbial communities from Klosterneuburg, Austria, studying microevolution and ecology of nitrifiers - Klosterneuburg... | ecosystem: Engineered > WWTP > Aerobic digester... | reverse complement strand
CTTCTCGCCCACAAAGGCGTTGCCGGCCTTGTTCACGCGGCCACGGAACACGCGGCCCGTCAGCGGTGAAACTCCAATTCTTGCGTTCATGGTTTTCCTCGTTGCTCAACCAAGCGCCCTAACCCCGTATTCGAGCGGACGCGCAACGGCATGGTCACGCTCCGTCCAGGCCGGTGCGCGCGCCGCTCAATACAACGTTAGGCCCTCAGCATCGCCCGCAGCCGCTCGGCTACGGCGCGATGCCTCACCAGCGTCGCGGCCATCGCAGCCTGCCGGTCTTTGCGGTACTGGCCCCATTGCGCCGTGCGCTCGTTCAGCAGCTCGGCGCTGTCCTCGATGCAGTAGTCCAGCGCCTCCAGCGCGCAGCGCAGGGCGTCTGCGTGGCGCTCTCGTTCGTCGCGCACGCATTGAGCCGCATACGCGGACAGATCGGCCCAGGTGTAGCCTGTCCACCCGTCAGTGCGCGTCATCGGCGGCATTGGCCGCAGGGCCTCGCGCATCTCTGCGGCAAGCTGGGCATTGCGGCGCTGCTGTTCGCGGGCTATGGCGTTCGTGTCTTTCATCGTAATCTCCAACAGCGGGCCTAACCCAGCCACTCAACCGGACTTGCCTTCGGCAAGCCGGTTACCGGCAACGTTATCCCCACGAATCAGCGTCGCGCATTCCTCAGCCTCGTCCGAAAACGCCTCAAACCTGGCGTCACAGAAATGCGGAGAGGATTTGTCGCTATAGGCACGCCAGTGGTCGGCGCTGCGCACGTCGCAGATGGCGGCGCACCGCTCGCGCTCCGCAGCCACGGCCTGCTCGGCGTAGGCGCGCAGCATGTCGTGCATAGCGTTGTAAACAGCGACGCGAGCAGTGCCGTCCACAGTCATGATGTGCTTAAACACGGGCGAAAAGTCTGGCAGCGTCATGGCGTCTCCTTCAGCGCATCCGCAGCAAGCCGGTACATTCTGTGCGCCAGCCCGATAGCGTAGGCTTCCTGCGCCGTCACGGGTTCGCCGCACTCGGCGCCGGCCCATTCCTCAGCGATTTCGTGCAGAGCGCGGCGTAGGCGTTCTGTCTCCTGGGCCACGGCCTGCTCGGCGTAGGCGCGAAGCTGGTCTGCGCTATGGCTCCATACGTCTTTGCTGGTGTCTTCGTCCCAGCAGTGCGTGTCGGGCGGTGGCAGCGTCATGGCTTCTCCTTCAGTGCTGCGCGTGCGGCCTCAACCGCTTCCTCGACCTTCGGCCCGCGCATGTAGGCTACGTCCATGTCAAGCAGGTTGCGCAGCGCAGCCCGCAGCCGCTCTGCCTCACGCCAACGGTCGTTTGAGAGCTGCTTCAGGTCAGCAACTCGCTTCCACGCATCCGGCCAGTCTGCTGTCTGGCTGCCGAACTCGTTGTTCACGTTCGCCAGCTCGGCCCGTAGCCTCTCAATTTCGTCGGCGGCTTCGTTGCACACTTGAAGCTCTTTGCCGTACCGATACAGTCTGCTGATGAGGTCTGTCATGGTGCTGCTCCTGAAATGCCCATGATGGGCGTCCGAAGGACGGCGCGCAGCCGACAAACCACCCGCGCCGGGTGGCGTCGTACCACCACCAGAAGCCGAACTCATATTGCGGTTTAGTGAAGTCGGTCATTTCTGCTCTCCTGTGATGCCGTGGGCGCGCTCGATGGCGCGGGCGAACACCCGCAGCTTTGCTCTCACGAAGTCGGAGAGCAGCACCTCCGGCCAATCTGACTCCCATAGCCTGTTGCTGATCTGTTCATCGCTCAGCGGCTTGCGCTGTACCGGCTCCGGCCGGCAGTACCCTCCGGCACCGCACTCTCCGCCGTCATCTGGGCAGCGCATGGGCTGCTGCGGTGCGGCGGCGCTTTGGGCTTCGTTCATGTCTCAGTCCTTTCATTCACCAGAATCGCATTCCACGCGGCAATCAACGCCGCCTCAATATCGGGCAGTCGATCGCGCAGTTCCTCGGGCTTCAGGCTGTACGCCATCAGCCGGAACCACATGCCGTTCGCCTCACCAGTCACGTCAACCTCGCAGCTTTCCCACGCGCCGCTCGGCGTCGGTGCGCTGGCGTGCCGAAACAGGTGCGGCCTTACGACAATCTGCATCGGCTTGCCGTCGTTGCACTCGCACTCGCGGGCCGGTAGGGTGCTGCGACGGTAGGCGTACCAGTTGCAGTCGTTGTCGCGGCGAATCATGTCTTGTGACGCGCGAAAGCCTTGCTCAAGCAGCCATTCGCGCAGGGAGTCGAGGCCGTGGAAGGTTGTCATTTGAGCGCCAGCCTATGCCCGGCCACCAGTGACACCCCAGGCACCACGGCACCGGCAGTGAGCGCAGCCTTTAGCGCAGCCTTGTCGGGCTCGGTCTTGTTGACGGTGGTTCGCACGTATTCGGCCGGCAGTTCGATGCCGTCAGCAATCACCACGGCAGGCGGCTTCTTCGCCACCTTCGCGGCCCATTCGTCGGTGCTGATCTCGCCCATGCCGGTCGCTTCCATAGCGCGCAAAGCGTATTCTCGCAGCCACTTGACGCGGTTGTCGATGCTTTCGGCGCGCTCCTTCATGCGCTTGCTTGCCGCAGCGGCGCCGGTGGCTTCGATTTCCAGATCGAGACTGTACGCAATGACGGCGCGCAGCTTGTCCTGTAGCGCGCCCTGCATGCCGTCGAGGGTGTCGGCATAGGTCTGCGCGTCTAGGTCTAACGCATTGAGTGCGTCCAGGTCGGCGCGATACGATGAGACGACTTCGTATAGGGCGGTCATGCTTCGTCTCCGATGCCGTAGTGTCTTTCTATTGCGCGAACCACGCAGCGGACCTGAGCTAACAAGTCGCCAGCTTGGATCGCATCCATGCAATCTCGCTTGATCCAAAGCTCGGTAATCTGGGCATCTGTCAGAGGCGTTATTGCGGTGTGACTTGATGGATCACCGTCTTCATCAAAGAACACGGAGCGAGTCGCCCATGCGTTGACTATCACGTCGTCGCTCCTTCCCGTCGCTTGCCGGCCGCGCGAATCGCAACCCACGCTTCCCGGTCTTTGACTTCCTGCGCCGCGGCCAGGCCATCGGCAACCATCGCAGGGAATGATTCATCGTCGCACTGCTCAATAGCCTGCAGCCAGTCGGCCAGCGTGTGCGGGTCCATGCCGCGGATGACTTCGTGCGTTTCAGCATCGGCGTCAGGAGTGCCTTCGGTGGGGATGGCGAAGGTCTGGAAAGCAGCATATTTGTACGCTGCCGACATTGCCTTGTTCGTGGCCTTGTCGCCGCTGTCCATAGCCTCACCGATCATGCGCGCTGTGGTCTTGCTGCCGTCTTCGGCGCTCACGAAGTCAAACTCGGCTTCAATGACGACATAGAACAGGGCACCGCCGGACTTGCTGCTGCGTTCGGTACAGGTGCGGCTGATGACGCGCGGGATGATGACGAGGCCATGCTTCGCCAGCAGCGGCGACAGCGCATTGAGCACGTCGTCGATGCCGCGGAACTTGAACCCGGCGCCTTGTGTGTTCGTGCGGTTCTTTGCAATGCCGACCTGTGACAGATCGGACTGCACCGCGTTGATTGCTTGATAGACGTTCAAAATGGTGCTCCTTGCACGGCGATGCGCCATGCGGTCTTGAGTGCGTAGCCGGCCGGGTGCGCCTTGCGGTACAGCCTGTAGACGGATATGAATTCGCGCAGCATGGCTACCACCAGATGAGGTATGCCGCAGCCGCACCAGCCGCGATGATTCCCCACGCGACGACGACATACGGCATGCCGTGCGTCAGTCCTTCGAGAGCGCCGAATTCAGAATCATCGTCGTCAAGCTCGCTGGCCGCGTGAGCCGCTTCATAGCTTGCGGGCCGGTAGTCCATCGGCGGGTGTTGCCGGCGCGGCATCACCATCGTGTCGGGGAAGTCGGTTTCGGTCATGTCAACTCCAGAAGATGAGTGCGGACAGGAAGGCGATGAACAACAGCAGCGTCACCCACTCGGCAGGGTGCCACTCGGTGCGCCGGCTGCGGTTGAACTTCGTGGTCATTGCTGCTTCCCCTTCTTGACTGGCTTGTCCAGCAGCCAACCGCGCGAGGTCTTGCGAACCACGCCAACGGCGCGGCGCCATTCGCGCTGCAGGTACTCTGACTCAGGGAACAGCCACGCGGCGCGGTCGTGCTGCTGCTGCGGTGCTGGGTTCATTTCGCCCTCGCTTTCAGCATGGAGTCGGCCAGGATGTAGGCTTCAATCGCAATGCCCTCTTGCGGCGTTGAGGCAATGCGTGGGGTGGTGTGCTGGCCTGCACAAATGGCAGCAATCAGCGGCGGCATAGCATGCGCAGCGAAGTAGTCGCGCAGCGTCATGCCGGGCTCGGGGTACGGGTATCCCACCGCAATGCCCGCCGCAGTGTCTTGCGGTGGCATCAGCGGGAACGCCGCCCCGCCGTCGTCGCGCGGATTGTCTTGACCTGGGATGTCGCGCGCCGACACTCCGGGCGGCATGTTGAAGCCACTCATCGCTCACCCATCCCGCCGCAGTCGCGGCACGTAGAGCCATCGAACATCCCCTCACCGCTGCCGTTGCAAGTCGGGCAGATGCCGACTTCATAATCGTCGTCAAGCTCTGGCTCGGGCTCGTACTTATCTTCGGGCGCATCATCCCAATCGAAAGCGCGGGCCAGTGGCGGCGGCGGGTTCTTCGGGTAGGGCTTGATAGGCCAGGGCAGATTGCTCATGCTGCCTCCTTGCTGACTTCATCGGTCGCCAGCGTCACCACGTCGGCCTGCGGCACGTCGGTGGTGATCGTCAACACGAAGTCGCCGTAGCCGTAGCCTTCGCGCTTGATCTCAGTGACGCGGACATAGTCCTCGCCATCCTTGCGGGCCGCGTTCAGCGTGCCTTCGATGGCCTGGCAGATGGCGTGATCGGTCAAGGTCAACTTGCAGAGTCCGGGGAAATTCATCTTGCACTCCTGACACCGTCAATGTGCAGTGCCTGACCTGTACTGTAAACACTTGCAGGCGTTTGTGCATTGGAATTTTGTATCGCGTTCTCCAAATTGATAGCCACATTCAATGCACGAATGCTGCAAATGCGTACAGAATCAGCGGCATGGAAAAGCTAACCGACGTGCAGGCAAAGGTGCTGCGATACGTCAAGAAGTCGCAGGCCGAAAAGCAGTCGCCGCCTAGTCGCACAGAGATAGCGAGGCACTTCGGATGGGCCAGCGCAAACGCTGCGCAGGACGTGCTGAAAGCGCTGGAAAGAAAAGGTTACGTCAGGTTATCGGCTGGCGTTGCGAGGGGCATTTATGTGCTGTAGTCGCGCCGAAGCGCCAGTGAGGACTACTCCACCCGCACTGGCCGGCGCTTTGGGGCGGTGCGTCCGAGCTGGGCGCGTAGACGGGTCGGGCACGATCCGAACGCTTCTTTTTTGATCAACGGCCCGGGATTCATCTATTAGCAGTAGTGGAGTCGCGTGGGGACGCGCTCGGGCCACCTACAAGGAGAACGAAGTGAGTGATTACAACCAATACATAGTGCAAAAGCTATCGCGCGTGCCTCCTACGGGAATCGTCGATAACGCATACGTGCCGCGCGGCCTGTTTGACCATCAGACAGCGCTTTACAAGTGGGCCTGCAGGCGCGGTCGCGCTGCCATCTTCGCAGATACGGGGCTTGGTAAAAGCCGGATGCAGCTTGCATGGGCGGAAGCGGTCCGGCGCCACACTGGCAAGCCGGTATTGATCCTGGCGCCATTGGCTGTTGCGCCGCAGACGGTTCAGGAGGGGCGCGAGATCGGCATTGAAGTGACACACTGCCGCGATGGTGCGGAGACGGTCGGATGCGGGATCGTCATCACGAACTATGACCGGCTGCATCGGTTTGATCCTTCGATGTTTGTTGGCGTGGTGCTCGACGAATCAAGCTGCATCAAGCACCACGATGCCAAGACGCTGCGCACGCTGCTGACGTCGTTCCGTGATACCCCGTTCAAACTGTGCGCAACGGCGACACCAGCGCCGAACGATTGGACCGAACTCGGCACGCATGCCGAGTTCCTGGGGGTCTGCACACGAGCCGAGATGCTGGCGGAGTACTTCACGCACGACGGCGGTGACACCAGCGTCTGGAGACTGAAAGGCCACGCGCGGCACATCTTCTGGCAGTGGGTGAGCCAGTGGGGCGCGATGGTGCGCAAGCCATCCGACCTGGGTTTTGACGACACCGCCTATGCGCTGCCGCCGCTGCACCTGCATGAGCACACCGTGGCGACAGAGATGCCGCTGAACGGCATGCTGTTCGCTGCCGAAGCGCAGACACTGAGCGAGCGGCGAGACGCGCGGCGCATGAGCACCGAAGACCGCGTGCGGGATTGCGCCGCCATCGTGAACCAAGACGCTGCCCAGCCGTGGGTTGTCTGGTGCGACCTGAATGCCGAAGGAGACGCACTCACCAAGGCCATCAACGGAGCGGTGCAGATCGCAGGCGCCGACAGCGTGGAAGTCAAGGAGCAACGGCTACAAGACTTTGCCGCTGGCCGGTTCCGGGTGCTGGTGAGCAAGCCGAGCATCTGCGGCTTCGGGCTGAACTGGCAGCATTCCGCGCGCATGGCGTTCGTGGGCGTGACTGACAGCTTCGAAGCGTATTACCAGGCCGTGCGTCGATGCTGGCGGTTCGGACAGAAGCGCGACGTTCACGTTCACGTCTTTGCATCGAGCAGCGAGGGCGCGGTGGTGGCGAACCTCAAGCGCAAAGAACGTGACGCGACGGCGATGGCCGAGAGTCTGAGCCAAGAAACCCGCGATGCCGTGATGCAGGAAGTAACAGGCACCACGCGGCAGACCAATATCCACAACGCCGGCCAGCGCGTGACTGTGCCGTCATTTTTAAAGGAAGCAGCATGAACTGCATAGATCAGATCGTGACCGACCGCTACGCGGCATACCACGGCGATTGCGTGGAAGTCTTGAAGGGCCTGCCAGACGCGAGCATAGGATATTCGATCTTCTCGCCGCCGTTCGCCAGCCTCTACACATACAGCAACAGTCCGCGCGACATGGGCAACGTGCGCGACGATGCCGAGTTCTTTGCGCATTTTGACTTTCTCATTGCCGAGCTGCGCCGCGTAATGAAGCCAGGCCGGAACATCAGCTTTCACTGCATGGACATGCCGAGCAGCAAGGAGCGCGACGGCGTGATCGGACTAAAGGATTTCCCGGGCGAACTGCTGCGCGCCTTCCAGCGGCACGGCTTCATCTTTCATGCGAAGGTGACGATCTGGAAAGACCCAGTGACAGCGATGCAGCGCACTAAGGCGCTGGGCCTGCTGCACAAGAGCGTCAGAGAGAACGCCGCCATGTGCAGGATGGGCATACCGGACTACCTGATCACGGTGAGGACGCCAGGAGAGCAAGAAGAACGTGTGACGCACGGCGCCGAGTTCCCGGTGGACTTATGGCAGAAGGTCGCCAGTCCGGTCTGGATGGATATCAACCCGAGCGATACCCTGCAGTTCCGAAGCGCACGCGAGCACGACGACGAACGGCATATCTGCCCGTTGCAGCTTGACGTAATACGCCGTGGGGTGATGCTTTGGACAAATCCAGACGACATCGTGCTGTCGCCATTCATGGGCATCGGCAGCGAGGGATACGTGGCTCTAGAGATGGGCCGCAGGTTCGTCGGCGCCGAGCTGAAGGGAAGCTACTACCAGCAAGCAGTGGCTAATCTTGCCGCGGCGATTGCCAAAACAGAAGACTTGTTCGCAGCATGAAATTCAGCATCGACTGGCCCCCCGGTTTCATCAGCCGCATCGTCGTGGACCCGAAGACGAAGCGCTTTGAGACTCCGTATGCGGCGGCGCAGCGCTGCCGAACAGGCGGCGGGTTCGACGTGCACACGATCAGCCAGCCGGGCAACGTCGAGTTTGTGCAGCGCGGCCCGGTCAAGATGATGAGGAAGCCATGAGCATTATTTATACGTGTGCGACGTGCAAACAAGCCTTTGCAGGTACTCCGGCCATGAGCAACGGAGCCGGCAAATTCTGTGCGTCATGCGATTCCGTGCGCAGAGAGCGAATGATCCAAGGAACGCGTGCTCGGTACGCGGCGCTTGGCGATGATTGCCTTTACTGCGGAGCTAAGGGTCCACACGGCACAAAAGACAAGCCGACGCGAGTGTGCAAGCGGTGCGACGACGGTCGTGATTGGTTGCTATCCTGCATCAGGCATAGCGACAAAGTGGTTGAGTACGTCACAAAAACAGAAACCAAGGAAAAAGACGCACGGCAAGCGCGACAGGCGGAAGAAGCTAGGCTCCGACTTCAAGCTGCGGACACAGCAGTTCCAGCGCAGCAAGAACCAGACACGAAGACGCAAACGCGGCTTGATCGTCTTGAGGCCATGCTTGAAAAACTGACATCGGCGTTGGGTGGTGTATGAGCCGCCGCTTCGTCACCCAGGGCCGCATCCTCATTGCCGAACTGAAGCAGCGGCCGATGACCTACGCGCAAATGCTGCGCTTCGGGCAGGGCAACTCTCCGTGGAAGCGGGTGGCCGAGTGCCTGCGTGAGGACGAGAAGCTGATCAAGGGCAAGCACGCCAGCGGGTCCGTGACGTGGGCAGTGCGGACGGTGCGGCCGACAAAGTGGACCGCTTGACTCTGCGGCTGGCGCTGCTATCATGTGTTAACTGTTAACCGGGGTTGCGTGTGGCTGGATTCTTCACCAAATTGGACGCAGGCATCACGGATTCAACCATCTGGCATCAACCAGATCACACGCGATTGACGTGGATAACGATGCTGGCAATGGCCGATCAACACGGCTACGTCGGAGCTTCTATTCCCGGCCTAGCGTCGCGTGCTCGCGTACCGATTGAGTCCTGTGTTGCCGCGCTGGAATGCTTCAAAGCTCCTGACGAATACAGCCGCACCAAAGACCATGACGGACGGCGCATTGCTGAAGCCGATGGGGGATGGGTGCTGCTTAATCATGCCAAGTACCGGGCGGCACAGAGCAAGGAAGCGCGGCGAGAGCGGTCGCGCATCGCAATGGCAGAGCTGAGGGCCAGGCGCAAGGCTGAACAGACACAAGGTATTAACGGTGATCAATCGTTAACCAAGTTACCACAAGCAGAAGCAGAAGCAGAAGCAACAAAAACACTAGAGGCTACGCCTCTTGTCGTCTTGCCATCGGCAAAACGACTTCCGGCATGCCCGACGGATGAAATCGTGAGCATGTATCACGCAAAGCTACCGATGCTTCCAAGAGTCGAAGTTGTCAACGATGGGAGGAAGCGTGCGCTGTCTGCGCGCTGGCGTCAGATACTGACGGACCCGGATATTGCGAAGAGCGAGAAGCCGAAGGAAGAGGGGGTTGAATGGTTCGCGTGGTATTTCGACCATGCTGCAAAGTCATCATTCCTGACGGGCAAAGCCAAGAACTGGCGGGCCGACTTTGATTTTCTGATCAACCCGCAAAAGTTCGTGAAGGTTGTCGAGGGCCACTATCACAAGGAGTAGGCGTGAGTCTAAGAAGCGTTCAAACCAGAGAGCCTGACGAGCCGAAGCAAAGCGGGAAGTGCATCGCGCATGGTTGTCCGCTTCCGGGATCAGTCAGCCACGACGGATCACGGTTTCTGTGCAGCCACCATGCGTGGGCAGACTCCGAGAAGTGGCAAAGCATCACGCGCGGAATCCGTGAGCATGATTGGTTGACGGGCTTCATCTGCGACATATGGCCCGGAAAACTGAGCCGCGAGTGGCGTGAGTACGCGACCAAGTTTTGGGAAGCGGCCGAGCCGTTCATGGTGCCGGCAGAGTCGGAAACGCAAGTCATGTATCTGTACCGGCTGCACTTGTCTCTGGCGCATCGCGTGGGCGCTAGGGCTGACGCACCGAAAATTCTCAAGCCAGCGGGTGCCGATCTGCCAAAGCGGAAAGGCACGCTAGGCGCAATGCTGGATTTCGCATGAGAAGCGACGGCACTCAAGTCGAGCGCCTGGCAGACGTGATCACGCTGCTCAAGCGCCAGCCTTACACGGCCGCGGAGTTGGGCAAGCGGCTCGAAGTGAAGGCCAGCACGGCGCGGCGATGGTGCGAAATCCTGCACTACAAAGGGCACGTCACATGGCGACCGACGACAGTTCGCGGGCAGCAGGCGAGAGCATGGGAGTGGGCATGAGCGACTTTTACAACCCGCAAGAACACCGCAGAGCACGCAAGGCCCACAGATGCACCTATTGCGCAGAACCGATCAACGTGGGAGATACCTACGTGCATCAGACAGGCGTTTATGACTGCCATTGGTACACGTCAAAGATGCACCAGGAGTGCTTCGAGGACATGTGCGATGGAGATGGAGAATACACGCCATACAGTAACGAACGCCCGGAAGTGCAGGAACTGGAACGCACGGCATGAGTCACGACCGCACCGACACCATTCGCCTGCCGCCTGACGTGTCCCGCTGCGAACCGTCAGGATCGTGCGTGGTCCGCGGCACCTGCGCCCGGTATCAGGCTGCATATCCGCAGTACGGCGGAAGCTGCACGGACTTCTCGCTTGACGCGAACGGCGGCGGCACTGTGCTCTGCGCCGGGTATCTCAACTCGCACCAGTACCGCAACCTGCCGATACCGATTGCCAGGCCGCGACACTTTGGGCCGCTCGAATGAAGCCGCTTGACCCGCAAAAGTCGCTAGAAGCGATGCACGCCACCGGCCCGTTGCTGGCGCAGGCCAGGGCGGATCGGGTGTACGCGGAGGAATACCGCAAGAGCCTGAAGGCGATACTGATGAAAGAGCATGCAGCGCTGCCGGCCGTGGCGCAGGAACGTGAAGCCTACGCAGACCAGCGCTATCTCGCTCACCTAGAAGCGCTTAAGGTGGCAGTCGAGGCCGAAGAGGCGGCACGCTGGCGCATGGTGACGGCGCAGGCGGCGGTGGAGGTATGGCGGAGCATGGAAGCAAGCAATCGAGGAATGGACCGAGGAACCAGATGACGAGAAAACGAAGGCCGACGACGATCAATTACCTGTCGGTGGCGGCACTGATGCGGGCGCTGCTTGACGGCCCTGCAACGGTCAAAGACCTGATGCACGAATCCGGGTTGAGCGCGTGCACCTGCCGGCGGTACGTCAACGCACTGCGCAAGGCGCGCGTGATCCACGTCAAGCTGTGGGATGTCGATTCCTACGGCAAGCGCTCGTTGGCAAGCTATGCGATAGGGGACAAGGACGATGCACCACGGACGCCGAAAAGCAACGCCGAGCGCGAGGCGGCGAGGCGCGAGCGGCTGCGGCAGAAAAACCGCACCCGGCGCATCAATGGGATCGTGCAGGCAAGCGTGACAGCATGAATATCAAGACGCTGCACGATATGCGACTGGCGATGGGCTTCTACGCCGTGCCGTGCGATGGCTGCACGCTCTGCTGCCACGGTGACGCGATACGGATACTGCCGCACGAGGACGCCGGCCGATGGCAGACCGAGCCGCACCCGTACATGGCTGGCGCGCTGATGCTGGCGCACAAGGCGAACGGTGATTGTGTGTACCTTGGCGACGGAGGATGCACGCGCCAAGCAGACAAGCCGCAGCAGTGCCACGAAATGGACTGCAGGAACATTGCGCAGGCGTTTACGAAATCGCAGGCGAAGCAGTTGCACGCCAGAAACGCCAGAAACGCCATGAAGATAGAGATATGGCGGCGCGGGCATGAATTGATGCGCCAGAAAATGATTCAGAAATGAGACGTGCAGCCCGGGTCGATGCCACGCAGGCCGAAATCGTGGCAGCACTCCGGGCCGGCGGCGCTTATGTGTGGATATCGGGATTACCCCTAGACTTGATCGTCGGATTCCAGGGCAAAACCGCTCTTGTGGAGTGCAAAACGAGAATTGGACTCCGCAAACCGCGGCCAGCAAAGTACACAGCGCTGCAAACGGCATTCATGCGCGAGTGGACAGGAGACACTGTTGCAACCGTGACCGATGCGGAAGGCGCAAGGCGACTTTTGGAGGTGATGCGTGATAAGTGAGCGACTACTAACTCCGGGTCAGGAAGGATCGGATGAGGCGCTAGCTATCGTGCGAATGCTGTACGTCACGACACCAGCCGGCGGCAGTCTGCTGCCCGACATCTGCGGGCACTTGGCAATGAGCCAGCCGGTAGCCAAAGCAGCGCTCAAGGGTCTATATTCACGCGGCAGGGTGTGCACCGACGGGCATGGGATGGGCGCGCGGTGGGTGATTAAGGAGAGGGAAAGCACCTAGAAGAAAGTTGATCCAGATCAACACGCGTTAGCGGTAACTGGATATAGTTGAGTCATCGGATCAGCAACTAGACGGAGAAACCAAATGATGAAAAGCACCCAAGCCGAACAAACACGCGACGAAGCGATTGAACAATTCAACGAGCGCATGAGCAATGCCTGCACAGATGCCGATCGCGCAGAAGCTACCCGACTGCTGGCTGGTCGGCTATGCAGCATGGCTGACGCGCAGCGCCTGTGCCAGGCCTGGTATGCGCAGCAAGAGCAAGCGACCCGCGAGGCTAGGCAATGAGTGACATCGTGCAAAAACTGCGCGACCGTAAGCAAGCGGTCGCGTGGAGTCGAGGGCAGGATACCGACTACCCGACGAAGTGGGAGTCAGATGTGCTTTGCCAGAAAGCAGCCGAAGAAATTGAAGCGCTGCGCACTTCGCTGGCGCACTGGAAAGTGTTTGCCGAACACGCGGAAGGTGAGCGTTCGCGGTTGCGCGAGGAACTAGAGTGCGTGCGGCAAGCGCTTCCGGAGATGTGGCGCGGCAGTGTGATTTCCGTTGCCGTGTCTACGCTGGCGGCCGAAAGTGCGGTCCTGAAGGACGCGACCAAGTGACCGCAGCCACTAACGCCCAACGCCAAGCCGCACTAAAGGCCCGGCGCAAAGCCGCAGGGCTGGTGCCGGTGACTGTGTGGGTGTATCCTGTCGGTAGAGATTCAGTAAAGCGCTTCGCAGAAAAAACTGTCGAAGCCGGAAAGAGATTTAACGAGCGTTTGCAGAATGAACGAATCGGTTCATAATTCGACCGCTATGGCTGAATTAAATTCAGGAGTGAAAAGGTCACGCGGCAGGCCGAAAGGCGCGAAAAGCCGTCTGCCTGCCGAGGCCAAGGAAGTGATCGCCGCCGCAGCCGCATGCCTGGGCGGGACTGAGCGCTTGATTCTTTGGGCGAAGGAAGACCCGAAGAACGAATATGCCTTCTGGGCGACGATTTATCCGAAGCTGCTGCCGCTCAC
>Ga0209476_10002131_pt1 | contig 13254 bp, 10 predicted proteins | sample KloWWTrecipitate_FD_187179 | JGI IMG/M metagenome (GOLD analysis project Ga0209476, IMG submission 187179) | Active sludge microbial communities from Klosterneuburg, Austria, studying microevolution and ecology of nitrifiers - Klosterneuburg... | ecosystem: Engineered > WWTP > Aerobic digester... | reverse complement strand
GCCGCGTCAAGCAGTGGCGCGGGCTGGCCACCCGCTACGACAAGTACGCAGTCACCTTCTTGGGCGGCTTCACCCTCGCAATGGTGATCCTGACCCACCGCGCCAACCATTAGCAGACACGCTCTAGGTGGTCGGGACGGTTCTCGGTGGTTGTGGACGGTTCTCCGTGACTGCAGGCGGCGTTGCGCCATCGACCAGGTCGGACAGCGTCACGCACTCGTACCCTCGCTGGCCCAGTTCGCCCAGCAGGCGGTCCAGCAGCGGCACCACGCCGGCCCGCTCCGGGCGTCCCTCGTGCAGCACGATGACCGACCCCGGCCGCACCCGCCTCAGCACGAATGCCAGTTCGCGCTCGACGTCACGCACCTCGAGGTCCAGCACGGCGATCGACCCCAGGGCCACCTCGGCCCCACCTGCCCGCACGTCGCGCAGCTGCCCCGGACGCAACCAGCCCGATCCCGGTCGCATGAACCGCGCTCGGATGCCGGTCGCGGCCTCGATCGTCGTCGCCGTCCGGCTGAGGTCCTCGGCAAGGGCAGCCCGCGACAGCAGCCCGGCAGGTCGGTCCGACCATCCGTGGTTGCCGATCTCGTGACCGCCTGCGACAACAGCTCGAGCCAGGTCAGGATGCGCCTCGACGCCTGAGCCGAGCAGGAAGAACGTGGCCCGGGCCCGGTGAGCCCGCAGCACCCCCAGCAGCGCAGTGGTCAGCCCGGGCGTGGGGCCGTCGTCGATGGTGATCGCCACCTGCCGCTCCGGCGACCGCGCACCGAACAGGACCGGACCCCGACCGCCGAGCACACCCAACGCCCGCTGGGGCTGCCGGCGCACGACGTAGGCAACCGCGACCCCGAGGGCCGCCACTGCCACCAGGAACCCGGACCCGGCCCGCGTGGCACTGCCCGCCCACCGGGTGTGGAGCGCGCCCTGGATGCCGGTCCGATCGCCCATTCCGGCCTCCTTCGCGCTGCTGATGGGGAGCACGTCGCTGTCGCCATCATGCGGCACGGCCCGACGGGAGTGATCACTCACAACCGCGCGCCAGGGCATCCCCTTCGGTGTTGAGTTGAGGCGGGTGCCGTCGCGCCGGCGGCAGCCACCCCAGCGGGAAGGTCGGGATCATGGCCGCGGTCGAGGTCAGGGGCCTGCGCAAGGTCTACGGGGAGGTCAGGGCCGTAGACGGCCTCGACCTCACGGTCGACGAGGGTGAGGTCGTGGCCCTGCTCGGACCCAACGGTGCCGGGAAGACCACCACGGTCGAGGTGCTCGAGGGCTACCGGGCCCCGGACTCGGGCTCGGTCGAGGTGCTCGGGTTCGACCCGCAGACCGGGGGCCGAGCCTTCCGGGAACGAATCGGGATCGTGCTCCAGGAGGCTGGCTTCGAGGACACCTTCACACCGCGCGAGCTGGTGCGCCTGCACGCCGGCTACTACCCGCACCCGCGCGCCGTCGCCGAGGTGCTCACCCTCACCGGGCTGGACGAGAAGGCCGACGCCCGGGTGCGGACCCTCTCCGGCGGGCAGCGGCGGCGGCTCGACCTTGCCCTCGGCATCGTCGGCGACCCCGAGCTGCTCTTCCTCGACGAGCCCACCACGGGCTTCGACCCCTCGGCCCGGCGCCGGGCCTGGGAGCTCGTCGAGAGCCTGCGCGCGCTGGGTGCCACGATCCTGCTCACGACCCACTACCTCGACGAGGCCGAGCACCTCGCCGACCGCGTCGTGGTCATCGACCACGGCCGCGTCCTGGCAGAGGGCACCCCTGAGGCGCTCGCGGCCGCCGCGGGCGCCGCGACGGTCATCTCCTTCCGGATGCCGTCGGGCCTCCGGGTGGCGGACCTCCCGGGCGTGGGCCATGAGGCCCGCGTCGCCGGCAGCATGGTCGAGGTGCGCACCGACACGCCCACGGCGGACGTCGCCGAGCTGGCGACCTGGGCGTCCGGCCGGGGGATCGAGCTCGAGGCGCTCGCCCTGGCCCGCCCGAGCCTGGAGGACGTCTACCTCGACCTCGTCGGTGAGGCCGGGGCGGTCGGTGAGGCCGGGGCGGTCGGGGAAGCCGTCGACGCGGACGATGGGGCGACCCGGTGACCGCCCTCGCGACCACCCCGCACCCGCGCCGCTCCGCGGGTGGCTCGGGGGGCTCCGGACCGGCGATGCTGCTGCGCCAGACCAGCCACGAGCTCGCCGCGTTGTCGCGCACCCCGATCACCCTGATCCTCAGCATCGGGCTGCCACTGCTCTTCTTCGTGCTGTTGTCCGCCCTCGTCGGCAACGAGGTCGTCGACGAACGCGGTGGCGTGCGGGTCGTGCAGTACCTGGCACCCGGCATGGCGTCCTTCGGCGTGGTCATGGCGACGTTCTCGTTCCTCGCCGTCGGGCTCGCGGAGGCCCGCGCCACCGGAGTCGTGAAGCGCCAGGCGGGCACCCCCGCGCCCCGGTGGGTGCTCGTCGGCGGCCGAATCGGAGCAGCGCTCGTGCTCGGGCTCACCTCGACCGCGCTCGTCCTCGTCACCGGGGTCGTCCTCTACGACCTGCAGGTGCCGAGCCGGTCGGTGCTCTCGATCATCACCACCCTCGTCTTCGCCTCCGGCTGCTTCAGCGCCCTCGGGCTCGCCCTGGCCATGGCCCTGCCCACGATGCAGCTCACCCTGGCCGTGAGCAACGGCGTCGTCATCCCGCTCGCCTTCATCTCGGACATGTTCATGTTCAGCGGCGACATGCCCGACTGGCTCGAGACCATCGGCTGGATCTTCCCGCTCAAGCACCTCACCGCCCTGTTCGCCGACGCACTCAACCCCTACCTCACCGGCAGCGGGTTCCAGCTAGACCACCTCCTCGTCATCGCGCTGTGGGGCGTCGCCGGGGCCGTCGTCGCGACGGTCCTGCTGCGCCGGGACCGTGACCGTGACGCCTCCCGGGCGACCGCCGCGGGCCGCTCCAGGCGATCGAGGGCCGGGTCCCGCGGCGCGGCCGCCGACGCGAGACCCAGGCGCACGGCATCCCCGGGCGCGGTTGCCCTGGTCTCGGAACAGGTCGCACACACCCAGTCGATCCTGTGGCGTGACGTGTCCGCCGTGTTCTTCGCCGTCGCGTTCCCCGTGCTGCTCGTCGCGATCATCCCCGCCGTCAACGGCGGCGGGGACGTGCTGATGAGCAACGGCGCGCCGCTCGGCACGTTCTACGCGGGGACGATGGCGATCTACGGCGCAGCGGTCACCGCCTACGTCAACATGCCCCAGAGCCTGGCCGAGGACCGTGACCGCGGGGTGCTCAAACGAACCCTGGGCACCCCGCTTCCGGCCCCGGCCCTGCTGCTCGGACGCGTCGTCGGCGCACTCGTCGTCGCCCTCGTCACCGGGCTGGCCATCGTCGTGCTCGCCGCCGTCGCCTACCGGCCACCGCTTCCCCGGGGGATGCCGTCCGCCGTCGTGACCCTCGTCGTGGCCACGGTGTGCTTCGCCGTCGTCGGGCTGGCCGTGATGACCTTCGTGCGCTCGGCACAGGCCGTCGTCGGGGTCACCCTCGGCACCCTGCTCCCGCTGGCCTTCATCTCCGACGTGTTCGTCGTCGGGGCCAGCTTCCCCCCGGTGCTCGAGGCGATCTCCTGGTTCTTCCCCCTGCGGCACGCGGCGGCGGCGATGTCCCAGGCGGTCGGCCCTGACGTCACGGGCTCCGGGCTGGCCCTTGACCACCTCGCGGTGCTCGTGGCCTGGACGTTCGCGGGGGCGGTGGTCGTGGCCCTGCGCTTCGGGCGCCGGGTGTCCTGACACGCCCGGCGCGGCGAACGCAGTCGTCACGCGGCGTTCACCTCGTCACGCCAGACTGGGCACGTGGAGCCTTCGACGCCGTCAGGCGAACCCTCGCAGCGTGACCTCGACGTGACCGACCCGCTGCTGCGTGCCCACCTCGCTCCGGAGCCGCGTACCCTCGTCGACATCCTGCGCGCCACCGCCGATGCACACCCCGACTCCCCGGCCATCGACAACGGCCGCGAGGTCCTGACCTACGACGAACTGCTCGACGCCGCCCAGGAGCTCGCGGCGGCGCTGCGCAGCGACGGTGTCCGGCGTGGCGACCGGGTCGGGGTGCGCATCCCGTCGGGGACCACCGACCTCTATGTCGCGATCACCGGCATCCTGCTTGCCGGCGCGGCATACGTGCCGGTCGACCACGACGACCCAGACGAGCGGGCGCGAGTCGTCTTCGGCGAGGCCGGCGTCGCCGCGATCGTCGGCACCGACCTCGTCATCCGATCCGGCCCGGCCGCGCCGCCCGACGCAGACCCCGACGAGGCTCCGGAGGAGGACCCCGAGCTCACCGACGACGCCTGGGTCATCTTCACCTCGGGCTCGACCGGCCTGCCCAAGGGCGTCGCCGTCAGCCACCGCAACGCCGCCGCCTTCGTCGACGCCGAGTCGCGGATGTTCCTCCAGCAGCGCCCGATCGGCCCGGGTGACCGGGTCATGGCCGGCCTGTCCGTCGCGTTCGACGCCAGCTGCGAGGAGATGTGGCTCGCCTGGCGGTACGGCGCCTGCCTCGTGCCGGCACCGCGCTCCCTCGTGCGCTCGGGCATGGACCTCGGCCCCTGGCTGGTCGCCAACGACATCACCATCGTCTCGACCGTGCCCACCCTCGTCGCCCTCTGGCCGGCCGACGCCCTCGCCGACGTCCGCCTGCTCATCCTCGGCGGCGAGGCGTGCCCTCCCGAGATCGGCGCGCGCCTGGCCACCGACACCCGCGAGGTCTGGAACACCTACGGCCCCACCGAGGCCACCGTCGTCGCCTGCGGTGCCCAGCTCGACGGCCAGCCGCCCGTGCGCATCGGCCTCCCGCTCGACGGCTGGGACCTCGCCGTCGTCGACGCGCAGGGCCAGCGCGTTCCCGATGGAGAGCCGGGCGAGCTGATCATCGGGGGCGTGGGTCTGGCCCGCTACCTCGACCCCGAGAAGGATGCCGCGGTGTACGCCCCGATGCCGGGCCTGGGTTGGGAGCGCGCCTACCGCAGCGGCGACGTCGTCCGCTTCGACGGCGTGGGTCTGGTCTTCCAGGGGCGTGCCGACGACCAGGTCAAGGTCGGTGGGCGACGGATCGAGCTCGGTGAGGTCGACAGCGCCCTGCTCGGCCTCCCCGGGGTCAGCGGAGCCGCCGCTGCGGTCAAGCGCACCGAGGCGGGCAACCGGCTGCTCGTCGGCTACGTCACCGCCGACGCGGGCTTCGACCCCAAGGCCGCGGCCGAGCAGCTGCGGGCGTCGATGCCGGCCGCCCTCGTCCCGCGTATCGCCGTCGTCGACACCCTGCCCACCCGCACCTCCGGGAAGATCGACCGCGACGCCCTGCCGTGGCCGCCACCCGGCGCGTCCCGCGGAACCGGTGCCACGGCATCCGGCACCCCCGACCTCGAGCTCGACGGCACGGCCGCCTGGATCGCCGGGCACTGGGCCGCCATCCTCGGCTCGCCGCCCTCCGCCCCCGACGAGGACTTCTTCGACCTCGGTGGGGGGAGCCTCAGCGCAGCCCAGCTGGTCTCCAAACTGCGCGAACGGCATCCGGACGTCACCGTCGCCGACATCTACGAGCACCCCGTCCTCGCCGACCTCGCGCAGACCCTCGACGCCATGGCCGCGCCGACCGGCCGCACCAACGCCTCGGTCTCGCCGGTCCCGCGCGACACCCAGGTCGCGCAGGTGCTCGGCACCGTCGTCGTGCGGTCGATCGGGGCGCTGCGCTGGCTGACGTGGATCGGGCTCGGGCTGCTCGTCGCTCACCGGGTCGTCGATGCGCCGTGGCTGCCGAGGATCGCGTGGGGCTGGGTGCTCACCGGGTGGCTGCTGCTCATCAACCCCTTCGGGCGGGTGCTGCTCGGTGCCGCCGCGGCGCGCCTGGTGCTGCGCGGGGTCGGCCCTGGCCGGTACCCCCGCGGTGGCCGGGTGCACCTGCGGCTCTGGCTCGCCGAGCGACTGGTCGACGAGCTCGGGGCCACGAACCTGTCGGCCGCCCCCCTCGTTCGCGTCTACGCGAAACTGCTCGGATGCCGGGTGGGTCGTCACGTCGACCTCCACAGCATCCCGCCCGTCACCGGCCTGCTCACGCTCGGCACCGGCTGCTCCATCGAGCCCGAGGTCGACCTGGCAGGGCACTGGCTCGACGGCGGCCACGTGTACATCGGGGCGATGGCCGTCGGTGAGGAGGCCCGCGTCGGGGCGCGCAGCACCCTGCTGCCCGGGGCCGACATCGGTGACCGGGCGGAGGTCGCGCCCGGGTCGGCCGTGTTCGGGCCGGTGCCGGCCGACGAGGCCTGGTCGGGTGCGCCCGCCGGCCCGTCGGGTGCGGCCCGCGGCCCGTGGACGCCGGAGCGCCCGCCGAACCGTCGCGTCTGGGTGCTCGCCTACGCCGCGTCGGCCATCGCCTTGTCCCTGATGCCGGTGCTCGCCGTGCTCGCCGGCGTCACCGTCGCCCTGCCCGAGCTGACCGCGGCCACCGACCTCGCCGGGCTGCTGACCGCCGCGCTGCTGTGGCTGCCCGTCGCCACCGTCGTCGGCCTCGTCGTGCTCGTCGGGCTGGTTCTCGCCACGGTGCGGCTGCTCTCGATCGGTCTCGAACCGGGCCACCACCCCGTGCACGGTCTGCGGGCGTGGCAGGCCTGGTCGGTGCTGCGGGTGCTCGACGAGGCGCGCACCTGGCTCTTCCCGCTCTACTCCTCGAGCCTGACGCCGTGGTGGCTGCGAGCCCTCGGCGCCGACATCGGCCCCGACGTCGAGGCCTCGACCGTGCTCATGCTGCCGACGTTCGTCACGGTGCGCGCAGGTGCGTTCCTCGCCGACGACACCCTCGTCGGCGGCTACGAACTCGGGGGCGGCTGGCTGCGCGTCGAGCCCGTGCGGGTCGGCAAGGGCGCCTTCGTCGGCAACTCCGGCATGGCGGCGCCCGGTCGCAAGGTGCCCAAGCGCGCCCTCGTCGCCGTGCTGTCGGCCGCGCCGCGGCGGGGGACTGCCAAGGCTGGCAGCTCCTGGCTCGGCAGCCCGCCCCGGCCGCTGCGCCGTGACGCCGAGACCGGCGACACCACCCGTACCCATGCGCCGCCGACGCGGCTGCGGGTGGCCCGCGCCCTCGTCGAGCTCGCCCGGATCGTCGCGGTCTGGGTGCACGTGGCGCTCATCGTGCTCAGCGCCGCGGCCCTTCTCGCACTGGTCGACGCCGGGGCGCTGTGGGCGATCGCGCTCGGCGGGCCGGTGCTGCTCGTCGCGGGCGCCGTGGCCGTCGGGGTCACCACCGTCGCCAAGTGGCTGCTGGTCGGGCGGCTGCGACCGTCAGAACACCCGCTGTGGAGCTCGTTCGTCTGGCGCAACGAGCTCGCCGACACCTTCGTCGAGGTCGTGGCCGCGCCGTGGTTCGCCCGGGCCGCCGTCGGTACCTCGGTGCTCAACGTCTGGTTGCGCAGCATGGGGGCCAGGGTTGGGCGCGGCGTGTGGTGCGAGACCTACTGGTTGCCCGAGGCCGACCTCATCGACCTGCGCGACGGGGCGACAGTGGGGCGCGGCTGCGTGGTCCAGACCCACCTGTTCCATGACAGGATCCTCGCGATGGACCGGGTGACGATCGCAGACGGGGGCACGTTGGGCCCCAACTCCGTCATCCTCCCGGCCGCCCGCATCGGGCGCCACGCCACCGTCGGGCCGGTCTCGCTCGTCATGCGTGGCGAGTCCGTGCCTGACAAGACCCGGTGGATCGGCAACCCCGTCGGCCCGTGGGCTGAGCCCGAATGACCGGCTCCGATCCGTACCTGCCCGGCCACGGCGACGACCGCTACCAGGTCGAGCACTACGCCCTCGACCTGCGCTACAAGCCGCTCGGCAACCACCTCGAAGGCCGCGCCGAGCTGTCGGTGCGGGCCGTGGTCGACCTCACCGATCTCGTCGTCGACCTGCACCGGCTCGAGGTGCGCAGCCTGCGCGTCGAGGGAGCCAAGGTGGCCCGCTGGTCGCACCGCGGCTCGCGGCTGCGCATCCGCCTCGCCCAGGCCCTGCCCGCTGGTGAACCGCTGCTGCTCACCATCGCCTACCGGGGCAACCCCGGCACGATGCCCGGCCCCGACGGACCGGCCGGCTGGGAAGAGCTCACCGACGGCGTGCTCGTCGCCGCCCAACCGCACGGCGCCCCGACGTGGTTCCCCTGCAACGACCGGATGGCCGACAAGGCCCGCTACCGCATCCGGGTCGAGACCGACCCCGCCTACAGGGTCGTCGCGAACGGCATCCTCGTCAGCCACAAGACCGTGGGGCGCCGCGCCGAGTGGGTGCACGAGCAGCGCGACCCCATGGCCCCCTACCTCGCGACCCTCCAGATCGGCCGCTACGACGCCGAGCAGCAGGTCGACGCCCCGGTGCCGACGTGGCTCGTCGGCCCGCCGTCGCGCATGGAGTCGGTGCGTGAGGCGCTCGCCGACCAGCCGCGCATGCTCGAGGTGTTCACCGAGCTGTTCGGCCCGTACCCGTTCGAGCGCTACACCGCCGTCGTCACCGACGACCCGCTGGAGATCCCGCTCGAGTCGCAGTCGCTGTCGACGTTCGGCACCAACCACCTCAGCCGGGACTGGTCGGCGCAGCGGCTCATCGCGCACGAGCTGTCGCACCAGTGGTTCGGCAACGCCGTCACCGCCGCCTCGCTGGCCGACATCTGGCTGCACGAGGGGTTCGCCTGCTACGCCGAGTGGTTGTGGTCGCAGGAGTGCGGGCGCACGACGCTCGCGCAGGAGGCCGCCCGCCACCACGACGGGCTCGCCCGCAAGCCCCAGGACCTCGTGCTCACCGACCCCGGAGCAGACCGTGTCTTCGACGACCGGGTCTACAAGCGGGGGGCGCTGACGTTGTTTGCCCTGCACACGGCTCTTGGCGACGAGATGTTCTTCGACGTGCTGCGCACCTGGGTCGACACCCACCGCTACGAGGTCGTCACCACCGTCGACTTCGAGGCATGCGTCGAGTCGGTCAGCGGCTCGCCGCACCGCGAGCTGTTCGACGCGTGGCTGCGTCGCGAGGAACTTCCCGAGCTGCCACCGCAGCGAGGGTGACGACCACGTCGGGATCGGCGCGCCACCGCCCCTGCACACGCAACGGCATCCGGATGCCGTCACTCGCCTCCGCGCGGAAGGTGCCGTCGGCGGTGAGGTGGACTCGGACCTGCTCGTGGTGCAGCACCGTGCCGGCGAGCGGGTACCACGCCTTGTAGGTGGCCTCCTTGGCGGCGAAGAGCAGGGTGTCCCAGGGGGTGCCGGGGTGGGCCCTGCCGAGGGCGGAGAGCTCGGTGCGTTCTGCGCCCGAGGCCACGACCTCCAGGACGCCGGGCGGCAGGGGTGCTGCCACCTCGGCGTCGAGGCCGATCGAGGCGAGGTCTGCGTCCGGGGCGCGTCGGGCCGCGACGGCACCGGTCCAGCCCGCGGTGTGGGTGATGCTGCCGATGACCCCGGCCTGCCACAGGGGGGCGCCGTGGGGGTCGGCCAGGATCGGGTGGTCAGGCGGCTCGACCCCGATCTCGCGCAGGGCGATTCGTGCGCACTGGCGGCCCGTGGCGAACTCGGCTCGTCGTTGCGGGCGGGCACTCTCGACGAGGGCTGCTTCAGCCGGGTGCAGGGTGGCGGGGTCGGCCGCCCCGGTCGTCTCGCCCCACCCAAGTCGCCACGCCGTGTGGATCCGGCGGCGGCCGCTCGGCCCGGTCACGGCATCCACCGTCCAAGGCTAGACGGGCGACCGTCCGCAAAGGCAGCCCCATTCAGTAGATGCCGGACCGATGCCCGAGCGTGATCGCCACGATGACGAGTGAATCGTCGCGGATCTCGACCAGCACGCGATAGTCGCCGACGCGATAGCGCCAGTAGCCGGACAACTGCCCGCTCAGCCCCTTCCCCCGCGAGCGGGGATCCTCGAGGTCACAGACCTCGTCGAGGTACACGCGCACGCGCCGCAGGATCTGCGGGTCCAGTCTGCGAGCGGCCTTGTCGAACTGAGGGGACGTCTCGAGAGCCCAGCGGCTCACACGCCCAGCTCATCCCACAACTGCCGAGCGGGGCGGGACTCACGGCCCGTCGACTCGTATTCGCGGATCGCCTCGTCGGCCCAGTACACCTCTTCAAGTTCACTCAGGTGTGCCTCGATGGCTTGGCGTACGTAGAAGGTCTTCGAGCGCCCGGTCCGCGCCGCAAGCGCATTCAGACGTGCCTCGTCCTCTGCGGTCAGACGTATGGATAGTGGCACCAGGAATTCCCTTCTGCGATACACGTATCGTATCGCGGTGTGGTGAGTGCTGTCGCCGTAGACTCCAGCGGGTGAGCACCCCTGGGTCGTACCCCACGTCGTACCCCACGATGGAGGACGTCATCGGCGGCACCCCGCTGGTGCGTCTGCAGCGCCTTCCGGGGCCGGAGAACGAACGCCGCGGCAACGTGCTGCTCGCCAAGCTCGAAGGCAACAACCCGGCCGGCTCGGTGAAGGACCGGCCGGCGATCAGCATGATCCGGGGTGCCGAGGAGCGTGGGGAGATCTCGCCCGGCGACACCCTGCTGGAAGCCACGTCCGGCAACACCGGGATCGGCCTGGCGATGGCGGCGGCGATCAGCGGCTACCCCCTGGTCATCGTGATGCCCGAGGACGCCTCGATCGAGCGCATCCAGACGATGAAGGCGTACGGAGCAGAGCTCGTGCTCACGCCTGCATCGGGGGGAATGGAAGAGGCTCGCGACGTCGTGACGCGCATGGAGCGCGAAGGACGCGGCCGGGCCCTGGACCAGTTCGGCAACCCGGACAACCCGCGCGCCCACGAGGTGGGCACGGGCCCGGAGCTCTGGAGCCAGACCGACGGGCGGATCACGCACTTCGTGTCCGCGATGGGCACCACCGGCACGATCACCGGGGTCTCGCGGTTCCTGAAGTCGCGCAACCCCGGGGTGCAGATCGTCGGGGCACAGCCTGCCGAGGGGTCCAGGATCCCCGGCATCCGCGCGTGGCCACCGGAGTACGTGCCGAGGATCTTCGACCCCTCGGCCGTCGACCGCACCGTGGAGGTCTCCCAGGCGGACGCCGAGGAGATGGCCCGCCGGCTGGCCCGCGAGGAGGGCATCTTCGGCGGCATCTCCGCGGCAGGCGCGTGCTGGACCGCACTCCAGGTGGCGCAGGAGGTCGAGAACGCGACGATCGTGTTCGTGGTCTGCGACCGCGGTGACCGGTACCTCTCCAGCGGCGTGTTCCCCGCCTGACCGTCCTGGCCCAGCATCAAGGCTCCCTGCTGGTCGAAAGTAAGCGAATCGCCGTGCAGCCCCGGCGCCACACGGCGATTCCCCTACTCTCGACTGAAGGTGTCGGGCTCGTGGTGCCAGTCGTGGCAGCATGCACGCCATGGCTGAGATCCAGGTGACCTGGTGGCGTGACCTCCCCTCCCTCGTGGTCGCCCGCGACGGCGACGACGTGGTCAAGGTGCCGCTCCCGCCGCGCTTCCAGGAGGCGATCGACGAGGCCGCCATGCGCCTCGGCGCGGTCGACAGCACCGCCTACCTCGAGGGCTGGACCCGCACCCCGTGGGAGGAGACCAGCGGTGACCTCGCCGCCGCCGCCGACGAGGCCGTGCGCGGCTTCGAGGAGCAGTGGGGGGACGAGGCGATCGCGGCCTACCTCGACGCCATCGGGCCGGCCCAAGGCTGACCCCAGCCTTCCTCAGCCTCCGGCCACGGGACGGCCGGCGACAAGCGCTGCACCCCGGCGGTCCGTGCTCCGCGCGGACAGCGTGCCAAGCGCCAGGTGGGGTGGCAGGAGCTCGGCGAACTTGAGCTTGGCGAGCGCCTGCTCGCTGACCGGAGGCATGACGCCCACGAGGTCCGAGCCGAACTCCGCCCGGGCCCGGCGCACCGCCGACCCCACCGCGACCGCCGTGGCATCGGATCGCAGCGCGATGTTCAGGTTGCCGAACGTCCCTTGGTCGAGCAGGTCAGGCGCCACCGCGTCGAGGGCAGCAGTGAGCGCAGCGTTCGCGCCTGCCCCCGCGAAGGTCCACCAGCGCACTCGCCCATCGTCCTCGGTGACCACGCTGGCGTCCGGCGCGACCCGGTGTCGGTACTGCTCACGAAGCGACCCGAGCCGGTTTATCGCACGGGTAGTCAACTCGGCACCCACAGGCGTGGCTCCGAGCAGCACCCGGCGCACGGCATCCGACAGTTCGAGCGAGTAGGCGCGAGGTTCGCCGGTCCATCGTGAGCGACCGGCCCGGTCGCTCGGCTCGACGTATGCCCTGCGCCGTCGCCAGTCGATGTGCGTGACCAGCCACGGGCGACCGGCGAGGGCGATGATCCGCGGGCCGGTGACCTTGGCGACGAGCAGCATCGGGTCGACGCTGCCGACTTCCCGCCGGCCGTGGACCACCACGACCTCGGGTGCCGCGGTGAAGACGGCGAGCAGGTCCATGAAGTTGCGCCGGCCGTAGCGAGCCTCCGCCCGCGGGCCGATGAACGCCAGCCCCTGATCGGTGTCGAGGTGGGAGGTCTCCACGAGCCACTCGCAGATCTCCGCCAGCCGTCCCTCGTCGGCCAGGCCGAGCCCGCAGATCCAGGAGGACTCCTCGGCGAGCGAGATCCGACCCTTCTGCAGGGCAGACCCCAGCAGTTGCTGAGCAGCCACGTGCAGCGGCTCGGGGGGAGCCACGACCGGCTCGACGAAGCCCTCGTCCAGCAGGAGCAGCAACCCCGCGGCGCGCAGGAGCTCGTCGTCCTCGCTGGCGAGGAAGATGAGGTTGCGGGTCGACCCGGGGCGCCGGCCGGTGCGCCCGAGCCGCTGCAGCACCGACGCGACGGTGTTCGGTGCGCCGAGTTGCACGACGCGGTCGAGGTCACCGACGTCGATCCCGAGCTCGAGGGTCGACGTGGAGACGATGACGCAGTCGCGTGCCTCGGCGAAGGCCGTCTCGGCCCGGCGCCGCTCGTCCACCGACAACGAGGAGTGCGAGACGTACGTCTGCGTCCCCAACCCACGCAGGGCGACGGCAAGCCCCTCGACGGTCCTCCTCGAGTCGGCGAACACGAGGCGTTTCTCCCCGAGGTGGATGCCGTTCACGACCTTCGCGGCGTTGCCCACGTTCCCGACGTGGTCCAGAGCGAGTTCGGGTGCTGCCGACGACTCGATCGGCGGCGCGATGACGGTGCGCCGCGAGCGCTCTCGCCCCTGGAGCCACTCGAGCAGCGCATCCGGGTTGCCGACGGTGGCGGACAGGCCGATCCGCTGGA
>Ga0209476_10002127_pt1 | contig 13269 bp, 14 predicted proteins | sample KloWWTrecipitate_FD_187179 | JGI IMG/M metagenome (GOLD analysis project Ga0209476, IMG submission 187179) | Active sludge microbial communities from Klosterneuburg, Austria, studying microevolution and ecology of nitrifiers - Klosterneuburg... | ecosystem: Engineered > WWTP > Aerobic digester... | reverse complement strand
GAGGATCACGGCCTGGTCCACGTTGGCCGCGAGCGTCTTCTCCTTCCACTGGTCGGAGCGGAAGAGGATGTTCCTGCGCGTGCCCACGCGCTCGATCGAGCCCTGCGCGGCGCCGGTGAGGCGCACCTCGACGAAGTCGCCGCAGGCCGCGTCCTGCTTCTTGCCCTTGCGCGTGCAGACGACCTGGCGGCGGTCGGCGAGCTCCACCAGGAACTCCCGGCCGAAGTCGGCCACCACGCGCCCGCCGGCGACGACCTGCTGCTCCCTCTCGCGCCGGGTCGTCATCGTCCGCCCGCTCCTAGAGCTCGAAGAGGGCGTCGATCTTGGCGGCGCAGATGAAGTCGTTCTCCGACAGCCCGCCGATGGCGTGCGTCCAGTAGGAAACCTTGCACTGGTTGTAGCCCACGGCGAGGTCGGGGTGGTGGTCCTCGCGGTGGGAGACCCAGGCCGTGGCGTTCACGAAGGCCATCGTCTCGTGGTAGTTGGCGAAGCGGAAGGTCCTGGCGATGGCCTGGCCCTCGCGGGACCACCCGGGGAGCCCCTTGAGGAGGGGCCCCACCTGGGCGTCGGTGAGGGGGGCGACGCCGCCCTCGCAGGGCAGGCATTTCTTGCGGGCGAGTTCGTTCATGGCGTGAGCTGTCGGGGGAGCGCCCGCGCGGGCGCCTCAGGCGGGCCTCGCGGCCAGGCGCCTCAGGTGCGCGATGCGCAGCGCCGCGGGCGGATGGGAATCATACACGAGCGAGTGCAGCGGATCCGGCGTGAGCGTGGCCGCGTTGTCGCGGTAGAGCTTGCCCAGGGCGCTCACGAGGTCGTCGGCGCTCGCGTGGCCCGCCGCGAACTCGTCGGCTTCGTATTCCTGCCGGCGCGACAGCACGCTCGCCAGGGGCTGGAACGGGAAGGTGAAGGCGGGCACCGCCAGCATGAAGGCCGCGAGCAGGGCGCCCGTCGAGGGCGGCGCGGAAAGCCCGAACGCGGCGGCGAAAGCGGGCTGGGCCCCGGCCCAGCCGAGGACAGCGAGGAGAGCGAACGCGAGCGCGAAGCGCACCGCCAGCAGCCGCGGGATATGGCCGCGTGCGTAGTGGCCCAGCTCGTGGGCCAGCACGGCCTCGATCTCGCCCTGCGACAGCCGCTCCACCAGCGTGTCGAAGAAGACGATGCGCTTGGCGCGCCCGAAACCCGTGAAGTAGGCGTTGCCGTGGCTCGAGCGGCGCGAACCGTCCATCACGAAGAGCCCCTCGGCGCGGAAGCCGCAGCGCGCCACGAGGGCCTCGATGCGCCGTCGCAGCTCCCCGTCCTCGAGCGGCGTGAAGCGGTTGAAGAGGGGGGCGATCCAGCGCGGGAAGATGGCGACCAGCAGGAGCGTGAATGCGACCCAGGCGCCCCACGCCCACACCCACCACCAGGCGCCCGCGGTGTCGATGAACCAGCACACGGCGAGCACGAGCGGCGTGCCCAGCGCCGCGGCGAGCGCCACGCCCTTGGCGAGGTCCGCCGCGAAGGTGGCCGGGCTAGTCTGGTTGAAGCCGTGGCGGGCCTCCACCACGAAGGTGCGCCAGGCGTCGAACGGCAGGGCTGCGAGCGCGCCGACGGCCACGAAGCCGAAGACCGTGCCGAGGTCCCCGAGGTACCCGTCGCCGAGCATCGCGCGGGAGGCGCCGTCGACGAGCGCGAGGCCACCGCCCACGCTCATCGCGAGCAGCAGGGCGCCGTCGACGAGCACGGTCTCGACCGCCGCCACGCGCACCTTGTCCCGCGTGTAATCGGCGGCCTTCGCGTGGGCCTCCGGCGGCACGAGCGCCGCGAAGTCGGCGGGGACGCGGTCGCGGTGCCGGGCAACGTGCCGCGCGTGACGCGCGAGCAACCACAGGCGCCACGCGACGGCGGCGACGGCGAAGGCGACGAAGAAGCTGGCGAAGTCCTTCAAATCGGTTGGTGGAAGGCCGCGCCGCGTGACACAATCCGGGCGCGCCGACACTCTCTCACACTATGGCACAGGAAAAGGCACCGCTCGTCTGGGTCGACATGGAAATGTCGGGGCTCGTCCCCGAGCGCGACCGCATCCTCGAGGTCGCGATCGTCGTCACCGACGGGGAACTCAACACCCTCGCCGAGGCGCCCGTGTGGGTGGTCCACCAGCCCGACGAGGTGCTCGACGCGATGGACTCCTGGAACAAGGGCACGCACGGCCGATCCGGACTCATCGACAAGGTGCGCGCCTCGAAGTTCAGCGAGGCCGAGGTCGAGGCCCGCATCCTCGAGTTCCTGGCGCAGCACGTGGCCGCCGGCACGGCACCGCTCGCGGGCAACACGGTGCACCAGGACCGCCGCTTCATGGCGCGCTACATGCCGGCGTTCGACGCCTACCTGCACTACCGCATCGTCGACGTCTCGACGCTCAAGGAGCTCGCGCGCCGCTGGCGGCCGGACGTCCTGGCGGGGCTCGTGAAGGAGTCGAAGCACGAGGCGCTGGCCGACGTCCACGAGTCCATCGAGGAGCTTCGCCACTACCGGCGGACGTTCCTGCAGGCGGGGCCGGCGGCAGGCGCGCCGGACTAGCTGCCCGCCCAGCCGCGGGAGCGCTCGACGGCGCGGCGCCACTCGGCCAGCCGCGACCCGGCGAGATCGCGGTCGATGCGCGGTTCGAAGACGCGGTCGCGCGCCCACAGGCCGGCGATCTCCTCCTCGCCCGACCAGAAGCCCACGGCCAGCCCGGCCAGGTAGGCCGCGCCCAGCGCGGTGGTCTCGGTGACGCGCGGCCGGACGACGGGCACGCCCACGAGGTCGGCCTGGATCTGCATGAGCAGGTCGTTCGCGGTGGCGCCGCCGTCGACGCGCAGCTCCGCGAGCGCCACGCCGGAGTCCGCCGCCATCGCGGCCAGCAGCTCCGCGCTCTGGAAGGCGATCGCCTCGAGGGTCGCGCGCGCCAGGTGCGCGCGGGTCGCACCGCGCGTGAGGCCGACGATCGTGCCGCGCGCGTGCGGGTCCCAGTAGGGCGCGCCCAGCCCCGCCAGCGCCGGCACGAAGTGCACGCCGCCCGAATCGGGCACGCTCGCGGCGAGGGGGCCCACGTCCTCCGAGCGCTCGATGATCCCCAGGCCGTCGCGCAGCCACTGCACGGCCGCGCCGCCCGCGAAGACGCTCCCCTCGAGGGCGTAGTGCGCCCCCTGCGCGCGCCGCCAGGCCACGGTGGTGAGCAGCCGGTTGCGCGACGGCGACGGGCGCTCGCCGGTGTTCATGAGCAGGAAGCATCCCGTCCCGTAGGTGTTCTTCGCGAGCCCGGGGCGGTGGCAGGCCTGGCCGAAGAGCGCCGCCTGCTGGTCGCCGGCCAGGCCCGCGATGGGCAGGCCCGCCGGCAGGCCTTCGCAGCGCGTCGTGCCCACCACTTCGCCGGCGCAGGCCACCCGCGGCAGCAGCGCACGCGGGATCCCCAGGATCGCCAGCAGTTCCTCGTCCCACGCCAGGTCGTGGATGTTGAAGAGGAGGGTGCGCGAGGCGTTGCTCGCGTCGGTCACGTGGGCCTCGCCGCCGGTCAGCCGCCAGGTGAGCCAGGAATCGATCGTGCCGAAGGCGAGCTCGCCTCTCTCCGCCCGCGCGCGGGCGCCCGGAATCTCCTCCAGGAGCCAGGCGAGCTTCGTCCCGGAGAAGTAGGCGTCGATCACGAGGCCGGTGCGGCTGCGGATCCCCTCGTCGTGCCCGGCCTGCCGGAGCGCGTCACATCGGGACGCGGTGCGTCGGTCCTGCCAGACGATGGCGTTGGCCAGGGGGCGCCCCGAAGCCCGGTCCCAGAGCACCGTGGTCTCCCGCTGGTTGGTGATCCCGATGGCGGCCACGTCGGCCGCCGACAGCCCCGCCTGCGCCAGGGCCCGCGCAGCCACGTCGCGCTGGGTGGCGAAGATCTCCTCGGGATCGTGCTCGACCCAGCCCGGTCGGGGGAAGATCTGGCGGAATTCTTGCTGTGCGATGGAGATCGGCATCCCGGCGCGGTCGAACACGATCGCGCGGGAACTGGTCGTTCCCTGGTCGAGGGCGAGGATGGCTTTCATGGGGGACTGCCGGCCGGGCGATGATACGATAAAATTCTCCGATGGCCGCGACGGCCGCAAGGGAGCATCCAGTGGGACTTCTTGACGATCTGAAGAAGCAGGCGGACGCGCTGAAGGCGCAGGACGTCGACAAGACGGAGAGCCTCAGGGCGAACGCCGTGGCGGTGGACCACGCGCTGCGGCGCGCCTTCCTCTACATGAACGACCTCGGCAAGCAGCTGAACGTCGTGAAGATGCCGTGCCCGTTCACCTACAAGCTGCCGACGGTGGGCGACATCACGGGCCTCGCGTTCAAGGACTTCTTCTCCGACTTCCGCAGCAAGCACTTCATCGACAAGGACTACTACGGCGAGGTGCACCTGGCCGCGCGCTGCGCATCGGAGCAGGTCCTCACGATCAAGAAGGGCCCGGACGACATGGAGAAGTTCCGGGACATCCTCTGGCAGTACAACATCGAGCACAAGAGCGAGCAGTACCGCGACCAGCGCAAGGTCATCACCCACGAGATCTTCCAGGTGAAGTGCGACTTCCGCGTCCAGGCCAAGTTCGAGGGCGACCACGAGACCGGCCGGCTGAAGATCATGGCGAAGAACATCGGCGACTTCACCATCGACGTGTTCCAGATGATGGCCATCGAGTTCAACGACAAGGCGGTCGAGGAATTCGCCAAGTACTTCATCGGGCGGCCCAACGAGTGGGCGGAGATCGTCAAGCGCTCGGTGCTCAACCAGAAGGCGGCCGCGCCGGTCGCGCCGAAGCCGAAGGCCGACCCGCAGTACGTCGTGCAGAAGACCCCGCCGCGTCCGGAGCCTGCCGCGGACGAGAAGCGCGGCCTGCTGGGGTCGCTGCGTTCCTTTATCAAGAAGGACGGCTAGCGCGCATCGAGAAGGGCGGCTGGCCCGCTCGCGTCGCCCCGCCCCTCCCCGGGGGTTTTTCGGCGCAGTTGTTGCGCTGCGTCACAAAACGGAAACGCGCTCGCGTTCCGGCCGTTGTAACATGCGCGGACGAGACCAAGAACGGCCAAGGGGCCGCCACGAGAAGCCCCTGGCCGAGAGCGACCTGGCCAACCCGAGTCACCCCAATCCATGGAGATACGCTCAATGACCCGCAAATCCCTGCTGGCGGCCCTCATCGCGGCCGCCTTCACCGCGACCGGCGCGCAGGCCCAGACCGAGATCCAATGGTGGCATTCGATGGGCGGCGCCCTCGGCGACAAGCTCACCGAGCTCGCCAACAAGTTCAACGCCAGCCAGACCGCCTACAAGGTCGTGCCGAGCTACAAGGGCAGCTACCCCGAATCGATGACCAACGCGATCGCCGCCTACCGCGCCGGCAACGCGCCGCACATCCTGCAGGTCTTCGAGGTGGGCACCGCCACCATGATGGCCGGCAAGGGCGCCGTCGTCCCCGTCTACAAGCTCATGAAGGACGCCGACGAGCCGTTCAATCCCAAGGCCTACATCGGCCCGGTCTCGGGGTACTACTCCGACAGCAAGGGCAACATGCTGTCCTTCCCCTTCAACAGCTCCACCGTCGTGTTCTACATCAACCACGACGCGTACAAGAAGGCGGGCCTCGACCCGAAGAAGGCCCCGAAGACGTGGAAGGAGTTCATCGCCGCCGCCGAGAAGCTGAAGGCCGCGGGGCAATCGTGCGTGTACACGACGGGCTGGCCGGCCTGGATGCACATCGAGAACTTCTCCGCCTGGCACAACGTTCCCATCGGCACGAAGGAAAACGGCATGGCCGGGATGGACACCGAGTTCCAGGTGAACTCCCCGCTGCACGTGCGGCACGTGGCGATGCTGGGCGACATGGCCAAGAAGGGCCTGCTCACCTACGCCGGCCGCCGCAACCAGGGCGAGGCCAAGTTCGCCAGCGGCGAGTGCGCGATGCTCACCTCGTCCACGGGCGCCCAGGCCAACATCCGCCGCACCGCGAAGTTCGAGTGGTCGGTGAACATGATTCCCTACCACGACGACGTGAAGGGCGCCCCGCAGAACTCGATCATCGGCGGCGCCTCGCTGTGGGTGATGGGCGGCAAGACCAACAACGCCTACAAGGGCGTGGCCAAGTTCTTCGCCTTCCTGTCGCAGCCCGAGATCCAGATGGAGTGGCACATCGGCACCGGCTACGTGCCCATCACGGCGGCGGCCTACGAGCTCACCCGCAAGTCCGGCTTCTACGACAAGAACCCGGGCGCCGACGTCGCGGTGAAGCAGCTCATGAACAAGCCGCCGACAGCCAACTCCAAGGGCCTGCGCTTCGGCAACTACGTCCAGGGCCGCGAGGTGATCGAGGAGGAGATGGAGGCCGTGATCATGGGCAAGAAGGACGCCAAGAGCGCCATGGACGCGGCGGTGCAGCGAGGCAACGAGATCCTGCGCAAGTTCCAGGCCGCCAACAAGGGCTGACGTCCCGACGAAAGGCATGAGGAAGGGGCCCCGGGGGCCCCTTCGCCTGCCCCCGCCATGGAAAAGCGCGTCATCTTCCGGTCGGCCTGGCTGCCCTACGTCCTGCTGCTGCCGCAGCTGGCGATCACGGCCATGTTCTTCTTCTGGCCGGCGATCCAGGCGGTCTACTACTCCTTCCAGGTGCAGGACGCCTTCGGGATGACGTCCCAGTTCGTGTGGTTCCAGAACTACACGTACCTGTTCCGGGACTCCCACTACCTTTCGTCGTTCAAGGTGACGGCGTTCTTCAGCGTGATGGTGGCGGCGACCGGGATACTCATTTCCCTCCTGCTCGCGACCATGGCCGACTCGGTGCTGCGCGGCGCGCTCGCCTACAAGACCTTCCTCATCTGGCCCTACGCGGTCGCGCCGGCCATCGCGGGGGTGCTCTGGGCGTTCATCTTCGCGCCCTCGATCGGCATCGTCACCTACTTCCTGAAGAAGCTCGGCATCGACTGGAACTGGATCATCAACTCCGAGCAGGCGATGCTGCTGGTGATCATCGCCTCGGTGTGGAAGCAGATCAGCTACAACTTCCTGTTCTTCCTCGCGGGGCTGCAGTCGATCCCGAAGTCGCTCATCGAGGCGGCCGCCATCGACGGCGCGGGGCCGTTCCGGCGCTTCTGGACGATCGTCTTCCCGCTGCTGTCGCCGACGACGTTCTTCCTGCTGGTGATGAACATCATCTACTCGTTCTTCGACACCTTCGGCGTGATCGACGCGACGACGGAAGGCGGCCCGGGCGACGCCACCAAGATCCTCGTCTACAAGGTCTACTACGACGGCGTGAAGGCGGCCGACCTCGGCAGCTCCTCGGCGCAGTCGGTGATCCTCATGTCCATCGTCATCACGCTCACGGTCATCCAGTTCCGCTACATCGAGCGCCGGGTGCAGTACTGACATGGCCGAGACATGAGGCAGCCATCGCGATGGTAGAGAACAGGCCGGTCCGGGACTTCCTCGCGCACGCCGTGCTCATCACCGGCGTGCTGCTGGTCGCGTTCCCGCTGTGGGTGACGTTCGTCGCCTCCACCCTCACGTTCGAGCAGATCGTGTCGGTGCCGATGCCGCTGTGGCCGGGCGACCAGTTCGTGCACAACTACACGCAGGTCCTCACGTCCGGCTCGGAGAAGGGCTCCTCCGCCCCGGTGGGGACGATGCTGGTGAACAGCCTGATCATGGCGCTGTCCATCGCCATCGGCAAGATCACGATCTCCATCCTCTCCGCGTTCGCGATCGTCTACTTCCGCTTCCCCGGGCGGTCGTTCTTCTTCTGGAGCGTCTTCGTGACGCTCATGCTGCCGGTGGAGGTGCGCATCATCCCCACCTTCAAGGTGGCCGCGGACCTGGGCATCCTCGACTCGCACGTGGGGCTGGCGATGCCGCTCATCGCCTCGGCCACGGCGACGTTCCTCTTCCGGCAGTTCTTCATGACCATCCCCGACGAGCTCGCCGAGGCGGCCCGCATCGACGGCGCCGGCCCGGTCCGGTTCTTCATCGACGTGGTCCTGCCGCTTTCGAAGACGCACATCGCCGCGCTGTTCGTGATCCTCTTCATCTACGGCTGGAACCAGTACCTGTGGCCGCTGCTCATCACGACCTCGGAGTCGATGTACACGGTGGTGATCGGCATCAAGCGCATGATGGCCGGCGGCGACGCCGCCAACGAGTGGCACCTGATCATGGCCACGGCGATGATGGCGCTCATGCCGCCGGCGCTGGTGGTCATCCTCATGCAGAAATGGTTCGTGAAGGGCCTGGTCGAAACCGAGAAGTAGGATCCTTAGGACCTCGAGAGCACATGGCGGAAATCATCCTTCAGGGCGTCACCAAGAGCTTCGGCAAGACCGAGGTCATCCACCCGACGGACATCACCATCAACGACGGCGAGTTCGTCGTGATGGTGGGGCCGTCGGGTTGCGGCAAGTCGACGCTGCTGCGCATGATCGCCGGCCTCGAGACGACCACGCAGGGCGAGATCCGCATCGCGGGCAAGCGCGTGAACGAGGTCGAGCCCAAGGACCGCAACATCGCCATGGTGTTCCAGAACTACGCGCTCTACCCGCACATGAGCGTGTACGACAACATGGCCTACGGCCTGAAGATCCGCAAGTTCGCGAAGGACGACATCGAGAAGCGCGTGCAGCGCGCCGCCGGGATCCTGGAGCTGGGCCCCTACCTCAAGCGCAAGCCGCGAGAGCTATCCGGCGGGCAGCGCCAGCGCGTGGCGATGGGCCGCGCCATCGTGCGGGAGCCCGCCGCGTTCCTCTTCGACGAGCCCCTGTCGAACCTCGACGCGAAGCTGCGCGTGCAGATGCGCCTCGAGATCCAGAAGCTGCACCGCGAGCTTCGCACCACGAGCGTTTACGTGACGCACGACCAGGTCGAGGCCATGACCCTCGCCAACCGCATGATCGTGATCAACGCGGGCGTGGTGGAGCAGGTCGGTGCGCCGCTCGAGGTCTACGACGAGCCGGCCTCGCTTTTCGTCGCGGGCTTCATCGGCTCGCCCTCGATGAACTTCATGCCCGGCCGGCGCGCGGGCGATGGCGTCGACGTGGGTTCCGGCGTCGTGATCCCCATGCCCCCGGAGGCGCGCGCGAAGGCCGGCGAGCAGGTGACGGTGGGCGTGCGCCCAGAGCACTTCGTGACGGGCGCCGGCGGCAGCGGGGTGGTCTTCAGGCTCCACGTGGACACGGTGGAATCGCTGGGTGCCGACTCGCTGCTGCACGCCGGGTTCAACGGAACGCTCCTCGTCGTCCGGATCGAGGGCCACGCCACTCCGCCGGCCGGATCGGCGATCGAGGTCTCCATCCTGCCGGGCAAGGCCTACTTCTTCGACACCGCGACGGGCAAGCGCCTGAAGGCATGACCACCGGCCCGCGGCGCCTCGAGGAGCTCACGCTCAACTCGTCCGCGCCGCCGGGGCAGCTCCTCTACGATGGCTGGCTGCTTCGCTTCTCGCCGGGCAAGGCGAAGCGGGCGCGGTCGGTGAATCCCGTGTACGCATCGACGCTGCCGCTCGGGGAGAAAGTCGACTACTGCGAGCGGCTCTACGGCGGGCGCGGCCTGCCGGCGATCTTCCGCCTTTCCGAACCCACCATGCCGGCCGGCCTCGAGGAGTGCCTGGCCGCCCGCGGCTACGAGCGCTTCGAGACCACCCAGGTCCGCGAGGCCGCCATCGACCCGGCGGCGCTCGCCGGCCCCGAGGTCGGGCACCCGCGCCTCGAGGAGTGGTTCGACCTGGTGGGGGGGCTGCGCGGCTCGCCCATCGCCCATCGCACCGCCCATCTCGCGCGGCTGGCCGCCCTCCCGCTGCCGATGCGCACGGCCGCCATCCTCGAGGGCGCCGCCGCCGTGGCCACGGGCCTCGCCATCCGCGAGGGAGAGCACGTGGGGCTCTTCGACGTCGTGACGCGGGAGGATTGCCGCCGCCGTGGGCTCGCGCGCACGATCGTCGCGGCGTTGCTGCGGTGGGGCAGGGAGGGCGGGGCGGCGCGCTCATACCTCCAGGTGGAGGAGGGCAACGCTCCCGCGATCGCCCTCTACGACCGGTTCGGCTTCACGCTCGCCTACCGCTACTGGTACCGCGGGCGCCCGCAGGAGGCTGAATGACGGAGATCGACGAGCTTTCGGCCCGCCTTGGCGAGGCCTGCGGCCGGGCCGGCCTGATGGTCGCGACGGCGGAATCCTGCACCGGCGGCGGCGTGGCCGAGGCGATCACGCGGACGGCGGGCAGCTCCGCCTGGTTCGACCGCGGCTTCGTCGCCTATGCCGACGCGGCGAAGGTGGACCTCCTGGGCGTCCGGCAGGAGACGCTCGGCTCCCACGGCGCCGTGTCGGAGGCCGTGGCGCGCGAGATGGCGCTGGGGGCCCTGCACCAGAGCGATGCCGACCTCGCCGTCGCCGTCACCGGCGTGGCCGGGCCGGGCGGGGGCACCGCGACCAAGCCCGTGGGGCTCGTCTGGTTCGCCTGGGCTTCGCTCGGCGGCACCGTGGAGTCCCGCTTCGAGATCTTCGGCGGGGACCGCGCGGCGGTACGCGGCCAGGCGGTCCGCGAGGCGCTCAAGGGGCTGCTGGATCTCGCATCCCGCGAGGGCTGAAACCCGCTCCTTGCGCCGGTTCGGGCGCCGCTTGACGGACTTATATACTTGACAAACCCATGACGGGCGAGCAAGATGCCGTCATGCGAAACGCGGCCCGAGACGACATGGAACAACTCATTCGCGAAATGAAGGGGAGACAGACCGCGTTCGAGCTATTAGCTCTGGCGATGGCTAAGACGCACCCCGAGCCGGCAGCGCTCTTGGCGATTTTCCGGGAGCAGTCCGAGTTCATGCGGACATATCTTTTGAACCAGCCTCTCTCCGAAGCCTACCTGGAGCGCTTTGATGCCGCCTGCGCGCAGATTGCGGCGCAACTGGAAGCGAGCTGAGCGCGGGCAGGAACGCGAAACCGGCCTCGATATAGCGGAATTCTTCACGAAGCGATTTGAACATGATGGGCCCTCGAAAATGAGCCAACTAAACGCCCCCCACTTCCAAGACCCCGACAAGGCCCGCCAATACCTTGAGGCCCTGCGCTGGCCTAGCGGTCCCGTGTGCCCTCATTGCGGCACCGTGGGGGACCACTATCACCTGGACGGGAAGGCGCACCGCCCTGGCCTGTGGAAGTGCAAGGACTGCCGCGAACAGTTCACCGTTACCGTAGGCACCGTCTTCGAGCGCAGCAAGATCAAGCTGAACGTCTGGCTCCAAGCCGTCTACCTGATTTGCACGAGCAAGAAGGGCATCAGCGCCCATCAGCTACATCGCACCCTCGGCGTGACCTACAAGACGGCCTGGTTCATGGCCCACCGCATCCGCGAGGCCATGCAGGACGGCTCCGGCCCGCTCGGCGGCAATGGCGGTCCGGTCGAGGTAGATGAAACCTATTGGGGCAACAAAAAGCCCACCGGCTACTTCGGCAAGAAGGGCCGCGGCGGACACCACCAGATGAAGGTCGTTTCCCTCGTCGAACGCGGCGGCAGAGCCCGTAGCGTCCAGTTCCCGGCCGCGCCCATCACGGGCGGCACGATCCGCGAATATCTCAAGAAGCACATCGCCTTGAAGGCGACCGTTCACACGGACGAGAGCGGCTACTACAAGCCCCTCAAGAACATCTTCGCCAAGCACGAAACCGTGAACCACCGTCGCGGCGAGTACTCGCGCGATGGCGTCACCACGAACTCGGTTGAGGGCTACTTCTCGATCCTCAAGCGCGGCCTTGTCGGCACGTTCCACCACGTTGGGGAACAGCACCTTCAACGCTACGTAACCGAGTTCGACTTCCGCTACAACACCCGCACCGCCCTTGGCGTGAACGATGTTGAACGCACCTCAATGGCGCTTCGTGGCATCGGCGGCAAGCGCCTGATGTATCGCTGACTGAGCCGCGTCAGGTCCGACCTTTCCGGGACCGCTTTGCTCGCCCCCGCGACCCACGGGGCGCCGGCGGAGACGCAAGCATTGCGCGCAATGCGTCATCGAAGCTAGCCGCGGCTGCCCCGCCCTCTTGGGCATCATTCGACTCCGCAACGGGGACAACACGCCGCCGATCCTGCCCCCTCCTTCGCGCCTCTTCCTGCTCGCGAGCTTGCGTCAGCGACGGCATGTTTAGTACGTCCATGATCCTCCATGCAGGGATAACCAACGTCATCCCACTGGCGCCGCGGACAGTTGTCCCGTCACCGCCGCCTTCCATCCGCAGGTTTTCTTGGAATTGACCCCAGTGTATCCCGAGCAAAAAGCACGTCGAGCCACTTAGGTTCACAGGTTCGCGCGTGACTACCCAGGAAAGATCGCTGCCGGGTGTTCTGTAGCCGAATACCGGCGACCCAGAAAACCCGCTTCGCGAGTGCATATCAATGCAGTAGCATCGGCCGTCGGCGTATCCGGTCGGTTGCTTGCACCGAATGGGCGGCGAGCTGACATGCCCAAACCGGAGAAACGGGATGTTTTCTCCTTGGTCGTCCACATCCACGAAGCGGCCAGCCATGAACACGTCGTCACCGGGCCCGAATTCAATCGCCGCAGCGTCTTCTTCTTTCAGGAAGAATTGGCTCCCCAAGAAGAATGCCTTGTGCGACGGATCTCGAATCGACAGCGGCACCACAGCGATGTCATCGCCACCCTGGCGAAAGACCCAGTCGCTCGGATCGAGCTCGATAAACGCCACGCCCCCGTCGCTGGTGTTCAATCTGATGACCGAGAAGCCATCCCGAACGGCAACGTGCCAGTTCGTCACTCCGTAGTGATGCCCGAGCAAATCATCAGTTGGCATGGCCACGAAAAACCCCGTACCACCGGCATCAGAGCCAACGCGAGCATCCTCCATGCTCTTGTAGAGGTAGAAGACGCAGCTTGTGAAACTCGGATGAATGCGTGGCACGCCCGTATCAACCCATCGAGTGTTCTGAAATCCCTGCGGCGAATCGGTAATAACAGGAATTTTATCGAACCACAAACCCAATGAATTCGGGTGCGGCATTCTCGGCCAGCGCGGTCCTCGCATAGCTGGCTCTTGGTTTGTCATGTATATAAGTCCGCCGCTTGACACCAGAACGATCGTTCTGTAGCTTACCGAACAATCGTTCTGTCAACCGCGGCCCCCACCATGGCGTTGAAGCAGCAGCAGCCCCTCGACCCGGCGTACCTGGAGAAGCTCCAGGACTACTACGCCGAGCACAAGGTGATCCCCTCGTACTCGGTCCTCGCCTCCCTGTGGGGGATCTC
>Ga0209476_10002126_pt1 | contig 13282 bp, 12 predicted proteins | sample KloWWTrecipitate_FD_187179 | JGI IMG/M metagenome (GOLD analysis project Ga0209476, IMG submission 187179) | Active sludge microbial communities from Klosterneuburg, Austria, studying microevolution and ecology of nitrifiers - Klosterneuburg... | ecosystem: Engineered > WWTP > Aerobic digester... | reverse complement strand
CCGATGACTGCCTGGTCCCCCGACCTTGCCCGCAAGACCTATTCGATCCCGCATTGGTCGGACGGCTATTTCGACGTCGACGATCAGGGCCGCATCGTGGTGCGGCCGAAGGGCGCCAATGGCCCGGTGATTCCCCTTCCCGACGTGATCGACGCCTCGCTGGCGCAGGGCGGCAACCTGCCGGTGCTGGTGCGCTTCCCGGACATCCTCGGCGATCGCCTCGGCAAGCTGCAGACCGCGTTCGCGCAGGCGCGCAAGGACTGGGATTACGCCGGCGAGTACACCGCGGTGTATCCGATCAAAGTCAACCAGCACGCGGCCGTGGCCGGCACCCTGGCCAGCCACCATGGCGAAGGTTTCGGGCTTGAAGCCGGCAGCAAGCCGGAGCTGATGGCGGTGCTGGCGCTGTCGCGGCCGGGCGGGCTGATCGTCTGCAATGGTTACAAGGACCGCGAGTACATCCGCCTGGCGCTGATCGGCCGCAAGCTGGGCTTGCAGACTTTCATCGTCATCGAGAAGCCGTCGGAGCTGGAGATCGCGCTGGAAGAAGCCGCTGCGCTGGGCGTGAAGCCGGGGCTCGGCGTGCGCATGCGGCTGGCCTCGCTGGGCTCCGGCAAGTGGCAGAACAGTGGCGGTGACAAGGCCAAGTTCGGCCTCGATCCGCGCCAGTTGCTCACGCTGTGGAAGTCGCTGCGCGACGCCGGCATGGGCGACTGCCTGCAACTGCTGCATTTCCACATGGGCAGCCAGATTTCCAACGTGCGCGACATCGCCGCCGGGATGCGCGAGGCGACCCGCTACTTCGTCGAGCTGTCGCGGCTCGGCGCGAACATCAGTCATGTCGATGTCGGCGGCGGTCTCGGTGTCGATTACGAAGGCACACGCTCACGCAGCTACAACTCGGTCAACTACGGCATCCACCACTATGCATCGAGCATCGTGCAGCCGCTGGCCGAGGCCTGCCAGGCCGAAGGCCTCACGCCGCCGCGCATCATCACCGAATGCGGCCGCGCGATGACCGCGCATCATGCGGTGCTGGTCGCCAATGTCTCCGAGGTCGAACAGGCGCCGGAAGGCCGCGTGCCGGAACCGCACGACGACGAATCGCATGCGGTGCGTCGCCTGCGTGAACTGCACGAGGAAATGGCCGGCCGTCCCGCGGTCGAAGTCTTCCACGAGGCCTCGCAGGCGCATGCCGAAGGCCTGTCGCTGTACACGCTCGGGCAGATCGACCTGATCCAGCGCGCGCGCATCGACGACCTGTTCTATGCGATTGCGCATGCGGTGAAGGCGCGCCTGACCTACGACGAAAAGAGCCATCGCGACCTGCTCGACGAACTCAGCGAGCGGCTGGTCGACAAGTATTTCGTCAACTTCAGCGTGTTCGAGTCGATGCCGGACGTGTGGGCGATCGACCAGGTGTTCCCGATCACCCCGATCGAGCGCCTGGACGAGGAGCCGACGCGGCGCGGGATCATCGCCGACCTGACCTGCGACTCCGACGGCAAGATCGACACCTACGTCGAGAACGAGGACCTCGATTCCTCGCTGCCGCTGCACGAACTGCGCAAGGGCGAGAGCTACCGGCTCGGCTTCTTCCTGGTCGGCGCGTACCAGGAAATCCTCGGCGACATCCACAACCTGTTCGGCGACACCGATGCGATCGAAGTGCGCTGCGAGGGCGATGGCCATCGCATCGTCCAGCAGCGCCGCGGCGACACCACCGACGTGATGCTGGATTACGTGGGCTACAAGCTGCAGGACCTGCGCGACGCGTACAACGGCAAGGTCGATGCCGCCAACCTGCCCACGGCCGAAAGCGAGATGCTGAAAGCCGCGCTGGAAGCCGGCCTGACCGCGTACACCTACCTCGACGACACCCCGCAGTGAGCGCGGGGTCGGCCGCGCCGACCCGCTTGCCGGGACTCGACCTGCTGCGTGCGGTCGCGGTGCTGTGGACGATGCAGTTCCATGGCTTCATCGTCGGCGGGCTGGGCGCGGACTGGCACTGGCTGGAACGCTATGGCTGGATGGGCGTGGACCTGTTCTTCGTGCTCAGCGGGTTCCTGATCGGCGGCCAGTTGCTGCGGCCGTTGGCGTGCGGCGAAACGCCCTCGTTGCGCGCGTTCTACATCAAGCGCGCGTTCCGCATCCTGCCGGCGTTCTGGGTGGTGCTGGCGGTCTATCTGCTGTGGCCGGGCTTCCGCGAAGCGCCGGGCATGGAGCCATGGTGGAAGTTCGCGTTGTTCTTCGTGAACCTCGACATCGACTACGCCAGCAACGCGGCGTTCTCGCATGCGTGGTCGCTGTGCGTGGAGGAGCATTTCTACCTGCTGTTCCCGGCGCTCGCGCTGCTGCTGGCGCGCAAACCTTCGACGATGAAATTCTGGGCGATGTGCATCGCCATCCTGCTCGGCGGCATCGCGTTGCGCACCAGCGTGTGGCTGCACTTCGACGCGTTGCAGCCGCAGCGCGCGTGGTTCGTCGAAGACATCTACTACCCGACGTGGAACCGCCTCGACGGCCTGTTGATGGGGGTGATGCTGGCGACGTGGCAGGCGTATCGGCCGGACTCGTGGGCGCGGATGGCGAAGCACGCGAATGTCGCGGCGTTGCTCGGCGTGGCGGTGCTCGCGCTGGCGTTCTGGCTGTTCCGCGAACGCACCGGATTGCTCGGCAACAGCATCGGCTGGCCGGTGCTGTCGCTCGCACTGGCATTGCTGGTATTCGCCGGTGCGCAACCGCACGGCTTGCTCGGCAAGCGCGCGCTGCCGGGCGCGGCGTGGCTCGCGGCGATCTCGTTCAGCCTGTACCTGGTGCACAAGCCGATGTATGGCGTGGTGCAGTCGCAGTGGGGCGAGTGGCTGGAAGGCCGCGGCATGGTGGCGTATGCGGCGTACGGCGCGGCCTCGCTGCTGGCGGCGGCGCTGCTGTATTACGCGGTGGAGCGGCCGGGCTTGCGCTTGCGGACGCGGATGTTGTCGCGCGGTTGAGGCCCGCAGTCAGGCATCCGAGAGTGCTGCTTCGACGATGGGTTTTGCCCAGTCCGGGATTTGCCGCAGGGCCTGCACGTCGCGCGGCCAGGTAATGCGGTCGTGATCGAGCTGCAACAGCAGGCGCGGGTTCGGCATGGGCTGGCCGGGAATGGCGTCGATGCTGTTGTCGTACACCTGCAATCGTGCGAGCTGCGGCAGCAGTGCGATCAGGTTGATGATGGCGGTGACGTAGCGCTCGCGGATTTTCGCTGCGGGAATGTCGTGGCCGCCACGAGCCACGCGCTGCTGCACGCGGGCAATGTGATGCTCCGGCGAATCCAGTCCGCAAAACCACATCAGCACGTCGTGGGTCGCGGATGCCTCGCGCAGTTTTGCCGGAATGGAATTGCCGCCCAGCGTGGTTTCGAACGCATGGGGGCGTCTTTCCTTGATGGCAGTTTCAAGCCGGCGCATCCCCTCCTGCCATGCTTCGGCGTTGGCTTCCATGGGTGAACAGCCGGAGGCGGCAACGAGGTCGCGCGCATAGTCATCGGGGTTGAACCACGTCCTGCTTGCGCGGCGCAGAGGATCGCCGCCCACGGAACTCTTACCGGCCCCGTTGACGCCGGCCAATACGAACATCCTTGGCTTGGGCACGGCTTAGAACTCGGTTCCGGTGAAAATCTTTCCGTTCAAGTCCAACGGTTTGTCGAACAAACCGTCGATTACATCGCCTGCGCCCGGCGCATTCAGCCATTGCAGGCGCTCGTCGTACTTGCGGCGCAGCGCGTTGAGCGCGGCTTCGTCACGGGCGGCGGCATCACGCAGCAGGGCGAGCATGGCGTTGTATTCGGCGACCGGGATGATCACCGCCTCGGGTTCGTCGTGGTTGGTGACCAGCACCTTGCCACTGCGCGCGATGGTCTTCATGACCCCGCGCCAGCCGAGCTTCTTCAAGTCCGAGGCCGGCGTGCGCGGCAGGCTTTCCACTGACTTCAGGGCGAGGGCGGGCGTCATGGCGATGCTCCGTCTGGAGGAATGGCCAATATACCCTTATAGGAAATATTTTCCTGAATGGATAAATTGGGCGGAGTGCAGCTATATCGCCGGCCCGTCATTCCACCGGATCAACGCTGCCCGCGCCTGCCGAACGTTTGCTTGATCCTGGCCGCCAGCAGTTCAAGCGGATTGGCGCGATGCGATTCCACTGCACTGCCGCAACGCGGGCACGTGGTGAAGTGATTGAGTCCGGGAATCCGGTAATCGGTGATCTGGAACGGAAACGTCTGCTTCCAGTTGCAGGCGCGGCAGGAAAAGGTAAGTGGAGGTGAGGGAAAGGCCATGCGCGGACCTACTTCGACCCGCGTGAAACGGCGCGTCGAGGCCGATCATTTGCCATGCAGATTTTCCAGATACGTGGCCAAGCCCAGAAGGGCAAAGCCGTACACCACCACACTGCCGATCAATTTGAACATCGCGGGCTCCTTAAAGTTTGGAGAGCGCCGTTCCCGAGTGAGAACGGCATGGATGCGATGTTGGAGGCGAGGTGCGACAGTTGGTGTCGCAAGTGCATCGAATACAAGTGCTCACTGGGCGTCTGTTGCTGGATGAGCTGGGTTGATGCAGTCAATTTCCACGAATGCGGGTCATGGCGTCATGTGTTTCTGCATCGAGCGCTTCATAAGCGCGTTCGCTGGTTGCCAATGCATCAATAGATTGGCGTAGCTTGCTGATCGCATGCAGCGGTCTCTGAACTTTCTCCCAGGCCATCAGTGTGTCCGCACGGCCCTGCTCGATTAGAGATTGGATGCGGCTTGGCTCGAAATTCAGCATGTCGCCAATGCCTGATCCGATTGGAGTCTGCGGCCGGATTTCCACGACCGTAGATTTGGGGAAATCGTGACGGCTCCAAGGCGAGCCGTCGCCGATATGAACGACGATGATGCGGGAAATCCCCGCGTCCAGAAGTGGCGCCACAGGTGTGTTGCCTTGACTCTTCTGGAAGCCACCGATCCCGCCGTCTCGCCATGTTTTACCGTCTGCCTTTTGAGCTTCCAACGCCAGTGGCAGTGATGCTGAGCCCAGCAACCATGCGCGTTGCTCTTCGCGTGGCTTACTTTGCACATGGACGAACTCTGAGTCGCCGGTGTCCTTTATTCCGAGATCGGCAAGTGCGATGGCCGCCAACGATAAAAGCGCCGACTTGTTCTCGAACAGGGAGACGTGAAGTGGAATGCCGCTTGCCAGAGCATCCAAGTCAAGAAAGTCGTCGAATAACTTGTGAAGTGGGCCGGAAGATAATAGTGGTGTCTCGTCTGCAACTGTGGCGCCAACGATAGTATTCGCGATGCGACCTAGTGGAGCGAGTTGCAGTCCCGCCGCGGCCAACAGGGTGAAATAACCGGCCCAGTTCGGAGCCAAGGGTGGCTCATTTGCCAAGGTCATCCAGAGTTTCTCGAGGCGAGCGACCGCCTCTCGCAGCGAAGGGGCCGCAGCAATGATGGCGCCGTTCAATGCACCGATACTCGCTCCGGCGATAGCCTGTATTTGCACATCCAACTCCACCAGTGCTTTGAGGACGCCAGCTTGGTATGCCCCTCTCGCTCCACCGCCGGATAACACCAGACCAAAGGGTTGACTGTTCAAGCTCATGCGACGCGCTCCTCGAAGAACTCGCTACTCATGGCGTCAGCGGCACGCCGGGCATCGAAGATACGCGGCATGTCCAACGGCAGCTGTTCAAGTGGCTGCGTAGCGACATAGGCGAATGGCTGGTCATGGCTGGCCCAATCGCCTAACCAGCCAAGTGCCTGGATACCGTCTGTGCTGGAGCTGCGGGGTAATTTTTGCCAAACGTCCAGACTCAGCCAGTCTTCGGTACCGATGGCACGGATTTCTTCTTTCAAACGGATGACGCACTTGCTGCTCAAATGCTCATGCAAGTTACGGCAGAATTCTCGGTCGCTCTGTGGACTGCGCAGACAATCGCCGAAGTGACCCCAATACAATTCGTCCATCGCAGAAAATAGTCGTTGCAACAGGGAGAACTGCGCGAAGTCGCCAGCGGCCCACTTGTCCATGACTCGTCCAAGATGAGCGTTGGCACGCTGCTCCAGATCCACGCGCTTCAACTCCTGTTCGATGGTGCTTAGTCTGCGGGTGACGCCTTCTTCCAGCTTGTCCAGTTGTTCGCGGGTATCGGCTGAAAAATTGGCCACGGAGGCCAAGTCGCTCCTGATCGTCGTGATTCGCAGTTGCATCCGCGTAAGCGCCAAGTTGGAGCGACCTTGATCTTCTGTCAGCTCAGTTAACCATTGCAGTGTGGCGCGCGCGCCGCCTGCAAGGGCGCGGTGCGTTTCCAGGTCACGGCGTTGGCGCTGGCCAGTAAAACTGTCGCGCATCCGTTCAAAAAAACCACTGCGGGTGGCATTGACGGAAAGGTGGTCATCCACCACGTCAAGACTGTTAGCGAAGTCGATGACAAACTTCTCGCTCAGGCTGGGCAGTGCTGTCAGCAGTTCCGCTGGGACTTCGCTGTTGTTCATCTGGGATCTCAAGGCCTCAATCCTGTTCGGCATCTTGTTCGACAATGTGATGCCTAAGTTTCTTGCTGTCGACTTTGCACTTGTCTGCCTTTTTCCGATGCTTTTTTAGCGAGTCAATCAACTTGTGCTGATCCTCCTCCGATTTCTGCTTTTCACGCAGGGACTGGAGTAAGTCGCTGCGAATATGCTCAACCCGCGACTTGAATTCTAGGAAGAAGTCGTCGATAGCTGTGGTCATCGGTTCTTCAATTTGCGAAGTGAAACCGGACTCCAATTGCTTGAGTCCCGACTTGAGTTTTTGGGTGGCTCTCGCCTTGATATCGGGAAGACTAACGACATAGTGGTTAACGGCGACGGTAACGTCTTCGTAACCCCAGTCATACTGATCAAAGATGTTCCCTAGCCATCGTTTGGCGCCGCCGCCTTTCCAATTGCTTTGCTCACGTAATCTTGTTTCGGTCCCTACTCTTTCCGATAGGGCCTCTCCAATCATGTCTTGGGCGGAAAGCTCGAGGCTGATATTGCGAAGCTTCGGGAGATTCAAGGAAAAGTCGAAGCCGTTTTGTGCGAGTTGATGATTCAAGGTTCCAAGCGTGTCCTGCGATTGATGGATTATTGTGGTTGAGAAGGCTTCCTGAAAGTCAGAAATCTCTTTATCCACGGTGCGGATGATGGTCTTGTTCGTTACACCAAGGAGGTCTTCAATCGCTCCATGAATGCGTGAAATGCACTCCAGCGCCTCGGCTTTGCTGCGGAATTCAATCTCGCTACTGCCTTCGTCGAAATCCTTTCCCTTGGGCGACTTGCTGGAACCGCTCGATTGCCGTTTCCTGGGTAAGTCTGAGAGTTCTTCATGAGGAACAGTGGTGGTCTTCGACTTGGGTCCCCGTCTTTTCTGATATTCAAGCTCTAGTTCTTTCAATTCTTTTTCGTAATTGACGCGTTTTCCTTCCTTGAAATAACGTTCGATTTCTTTGTTGGCGGCGCCTTGGGTTTTCTTGAAACCATCCTGGATTTTCGTTTCCAGAGACTTCAGTACTTTCAATGCTCCAGTCTTTGCGGTTTTTTCAGTTTTGGTGATGGCTTCGATATCGCCCTGTATTTCACCGATCAGCTTCTGGATTTCTTTAGTACTCTTGCTAAGAGCGGTTTCACGCGTAGCTATCTGGTTTCCCAGTCTTTCGGAAAAATCGTCGAGTTTGCTTGCTGCAGCCGATAGCGCCATGGTCGCCGCATTGGCGTGAGCCATGCGGACTACCCTATCCAGGGGCGCATCAAAACTGGACTTGCGCCACAGCTTGTCAGCGGCATTGCGGATTCCATCCAGATCGGCCAGATCATCGGCATCCCAATTTTGGCCGAAAGCCGTAGTCGCGAAATCTTCGACCCAAGGGGCATCCGGCAAACGGCCGTGCAAGTCCAGTTCACACCGTGCTCGGTTGGCGAGGTAGCCGAACTTCGACGAGACAGGAAATATGTTCTCGGCTTTCAGCATGCCGTCCATCAGGCCATGTACGAAGGTCGTGACTTCTTCCTTGTTCATGCCGTTGCGGTCTTTCTGGTCGAACTTGTTGACAAGCACAAACAGACGGTCCTGTGACATCTCGTCGATGCTTGCCAGTTCTTGCCGCACGTGTTGGTCGGCATCGGATTTCAGTTGCGTGTAGTCCAGCACCGCCAGTATCGCGGAAGCCTTTTGCAACTGATCTTTCAGCATGTGCTGGAGATGGGACTGTCCAGCCTCGTTGGGGCCGGGCGTGTCCAGAAGCACCAGACGGCCTTGTCCGGATTCTAGTCCTTTCAGATGCGCGAATTCGACCTCTATCACGGGTAGTTCATGCACTTCGTCGTAGTCGGCGAAAGGAAAATCCATGCCCATGCGAGGCGCGAGGCGAACAAGGTCGTTGACCGCCAGCAAGAACTCGAATATTTCGTCCGCACCGTTGTATTCCCCGCGAAAGGATTTACCACTGCGGACGCGCATGACCAAGCTGTGCAGGTCTTCCTCCGACTCCTTGATTTCCTTCAGGATTTCAGAATATTCAGAGGCCGGCTTGACTATCAGCTGATGCAGCTCAGCCATCAGGCCATTGAGTGGCGCGTGGTTACTGAATATCAGGCGTGGTTCGGTCTGCCCTTGAGTGTGCCGGATCAAGGTGGGCAGCGCGGTCATAGGCGCATTGCGGTTGGGCAAAACCTCGGTCCCAACAATGGCATTGATGGTTGTGGACTTTCCAGCCTTCATCGTGCCGACCACCGCAAGCACCATCTCCAAGTTTTGCAGCTTGGTTCGTTCGCCACGCAGGGCTTCGATGGCCTTCGGCGTGGAGCTGCGATCAAAGGTTTGAGTTTCCCCTTCTTTGGGGGCGGTCAGGATTTGCTGTGGGTCATTCAGTAGGTCGCCAAGCAATTTCTCTTGCAGCTGCAGGATGCGAATCGCTTCTTGGCGCAGGGTTTCGATGTTCTGTTGATGCATGTCGCCCTCTGGTATTCGATAGTCATGATGTTCAATGGAGGCATGGCTTTCTGGATCGGTAATCTCGCCGCCTATCCTGACTCTTCATACATCCCGGACATCGTCCGAACTTTCGCCTGGATGTCCTCCGTCCATTCGCCCGGTGCGAGTACCCGCGCCTTCTCCCCCAGCCCAAACGCCCACCCAAGCGTCTCCTGATCATCCGGAACACTCGCACGCAACCGTAGCCAATCGCTATCCGCCAAAGGTTCTAGTTGCTGATCCACGCTGAGAGGCGTCTCCCGCAACATCCACGCGATCTGCGGATGCACATCGGCTACCAGTTCGACGGTGCCGGTGCCTTGGCGGGGAGTGAAAGCAGCGGTGGGGATATAGGCGTCGATGTCGAAGTCGTCGCTGGTACGGGCGGCATCATCCAGGACGGTTGCATGCTGGATGCGGTGCAGGGCGAAGTGGCGCAGGTCGTCGTAGTCGCCGACGGTGGCGATCAGATAGGACACCGCGCCGCGTGAGACCAATCCGGTGGGGTGCAGGCGCAGGGGTTTGACTTCGCCCTTGACCCGGCTGAGGTAGTCCACCTGCAACTGGCGGCGTTCCAGCAGGGCGGTGGCCACTTGTTGCCACACGTCGCTGTGCACGCTGGCGGGCAGCAGCGCCTTGCCGTTGGGAATGGTGCGCACGCGTTGCGCCCAGTGCGACAGGGCGTTGTGTTCCAGGCTGTGCAACTGGCGGCGCGCTTCGGCGAACTGCGGTTCCAGCAGCGCCAGCACGCCGGGTGGCAGGAGGTGACGTAAGTGGCCTTCGGCCAGATGCATCGCGAGTGCGGCGGCAGTGTCCAGGGCGGGCAAGTTGATCTGGGCCTGACTGTCGAAACTCCAGCGGAAGCTCTGGCCGTCGATCTGGCAAATCAGCGGGAAGCGGTGGCTGAGTTTGTCGGCAAGGTCGCGCTGCAACGTGCGGGAACTGACGATAAAGCCGCGCTGTTCCAATGCCGCTTGCAGCTCAAGAATGGAGGCGCTCTTGGGGTAACGCGGGATCAGGCTCAGCAAAATCAGGCTGCGGACCAGCGGGTCCTTGGGGTCGGATTTCGTCATGCCGCGTCCGTGCGCACGATCGAAGTGGCTGGAGCGTTGTCTGGAATCGCGGAAGGCGGAGCGCATGCGCTGACGCTAAACGGATATCGCGACAGTTCCTGTCGCGGGTGCAATATCTGCATGGTCTTGCGCAGGGCGATCATGCTCGCGTGCCCGTCGCCGAACTTGCCGGAATGACCGGATAGGCGATGGGGTCGTCATCGAAGCCCGTAGCCTCCAGCAGGATGTCGAGGATCGTCGGCACCAGCGCCCCGAGGATCGCGCAGCCATCTCGCAACTGCGCGCGGTTGACCTGACTGTTCCAGGTGGCGCCGCCATGCACCAACTGGTTGCGCAGCACGTACAGGCGGTCGAGCACGATGGACAGCAGGTCTGCCGTGCGTTTTTCCAGCAACGCGGTCATTGCCGCCTTGCGGCTGGCATCGAAGCGTTCCTTCCAGCGCTCGCTGGGATCGTGGTCGCGCAACGCACGCCAGAACGGCGCGAAGACGTAAGGATTGTCGATCAGGGTGCGAATCGGGCCCGGGAACTGGCGGAACAGCACGGCATGCAGCCGGCCTTCGGTATCGGCATCGACGACTCGGGCGAGGAAGCGCGCGGCGCGGGCGCGCTCGCTGTCCTCGAAATCGAAATCCGATGCATAGACCGCATTGAGCGAAATCCAGAGATGGATGAAGCGCGTGTCGTCGTCACCGTTGTCAGCGGAAGCCCGCTGCAGCCAGCTGATGGCGCGATGCAGGCGCGTGGCAAGCGCATCGCTTTGTTGTTGCCCGCGCAATGCACGGTGCCGCTCGCGCAATGCGGCGGCAGCGGAGGCATCCATGTATTCCCCTGTTCCCTGTCCTCATTCCCCGCCGTTTCCGAACAGGGGCCCACAGGGAAGATGCCGCGCCCTCGGCGGTATCGCAACTAGGAAAGGCAGGGCTCCATCAGGTTTTGCTGACGGAATCCGATGCGCTGATGGGCTGAGGCCCTGGCGGTGACCGCCACGGCGCGATCACGAGCACCACGCCGGCCAACACCAGCAGCGCGCCGACGATGCGCACGGCATCGACCGGCTTGGGCGCCTGCAGGACGCCGAACTGATCCAGCAGCAATGACGCGGTGACTTGGCCGAGCACGGCCAGGCAGATCATCCCGGCGGCGCCGATGCGCGGGACCAGCAGGGTGAAGCAGGCCACGTAAATTGCGCCGAACACGCCGCCGGCCCAGACCCACGCCGGCAGCTTCAGGCTGCCTTGCAACATGATGGGTGTGCGCGTGGCGAGCAGGTACGCGCCGAGCATCGCGGTGCCGACCAGGAACGACACGAACGCCGCAACGATCGGTCCGCCGATGTGCGTGCCCAGGCGCGCGTTGATCAGGCCCTGCAGCGGCAGCACGGCACCGATCAGCACCGCCACCACCATCGCGGCGAAGACGTTCACGGATGGCGTTCGCGATGGACCTGGAAGCCGGCCACCGACTGCGAGGTCGGCATGAGTTCCAGCCGGTTGATGTTGAGGTGCGGCGGCAGCGTTGCGATCCAGAACATGGTGTCGGCGATGTCCTCGGCGGTCATCGGATTGGCACCGGTGTACAGCGTGTCCGACGCCGCCTGGTCGCCATGGGTGCGGACCACAGTGAATTCGGTTTCGGCCATGCCCGGCTCGATGGTGGTCACGCGCACGCCGGTGCCGTGCAGGTCGGAGCGCAGGCCCAGCGAGAAATGGCTGACGAAAGCCTTGCTGCCGCCGTAGGTGTTGCCGCCGGGATACGGATACACGCCGGCGACCGAGCTGATGTTGATGATCGCGCCCCTTCGCTCGATGAGTTGCGGCAGCAGCGCGTGGGTCAACGTCACCAGCGCGGTGATGTTCGTGTCGATCATGGTGGTCCAGTCGGACAGCAGCGCGTGTTGTGCGGGCTTGGTGCCTTGAGCGAGGCCCGCGTTGTTGACCAGCAGGTCGATGCCGCGAAAGCGCTCCGGCAGCGCATCGAGTGCGGCGCGCATCGCGGCTTCGTCGCGGATGTCGAAGCAGGCGGCGTGCACGGCGTCGCCAAGTTCGGCGCGCAGCGCATCGAGGCGATCGGCGCGGCGGCCGGTGGCGATGACCTGCCAGCCGGCGTCGACGAAGCGGCGCGCGGCGGCGCGACCGAAGCCGGCGGTGGCACCGGTGATGAGGGCGGTGCGTGGGGAGTGTGCTGTCATGCCGCCGATTCTAAGGCGGCAGGTGCACTCAGGGCTTCTTCGCGGGCTTGCGCGGCGTGGCCGCCGGTCTTTTCGCCTGCTTGTCGTCGGCTTTGATGGCGGGCGTCTTGCGCGCGCGTCCGGTGGTCGACTTGCCGGCGGTCTTCGCCTTGGCCGCACGGGTCTTCTGCAGCATGTCCTCGGCCAGCAGCACGTCTTCGGACAGAATGCCGGCCGCCTTGGCCACCGCGATCCGCGCCTGCGCCTTGTTCTCGTCAGGATTGGCCAGCAGCAGTTCGCGGATCGCATCGCGCAGGGCGGCTTCGGCGTTGCGCTTCAGGGTGGCTTTCTCGCCGCGCTGGAGCAAGGCCATCAGCGCATCGACGACGGGTTTGATCAGGGCGGTTTCGATGGCCATGGCATGCGTCCTTTCGGTCAGGCACCTTGCGGCCGGAGTGTCTCAGGGATCGCGATGCTGCACGAACAGCCAGTCGCGCCACCAGTCGCCGGGCACGAGATCGCCCGGTGGCTGGTGCTGCAGGCCGACGTAGCTGCGCAACCTGACGCGCCTGCCGCCGGCAGCGCGAATGGCGGCGACCATCTCGCGATCCGCGGCGATGGGATTTTCGGTGTCGGCATCGCCATGCAGGACGAGGATCGGGATGCGTTTCAGTTCATCCGCGCGCGAACGTTCGGGCGCGATGCCGCTGATCGGCACCGCCGCGGCGAACAGGTCGGGCCGTGCCAGCAGCGACAACCACGTCGCCGAGCCACCCATCGAGAAACCGCTGGCGTAGATGCGCGTGCGATCCACGGGTTGCTGCGCGATGACAGCATCGACCAGCTCCAGCACCGCCGCCAACGCGGGCGTGGCGATGGCGCTGCGCGGGGCAGTCGGATCATCGTAATTCGCACTGCGCACCGGGAACTGCGGGACCAGCACGAAGGCGGGATGCCGGGCGCGGATTGCGGGAATCGCCCAGGCGCGCGCAGCGAAATCGCGCTCGACCTGTGCGCGGTTG
>Ga0209476_10002122_pt1 | contig 13292 bp, 15 predicted proteins | sample KloWWTrecipitate_FD_187179 | JGI IMG/M metagenome (GOLD analysis project Ga0209476, IMG submission 187179) | Active sludge microbial communities from Klosterneuburg, Austria, studying microevolution and ecology of nitrifiers - Klosterneuburg... | ecosystem: Engineered > WWTP > Aerobic digester... | reverse complement strand
GGCAAAGGTCGGTGAGTCCATGCGAATCATCAACAATGACGATCGGAGCTACATGATCGGCCCGTTCTACGTCTCTGCCGGTCAGCAGCTGGCGATGCGCTTCACCCACCCGGGCACCCTGCAGGGCGAATGCCTGGTCAACCCTGAAGGCGAGTTCTTGATCGAGGTCGCCAAGTGAAACGCCACGAGGCCGTGTACCGGGCGGCCTGACCGGGGTACCCTCCGGTCATGGCATGGGGCAACGAATCAGCTGATCCACGACTGCACGGCACCAACATCGCCGACAGCGTCATCGACACCATTGGCAACACGCCGCTCGTGCGTCTGAAGCGCATCAGCGAAATTCACGGCATCACGTGTGTGCTGGCGATGAAGATGGAAACCACCAATCCGGGTGGCTCCGCGAAGGACCGGCCGGCGCTGGAGATGATCCTCGCCGCCGAGCGCTCCGGCGAGCTGCAGCCGGGCGGCACCATCGTCGAGCCAACGAGCGGCAACACCGGCGTCGGCCTTGCCATCGTGGCTGCCCAGCGTGGCTACAGGTGCGTGTTCGTGATGACCGACAAGGTCGCACCGGAGAAGGTCAGCCTGCTGCGCGCCTACGGCGCCGAGGTCGTGGTCTGCCCGGTCGCGGTGCCGCCCGAAGACCCCACCAGCTACTACAAGGTTGCCGAGCGGCTGACCATCGAACGCAATGCGTTTCGCCCCAACCAGTACGCCAACCCCAACAACCCGCTCGCTCACGAGAAGACCACCGGGCCAGAGTTGTGGGCGCAGACCGGTGGCCGCATCACGCACTTCGTGGCTGGTGCCGGCACCTGTGGCACGCTCACCGGTACCGCTCGCTACCTCAAGGCGCAGAACCCTGCCATCAAGATCGTCGCCGGCGACCCTGACGCCTCCGTGTTCAGCGGCGGCTCCGGCCGGCCGTACTTGGTCGAGGGCGTGGGCGAAGACTTCTATCCGGCCGCATGGGCGCCAGAGCTGTACGACGAGGTGATCCCCATCACCGACGAGGAGAGCTTCCTCACTGCCCGCCAGGTCAGCAGGGAGGAGGGCATCCTCATCGGTGGATCCGGCGGGATGGCGGTCGCCACTGCCATCCGCGTCGCCAAGGCAGCTGGCCCCGACGACATCGTGGTCGTCCTCAACCCTGATAGTGGCCGCGGCTACCTGTCGCGGGTGTTCGACGACGAATGGATGGCCAACTTCGGTTTCCTGCGTGAGTGCGACGAGTGCATCGCCGCCGTACTCGACGCCCGCGGCGACACGCCATCGCTGCTCTACGTGAACCCGTCGACGAGCGTGCGCGACACCATCGAATTGATGCGCGCCAACGGCATCAGCCAGTTGCCGGTGTGCAAGAACACTCCCCCGTTCGCTGCTGCCGAGGTCGCCGGCGCCGTTGATGAGTTGGCGTTGATGGAGGCCGTCTTCCATGATGCCTCCGTGCTCGATTCGGCTGTCGAGGACATCATGGGGCCAAAGTTGCCCACCATCGGCTCCGGCCAAAAGGTGGGACTGGCGGTCGCGATGCTCGACAAGTCGCCCGCACTACTGGTGTTGTCGGGTGGACGCCCGTTGAGCGTGCTCACCCGGTCCGATCTTCTGAGCTACTTCGAGGTGTTGAGCAATGGGTGAGTTCGAGCAGCAAACAACGTGGGGCTTCGAGACGGCGGCCATTCACGCCGGCCAGAACCCCGATCCGGTGACGGGCGCTGTGGTCACACCGATCAGCCTCAGCACCACCTTCCAGCAGGCGCAGGTGGGCCAGCACCGCGGGTACGAGTACAGCCGCAGCGGAAACCCCACACGCACCGCATACGAGACGCAGGTGGCAGCGCTCGAAGGGGCCGCTCACGGCCTTGCCTTCGCGAGTGGGCTGGCCGCCGAAGACAACGTGCTGCGGCTGCTGGCCAGTGGCGAACGCGTGCTGTTGGGCAACGATGCGTACGGCGGCACCTACCGCCTGATCAGCAAGGTGCACACGCAGTTGCCGTGGACTGCTGTCGACCTGCTCGACGTCGACGGCCTGGCGACGAGCTGGCCGGACGACACGAAGCTGATCTGGTTGGAGACCCCCACCAACCCGATGCTGCGGTGCTTCGACATCGAAGCCATCGCCGCCATCGCTCACTCGCGTGGCGCGATGGTCGTTGTCGACAACACGTTCGCCACGCCGTACCTGCAGCAGCCGCTGTCGTTGGGCGCCGATGTGGTGGTGCATTCGGCCACCAAGTACCTCGGCGGTCACAGCGACGTGGTCGGTGGGTTCATCGCACTCGATGACGAAGAACTGGCGCAGCGCCTTCGTTACACGCAGAACGCGGCTGGCGCGGTGCCTGCACCATTCGACTGCTACATGGCGTTGCGCGGCGTGAAGACGTTGGCGATCCGCATGGAACGTCACTGCTCGAATGCGCGAGCCATCGTTGATCTGCTGATCGGGCATCCAGCCGTCGAGCAGGTGCTGTACCCGCAACTGCCCGACCATCCTGGTCATGCTGCCGCCACGAAGCAGATGCGCGACTTCGGGGGCATGGTCAGCTTCACGTTGCGCGCCGGGCAGGCGGCTGCGCTGCGCGTGGCCGCGGCCACCGAACTGTTCACGCTGGGCGAGAGCCTCGGTGCGGTGGAGAGCCTGATCGAGCATCCGGGCCAGATGACCCACGCCTCGGCCGCCGGCTCGCCGCTGGAGGTGCCCGACAACCTGCTGCGCCTGTCGGTCGGCATCGAGACCGCCGCCGACCTCATCGCCGACCTCGAGCAAGCCCTCACCCACGCCTGAGCGAGCTATACAACGATCACAACAGATCGTTGTATGGTGATTCCATGAACGGCGCCACCAACACCGCCACGGTGATGAAGGTTTCGCGCAACGGCACCATCTCCATTCCTGCCGAGGTGCGCAAGCGATGGAACACCGATCGAGTCATCGTCACCGACACGGCGGCGGGCCTCGTCGTGCGGCCGTTCGACCCTGACTTCGTGCGCTCGTTGCGCGGCAAGTATCGCCACTTGGCCAAGGAAACCGTCGACGAGGGCCGCCGCGCCGCACGCGAGGAAGAGGCCCAACGAGAGGAAGACCATGATCGTGCTCGACGCGTACGCGCTGGAGGCGTACCTCAATGACGAAGTGGTTGCTGCCGATGTGGTCGAGCCCCTCATCCTTTCCGGCCAGCAGGTCCTGATCACCGGCATCAACCTGGCGGAAGTGATCGATCGGATGATCCGCGTCAACGGCGCCAGCCGCGATGAGCTCGAGAGCGACCTGATCGGGCTCGGCCTGACAGTGTCGGGCGTCGACGCGACGATGGCGTTCGACGCGGCGGTCCTGCGGGCAACCCACTATCACCGCACTCGTCGCTCGGTCAGCCTCGCTGACTGTTGCGCGGCAGCCCTGTCACTCGACCGGGAAGTCCCGTTGGCCACCAGCGATCCTGCGCTGCTGTCGCTGGTCCACGACGAAGGTGGTCGCTACGTTGCGCTCCCCAACAGTGCTGGCGACGTCTGGTCTCGCGGCTGACGCGTTCAGAACAGCGACGTCTGGTTGGTACGCAGGTCGAACGGCACCACTCGCGGTACGCCGGGCCACGGCACGTAGTGATCCATGAACACCCAACTTCGGCGGTGAATCGCCGATGGGCCGTAGCCCTGTAGCGCTGCCTTGTGGAGCGGACATGGGTAGCCCTTGTTGGTCTCGAAGCTCCACTGCGGATAGTGCTGCGCGGCCTCACGCATGATGCGGTCGCGGGTCACCTTCGCCAGGATGCTCGCCGCAGCGACCGACAGGCAGATGCGGTCGGCCTTCACCCGCATCTCCACATACGGCACATGCGGCGACACGAAGTTCCATTTCCCGTCGACAACAGCCGCATCGGGCGCAACACCCAGCGAGTCGAGCGCACGCTTGGTGGCCAGCCGTTGTGCAGCAGCCATGCCCAACTCGTCGCACTCCTCCTGGCTGGCCCCGCCGACGGCCCATGCCTCGCACCAGCCCGCGATGCGGTCGAACAGGAACTCGCGATTGTTCTCCGTCAGCATCTTCGAGTCGCGCACACCGTTGACCCGTTTGTCGCGCGGCAGGATTGCAGCACCAACCATCAGCGGGCCGGCCCACGCACCCCGACCCACCTCGTCGATACCGACGATGACGTCATGTCCAGCCGCCCACAGCTCCTTCTCCATCTGGCGAGTAGGAGCGCGACCCGCCATCAGATCACGACGATGGCGGCTGGGCCGGCAGCAACTTCGCCGACCCGCCACCAACCTTCACTCAGCGAGGCCACAGCGGACGGATGCACTGCTGCGAGCAGCCCGCCCGACGTCTGCGGGTCCATGCACAACGCTTCGCCCGTCGCGCTGGCGGTGCTGCGTAGGAACTCGGCGACGTACTCGCGGTTGCGCGGGTCGCCACCAGAGCGCACTCCGCGCTCGGCTGCCTCACGCGCTCCCGGGTAGGCCACGATGCCGTCTGTCTCGATGATCACCTGTACGCCGCTGCGCTCGGCCATCTCCCAGCCGTGACCCGCAAGGCCGTAGCCGGTCACGTCGGTGACCGCGTGCACCGCAGAATCGAGAGCCTGCAGCTCCTCGGACGCCGCACGGTTCAGGCTGCGCATGCCCGCAATCGCCGCAGCCTTGTCCGATGCCGAGCCGCCGGCGAGCGCGAGAGCCGTACCGATCGGCTTGCTGAGCATCAGCACGTCGCCAGGCTGCGCACCACCCTTGCGAAACACGCGGTCCGGGTGCACGACGCCTTGTACTGCGAGACCGAAGATGGGTTCCGGGTTACGAATGGTGTGTCCACCGGCGATGGTGCCACCGGCCTCGGCGACCACGGCCGCGGCCGCATCGAAGATAGCGACGATCGCCTCTCTCGGGAAGTGCTCGGGGAACGCTGCGATGTTGACCGCAATGACGACGCGGCCGCCCATCGCGAACACGTCGCTGCATGCATTGGCGGCGGCGATGGCACCGAAGTCGGCGGGGTGATCGACGAGTGGCGGGAAGAAGTCGGTGGTGGAAACCAACGCAACGTCTGGTGCAACTTTGTAGATGGCCGCGTCATCGAAGGGTGCGAGACCAACGAGCAGCGATGGGTCGATACCCGAAGGCATGTCGCGCACAAGGTCGGTGAGCAACGACGCTCCCCATTTCGCAGCGCAGCCACCACACGACGTCCACTCGGTCAGTTTCAGGTCGGAGAAGTCGTGATCTACGGTCGACACGTCGCCAGCCTACGGTGTGCCCCATGTTCTCCATCGGCCCGCACACCTTCACCGAGACCGACGCCCGCAAAACCGTGGGTCACCTGGATGATGTGTGGGCGTGCTACGCGCAAGGTCGCGATGCAACGGTGCTGGATCCGCTCTACCCGACGCTCACCGGCGACCTCGAGACCGACCTCCAGCGAGTGTGGGCAGCATGGACTGCCGCCGGCCCAGCCCTGCGCGCTGCGGGCCAACTGCCCGTGCGTGCGCACGGCACCGTTGCCCAGCTGAGCCTCTCTCGCGGCGGCCTTCCCAAGACACCGGTCGAGCGCGTCGACATCGAGTGGGGCGGCGTCGTTGGCGACCGACAGGCGACTCGACTCCATCACGGCCGCCCTTGGCAAGCGTTGTGCCTGTGGAGCACCGAAGTCATCGATGCCTTTCGCGCACAGGGCCATCCGATTGCACCCGGTCTGGCGGGCGAGAACATCACCCTCACCGGGTTGGCATGGCCCGACGTCCGCGTCGGTGTCCGCCTTCGCATCGGCGAGGTGTTGTGCGAGGTCAGCGCCTACGCACTGCCGTGCTACCAGAACAAGCCGTTCTTCAAGGACGGCGACTTCGACGTGATGAACCACGAACGAGGCGACGTCAGTCGCATCTACGCCACCGTCTTGGAACCTGGCTCCATCACGGTTGGACAGCCGGCAGTCCTGGAGCCGTAGCTGCTGTCAGGCAGCCGAACTGACCGATGGCGGCGCAGGAACCCAGCCTTCTTCGGCAATCACGTGTGCAGTTGCCTCCGCAATTCCGCTGCGCACGAGCCCGAGCCCACCGAGGCCGGGGAGCGCGTCGATGCGGTCTTCCACCTTCTCGATCAGCTGCGCACCATCGCCGGCACCGAACAGGTATGCCGCCGCGAAGGACGTCTCGATCTTGGGCACATCGCCACTACCGACGACCGCCCACTGGTGTTGCAGGAACCACTTCGTGACGCGCTGGGCCTTGCGATCGTTCTCCAGCATGTCGCGGGCGTAGCTGGCGTAGTAGGCCGCGTGGCGGCCCTCTTGGCGCATGATGCGCCCGAGCAGCTCGGCGAGCACAGGATGTTCGGCGATCTGGGCAAGACGGTTGTACGCCGCATTGGCGGTCCACTCGTTGATGGCGCCCCAGGTCATGTGCACGGCGGGGAACTTGCGCACGCCGTGACCGAGGGCCCAGAAGATGACGGGGCTCCAGAACAGGTACCGCTTGTTGAACCGGCGCATCTCGATCAGTCGCGTGTCGTGCGCCGGCCAATCGTGGGCGGCGAGCACGCGCCCGAGCGCCTGACCGTGCCAGTACTCCTCGTAGTTCCACAGCGTGAGGAACGCGGTGAACTGTGGGTCTTTCCACGCCGGCATGAGTAGCAGTTCGCGGGTGTACAGCACCGTCTGATATTCGATGTCGTGCATGTACGACAGGCAACGCAGCACGTCAGGGTGTAGCGGATGACGGCGGAAGGCATCAAAGTCGATGTCGTCAGTCTTGAGCCGGCCGCCCTGCTCTTGAAACTTCTCGATGGAGATTGCCATATCAATCCTTCGTTGCGGAAGGCGTTCCGGATCGGGTGGACCTTACCGCATACTTGAAGAATGACCTCCCCGAGCTTCCGCGCCATTGCCTTCAGCGGCAGCCTCCGTAACGGCAGTTCCAATACTGCACTCGTACGCCTGGCCCAGCGAATTGCACCACAGGAGCTGACCATCGAGATCATCGACTGGGTCGATCAGTTGCCGTGGATGAACCCTGATCTGGAGACGAACCCGCCCGAGATCCTGCAGCGGTGGTGGGCCGCGCTGCGCGGAGCCGACGCGCTGATCATCGGTATGCCCGAGTACAACGGCACTCCGACAGCGCTGGCGAAGAACGCCATCGACTGGGCGACACGTCCGCCCGCCGACCGGGCGATCGCGGGCACCGTCGTTGCGTTCCTCAGCGCGGCGGGTCGGTCGGGCGGCCAACACTCGCAGGACAGCGTCACCCCCGTGCTCGGCTTCATGGGAGCGTCGATCGTTGCCGAGCCGCACGTGCGGTTGTCGATGATCGGCGACCGTCTGGACGCTGACGGCAACACGGACGACCCAGAGATCGTCGAAGCGGTCGCCGCCAAACTGCGCGCCATCGTCGACGCACTCGAACTCCGCGACGCCACGCCCGAGCAGTAGCCGCTAGTGGTGCGTCGGGGGTTTGACGGTGTCGAACGTTCCGTTTGGGACAGACCCCAATCCGCCCTCCAGCCATCTCCCGTCCATGCGAGTGCCAGCGCGTCAGTGCGAGTGCCAGCGCGTCGGTCCGAGTAGCAGGGTTCAGTGCGAGTGGGTACTCGCACCCCGGGGTAGGAGTACCCACTCGGATTGGCTCGTGGCACTCGCACTGACGGCGTGGCACTCGCACCGGGGGTTCGGGACGCGCGGCGATCTCCGAGGCGATGATCTCGGCGACACGCCGCTAGATCTGGGAGAGGTCGATGGTCGCGGCGTCGTCGAAGCAGAACGACAGGTACTCGCAATCGCACGGGTGACCCGTCAGCGCCCACACCTGCGGAGCTGCATCAGACCGCAGTTCCACGATCATGGAGGCCGTCGTGGCCTCTACACCATCGACATGCATGCACACGCTCCACCCTGGCTCGGCGCACGAGTCGTGCGACCGTAGGTGCGCTTGCAGCGCCGCGACTGTCACCGGGCGCTGCGCAAGTACTCGCTGCGAGGCGTGCCACCGCGGGTCGACCAGTCGATCCACGGGTTGACGGGGGTGGCGGTGCGTGGCGTCGAACGCAGGGATCGTCGTGCGGTTGGAGATAGCTCGCGCCTCCACGACCTCCTCGACCTCCCACTGGCTGCCACTGGTGTCGATCACGAACGCAGCGTCCGCCGAGGCCACCAGGAACGAGTTCCAGTACGACCTGCCACCAGGTACGAGAGCGGGATCGTGCCCACTGCCACCCTGCCCGTAGCGCTCCAGGAGCGACGTGACGACGTCGACTGCCTCGGCTGCATCGCGCCCTCGTTCCAGCGCCAATCGAACGAGGTCCATGCCGGTCAGCCCGTCTGGCGCGCCCCGCGGATCGAGCGTGGTGTACACCGTGGTGTTACCGATGACGACACCGGCCTCGTTGACCCCGTGCTCAGCTCCCCAGCCCCACACAGGTCGCGAAAGCACGCACCCGAGCGTGTCGGCAGTATGTGCATGGACATCGACGTGAGTGGTTCGCACGATGCCCACATCGCGGCGCGGCACCGACCACTCCACGATCTGTCGCTCAGCGGGCGGACGGTCGCTGTTCTTCGCGAACAGTGTGAACGGACCGCCGGTCGCCGCGGGCATGGCGACAAGGCAGTCGCACATCAGCTGAAGGACTCACCCTCGCCCGGCACAGGCAGGGTGGCCGGTGGAGTCTCGAGCACACGCTCGGTGTCGGGCAGAGGGACTGCAGCCACCAGGCCTTCGGGTTGCGGCCACAGTGCCTCACCCTTGATGTCCGTCGTGCGCCAGGCAGGCGCGATCGCGGGCGCGGAGAGCGGCACCGCCTGGCCGCTCTGTTCCCACAGCACGGCTGGGCGTTCGCCATGCCAACGCACCGCGAACGAGACCCAGCCGAGAGCACTGGTGGGAACGCCGTAGACCTCAAAGTTGTTGCCCTCCCAGCCCGAAGGGAAGCCGGTGGGCAGCAGCTGGCCACCGTCGACAGTGATGTCGCAGATGAGACGCTCGACCCACGCGATGAAGTAGGCACATTCGTCGGGCGCCGTGGACGCCAGGACGTGCGCGGGTGCCAGTCGGGTGCTGAGCGCACGCAGGTCGCGGCGAGCCCGCTTCTCACCCGCCACTGCCAACACGTGGTCAGCTGCATCGAGCGCTGCAGCAAGCGCCCAATCCGGGTTGGCCGACTTCGCTGCCAGTTCCAGTGCGTGCGCCACGTCGGGAATCCACTCGGTCGCCTGCTCCCCCATGCGCACCAGCTGACCGACGCCGAGAAGAAAGCCCACCGGATCGTTGTCCGGGTGCTGTGGGCCCACCAGCGCCAGTTCGCAGCGCTCGGCAAAGAAACGCTCGCTGAGCGCGGCATCGGGAAGCACGAGGCGACTGGCGCGATCAACCGTCACCTGCCACCCGCGAGCAACACCGGCCGCTGTTGGCAACCCACCGTGCAGCGGTCCGGCACCACTGCCATCGTGCGCGAGGGCGACAGTCAGCGTGGAGCGATGGCCCACTGGAAAAGCCACACTGCCCTCAGGAAGCGTGATGCCCTCGATGGGCGCCGATGGCGGGCGTAGCGACTGCAGACCACCGTGCGTGAACGCAACGGCGATGGGCAACGGCGACTCGTTCTCCACCTCGATGATCGTGAGCCCACCACGGTCGGGCACGGAGTACACGCGCTGAATGGCATCACCGTCAGGGATTCGCACACGCGTCTCCACGACTGCGGTGCCGTCGACCCGACGCTGACGCACGGCGGCCTCGCGCTGCGGGCTGTGCCAACGATCGTCAGCGGCAATGTGCCAGTCCAACGACGCACCACCGCCCCATGGCTCGAGTGCACCCCACGCTGTGACGTTGGCGCGCCATTTGCCGCCGGTGACGCCTGTCGTGATGTTGCTGCTGCTGTCTGAATCCATGCTCATTCCATCTCGCTCTTCCGACTGCGCTGCATCAGCGAACCCATGGCCTCGCGGGCTGGCCGACCGTGATGACACACGGCGACAACCTGCTCGGTGATCGGCATGTCGACCCCGTAACGCCGAGCAAGATCGAGGACACTCGGCGAGCTCTTCACACCCTCGGCGACCATGCTCATTGCAGCCAACACTTCCTCGATCGACTTCCCACGACCCAGCTCGAGACCGACCATGTTGTTACGACTCTGCTTGGACGAGCAGGTGGCGATCAAGTCGCCCATGCCGGCCAAGCCGGCGAACGTGGCGGCATGACCGCCCATCGCAATACCCAACCGCGTCATCTCGGCAAGGCCGCGGGTGATGATGGTCGCGCGCGTGTTGTCACCAAAACCCATTCCCTCGGCCATACCGGCAGCAATCGCGATGACGTTCTTGACGACGCCACTGACCTCGCAACCGACCACGTCATTGTTGGTGTAGATACGCAGCGTGGGGCGGCCGAAGATGCGCTGCAGTTCGGCTGCGATGTCGCTGTTGTCGATGGCAACCACGCTGGCAGCGGGTTGGCCGCTGAGAATCTCCTTGGCCAAATTCGGACCGGTGAGAACGGCGACCGGGTGGCCTGGCATCTCGTCACGAATGACTTCGCTCATGCGTTTACGCGAGTTGCGCTCCAAGCCTTTCGTGAGGCTGACCACCGGCACCCACGGACGCAACGATCGGGCCGCCTGGGCCGCAACCTCGCGAAAGCCGTGCGACGGAACAGCCATGACGACGACGTCTGCGGCGGCAACTGCGTCGTCCAAAGAGGCCGTGGCTCGCAGATCGCCTGGCAGTTCGAACTGCGGCAGGTAGTCGGCGTTGATGTGGTCGCGAGTGATGGCCTCGGCCAACTCCGGGCGCCGTGCCCACAGCACCGTGGGTGTGTTCGCGGCGGCGAGGGCCGCCACGGTTGTCCCCCACGAGCCGGCCCCGATGACCGCGACTTTGATCGACATGTGCACAGGCTAGGCCGTCGCCGGTCCGGCTACGGCAGTCCCTGCGGGGTGTGCGCCCTCTACGCTGCACCATGTGAATGCTGTCGTGCTCGTGCCGGTGAAGGCCTTTGCCGACGCCAAGGCTCGGCTCAGCCCGGTGCTCTCGCCGACCGAGCGCGAGGCGCTGGCGCGCTGGACTGCAGAGCGGGTGCTGGCCGCTGCCGGCGAGCTGCCCGTGTTCATCGCCTGCGACAGTGAATCGGTTGCCGACTGGGCCACCGCTCATGCGGCCACCGTGTTGTGGCACCCGGGCGTCGGGTTGAACGCGGCAGTCAACAACAGCGTCGCCGAGCTTCGCCGGCGGGGTGCCGACCATGTGGTGGTGGCGCACGGAGACCTCCCGCTGGCCACCAACTTGGCCCTCGTCGTCACGGCTGGTTCTCTCACCCTCGTGCCCGATGCCCGCGACGACGGCACCAACGTTGCGTCGCTTCCCGCTGCGCTCGACTTCGAGTTCGAGTACGGCGCTGGCTCGTTCCACCGACACCTGTCACGAGCGATTGCAGCAGGGCTGCCCGTGACGGTCCGCCGAGATGCCTGTCTCGCGCTCGACATCGACACACCATTCGATCTGACGCACCCGCTGGTGCAGGAGGTGCTGCCCGCATGGCTGCCAACGAACCGGGTCAGCCCGACCCATCGCCATCACTGACGACCTTCGACCTGTCGACACCGACGTCGGCCCTTGCCATCGGGGCCCACCCCGATGACGTCGAGTTCGGCTGCGGCGCGACGCTGGCCAAATGGGCGGCAGCCGGTTGTGTCGTCCACCACCTCGTGCTCACCGACGGATCGAAGGGCACCTGGAACCCCGACGCCGACGTTCCATCACTGATCGCGTCGCGCGAGAGCGAGCAACGCGAGGCAGCGCGTCGATTGTCGGGCACCAACGCCGGCGAGGTCGTGTTCCTCGGCCAGGTCGATGGTGAGCTGGTCAACAGTCTGCAACTGCGCGGCGAGGTGGCACGCGTCATCCGAACGTTGCAGCCACAGGTCATCTTGGCTCACGACCCGTGGAAGCACTACCGGTTGCACCCGGACCACCGCGAGGCTGGACTTCTCGCGTGCGATGGAATCGTCGCCGCCCGCGACCCGCACTTCAACAAAGAGCACGGGCTGGCGCCACACCGCCCTGACACACTGCTGCTGTGGGAAGCAGAGTCGCCCGACCACGTCGAAGACGTCGCAGCGTTCGTGAAGCGCAAGCTGCACGCGCTGGAAGCGCACGCCAGCCAGTTCGAGAGCACGATGAAGGCTGTCGACGACGATCAGCTGGCGGCATTCCGCACCCGCATCACGGCCCGTCTGGCGGGTCTCGGTGCGCGCTACGGCCTCGAGAGTGCCGAAGTGTTCAAGCGCATCGACGACCTGTAGGCACGCCAAAGCTCTCGGAAGGGTTGGCTAGCGACTGAACTCGCCGGCGGCGCGGCCGCCACCGGGCTCACCGGCGAACGCCTGGGCGATGCTGATCCATTCGATCGCGTTCGGACCCTCGACGATCAGGTCGGTGTCGTCGCGGTGGCGGCGCTGGGTGACGACGAGGCAGAAGTCCAACGCCTCACCCGTGACCCGATCTGCCGCTGGCTCGCCCCACTCCCACACGGAACCGTCAGGAGCAGTGAGCGCCACGAAGACAGGCGCCTCGGGAAGGGCAAGGCCGTTGATCATGTAGCTGAACGGCCGAGCGCGAACCCCGATGTGTGCCACGTGCTTGAGGCGTTCAGTTGGCACGCGACTGACGCCGAGTGCATCTGCAACATCTTGTCCGTGCGCCCACGTCTCCATCAGCCGGGCCGTGATGAATGACCGCGCTGCCATGGCCGGGCCGTACCACGGCACCCGGGCCGACGCATCGATCGTGTGCGCCAACCTGAGCAGGTCGGCGCGATCGGCCCGCCACGCGGCGAGCAGCTCGGCACCGCTCATGTTGCGCCCTGGAACGACCGACGCATTGGTCCCACCCGCAGCCATCAACCATTTCATGTCCTCCGCGAACGCTGCCGGGTCTCGAAGGGCGAGCGCCGCCCGCTGATCGAAGAACCACAGGTGACTGATCTGATCGCGAACCGACCAACCGGCCGCCGGAGTCGGCAGCGACCACTGGTCCTCGGTGAGGTCGGCCACCAACGAATCGAGCGCGTCGTGTTCTCTGGCAAGGTCGTCACAGATTGCGTCCATCACCACATTGTTCAACACCGGTTCCGAAAACGGCGAATGGGGGGCGCAACGCCCCCCATCAGTCACCGTGTGGCTCAAGGCCTCACTTCTTCTTGGTTGCGGCCTTCTTGGCCGGTGCAGCCTTCTTGGCCGGTGCAGCCTTCTTGGCCGGTGCAGCCTTCTTGGCCGGTGCAGCCTTCTTGGCCGGTGCAGCCTTCTTG
>Ga0209476_10002119_pt1 | contig 13314 bp, 7 predicted proteins | sample KloWWTrecipitate_FD_187179 | JGI IMG/M metagenome (GOLD analysis project Ga0209476, IMG submission 187179) | Active sludge microbial communities from Klosterneuburg, Austria, studying microevolution and ecology of nitrifiers - Klosterneuburg... | ecosystem: Engineered > WWTP > Aerobic digester >... | reverse complement strand
GAGCGGCGTCGTGCCGTAGTCCCAGCGCGTAACCGCCGACAGCGGAACCAGGGTTTCGGGCGTCGTGCTGACGGCCGCGCCGGTGGACGCCGAGCCTCGGCCGCTGACGGCGATCTGGTTGGTGCGCAGGTTGCGCACCGCCTGGGCCGGATCGATGGTCTGCGCGCCGGTACCGGCCGCCCCTGTCGCCGTCGAACTGGAGGTCGAGGAGGCGATGCTGCCCGTCGTCTGCGTGCCGCTCAGCGCGCCGCCGGACTTGCTGACATAGATGTCCTTCAGCGATTCCGGGCTTTCCCACCACTGCGGCGCCACTTCCATGACCACGTGGTACTGGTTGAGGGCGTTGTAGATGGTCGAGACTTGGCGCTGTCCGAACGCGTCGTAGAGCGTCGCGGAGATGTTGCGCGTCGAGATGCCGAGACGGCTCGCCGCGTCGCGGTCGATGGTGAGGTTGAGCTGTAGCCCGCGCTGCTGCTGGTCGGAATCGACGTCGGTGATCACCGAGGTGTCGGCCTGCAGCGCCTGGGTGAGACGCGGCCCCCAGGTATAGAGGTCGGGCAGCGAATCGGCCTGCAGGGTGAACTGGTACTGGGCGTTGCCCTGCCGTCCGCCGACACGGATGTCCTGTACCGCCTGCAGAAACAGCATGGCGCCGGGCACCTGGGCGAGCTTCGGCCGGAGCCGCGCGATCACCTGGTCGGCCGAGACGTCGCGCTCGCTGAGCGGCTTCAGGGTGGCGAAGAGAAAGCCCGAGTTCGTCTGCCCGCCGCCGGTGAAACCGGCGACGCTCTCGATCGCTGGATCCGACCGCACGATCTCGACGAACTGGCGGAATTTCCGCCGCATGGCTTGAAAGGAAATGCTCTGGTCGGCGCGGATGCCGCCCATGATTCGGCCGGTGTCCTGCTGCGGGAAGAAACCCTTGGGAATCGTGACGTAGAGATGGATGTTGAGCAGCACCGTTGCCAGGAAGACGAACATGGTGAGCAGCGGATGGCGCAACACGAGCCCGAGGCTGCGGCCATAGAGGCGCTGCAGGCCGCCCAGGCCGCGTTCGCTGAGGCGGGCCAGGAAACCCGGCTCGCGATGAACGCCCGGCGGCCGCAGCACGTAGGCACACATCATCGGCGTCGTGGTGAGCGAAACGACCATCGAGATCAGGATCGCCATCGACAGCGTCACTGCGAACTCACGGAACAGGCGGCCGACGATGCCGCTCATGAGCAGGATCGGGATGAAGACGGCGATCAGCGAGACGCTCATCGACACGACGGTGAAGCCGACCTCGCGGGCCCCCTTGAGGGCGGCCTCCATCCGCGACATGCCGGCCTCTATGTGACGGGTCACGTTCTCCAGCACGATGATCGCGTCGTCGACCACGAATCCCGCCGCGATGGTGAGCGCCATCAGCGACAGATTGTTCAGGCTGTAGCCCAGCAGGTACATGCAGCCGAACGTGGCGACCAGCGACACCGGAACGGTGACCGCCGCTATGAAGCCGGCGCGGGCCGAGCGCAGGAAGGCGAAAGTCACCAGCACCACCAGCACCACGCCGATCACCAGGGAATGTTCGACCTCCCTGAGGGCGGCGCGGATCGTGGTCGTGCGGTCGCTCACCACCTGGAGCTCGATGTCGTTCGGCATTGAGGCCTGCAGCTCGGGCAGCAGCGCCTTTATCTCGTCGACGGTCGCGATGATGTTGGCATTGGGCTGCTTGTAGATGATGACCAGCACCGAGCGCTTGCCGTTGGCCTGGCCCTCGTTGCGGATGTTCTCCGTGGAATCGATCACCTCCGCCACGTCCGACAGCCGGACCGGCGCGCCGTTGCGCCAGGCGATGATCAGCGGCCGGTATTCGTCGGCGACGGTGGCCTGGTCGTTGGAATAGATCTGGAAGCGCCGTTCGCCGACCTCGATGGCGCCCTTCGGCGAATTGGCATTGGCGGCGGCCAGCGCCGCGCGCACGCTTTCCAGCCCGATCCCGTACTTGTTGAGGGCCGTCGGGTTGAGTTCCACCCTTACCGCCGGCAGCGAACTGCCGCCCAGCACCACCTGGCCCACCCCGCTCACCTGGCTCAGCTTCTGCTGCAGGATGTTGGAGCCGGCATCGAACAGCCGGCCCTGCCCCAGCGTGTTCGAGGTGAGCGCGATCACCATCACCGGTGCGTCGGCCGGATTGATCTTGCGGTACTGCGGATTGCTGCGCAGGTCGGCCGGCATGTCGGCTCGCGCGGCGCTGATCGCCGCCTGGACGTCGCGCGCGGCGCCGTCGATGTCGCGCGACAGGTCGAACTGAAGCGTGATGCGCGAATTGCCGACCGTGCTGGAGGAGGTGATCTCGGTGACACCCGCGATCGCGCCCAGCCGCCGTTCGAGCGGGGTCGTCACGCTGGTCGCCACGGTCTCCGGCGAGGCGCCGGGCAGGTTCGCCGTCACCTGGATCGTCGGGAAGTCGATCTTGGGCAGCGGCGACACCGGCAGGCCGAAGAAGGCCACCAGACCGGCGAGCGCCAGGCCGATCGTCAGCAGGGTCGTGGCGACGGGGCGCGCGATGAAGGGCGCCGACAGGTTCACGGCGTGCTCTCTCCCGCCCCGCTTCGCACCGGATGGAGCGGCGTATCGAGCGGCACGCCACGGACGCGGCGGCCCAGCCGGTCGAAGGCGAGGTAGATGACCGGCGTCGTGAACAGGGTCAGCAGCTGGCTGACGATCAGGCCGCCGACGATGGTGAGGCCCAGCGGCTGGCGCAGCTCCGAGCCCGTGCCGGTGCCCAGCATCAGCGGCAGCGCGCCGACCAGGGCGGCGACCGTTGTCATCAGGATCGGCCGGAAGCGCAGCAGGCAGGCCTGGTGAATCGCCTCCTTCGGCGCCTTGCCCTCGTTGCGTTCGGCGTCGAGGGCGAAGTCGATCATCATGATCGCGTTCTTCTTCACGATGCCGATCAGCAGCACGATGCCGATGATCGCCACGATGCTGAGGTCGGTCCCCGCCAGCATCAGGGCGAGTAGTGCGCCGATGCCGGCCGACGGCAGGGTCGAGAGGATCGTGATCGGGTGGATGTAGCTTTCGTAGAGCACGCCCAGCACGATGTAGACGGTGACGATGGCGGCCAGGATCAGGAGAAGCTGGCTGTCGAGCGACTTCTGGAACGCGAGCGCCGCACCCTGGAAATGCGTCGTGATCGAACGCGGCATGCCGATCTCGCGCTGGGCGGCGACGATCGCGTCGACCGCCTGCCCCAGCGCGAAGCCCGGCGCCAGGTTGAAGGAAATGGTGGTGGCCGGGAACTGGCCGAACCGGTCGAGCCGCAGCGGCGCGGTGCGCTCCTCGAAGGTCGCGATGGCCGACAGCGGCACCTGCTTGCCACCCGTCGAACTCGGCAGATACAGGTCGTTGAGCGAGGCGAGCGAGCGCACCATCTCGGGTTCGACCTCGTAGATGACCCTGTACTGGTTGGACTGCGTGTAGACGGTCGAGACGATGCGCTGGCCGAACACGTCGTAGAGCACGTTGTCGACCGTGGCGGCCGTGATGCCGAACCGAGCCGCGGCATCGCGGTCGATCCGGATGAACATCGACAGGCCCTTGTTCTGCAGGTCGCTCGTGACGTCGATCAGCTCGGGCTGCTTTGCCAGCCGGTCCATCAGGCGCGGCACCCAGGCGTCGAACTCGGCGGCGTTGGCCGATTCCAGGACGAACTGGTACTGCGTGCGGCTGACCGTCGAATCGATGGTGAGATCCTGGGCCGGCTGCATGAAGAGCGAGATGCCGCGAACGCCCGAAGTCTCCTGCTGAAGCCGGCGGATCACCTGGGTCGCCGTCAGCGAGCGCTCGCTGCGCGGTTTCAGGTTGATCAGCATGCGACCCGAATTCAGGGTCGGATTGGTGCCGTCGACGCCGACGAAGGAGGTCAGGCTCTCGACGTCGGGATCCTTGAGGATCGCTTCGGCGAGCGCGCGCTGGCGCTCGCTCATGGCGGCAAACGAGACGCTCTGCGGCCCCTCGGTCACGGCCTGGATCAGGCCGGTGTCCTGCACCGGGAAGAAGCCCTTGGGAATGACGACATAGAGGGCGACCGTGAGTACCACCGTGCCGACCGCGACCAGCAGGGTCAGCACCTGGTGCCGGAACACCACGATCAGGCAGCGATCGTAGAAGCGGGTGACACCGGAGAACCAGCCCGTGCCCATCGTCTCCGCCTCGATGGCGGCCGGGGCTTCCGCGTGCGACGCGGCCGCGCCATGGGGGCGGCGGCGCAGGAACTGGGCGCACAGCATCGGCACGAGGGTCAGCGACACCACCCCGGAAATCAGGATCGTGACGGACAGGGTGACGGCGAACTCGCTGAACAGGCGCCCGACCACGTCGCTCATGAACAAGAGCGGGATCAGCACCGCGATCAGCGAGACGGTGAGCGACACGACGGTGAAGGCGATCTGCTTCGAGCCCTTGAGCGCCGCCGCCTTCGGATCGTCGCCGCGCTCGATGTAGCGGGCGATGTTCTCGATCATCACGATCGCGTCGTCGACGACGAAGCCGGTGGCGATGGTGAGCGCCATGATCGACAGGTTGTTGAGGCTGAAATCGGCGAGATACATCACCGCCAGCGTGCCGACCAGCGACAGGGGCACCGAAAGGCTCGGGATGACCGTGGCCCGCGCATCGCCCAGGAATGCGAAGATCACCGCCACCACCAGGATGACGGCGAAGGCCAGCTCGATCTGCACGTCGCGGACGGAAGCGCGGATGGTCACCGTCCGGTCGGTGAGCACGGTGATGTCCAGCGAACTGGGCAGCGTCTCGCGCAGGGTCGGCAGCAGGGCCTTGATGCGGTCGACGACCTCGATGACGTTGGCGCCGGGCTGGCGTTGGACGTTGACGATCACGGCCTGGGTGTTGTTCGCCCAGGCAGCGATACGGGTGTTCTCCTGCCCCTGCTCGACCGTGGCGACGTCGCGGATGCGCACCGGGGCGCCGTTGCGATAGGCCACGATGATGTCGCGGAACGTGTCGGGATCGGTGATCTGGTCGTTGGCGTTGATGGTCAGCGCGCGCGCCGGCCCGTCGAAATTGCCCTTGGGCGTGTTGACGTTGGCGTTGGAGATGGTGGTGCGCAGATCGTCGATGTTGAGGCCGTAAGCGGCGAGCGCGGTCGGGTTGGCGCGGATGCGCACTCCGGGCTTCTGGCCGCCTTCGAGGTTCACCAGGCCGACCCCGGGAAGCTGCGAGATCTTCTGCGCCAGCCGTGTGTCGACCAGATCGTGGACCTTGGTGAGCGGCTCGGTCTTCGAGGTGACGGCGAGCGTCAGCACCGGCGCGTCGGCCGGATTGAACTTGGCGTAGATCGGTGGCGACGGCAGGTCGCCCGGCAGGAGATTGCCGGCGGCATTGATCGCGGCCTGGACCTGCTGCTCGGCGATGTCGAGGCCGAGCTTGAGGTCGAACTGCAGGGTGATCGACGAGGCGCCGGCCGAGCTGGTCGACGTCATCTGGTTGAGGCCCGGCATCTGGCCGAACTGGCGTTCCAGCGGTGCGGTGACGGAGGTCGTCATTACCTCCGGGCTGGCACCGGGATAGATCGTGAGGACCCGGATCGTCGGGTAGTCGACCTGCGGCAGCGCGGAGAGCGGCAGAAACCGGTACGCGATGATGCCGACCAGCATGATCGCGACCATGAAGAGCGAGGTCGCGACCGGCCGCTCGATGAAGATCCGCGACGGATTCATGTCGCGGCTGCGCTACTGGTTGGTTTGCGTGGCCGGGCGGCCGACGCCGCTGCCGGGATTCGCTCCGGTACCACCGTTGGCCTGCTGGCGCCGGCGCTGGCCCTCGGACGGGGCCTGGGCATCCGGCGGCGCGTTGGCGACCGGCGGCCCTGCGGAGGCGCGCGGCGCGCCCGTGGGCTTGCGGATCTTCGCGCCGTCCCGCAGCCGGTCGACACCGTCGATCACGACCTGATCGCCGACCTTGAGGCCCTTGAGGATCGCCACCTTCTCGCCGTCGGTCGCCCCGAGTTCCACGACACGGATCTCCACCGTATCGTCGGCCTTCGCGAGATAGACGAAGGTGCCGGGCTGGCCGCGCTGGATGGCGGCGACGGGCACCACGACCGCGTCCTTCACCGTGTCGGCCAGCAGGCGGACGTTGACGAACTGGTTGGGGAACAGCGATTCGTCGGCATTGTCGAAGATGGCGCGCAGCTTCACCGTGCCGGTCGTCAGGTCGATCACGTTGTCGGTGGTGTCGAGGCGGCCCACGGCCAGCTCGTTCTTCTGCGAGCGGTCGAGAACGCGCACTTCGAGATTCTCGCCGGTCTTCAGCCGTTGCCGCACCAGCGGAAGGGAATCCTCGGGGATCGTGAACAGCACCGAGATCGGCTGCACCTGGATGATGACGCAGATGCTGCTGGCATCGCCCATGGTGACATAGTTGCCCTTGTCGACCATGCGCAGGCCGATCTTGCCGGTGAGCGGCGCGACAATCTTCGTGTAGGTGAGGTTGAGCCTGGCGGCGTCGACCTGGGCCTGGTCGATCACCAGGGCGGCCTCGTACTGGCGCACTTGCGAGACCTGCGTGTCGTATTGCTGCCGGGCGATGGAATCCTGCTGCACCAGCTTGCGGTAGCGCTCGAGATCGGTCTGCGCATTCTTGAGCAGCGCCTCGTCGCGCTGAAGCTGACCGAGGGCTTGCTGCAGGGCCACCTCGTAGGGCCGCGGGTCGACCTGGGCCAGCAGGTCGCCCTGCTTCACCATCTGGCCCTCCTTGAAGTGAACCTCGGTGAGCTGACCGGTGATCTGGGTCTTCACATTGACGGTCTGGAGCGGCGTCACCGTGCCCAGCGCGCGCAACACGATGGGAATCTCGCCCCTGGCAGCGGTGGCTACGCCCACCGGAACCGCCGAGCCCGCAGCAAACCGCCCGGCAGGCGGGCGAGCAGGCGGCGCCGAGCCCGACTGCGAAATGTACCAGCCCGCGCCAGCCACGATGGCCAGCCCGAAACCGATCCCGAAGAGGGTTCGCAGCCGCTTCATTCGTCCCATGCGCTCCAGAAAACTCAGCCCATTTCACATACGAGCTGAGGCGGCAGAGTCTCCCCCACGTAAGTATCGTACGCAAGGCGACGCCCGTCGAACGGGGCATTCAACGCCCGAGAGGCCGAAAAGACCCCTCGGATGCCGATTATTTGCGCCTATTCGGCGGCCTTGTCCGCCACGTACAGGCTTCCACCGCCGGCCCGGAAGCGGGCACTCATCTCGTCCATGCCCTTCTTGGCATAGTCCCGGATGTTCTGGGTGATACGCATGGAGCAGAACTTCGGACCGCACATCGAGCAGAAATGCGCGGTCTTGTGCGCCTCCTTGGGCATGGTTTCGTCGTGGAACTTCTCGGCGGTGGCGGGGTCGAGCGAGAGGTTGAACTGGTCGCGCCAGCGGAAGTCGAACCTCGCCCGCGACAGGGCGTCGTCGCGCAGGCGGGCTGCGGGGTGGCCCTTGGCCAGATCGGCGGCATGGGCTGCGATCTTGTAGGTGATCACGCCCACCTTCACATCGTCGCGATCGGGCAGTCCGAGATGCTCCTTGGGGGTCACGTAGCAGAGCATCGCCGTGCCGAACCAGCCGATCATCGCCGCGCCGATGCCCGAGGTGATGTGGTCGTAACCCGGCGCGATGTCGGTGACGAGCGGCCCCAGCGTGTAGAACGGCGCCTCGCCGCATTCGCGCAGCTGCTTGTCCATGTTGGCCTTGATCTTGTGCATGGGCACATGGCCCGGTCCCTCGATCATGACCTGGCAGCCCTTGTCCCAAGCGACCTTGGTGAGTTCGCCCAGCGTTTCCAGCTCGGCGAACTGGGCGGCGTCGTTGGCGTCGGCGTTGCAGCCCGGCCGCAGACCGTCGCCCAGCGAGAAGGAGACGTCGTACTTTCGCATGAAGTCGCAGATGTCGCCGAAATGCTCGTAGAGGAAGCTCTCGCGATGCTCGGTGAGGCACCACTGCGCCATCATCGAGCCGCCGCGACTGACGATGCCGGTGACGCGGCTGGCGGTCAGCGGCACGTGAGCGAGGCGCACGCCGGCATGGATGGTGAAATAGTCGACACCCTGCTCGGCCTGCTCGATCAGCGTGTCGCGGAAGACCTCCCAGGAGAGCTTGGTCGGATCGCCGCCGACCTTCTCCAGCGCCTGGTAGATCGGCACGGTGCCGATCGGCACCGGCGCATTGCGCACGATCCATTCGCGCGTGTCGTGGATGTTTCGTCCCGTCGAAAGATCCATGACGGTATCGGCGCCCCAGCGGATCGCCCAAACCATCTTCTCGACCTCCTCCTCCATCGAGGAGGAGACGGCGGAGTTGCCGATGTTGGCATTGATCTTCACCAGGAAGTTGCGGCCGATGATCATCGGCTCGAGTTCGGTGTGGTTGATGTTGGCCGGAATGATGGCGCGGCCCGCCGCCACTTCCTGGCGCACGAATTCCGGCGTGATGAACGCGGGTAGCGCCGCGCCGAAGCTCTCGCCGTCGGCCAGCCGCGCCTCGGCGCCGTCGAGGACCTGTTTGCGGCCGAGATTTTCGCGCGCCGCGACGTAGATCATCTCCTTGGTGATCACCCCGGCACGCGCCCATTCGAACTGGGTGATCGGCCTGGCGTCGAGGCCGCGCAACGGACGCGGCGTATGGGGGAATGGTCGCAGGACGGATTGCTTCACGTTGCCGTTGTCGATCGGCTGGACGGCGCGCCCGGCATATTCCTCGACGCCGCCGCGTTCGAGCACCCAGGCGCGCCGCGTCTGGGTGAGGCCCTTGCGCACGTCGATCGCGACTTCCGTGTCCGTATAGGGACCGGTCGTGTCGTAGACACGCACCGGCGGCTCCAGAGGCGATGACAGCTCGATCTCGCGCAAGGGAACGCGCAGGTCGGACGCCGCTTCCGGCGTTGCATAGACCTTGCGTGATGCAGGCAGTGGCCCCGTCGTGACGGTCGGGGCTGGTGTTGTAACGATGGTATCCATGGTGGATCTCCCGTGCTGGTTGGCGGACGGAGATCCGGTGTTTTGTCGTGCAAAGGATGTATCCATTCCCTTCGCCGGCATGACCCGGATCAGGTTCAAAGGGTCACCGCGCCGACGCCAGTCGGGACTGGCGACCATCGGTATCTCAGCCCCTTGCGGGACCCCCCTTGGACAGGACAAGCCTAGAGCGCCGCAATTTCGATCTCAAGCACGCGTTGGCAAACTGTCGTGCGTTTTCCGCAATTCCTTAACCGGCTCCCTCTAAGCCTCTTCGCGCAAGAGCGGGGAGCAGCCGATGTCGCGCGTCACACTGTCTGCGAAGGCGGCTGGCTGGCTCTTCCTGTTCCTGTTGCCGTCCACGACGGTGTTTGCCGATGACTTGAAGGCCGAGCTGCAGCGCTTCCTCCACGATGAAGCGACAGTCGTCATGCGCAGCCGCAGCTACCTGTTCGACCGCCAGAATCTGGCGCCGCCCAATGCGGCGGCAGCCGTGACCGGCGGATGGATCGGCCTGCAGACTGGATGGTTCTACGACGCGCTGCAGCTCGGCGCGGTGGGATACACGACGCAACCGCTCTGGGCGCCGCAGGGCAATGGCACCACTTCCAACGGGACGTTGCTTCTGAAGCCGGGAGGATACGGCTTCTTCACCCTCGGCCAGGCCTATGCCTCGGCCCGCTGGCAGAAGCAGACCGTCACCGTGTTCCGGCAGTATCTCGATGAGCTCGAAGTGAATCCGCGCGACGACCGCGAGCTTCCCCAGACCTTCGAGGCCTATGCGCTGCGTGGCGCACTCGGGCCGGTCAACTACTTCGCAGGCTACGTGGCGGCGATGAAGCCACGCGACTACTCGGCCTTCATCAACATGGGCGAGGCGGCCGGCACGCCCAACGTGAACAGGGGCATGGCCCTGTTCAGCGCGAAGTACGGCAGCATGAACGATATCCAGGTCCGCGCCTCGACCTACTATGTCCCGGACATTCTACGGTCGAGTTACGCCGACGTCGGCGGCACGATCAGGGTGAACGACGACCTCCGCGTCGCGCTCGCCGCGCAATTCGCGGTGCAGGGCAGCAACGGCATGAACCTCCTCACCGGCCGGCCCTTCAGCACCTTCTGGGGCGGCTTCCGCGCCGATGCCTACTGGGGGCCGGTGGCTTTCCGCCTGTCCTACACGCAGATCGGCTCGGCGGCGAACTGGCGAAATCCCTACGGCATCTTCATCGGCTACAACAAGATGCAGTCGCTGGACTTCAATCGTGCCGGCGAAATGGCCGTGACTGCTGGCGCCAGCTACGACTTCAAGAGCACGGGGCTCCCCGGCGTGATCTTCATCGCGACGGCGACCGGCGGCAGCAATGCGGTCAATCCCGCCACCGGCGCCGGCATATCGACCAACTGGGAATACAACGTCGAGCTGGCGGTCAGGGGCGACGCCATGGGCAACCCGCCCGACTGGCTCAGGCCGTTCAACCTGCGCAACCGCGTCGCCTTCGTCGATCAATACGAAGGCCGCACGGTCAACTCCTATACGGAGTATCGCATCCAGTTGAACTACGAGCTGACCTGGAAGGGCCCGCGCCTGCGCCAATAACGGCGCGTGGCCACAGTCATGTCGTCCTGAGCGCAGCGAAGGACCTAGCCTGGCGACCGAAGGACTACGTGGCTAGCGTGAGATCCTTCGCTTCGCTCAGGATGACAAAAAAGAGCATACCTGCGCTAGACGACCTGGCCGGCGCGCATCTCGGCGATCTCGGCCGCCGAATAGCCGGCTTCCTTCAGCACCTCGTCGGTGTGCTGGCCGAGCGTGGCCGGCGGGCGGTCGATCGAGCCGCCGCCATGCTCCAGCCGGAAGCCCGAGCCCACGACCTTGATGGGCCCGTGCTCGGTCTCGACCGTCTGCAGCACGGTGCGGTGCTTGAAGAGGTCGAGCTGCGCGGTCTCGGGGATCGAGTGCACGCGGCCGGCCGGCACGTCGGCCTTGGCGAAGCGCTCGATCCAGGTGCCGGAATCCTCGGTCTTCATCGCGCCTTCGACGATCTCGTGCAGGGCGGTGTTGTTGGCGATGCGCGTGGCCCAGTCGACGAAGCGCGGATCGTCCAGCACCTCCTCGCGGCCCAGCACCTTCATCAGGCGCTTGAACTGCGGATCGGTCATCACGGCCAGCACGATCCATCCGTCGCGGGTCTTGAAGAGATTGCCCGTGGGCTTGCGCGTCACCGACAGGTTGGCGGCCTGGCCATGGACGCGGCCGGTCATCATGTGCTCGGTGAACTGCTGGGCGAGATAGCCCATCACTGAGTCGATCATGGCGACGTCGACGAGCTGGCCCTTGCCGGTATGCGTGCGCTGGTACAGCGCCGAGGCCATGCCCAGCGCGGCCGTGGCGCCCGACATCACGTCGGCGCCGGCGAAGCCGACGCGCGTCGGACCGTTGTTCTCGAAGCCGGTGATCGACATCAGGCCCGACATCGCCTGGATCATGCCGTCGAAGGCCGCGGTCTTCGACTCTGGCCCGACCTGGCCGAAGCCCGACACGGCGCAGTAGATCAGCCTGGGATTTATCTTGCTCAGCGTCTCGTAGCCGATGCCGAGCTTGTCCATGACGCCCGGGCGGAAGTTCTCGACGACGACATCGGCCGTCTCGACCAGGCGCTTGATGACCTCGATCGCCTTGGGCTGCTTGAGGTCGAGCGTGATCGACCGCTTGTTGCCGTTCACCGCGACCCACGGCGCCGCGAGGCCCCGCTTCTCCCAGTCGTTGGCGCGGGTGCCGTAGCGCATGTCGTCGCCTTCGCGCGACTCGATCTTGATGACGTCGGCCCCGAGGAGGGCGAGCTGGTAGGAGCTGTAGGGCCCCGCCAGCACGCGCGTGAAATCGACGACCTTTACGCCCGTGAACGGCTTGCTCATGTCACTCCTACGCCACGCCCGCCTGCTTGCGCTGGTTGAGCGCGACCTGCTTCACCTTGTCGAATTCGGCGCGCCGCTTGGCGACCTCTTCGGGAGGCATGCGCTCGAGATTGTTGTAGTCGTTCTTCCAGTCGCCATCCTCGGTCCAGCGCAACGGCGACTGAACCGTCGTGCGCGGACCGATGGCGCTCTCCAGCACCTTCAACGCCAGATCGAGCGTGAAGCGCTGGGTGTCGCGCTCGTGCGGCTTGCCGCAGGAATTGCCGAGCGGGAAATCGCTGAACAGGAAGCGGGGCACGCCCACCCATTCGACGATGTCCTTCGCCGCCCCCATCACCACGGTGGGGATGCCGTTCCGTTCCAGATATCGTGCGACCAGACTCACGGTCTGGTGACAGACGGGTCATGTAGGGACTAGGAGCGCCGCGTCGACCTGGTCCTGACGGCAACGCGCCAGGATCTCAGGCGCGTCCGTCTCCAGGGTCACGCGCTGGCTGCGATTGGTCGGCGCGCCGTGGAAACGCGCCGCCAGCTTGAAGCGGCCCTGGCTGGCGAATTCGCGCATCAGCGGCAGCGGGAACCAGGTGTTGCTGTCCTTCGCCGTCGTGTGCTTGCGGTCGTAGCCGATATGGGAAATGCGGGTGTCGTGGTCCTGGGCGGTGTCGCCCGAATAGACCGAGTAGAACTTGGCCGCGGCGTTGTAGAGAGCACCCGGTCCCTGGTCGCCCTTGTCGGGCTGGTAAGGCGCCGCGGTCGAGATCAACGCGAGCGTGCTGTCCTTCAGCGGCTTCTTCAGCGGCGTGAACGGCGCATCGGTGTAGTGCGCCCAGCGATAGGGATTGTCGTAGCCCAGCGCGAGGTAATACTCGCGGGTGCGGCGCATGTATTCGAGAGGAGCGTCGAATTCCGGTGCGAAATCTGTCGTGTCGACCATTTGCGAAAACTGAGCGTTGGAACGCACGAAGTCAAACAAGCAGACGCCCGTATTCGCATGACGATTTGTCGGGCAGGGGCGTTCCAGGAACTGGAAAGCTGACCCCGATGTAACCCGCCGGCCATAGTGCCGCCCAACTCCCTCGCGCTATATATGAAGCGAGATCGGACAGGCTGGGGAGCGCATCGCATGGCGATCAGACGGCGCAGCGTATTGGCGGGCGGCGCGGCCCTTTGGGTCGCCGCACCGGCGATTCTGCGGGCCCAGACCCCGGCTCCGGCGGGCAAGGTCAACGTCAGTCACGGTTTCGCCATGCACGGCGAGCCCAAGTACAAGGCCGATGCCGGCCCGCCTGACTATCTCAATCCCGGCGCTCCCAAGGGCGGCAGCGTCCGGCTGGGCGCCCGCGGCACCTTCGACTCGCTGCATCCCTTCATCGTGAAGAGCGTCCCGGCGGCCG
>Ga0209476_10002113_pt1 | contig 13341 bp, 9 predicted proteins | sample KloWWTrecipitate_FD_187179 | JGI IMG/M metagenome (GOLD analysis project Ga0209476, IMG submission 187179) | Active sludge microbial communities from Klosterneuburg, Austria, studying microevolution and ecology of nitrifiers - Klosterneuburg... | ecosystem: Engineered > WWTP > Aerobic digester >... | reverse complement strand
TCCATGAGCGTTTAAAGTCTTGCGACTTAGTTCTAAAAGAACTTCGCAATTCGCTTCAAACGCCCACGCTTATCGGCTGTATATTTTTAATGTTCCCGCAAAAACCAGACTTGCATCTTTGTTTTTACTAACTCCGCTGCGATCAGCAGAGCCTCAAATTATAACAGGACTTTTTATTTCCTGTCAACACCAAGGGTTTTTCAACCCCCGGCATCTTCTCACTTCCCATCAGCACCGCAAGCAGCACTTCCGTTCAGCGAAGCCTTGCATTGTATACCGGGTTTTTACTCCCCACCACGCAAAACTAAAGATTTTTTGTCCGCCCCTTCCAGCAATCTCAGTCCAGGCTCTTCAACCCCTAAACCAGATCAGCACTTGCGCACTTCCTAAAGAAGTACTCCTGTGCAGCGAAGCCCTCGACTATATCATAGGGTTTTGTCGGTAGCGACTCGAACCTCGCTTTTTATTCATTACTCATCGCTGTTTCCAGAGCATCAATGAACAACGAAGCCACGTCGCAACCTGTTTGCTGCTGTATTTCCTGAAAACAGGTCGGGCTGGTGACGTTGATTTCAGTGACATAGTCGCCGATCACATCGACTCCGGCTAGGAGTAGCCCGCGCTCCTGCAGGATGGGGCCCAATGCACGGGCAATTTCAACATCGCGCTCTGACAGGGGGCGCGCCACGCCCTTGCCTCCTGCCGCGAGATTGCCGCGTACCTCACTGCCCTGTGGAATACGTGCAAGGCAGAAGGGTACTGGCTGGCCACCAATGATGAGCACTCGCTTGTCGCCCTCCACGATTTCCGGGAGGAACTTTTGCACCATCACGCTTTGTGCGCCACCCCGGTTCAGGGTTTCGGTGATGCTGCCGAGGTTCAGGCCATCCGGCCCCACGCGAAAAATGCCCATGCCGCCCATACCGTCGAGCGGCTTGAGGATGATGTCTTGGTGTTCGGCATGGAATCGCTGGATGTCACGCGCGTCACGGGTGACCAAGGTCGGCCCAATGAGCTGCGGAAATTCCATAATGGCCAGCTTCTCCGGATGGTCCCGCAGGGCGCGCGGCTTGTTGAACACTCTGGCGCCATCACGCTCAGCCTGCTCCAGCAGGTGTGTGGCATAGAAATACTCGCTGTCAAAGGGGGGGTCCTTACGCATGAGTACAGCATCAAAGTCTGCCAGTGCAGCCTTGCGTTCTGTGCGTACATTGAACCAGTCCTCCGGATTCCCGGTCAACACGATGTCTCGCACCTGGGCTGTGACGGGTCGGCCGCGCTCCCACATGACATCCTGTGGCTGGCAGGCCGCCAGCGTGTGCCCACGGCGCGCGGCCTCGCGCATCATCGCAAAGGTGGTGTCTTTGTAGGTTTGGAAGACTTCAAGCGGATCGGCGATGAAAAGCAGTTGCATGGCGTGGCTTCTGGAATGAGGAAATATGTGTTGGGCTACGACCCCTGAATTACCAGGATGCTGTGCCGCGTCGTGCGTACTGTTGCACAAACAGCGCAACGCTGCCCGCCACGACCCCCCAAAATGCCGAGCCAATACCCGCAATCAGTACACCGCTCAGCGTAACGAGGAAGGTGATCAAGGCCGCTTCGCGGTGACCCTCATCACGCAGAGCCACCGCCAGGCCATTGCCGATGGTGCCGAGCAGTGCCAACCCCGCGATGGCAATCACCAGCTCCTTGGGAAACGCCGTCAGCAAACCCGTAACTACGGCGCCAAAGATGCCGATAAGTACATATAGCGCACCGCACGAAACGGCGGCGGTATAGCGCCGCTTTGGGTCCTCATGGGCTTCGGGGCCCATACAGATGGCGGCCGTGATGGCGCTGAAATTGAGCGCAAAGGCGCCGAAAGGCGCCAGCACCAGTGTGGCCAGGCCGGTCAGGGTGATCAAGCCGGAAACCGGCATGTCGTATCCGGTAGCACGCATGACAGCCACTCCGGGCAGATTTTGGGACGCCATGGTGACCACGAACAGCGGCAAGGCCAGACTGACCAGCGCACCCCAGGTGAACTGCGGCATGGTGAATTGCGGCATGGCCAGCTCGAATTCGACCGCCGACCAAGCCATCTGCCCCTGCAAAGCCGCGTATGCAATGGCTACCGCCAGGGTGACGACCACAGCGTACCGTGGCAACACACGGCGCGCCACCAAATAGCTAGCCAACATCAGCAAGACCAGCGGCAAGGCCGTTTGCGCAGCCGCAAAAGCCTGCAAACCGAACCGCGCCAGCACCCCCGCCAATAAGGCGGATGCGATTTCCATGGGGATGCGCCCCATGATGCGTTCGAACCAGCCCGTGACACCCGCTACGGTAATGAGCGCTGCACAGACCATGAAAGCGCCGACGGCCTCGGCCATGCTGAACCCCCCGGCCATGCCTGCGGTAGCCAGCACGGCGGCACCTGGCGTGGACCAGGCCACCATGACAGGTTTGCGCAACCACAGCGAAGGCACCAGCGAGCACAGGCCCATGCCCAGACCCAGCGCCCACATCCAGGAAGTGATCTGCGCCGGCGTGGCGTGGAAGGCCTGCGCCGCCTGGAACACGATGGCCACCGAACTGGTGAAGCCCACCAGCACGGCCACGAAACCGGCCGTTACGGCCGACAGACTCAGATCTTTGAAGAATCGCATGGGCTGTATCCAGTTGCTTATGCACGCGGCAAGGCTGCACGACGCAACAGCCTCATACACAAAATTGCTATTCAAATAATAGCTGATTGCGCTTATGGATAAAGCGCCTAAGGCCAAAAACACTTCAAACAGGGGCACAGCGCGCCCCGCAGTGTTCTCAAAGCTCGATTTTGGAGCCCAGTTCGACCACGGCGTTGTTGGGCAGGTGCAGAAAATCTGCCGCCGCACTGGCGTTGCGGTGCATCTGGGCAAACAGCTTTTCGCGCCAGGGCGCCATGCCGCTGCCAAAGGATGGGATGACCGTGTCCCGCGAAAGAAAGTAGCTGGTGGTCATGGGCTCAACCTCACAGCCGCGCCCGCGCAGCAGTTGCAGAGCGCGCGGCACATCAGGGTCGTTCTTGAAGCCGTAGTTGATCACCACCTGCCAGCAATCGTGCCCCAGCGGCTCGACCTGCAGGCGCCCGTCCAGACCGATCCAGGGCACCTCGTGATTGCGCACGGTGACAAACAGGTTCTGGCTGTGCAGCACCTTGTTGTGCTTGAGGTTGTGCAGCAGTGCATTGGGAACTGCTCCATGCTCAGCACTCAGGAAAACGGCGGTTCCATCGACCCGCGTCGGTGGGCTGACAAAAACGGCTTCCAGAAAACTGGGCAGATCAATCGCATCGGAGCGCAACTTGTCGTTGAGCAGATAGCGCCCACGCTTCCAGGTCATCATCAGCGTAAAAACCGCGCCACCAATCAGCAGCGGGAACCAGCCCCCCTGGAACAGCTTGAGCAGATTGGAGCTGAAAAACGCAAGATCGACGACGAAAAAAGCGCTGGTGGCTGCGACGCACAGCGCCAGTGGATAGTGCCAGCCATAGCGCAACACAAAGAAGGTAAGCACGGTGGTGATCAGCATATCCAGCGTAACGGCGATGCCATAGGCGGCTGCCAGGTTGCTGGACGAGCGGAACATCACCACGGCCAGCACGATAGCCACAAACAAACCCCAGTTCACGAACGGGATATAGATTTGGCCGGTATCGCGCACGCTGGTGTGCTGCACGTTCAGACGTGGCAGGTAGCCCAGCTGAATCACCTGCTTGGTCACGCTGAAGGCGCCAGTAATCAGCGCCTGCGACGCAATCACCGTAGCCATGGTGGCCAGCACCACCAGGGGCACCAACGCCCAATCTGGAGCCATCATGTAGAAAGGGTTCTTCACCGCCTCAGGGTTTGCCAGCAGCAACGCGCCTTGGCCAAAGTAATTGAGGGTGAGCGAGGGCATCACCACGGCAAACCAGGCCATGCGAATCGGTTTTTTGCCGAAATGGCCCAGATCGGCATACAAGGCCTCGGCACCCGTCACGCACAGCACCACGGCACCCAGGATGATGAAGCTCGTGCCCGGGTTGTGGAAAATGAAACCCAGCGCATGGTGGGGACTCAGCGCCCACAGAATTTCCGGGTGGCCAACGATGTGCAAGACGCCCAGCGCAGAAATGCACAGCATCCAGACCAGGGTGATGGGCCCGAAAAACCGGCCGATGCCCCCCGTACCCCGTTTTTGCACCGCAAACAGGCAGAACAGCACGAACAACGTCAGCGGCATAACGAACTGATTGAACCCAGGGGACACGACCTCCAGACCCTCCACCGCCGACAGAACCGAGATCGCTGGGGTGATAACGCCGTCACCATAGAACAATGAGGTACCGAAAATACCCATGGCGAGCAGGGCGCTGCGCAGGCGGGGCTTGTCCTTGACGGCCTGCGACGCCAGCGCCAGCATGGCCACCAGCCCGCCCTCTCCATTGTTGTCGGCCCGCAGTACCAGTACCACGTACTTGAGAGACACAATGACCGTGAGCGTCCAAAACAGGATGGACAGGATGCCGTAGATATTGGCCTGGGTAAAAGGTACGTGACCCGAGGCAAAAACCTCTTTAAGGGCATACAGCACACTGGTGCCGATGTCGCCATAGACAACACCGATGGCCGCCAGGGTGAGCGCTGCCGCAGAAGATTTTGTGTGCTGCACTGATTTCCCCTGCCCGCCTGGCCGACAGGGTTCCAAGAACCTGAGGAGGCTCATTCTGCGCCCCCAGGCCCCGATCGCCTGGGGTACGCGAGGGCAATTGCCCCGGATAATTACATTTTGTTGCGCCGCAACAACTGACCGCTACCCACCTGATCAGTCGTAGATTTCCGCGTCAGGGTTGGTCGCTTCCAGCTCGTAGCTAGCGGCCAGCATGGCCAGGCGCGCCACCACGCCATACATATAGAAGCGGTTGGGCGCACTCGCGCCAGGGCGAGCGCCACGCTGCGGTAGATGGTTGCTGTGGTCAAACGCCAGCGGTACGAAACCAGCGCCGGGTGCGTTAAGGTTTTCATCCACACCCCGGTCGGCGTGCACGCGGTAGAAGCCCCCGACCACGTAGCGGTCCACCATGTAAACCACGGGTTCGGCCACCGCGTCATTCATGCGCTCCTGGGTCAGCACGCCTTCCTGGACGATGACGTCATGCACGGGCTGTCCGTCCTTGATGACCGCCATCTTGTTCTTGGCCTTGGGGTTGAGCGCCTGCAGCTCCTTGGCATCGTGCACCGTCATCACGCCCATGCCATGGGTGCCGTTGTCGGCCTTCACCACCACGAACGGTTTTTCGTGGATGCCATATTCCTTGTACTTGCGCCGAACCTTGCCCAGCAACGCGTCCACCTGGGTCTGCAGCCCCTCCATTCCGATGTCGGCCGCAAAATCCACCTCGCCACATTTGGCGAACATCGGATTGATGAGCCACGGATCGATGCCCAGCAGCTTGCCAAAGCGCTTGGACACCTCCTCATAGCTGCGGAAGTGGTTGCTTTTACGCCGCACGGACCACCCCGCATGCAGAGGCGGCAGCAGGTATTGCTCGTGCAAGTCTTCCAAAATGCCCGGGGCTCCGGCCGACAAGTCGTTGTTGAGCAGGATGGTGCAGGGATCGAAGTTCTTGAGCCCCAGGCGCCCGCGGGTGCGCACCACAGGCTCCAGCGTGATGGATTCGCCACTGGGCAACTCGATCACCGTGTTTTTCTTGATGTCGGGGCTGATGGAGCCCACACGCACATTCAGCCCGGCCATGTTGAAAATGCGCTGCAACTGCACCAGGTTTTCCAGATAGAAACTGTTGCGCGTGTGGTTCTCGGGAATGATCAGCAGGTTGCGCGCCTCGGGGCAGATCTTCTCGATGGCCGCCATGGCCGCCTGCACCGCCAGGGGCAGCATCTCGGGCGTCAGGTTGTTCCAGCCGCCCGGAAAGAGGTTCGTGTCGACCGGTGCCAGCTTGAACCCGGCATTGCGGATGTCCACCGAGGTATAGAACGGCGGCGTGTGCTCCATCCACTCCAGCCGGAACCAGCGCTCCGTGGCGGGCATGGAATCGATGACGCGCTGTTCAAGCTCGTTGATGGGCCCAGTGAGGGCCGTGATGAGGTGCGGGACCATGACTGCCTTGAATGACGCGATTGCGTTTGATTGTAGGGACTTGTGCAGCGCCTTCCAGACTTTTCAGGGTGGCACCCTGCTCACTCCACGCACTCAGCGCCGCCAGAACGCCGGCGTCAACAGGGCCATGAAACTGAGCATTTCCAGCCGTCCCAGCAGCATGGCCAGCGTGCACACCCAAATCTGGAAGTCAGTGAGCACGGCATAGTTGGAGGTAGGCCCGACATGGCCCAGCCCCGGCCCCATGCAATTCACGCTGGCCAGCACGGCCGAGAACGCCGTGACCAGGTCCAGGTCGGTCAGCAGCAACACCATGCTCAGCCCGATCACCGTACCGCCGTACACCAGCATGAAGGCCAGAACAGAAAAGATCACATGGTTGTCCACCACCTTATTGCCCAGACGAATGGGCTGCACGGCCCGCGGGTGCACCAGGCGCGTCATTTCACGACGCGCCTGTTTAACCAGAATCAGCATGCGCACCATCTTGATGCCGCAGCCCGTGGACCCGGCGCTGGTGGCCACGCCCGACAGCAGCAGCATGAACACGGGCGCAAACACCGGCCAGCCCAGATAGTCCACCGTGGCATACCCGGTGGTGGTGGCGATGGACACCACATTGAACATGCCATGGCGCAAGGCGTCCAGGGGGGCGTAAACACCCTTGACCCACAGCAGCAGCGAGACAAATAACCCTCCGCCCAAAAGCGCCGTCAGGGTGGCGCGCAATTCCGGGTCACGCCAGAAGCCCCCCCAGTGGCCTTTGCGCAAGGCCACAAAGTACAGGGCAAAGTTGCAACTGGCGACCAGCATGAACACTAGCGCAATGCCTTCGAGCAGGGGCGACTGGAAATAGGCAAAGCTGGCGTCGTGCGATGAAAGCCCGCCCAGGCTGACGGTGGTGAACATGTGCATGACCGCATCCAGCGGCGCCATGCCTGCGAGCCAGTAGGCCAACGCACAACTGCCGGAGAACAGGGCATACACCCCCCACAGGCCCTTGGCTGTCTCTGTCATGCGCGGGGTGAGCTTGGCATCCTTGACCGGCCCGGCCGCCTCGGCCTTGAACAACTGGCTGCCGCCCACGCCCAGCAGGGGCAGCACCGCCACGGCCAGGATCAGGATGCCCATGCCCCCTACCCATTGCAAAAAGGTGCGCCACATATTCACCGACACGGGCAGGGCGTCCAGCCCGCTAAGCACCGTAGAGCCCGTAGTGGTCAGCCCCGAAACCGACTCGAAATAGGCGTGCGTGAAGGACAAGGGTCGCCCAACTTGGTGCAAGGCCAGCAGCAGCGGCAGCGTGGCAAACAGCGGCAGCAACACCCACACCAACGTGACCAGCATGACGCCGTGGCGCGGCTGTAGTTCGCGGGCATGCCTGCGCATGCCCCACCACAGCGCGGCGCCGACGCACAGCGTGATACCCATGGCCTGGGGGTAGACGCGCCAGACGCCGTCCTGCATAAACCACGACACCCCCAGCGGCAGGCCCATGGCCATTGCGAACACCATGACCAAGATGCCCAGCACGCGCAAAACGGGGAACATGTCCGCCATGGTGGTGTTGCCGAATCCGGGTCAGAAAAAGGTGGCACTCACGCGGAACAGCTTTTCCACGTCGCGCACCAGCCGCTTGTGCGGCAGGAAGAAAACAACGTGATCGTTGCTCTCGATCACCGTTGCACTGTGCGGAATGATGACTTCGGGCTCGCGCGCAAGCGTCTCGGGGGTGTCGCCCTTGTCAGGAAGCCCGCGCACGATCAGACCCATGTGCACGTCGTGAGGCAACTGCAAATCAGCCACCTTGCGGCCCACCACGCGCGAGCTCTTGCGATCGCCCCGCGCCACGATCTCCAGCGCTTCGGCCACGCCCCGGCGCAGGCTGTGCACGGCCTGTACATCGCCCTGACGCACATAAGCCAGCAACTCGCCCAGCATCGCCTGGGCAGGAGAGAGCGCAATGTCGATCTGCGTGCCATGCATCAGGTCAGCGTAGCTGCGCCGGTTGATCAGCGCCAGCACCCGGCGTGCACCCATGCGCTTGGCCAGCAGGCAGGACATGATGTTGTCCTCGTCATCGTCGGTCAGGGCCAGGAAGAGATCGATCTCATCCACGCTTTCCCCGGTCAGCAGGTCTTCGTCAGTGGTGTCACCCTGCAGCACCAACACCTCGGACGGCAAGGTCGACGCCAACTCGATGCAGCGGTCTGGATCGTCCTCAATGATCTTGACCTGGAAGCGCCCGGGCACCTCGGCCAGCTGCTGCGCCAGGCGCAGGCCGACCCTGCCACCGCCGGCGATCATGATGCGCCGCACCGGGTGCGCGGCCTGCTCTCCTCGGCGGTGCAAAGCGGCGATCACCTGGGCAATGTGGGCGCTGGCGGCCAACACAAAAACCTCGTCGCCCGGCTCCACTCGGGTTTCGCCATCACAGGCTACAAATCGGTCGGGTTCATCCAGAAAGCGCCGGTAAATGGCCACCAGCCGCATGTCCACGTCTGGCAGGATCTCGCGCAGTTCGCCAATGGCATGGCTGACCAGCGGCGCGCCCGCGCGCGCGCGCACTGCCACCAGGCAGGCTCGCCCCCCGGCAAACTGGCGCACCTGCATGGCCTCGGGGTACTCGATGAGTTTGCCGATGTAGCGTGTGAGGGACTCTTCGGGGCAGATGATGCGGTCTACTGCCAGGCCTTCCGGCCCCATCAGCGCATCGTCCTGAAAGCCCGCGGAGCGCACGCGCGCGATGCGCGTCGGAATGCTGAACAGCCGCTGCGCCACCTTGCAGCACACCAGGTTGGTTTCGTCCAACGCGGCGCAGGCAATAAGCAGGTCGGTATCGCGGGCGCCGGCCTCGGCCAGCACGGCGGGTTCGATGCCGTTGCCCACCACGCCGCGCAGGTCAAAGCGCGACTCGAGGTCGCGCAGACGCCGTGCGTCGGTGTCGATGACGGTGATGTCGTTGCGTTCGGACACCAGGCTGTCCGCCACGCTCTCCCCCACACGTCCTGCGCCCAGAATGATGATTTTCACAATGCCTTCACGGGTAATGCGGACGCACGGGGCGCTGGTTCAGCACGATCTCAAGCACGCACTTCGCCTTCGCCCAGCACCACATACTTGAGCGACGTCAGCCCCTCGATGCCGACAGGCCCGCGCGCATGGAATTTGTCGGTACTGATGCCGATCTCGGCGCCCAGGCCGTATTCAAAGCCGTCGGCAAAACGCGTACTGGCATTGACGATCACGCTGCTCGAATCCACCTCGCGCAAAAACTGCTGGGCGTGCCGATGGTCGGAGGTAAGGATGGCCTCGGTGTGGTGGCTGCTGTACTGGTTGATATGGTCGATCGCTTCCTGAACGCCCGCCACCACGCGGATAGAAATGATGGGGGCGAGATATTCTTCAAACCAGTCCTGTTCGGTCGCATCCACCAACTTCGCTCCTGAAACAGGAGCTAGCAGCGCCCGGCTTTCGGGGCAAACCCGCATTTCCACCCCTTTTTCAGCAAAGATGCTGCCGATGCGAGGCAGGAACGCAGCCGCCACGCCGCGCGCCACCAGCAGGCTTTCGCTGGCGTTGCAAGGGCTGTATTTTTGGGTCTTGGCGTTGTCGGCCACACGCACGGCCATGTCGAGGTCACAGGGGTCGTCCACATAGGTATGGCAGTTGCCGTCCAAGTGCTTGATGACGGGTACCTTGGCATCGCGGCTGATGCGCTCGATCAGGCCCTTGCCGCCGCGCGGAATGATTACATCCACATACTGCGGCATGGTGATGAGCTGACCCACCACTTCGCGGTCGGTGGTCTGCACCAACTGCACCGCGTCTTGCGGCAAACCACTTTCGGCCAGCGCCTGTTGCACCAACCGGGCCAGCGCCTTGTTGGAGTCAATGGCCTCGGAGCCGCCGCGCAGAATGCAGGCATTGCCACTCTTGATCGACAGGCTGGCCGCCTCGATGGTGACGTTGGGACGGCTCTCGAAAATCATGCCGAACACACCAATCGGCACGCGCATCTGTCCCACGCGGATGCCGCTGGGCTGCTGGCGCAGTGCCGTGATTTCGCCAATGATGTCGGGCATGGCAGCCAGCTGCTCGCAACCCTGGGCGCAGGTCTCCAGCACCTGAGGGGTGAGCTTGAGCCGGTCCACCAGGGGCTCGGCCAAACCGGCGGCGCGGGCGCGCTCCAGATCACGGGCGTTGTCCACCTGTAGGGACTGGGTCTGCTCGCGCAGCAGACGCGCAAGGGCTCGCAATGCTTTGTTTTTGATAGCTGCTGGCGCTTTAGCCATAAGGGCTGAAGCCACTTTTGCCTGCAAACCGAGGGTCTGGGTGTATTCGGAGACGTTGAGGGCGTTCATGGCTGGATTCTGCCGCAGTTGCCGCCCGCGCAACGCCTGGCCCATGCCGCCCCTACAAGCCGGGCGAGAACCGGTGCCTTATTCACCCAGTTCACCCAGGGCGCAAGTCCCCACCCTGCGCTCTTCTCCCGCCCGGTGACAGAACGCCCGCCTGTGCAACAGCGCGACCCCGAGGCCACACGCCCAGCGCCCAGCGCCTCTTCCTACGCCTCGATGCGTTCACAGCTGACATACAAATCGCGCCACAAACCTAGCATGAAAAGCTCACTGGCAAGCTGTTTTGCTATTCACTTACAGGAGATTCCCCATGAGCGTAGCCAAGGTCATTGAAGTCAGCGCCACCAGCGCCAAGAGCTTTGAAGATGCCATCAACGAGGGCATCGCCCGCGCCTGCGACAGCGTAAAAAACGTGCGCGGCGCATGGATCAAGGAGCAAAAAGTGTCAGTCGAAGACGGCCGCATTACTGCATACCGCGTGAACATGCAAATCACGTTCATCGTTGGCGACAGCGAATAATCGCCCCGATCCCGCGCGAGAGGACTGCAGCGCGGGCGGCCCCATCCAGCGTGACCCAACTAACTAACCGCGACAGGCTTTGCCCAACTGCATTGCCAGCCGTTGCAAAGCTTGCCAAGGCTGCGTCGGCCAGTCGGGTTGCTTCAGCCCCTTGACGATACCGTCCACCAGGTGTGCCGACTGCAGCAAACGGGCCAGGGCCGCATCGCCCACGCGCGGCAGAATGCGCTCGTACAGCCGCTCCTTGGTGCCCCAGATACGGTTCTCTCGCAGGGCCATGGGCAAAGGGCGGCCTGCGTTCATGGCATCTTTCACGCGCTTCAAAGCGCGAATATCCTCGGCCAGCGCCCAGTGCACCAGCACCGGCGCTTCGCCCTCGGCCTCCAGGCCGTCGAGCATGCGCTGCACGCGCAGCACTTGGCCTGCGAGCACGGCCTCGGAGAGCTTGAAAACGTCGTAGCGCGCCACGTTGAGCACGGCCGCCTCGACCTGCGCCTGCGACAGCTCACCCGGTGGGTGCAGCAGGCCGAGCTTGCTGATCTCCTGGTGCGCCGCCAGCAGGTTGCCTTCCACGCGGTCGGCAAAAAACTGCAGGGTGCGCTGGCCCTCTTCGCCCGGCGCCACACGCTGGCCCTGCGCGCCCAGGCGCTGGGCGATCCACTGCGGTAGCGCACCGCGCTCGATGGGATCAATCTGCACCGCCACGCCCGCAGCGTCGAGTGCGCCAAACCAGGCGCCCGTCTTGGTGGCCTTGTCCAGTCGGGGCAATTGCACCACGGTGAGCGTGCTGTCGTTTCCCCGCGCGCCTTCGGCAATCTGCTGCAGCGCCACGCTGCCGTCCTTGCCGGGCTTGCCCGAGGGAACACGGATTTCAATGATCTGCCGGTCAGCAAACAGGCTCAAGCTACCCCCGGCCGCAAGCACTGCGCCCCAGTCAAAGTGCGCGCCGGCCACGGTAAAGCTGCTGCGTTCGGTATACCCCTGGGAGCGTGCGGCGGAACGAATGGCGTCCGCGGCCTCTTGCTGCAACAGGGCTTCGTCGCCATGCAGCACATACAGCGGCGCAAGGCCGCGTTGCAGCTGTGCGGTAAGTTGGGCCAGGGCGACTTGCATGGGCGGCAGTGTATCGCTCCGCTCTGCCAGCCTGGGGGTAAGCGGCCCCAGTGCGGCACCGAATATTGAGCATATCGCCACTATTTCCTGTCACAGTGCTTTATTAACTGCTGAAATTGCACAGCTTTCTCACTTTTCTTTGGCCGCACGGTTGCGGAGAATTCTCTGCATACACAAGATAAGGAGACTGTCATGGTGAATTTCATGGGCGTGAACAGCGTGCGCGAACTGGTGCAGCACGTCGGGTTGGCACATTTTTTGGAGCAACTGGTGGAGGCCATGGACAGCGACTACCGGCGCTGGGAGCAGTTCGACAAATCGGCGCGGCACGCCATTCACTCCCCCGTCGGAGTGATCGAACTCATGCCCACCAGCGACGGGCACCTGTACTGCTTCAAGTACGTCAACGGCCACCCCAAGAACACGGCCGAGGGCTTGCTCACCGTCACGGCCTTTGGTGTACTGGCCGATGTGGACACCGGTTACCCGCTGCTGGTGTCCGAACTCACGCTGACCACCGCACTGCGCACCGCCGCCATGTCGGTGCTGGCCGCGCGCCACCTGGCCCGGCAGGACAGCCGCACCATGGCACTGATCGGCAATGGCGCGCAAAGCGAGTTCCAGGCGCTGGCTTTCTATCACCTGCAGGGCATCCGCCAACTGCGCCTGTTCGACACAGACCCCGGCGCCAGCGCCAAACTCGAACGCAACCTGACGCGCCTGGACCTGCCGGGCCTGCAGATCGTGCGCTGCGCATCGGTGCACGAGGCCGTGCGCGGCAGCGACATCGTGACCACGGTCACCGCAGACAAGCGCAACGCCACCATCTTGCTGCCCGAGATGATCGAGGCGGGCATGCACCTCAATGCCGTGGGTGGCGACTGCCCTGGCAAGACCGAACTGCACGAAGGCATCCTGCGCCGCAGCGACGCCCTTGTGGTGGTCGAGTACGAACCCCAGTCGCGCGTCGAGGGCGAAATCCAGCAAATGCCCGCCGACTTTGCCGTGACCGAATTCACCCGCGTGCTGCGCGGCACAGCACCAGGTCGGCGCACGGGGCAGGAGGTGACGGTTTTTGATTCAGTCGGTTTTGCACTGGAGGATTTCTCGGCCCTGCGCACACTGCACGCGCTGCTGCAACAATACCCGCACCTGGCGACCCCCATTGATTTGGTGCCAGAGATGCAAGACCCCAAGGACCTGTTCGGCGTGCTGCACGGA
>Ga0209476_10002103_pt1 | contig 13369 bp, 10 predicted proteins | sample KloWWTrecipitate_FD_187179 | JGI IMG/M metagenome (GOLD analysis project Ga0209476, IMG submission 187179) | Active sludge microbial communities from Klosterneuburg, Austria, studying microevolution and ecology of nitrifiers - Klosterneuburg... | ecosystem: Engineered > WWTP > Aerobic digester... | reverse complement strand
GAGGCGATAGAATCCCTCGGGATCGCGGGTGCGGGCGAAGAAGCCTCCGCCGTCCGCATGAAGCTGCAGGTCCGTGACCGAATCCGCGCCGATCAGGCGCGCCGCCAGGGGGCGGGGGTCAGCGCAGCGTACCACGATCTGCAGGGGATGGCGGGTCATCTCCCCGCGCACGCCCTGGATGTCGCCTTCGGCCACCACGTAGCCTTGGTTCATAAGGATTACCTGATCGCTGAGGAGGTCCACCTCGTGCAGGATGTGGCTGGAGACGATGAGGTGCCTGCCGCCCGCTCCCCAACGTCGGAACAGCGCGATGACCTCCGCGCGGGCCATGGGGTCAAGCCCGTTGAGCGGCTCGTCCAGCACCAGGACCGGCGGATCGTGGGCGATGGCCCGGGCCAGTTTGATCCTCTGACGCATGCCCTTGGAGTAGGCTGCCACCTTGCGTCCGGCGGCGTCGGAAAGGCCCAGCTGATCGATCGTCTCCTCCGCCCGCAGCTGCGCCGCACGGCGGCCCAGACCGCAGATCTCCAGGAACCCGGCTACGAAGGACAGCCCGGTCGCGGCCGGAGGAAAGGTGTCGGGCTGGGCGCAGTAGCCGACCAAACGGTGCAGTCGCTCCGGATCGTCTGTCGCTGTCCCGCGCACGGAGATACGGCCCACCGTAGGGTGCAGCAGGCCGGTCATCAGGTTCATCAGCGTGCTCTTACCGGAGCCGTTGGGACCGACCAGGCTGGTGATCCCCGGCGGAATGGACAGGCTGACCCGGTTGATGCCCAGAACCTCGCCGTAGAACTTGGAGACCTCCTGGAACAGGATCAGCTCTCTAGGATCCGTGCTCATCGGACCACATCCAGAGCCTTCACCCGCGACATCAGGGCCAGGAATCCCAACGCGGTCCACAGGCCCAGCGCCGCCAGGGTCCAGGGCGCGGACAGGCTGGGGAAGCCGCCGCGCATCGCCGTTCCGATCTGCGAGAGGCTGTCCTCCATCAGGCTGAAGCGCAGGTCGCGCACCAGGAGCATGGGGGCAAACACCAGCCCCCACGGCCGGTCGGTAATGCCGTAGACCGCCATGGCAAAGGCCGAGGGCACGCTGACCAGGCCCAGGATGAAGAGCCTGGCCACCGGGGTCCAGCGTACCCAGGCACTGATGGCCAGGGACAGGCTGGTCAGGAGTAGGATCCAGGCCAGGGAGCTGACCATGATGGATGTGAGGATGTCGAGGCTGTCCCCCGCCCAGGACCGGCCACCCAGAGAGGCCTGGAACAACCACACCAGGAGCACCGGCAGCCAGGTGACTGCGGACAAGAGGGCCATGAGCGCCGCGGCCTTGCCGAAGAGGTAGGAGCGGCGTGAGAGCGGGCGGCTGAAATACAGGGGCAAGGCCACGCCCGTCAGGTCGCGGGTGATCAGACCGGGTCCGACCACCAGGGCCATCCACAGGGCCAGCCAATGCTGCGGCCAGAGCAGGAGGTAGAAGAAGGACCCGTCGATCCGGATCAGCTCGGAGATGGGCAGATTCAGGACATCCAGCGCTTGGGCGTTGTGATGCAGATAGACCACCAATAGGCCGAGGGTTGGGACGAAAGCCCCGGCCACCAACGAAGCCAGGAACAGCCGAGAGCGGGCGAAGTCGTCCCAGGCGAAGCGGCTGATGACCCAGGCGCGGCCTCCCACCGGGCGGCGTGGCCCTTGGTAGGGTTCGTAGCGGCGTTCGTAGACCGCCATCACTGTACCTTCCCGTCGGAGGCGTTGCCCGCGGGGTCAAGGTCCGCGTCCATGGCGCGTAGGAAGATGTCCTCCAGCGAATCGTGGCGGTAGCTGAGTCGCTGGATGTGCGCCCCGGTCTCAGCGGCCAGCGCGTAGAGGTCGCGCACCCCGAAGCGATCGGGGACCACCAGCTTGAGACGGTTGCCTTGACGGTCGATGTCGATGCCGCGACGGCCCAAGGCGGCGGCGAAGGCGTCCACCGCGCCGACGGCGTCCAGATCCAGGAAGCTGCGGTCGTCGCGTCGCTCCGCGGCCAGGTCGCAGACCGCGGCGATGCGGCCCTCGCGAAGGATCAGCACCTCGTCGCAGCATTGTTCGACGTCGCGCAGCAGGTGGCTGGACAGGACGACCTGCGCCGACCCGCTGTCGCGGATCTCGCCGATGAGGTCCAGCATCCGGCCTCGGGCTCGGGGATCCAGACCGTTGGTGGGCTCGTCCAGGAAGATCAACTGGGGGCTGTGCACCAAGGCCTGGGCCAGCTTTGCGGTCTGCTTCATGCCCAGGCTGAAGGTCTGCACCTCACGGTAGCGCGCCTCGCCGAGGCCTACGTAGTACAGCGTGGCATGCGCCCGCTCGATGGCCACCGCCCGCGGCAGGCCACTGAGCTCGCCCATGTAGCGCACGAAGCGCACCGCGCTCATTCCGGGGATGAAGGCCTCGTTCTCCGGCATGTAGCCGATGCGGTCGCGCAGGTCCGGCCCTGCGTGGCGGATGTCTTCGCCCAGCAGGCAGGCCGTCCCCGAAGCCGGGCGATGAAAGCCCAGCAGGGTCTGGATCAGGGTACTCTTGCCGGCACCGTTCGGTCCCAGAAGACCGATGGCGCGACCGCGCAAGGTGGCTGTCAGCCCGTGCAGGATGGGTCGGCCGCCCAGGCGCACCGACAGACCGTCCAGCACGATGGCCGAAGGGTCGGGAAGGCGGGCGGGCGGGGAGGGGATTACGGCCGTTGACGAGGCACTGAGCATGGGGGCGCCTTTCCAGTGCTGGTCCGGGAAGCCACCAGGGCCGCGGCGACGAAAAAGTCGCCGCGGCCCTGGTGGGTCTTCGTCGATCAGTTTGTATCGGGGACCGCGACCGGCAAGCCCTCGCCCAGCAGCAACCCGCTGCCGATCAGGAGGCTGCCGATGCCCGCCCCGGTGGCCTGGCCGCGCAAGGTCACCCGGTCGGCGCCGGCGCTGGCCAGAAGCAGTCCTGGCGGAAGGTCGTCGGCCGTGAAGGCCGCAAGGCTTTCGGAGCCGGTGTCGGGTGCCGAGCTGTTCGCCTTGGCCGCCTGCGCCTGCATCGCCTGCGCCAGAGGCTGCGCCACCGCACCCAGGTTCTGGTACAGGAGCGCCGACGCCCGCAGCTTGCCTGCGCTGAGGTCGGCCGGAAGCAGCTTGCGGAAGGCGCCGGAGGCGCGAAGGTTCACGCCGCTCGAATGGTTGCGCAGCGCACGATCCAGGATGCCGGTCTCGCTGGCAGCCACGAAATAGCCGTCTTCGATCAGGTAATGGAAGGAGATCGGTATGGAGGGAGCGTCGCCGGTGGCCGCTGCGTCGCCCGACGTTCCGGCCCGATCGATGCGCACGCTTCCCACCGCGCGTCCGCTGACGCGACCAGTTTCGCGTACCACCAGTCCTTCCGCCGCGGCGCGCGCCTGGAGGTCAAAGCAGTCGAGCAGCTGATCGAGCCCCTTCTGGAAGGCCGCGCCGTCGCGCATCTTCATCGCCAGGGTCCAGGACGGGCGGGGCAGGACGGGGCCGTCGAGGGCAAAGGCGAACTCGCCGTCCGCCGCCGCGGCCATGGCCTGCAGGCTGTCCATCGGCGCCGGCGAGCAGTGCTCTGCCGCTGCATCGTCGGGCGTGGTGGCGTGGGCGTTCTCTTCCTTCAATTGCAGGAGCTGGCTCAGGATCGTCGCGGGTTGCTCGGTGACGCCAGCTACGGCCAAATGGGCCTCCGGCGAGAAGAAATCGAGGGCGCCCAGATCGCTCGGTTCTGCCAGCCAGGCGCTCATTCCCTGGCGGGCCTTCGAGAAGGTCAGCTCGGCGCGCAGGTCCACCGTGCCGCTCTGCGAACGCTCGGTCACGATCAGGTGGCGCGCGGACGCCATGCCCAAGAGCAGGTTCGTGGCCTCGATCTCATTCGCTGCTCCGTCCTGCGCGCGAGCGGCCATGATCCGCTCCAGATCGACGCCGATCACGGTGTTGACCCCTTCGGCGTAGGCCCGGCTCAACGCCTGCTGCAGCGCGGTGCCGTTGAAGCGCGGGCTGTCGGCCGGATCGAGCAATGCCTCGAGCGCCTTTGCAGAGGGCGACAGGATCACCCGGCCGTCGGCGATCCAGACCAAAGCGGCCTTGTCCTCGTCGCTGGTGGCCATGGCGGGGAGTGCTGGGGCGACCGTATCAGCAACCTGGCCTTCGGCCGCCTCCACCGGTTGGGCGGCGATCTCTTCGGCGACGGCCTGAGTCAGCGCCGCACGATCGGTCAAGACCTGCAGCTGCGGCAGGGGATCGGCGTCCGTGGTCGCCGCTTGGGCCAGGCGCAGATCCAAGGCCTTTCGCAGGCCCGCCGCGTCCTTGGTTTCAGCCAGGACCAGGGGTGCGCGGAACGTCCCGTCGGCATCGAGGCTCAGCGCCAGCACGATCTCATCGCCGAGGTAGCCGCCCATCTGGGCGATCTCGACCATGACGCGGTCCATCTCCGCCTGCGACTGGCCGCGTCCCAGATTCTGCTCCCACCACTGCTTGAGGACGGGGCTTTCCTGGATTCGCTGCTTCAACAGGACGTCGGCCTGGGCCATGGTCCCGCTGAGATTGGGCAAGGCCACGTAGAGCACGGTGTCGGCCGGCAGGGCCGCCGCCAAGGTGCTGGTTCGGCGCAGCTCGGGGCGCGGCAGCGCGTTCAGGTCGGTGCGCAGGCGGGCCAGTTCGCTGACCAGCTGTCGCTGCCAACTCTGGACCTGGGCCAGCACTCGGCTGGGAGTCAAGGTGCCCGTGGCCCAACCGGTCAGGCCCAGGACCAGCAGGAACCCGGCGGCCAAGGCCCAGGAACGGCGTGACGGCCACCAACCTCGCTGCACGGTGCTGAGCGGGTGCGGGTTGCGCAGGGCCGCGGCGGGGCGCTGTCCGCGGGCGGTGCGGAGCGCGGCCTGGCATTCGACGCAGCCTTGCATGTGGTCTTCGAAGAGCCGCTTCCGGGCGGAGGGCAGCTCGCCGGCCAATGCGGCCCCGATCAGGCCGCGATAGTCAGCGCAGCCCGAGAGGCTGAGGGACGGCCCCGCGGACGCCAGGCTGGCGCTGATGCCCTGCCATGCCCGCCCGCGGGCCGCGGCGAGGTCGCTGGGATCCGTCGCGGTTCCGCGGACCGTGGCGAAGGCCTGATCCAGCCGGGCCTCGGCATCGTCGTTGACGCCATTGGACGGGGTGTTGTCGATGATCATGATCGGCCTTCCTTGGGGCTCATGCGCTCGCGTAGGGTCTGGCGGGCGCGGTACAGGGTTACGGCGACGGTGCTTTCGGAGCTGCCGGTGCGCGCGGCCACTTCCTGGTTGCTCAACTCTTCCAGATAGCGTAGGGCGACCATTTCTGCCGCGCGCGGATGCAGGCCAGCCAGACCGGCCCGAAGACGGTCAGCCAATTCGTTGTCCAGGAGCGATGCGTCGATCGGCGCTCCGGCGGGGCCTGGAAGATCAGCAACGGTTTCGGCCGGTCGGCGGGCGCGCGCTCGGAGCAGGTCCAATGCGGCGTTGACCGCGGCCCGGTGCAGATAGGCACCGGCATCCTGCCCGTTCACGGCGCTCAGGTTGTCCGGATGCTGCACCAAGCGCACGAAGACGCTTTGCAGCACATCCTCGGCGTCTTCCAGGCTGCCGGTCACCCGATGGGCAGCGTTGAGCATCCGGTCCCCATGAGCTTGGAACAGATCGGCGATGGCGGACGACAGCTGACTCGGTTCGGCGATGCGCGAGGTCGGGGGCAGTACGCTCATGCTCCGTCTAGCGTACATCGTCAGGCTGGCTGAGTGCAAGATAAGCTCCTGAAGGATCCTGTCATGCGGGTGAGCCGCTCATCGGCGAATCCGATGAGCCTTCCCGGTAGCGTGGTCGATCACTGACCAAACGTCGGTAGAGCCGGCCCCATTAACGACGCGGTATAATCCCGGTCATGTCGACAACTTCGGTGGAGGAGCGGTTGTACCTGGGCACCCAGGCCGGCCTGCTCGTTCTGGATCTGGGGCCGGAGGGCTGGCGGCGCGGCGAGGTGCTCTGGCGTGACCGACCCGTGCTGGCCTTGGCCGTGGATCCCTTCCTGCCGCAGCGTCTCCATGCCGTGGTGGAGAACGATGGGCTCTATCGCTCGGAGGACGGCGGGCGCAGCTGGGATCGCTACCGGACCGGCGACTTCCAGGTGCTGGCGCTTCGACCTGACCGTCCGGAGATCGTCTATGCCGGCAGCGAACCGCCCGAGGTGTACCGGTCGACCGACTCGGGCGGCTTGTGGACGGCCATGCGGCTGACGGGCCATCAGGAGCGATCCGATGACGCCGCCGGCGTCCCGTGGCGGGTGCGGGCCCTGGTTTTCGACCCGGCTCGTCACGCCAGCCTCTACGTGGGTGTCGAGGGCGGCGGGCTCGTTCGGACCTACGATGGCGGTCGGGAGTGGATCGAGTTGACCGCACGTGGCCTGCCCCTCGAGATCAAGAGCCTACTGCCCCTGCCTGAGCCGAACAGGGCCTTGTTCGCCGGGACCGCCAAGGGCCTCTACTGCTCCTTGGACGAGGGCTTCACCTGGACGGCGGACGGGATCGGAATGGCTGAGCCGGAAGTGCTGGCTCTGGCGCATACCAGCGAAGGGCTGCTAGCCGCCGCGCATCCTCGCGGCGCAGACGATCAGGCGTGGGGAAACCTGCCCGCCCGGCTCTACCGCCGCCCGGCCGGCTCGGCGCGCTGGTGGCAGGTCTCGGAGCCGTTGGACGGCGCGGTCCATGGTTTCAGCACCCATTCCGATGGGCGACGGGTCTACGCCGGTACCACTGGGGGAACGGTATGGACCAGCAATGATGCGGGCCTGTCCTGGCGGCCCATCGCCCGCGGGCTGCCGCCTATCCATGGGCTGGCGTTGGACGCGCAGCACCCCGATCCATCCGGCGACGGCGCGGCCTGAGCGGATGCCGATGATCAGGCCAGCAGATCCTCAGCGTCCACACTGTATACCTGCTGCGGCAACGGCAGGTACTCGGGGAACTTTTGCAGGATATGCTGCGGCGTCGAGAAGGTCACCCAGTCGAATCCGCCGAGGTAGACGGTGAAGCCACTCTGCGTGATGTCTCCGGGCACGATCTCGTCGGAGCCAAAGAGGCGAACCTTGATCTTGCGTCGCTCGATCTCGACGATCTCAGCCATGGGCAGCCCGCGGGCAATGCGCTGCGCGCTGTTGGCGCGGTCCTCGGTCAAGGCTTGCGGCGGGATATGCGGCCACTTGAAGAACACGTTCTTCTCCTCAGGTCCAGGTACTTGGACGGGGCGCTCGTGCGCGACTGCGCCTCCGTTCCGCCAAGGCATGACGCGCCAAAGCGAACCCTAAGCATAGACAGGCACCGCCAGCTTGCCAAAGTAACGGAGTCCCAAGGGCCGGACCGCGACCATCAGGACGCCTTCGAATGCCTTGGGAGGGGGGGCGAGGGGCGGCAAATGGCTAGGGCTGGCCCGGCCCGAGCCCGCGCCAGGGACCGCCGTCGTCGCCCTTGCGCCGGCCCCGGCCGGCGGCGGCGAGCTTGCGATCCAGCGCATGCAGGCCGCCCTTGACGCGGGCCAGGCGGTCGCGTATCCAGCGCAGGGCACGTTGCGAGGCCGACCAATGCCGGTCTTGCGGGCCGAAGCTCCACTCCACCAGACAGGCGCCCCAGGTCAGCCCCCCGCCGAAGCCCACGAAGACGATGTGGTCGCCGGCGCGGATGCGCCCTTCGGACAGGGCGTCGACCAGGGCCAGCGGGATGCTGGCCGCCGAGGTGTTGCCGTAGCGATGCACGTTGGAGTAGATGCGGCCGGGCGCGAAGCCCAACTGCTTGGCAGCCACTTCCAGGATGCGCGTGTTCGCCTGATGGGGGACGATCAGGTCGATGTCGGCGAGTTGCAGGCCCGCCAACGCAGTCACTTCTTTCGTCGCCTCGCTCATGATTCGCGTGGCGAAGCGGAAGACCTGCTGCCCGTTCATCTTCATCGCCGTCTCGCCGCGGGCCACCGAGTCCTGAGTGATCGGAAGGCGCGTGCCCAGGCCCACCATCAGGAGATCGCCTCCGGAGCCGTCCGAGCCCAGCTTGCTGGACAGCACCCCACCGGGACGGTCAGAGGCCTCCAGCACCACCGCGCCCGCTCCGTCGCCGAAGAGGACACAGGTGGAACGGTCGCTCCAGTTCATGACCCGCGACATCGACTCCGCGCCGATGACCAGGATCCGCTCGTAGAGCCCGCCTTTGATCAGGCCCGCCGCCACGCTGACCGCGTAGACGAAGCCGGAGCAAGCCGTGTTCAGGTCGAAGGCCGCCGCGTTGCCCGCGCCGAGTCCATCCTGGATCAGGCTGGCGGTGTTGGGCATCAGGTAATCCGGTGTGGACGTGGCGCAGATCACCAGATCCAATACCGACGGATCCAAGTTGGCGATCTTGAGCGCCTGGCGCCCCGCGTGGATGGCCATCGTGGACGTGTACTCGCCCTCTTCGGCGATGTGTCGCTCCACGATGCCTGTTCGCTCCTGGATCCAGGCATCCGACGTGGGTAGGATCTGCGAGAGGTCCTGATTGGTCACCGCCCGGGCTGGGACATGGGCGCCCCAACCGGTGATATGGGCGTAACGACCGCCGCTCTCGGACATTGGGGCTACAGATCGCGGCGGAGGAGCAGAGCGGCGTTGTGTCCGCCGAAGCCCATCGAGTTGGAGAGCGCCACGCGGACCCCGCCAGACGGGCGTCGAGCCACCAGTGGCACGTAGTCCAGGTCGCAACGCGGGTCTGGTGTGTGCAGGTTGATGGTCGGCGGGATGACACCGTCCACGAGCGTGAGGCAGCTGGTCGCTGCTTCCACCGCGCCACCGGCGCCCAGAAGGTGTCCGATCATGCTCTTGACCGAGCTCATGGGCACGTCGCCGGCGCGCGAGCCCATGAGCTGCTTCATCGCCTGCGTCTCCGCCGCATCGTTGAGCGGCGTGGAGGTGCCGTGGGCGTTGATGTAGTCGATGTCCGCCGTGGTGAGCCCGGCCTGGTCCAGGGCCGCGCGCACCGCGCGCGTCATGCCCGCGCCGTCCTCCGACGGCGCGGTGGCATGCCCCGCGTCAGCCGTGCTGCCGTAGCCCGCCAACTCGGCGTAGATCCGCGCACCGCGAGCCTGGGCCTGGTCCAGCCGCTCCAGGATCAGCACCCCGGCTCCCTCGCCGATCACGAAGCCGTCGCGTTCCAGATCGAAAGGGCGACTGGCCAGCACCGGGTCGCCCACCCATTTGGACAAGGCGCCCATGTTGCTGAAGCCCGCCACCGCCAGAGGGACGATGCCGGCCTCTGCGCCGCCGGCGACCATGACGTCCGCCGCTCCGCGCCGGATGACCTCTGCCGCCTCTCCGATGGCGTTTGCTCCCGAGGCGCAGGCGGAGAGATGGGCCATGTTGGGGCCCCTTAGTCCGTGCTGGATGGCCACCATTCCGGGAACGGAATCGGCCAGGAGCATGGGGATGGTGAAGGGGCTGACCCGGCGCGGGCCGCGCTCTCGCAGCACGTCATTCTGCTCCACTACGGTGCCGATGCCGCCGACGCCGCTGCCGATGAAGACACCCACGCGCTCGGCGGGGGCGTCGCCGGTCAATCTGCCGTCCTCGCCCAGGAGGCCGGCGTCCTTCATGGCTTCATGGGCCGCCACCACCGCCAGCTGGGTGACCCGGTCCATGCGCCTCGCCTCGCGGGGGCTGATGATAGGGCTGGGGTCGAATCCCTTGACCTCAGCCGCCGTGGTGGCTTCGAAGCCCATTCCCACGGCATCGAAATGGCTGATGGGGGCCAGCCCAGAGCGGCCGGCGACCAGCGATTCCCAACTGGAAATGCGGTCCAGGCCGACGGGCGTCACCATGCCCAGGCCGGTGACCACGACGCGAACAGGGCTGTTCATGGAAGGTACCGCGCCTCACGGGGGGGCTCCGGTTCGGGGCGCCGACGGAGCTGATGGACGGAAACGCTGAAACGAAGGGACGGCAAGTATATCATCCTGAACCGGGCGAAGTTGCGCGATGCGCATGGACAGGTGGGCATGAGCGGGATTCTCACCCCCGTGCATGCCGGTTTCGTCCACGGGGAACGCCGTTAGCTGTCACGGCGGGGCGGCGCGTGGTCAGCGGATCGCGTTCGTGTCCGGCAGGCGGCATTCGCAGGCTTCCCGCCGGATTCCATCCGACGATTGCAGCCCGCCGTCGTAGACTGTAGGGGATCCCCAGGCCGTCCAGCGGCCCAAAGCGAAGGGCGGATCGCCACCGGCCGCCAGCCACTCGCCGTCATAGAGCCGGGCGATGTGCAGATGGGAGGCGGTGGACACGCCGCCCTCGCAGCTGGGATGCCCCAGTCGATCGCCGGCGCGCGATCGACTGCCCGGCGCCGCGCGGCCATCGGCAGCGAGGTGCAGGTACATGACCACCGGCCCCGTCTCCCGCATCCCGTCGCCGTCCAGGTCCAGGAAGAGCTGGCCGGTCTCGCCTTCCAGCACCACCCCGTCGCCCACCGCCGTCACCCAAGCCGACGAGACCGCGCAGCCCCGCGCCTCCTCGTCGGGTACGAAGTCCAAGGCCGCCCAGGCGCTGCCGTTGGCCCAGCCCCCGTGTGGGCCGCCGGTCATCCACCAGGTGTCGCCCACCGGCCAGGGGAGCGTGAGCGCCGGAAAGGTGAGGGTAGCGAGATCCAGTGCGGGCCGGGCACCCGACCAAGGATCGCCGAAAAGGCCGGCGTAGGCGGCCTCGAACCCCGCCTGAGCCCCCGCCAGCTCCGCCTCGGTGGACAAGAGCCCCAGCACGCGGTCGACGGCGAAACTGCCGGCGTTCAGGCCTTCGGGGGCTCCCAGTCGAAGGCCGTCCCGCAGGGTCATGACCCGGTTGCGCCGGGTGCGGAGGTCGTAGTAGGCACCGTTCAAGCGATCCGCCAGCCAGTTGAGCTGCCGCCACAGCCCCGCTCGGGTGCTGTCCTCCATCCCGGCGGGGTAGCTGTCGAGGGTGACCAGCGGCATGCGGCCGCTGACCTGGCCGCTCCGGGCCTCGAGGAAAGCCAGAAGCACCCGCGGGCCCACGGAGAACTGCCGGCTGATGCGCTCCACCATGACGGCTCCGTCCATGGTCACACCCTCGACTGTTTCCGAGTAGTCCAGGAGGGGGCTGCCCAGGCCGGACAGGAAATCGCGGATGTCGAAGCCCAGGTAGGCCGGGCCGCGCACCAGCTCGCTGTCGGGGACGATCGGGGTGGCCGGGCCGTCCCGCTCCGGAGCCAGGTGGATGTGGATGACCTGGCCTACCTGCAAGCTGTCCGGGTCTGTGAGGCCGTTGAGGTCCATCAGGTTCTCCGGTGACAGGCCGTGCCGGATGGCGATGCCGCTCAGGGTGTCGCCGGGAGCCACGGTGTAGAGGATCAGGGCATCGGACTCACCGGCCGGGCTGGCCAGACTGACGGGTGTGGCGCCCACCGACTGCCCCCGCTGCGCCTGGCGGTGCACGGTCAGGCGCAGGGCGGCGACGCCGGCGGTGAGGGCCATGGCCAGGGCGGCCACCCCCAGCCAGGACCATCCGGCGCCACCGCGGCGCACGGATGCGTTCCGGCTGGATGGCCGAGGTGCAGATGGCAGGGCCTCGGGCGGCCCTGATGCGGTCGGTGGAAGCAGGTCGTTCATGGGAACTCGAGCAGGGGCAGAGCGGATTTGCGATCGATCGACGGCGCGGACCATGGCAGATGGCGACAACGCCCCGCGTCGTCGCGCCATTGTAGACCAGGGATGCTGCGCTGCGGCTGAATCGTCGCCGCAGCCGCGTGGAACGGCACGAGTTCTCAAGCAGTTATCCACAGCTTTGTGCACAGCCAGGGGTCGCGGTACCCAGGTGGACGACACCACAAGCGGTGGTAGGGGCCGGGCGGATGCTCCGGAAACGACGGTGGCGGCGGCTTGCGACGGGAAGGATGCTCATGGTAAGGTCTAGCCGTCGCTGGCCACCCTGAGCTTGGAGACGGAACAGTCGTTGTTGGTTTGGCGGCCGCTGGCCCGTAGCGGTGGCCCGACTCAGTTGAGGATCCCCATCATGACCGCATTGACTGCCACCTTTCATGGCCCTATCCCCGTATCGCTCGGTGCCAGCCGCACGTCTGGGTCGCTCGCCGCGCGCCTGGCGGCCGTGGCGCCGCGGGATCGGGCGGCCAGCCTGGTGGAAGCGGTGCTGGACGGCGAGAACATCCGGCTTGCCGGCGCCGATCTGCGCGGTCTGGACCTCAGCCCCTGGCAGAAAGGGGCTGCGACCCTGGTGCTGGACGGCGCGGACTTCACCGGCGCCACGCTCAGCGGCGCCAACTTCGGAGGCGCCAGTCTCAGGGGGGCCTGCCTCGACGGCGCGCTTCTGGTCGGTGCCCGGTTGCAGGGCGTCGACCTCCGCGGCGCCAGTTTGCGCGGCGCGCATCTCACGGGTACGGACCTGAGCCGATCGGACATCAGCGAGGCCGACTTCAGAGGCGCCTCGTTGCTCAATGCCGACCTGACCTTGGCCACCGCCAGCGGCGCCGTGTTCAGCGAAGCACTCCTGCAGTCGGCTGTGTTTGACGGCGCCGTGCTCCGCACCGCTGATCTGCGCTGGGCGCATCTGGTCAATGCCCGCCTGGTCGGCGCGGATCTGGCCGGGGCGCGATTCGAGGGCGCGGTACTGTCTCTCGCTCGGCTGGACCGCGCTCAGCTCTCGCCATCGACGGACTTCAGCTACGCCTTCCTCTATCAGGCTGGTCTTGGCGATCTGCCCCTTCGCCGCGGCCACCTGAAGGGCGGCGTGGGCGAGGCCGTCGGCGACCTGGCCCTGGCGCGCGACACCTACCGTGGCCTCAAGCATCATTTCGCGCAAAGGGGGCGCTCGGCCGATGCCCGTTGGGCCCACGTCATGCAGCAGCGCATGGCGACGGCTACCCACCGACCGGATCGCGCGGCGCGCTACCACCGCTCTGCCTGGCCCATCTGGTTCCAACTGAAACATGGCCTGCGCTGGATCCTGGGCGGGGTCGCGGAACTGCTGACCGGCTATGGCATCTCTTTCGGTCGTGCCCTGAGCACCCTGGTCGCCATCTGGCTGGCCTTCGCCTGGATGTTCGGTCTGTCGGGCACCGTGATCCATGTGGGCGGTGCGGCGGTGCGCACGGTGGATCTCCTGCTCTTCTCCGCGGCGCAACTGACACCCATCGACGCCTACCCCTTGGCCACCACCACGAGGGCGGGCCTCCTGGCCTCGGCCGTGGAGAGCATGGTGGGCATCGGTCTTCTGGGTGCTTTGGGACATATGCTGGCCCTGCGACTCAACGCCGACTGATGGGCGAGCGACGCGGGAGGCGCGCGGGCCGCGCCCAGTCGGGGGGCAACC